>Ga0302324_100003753_pt1 | contig 34207 bp, 36 predicted proteins | sample Palsa_T0_1_FD_201949 | JGI IMG/M metagenome (GOLD analysis project Ga0302324, IMG submission 201949) | Peat permafrost microbial communities from Stordalen Mire near Abisko, Sweden - Palsa_T0_1 | ecosystem: Environmental > Terrestrial > Soil > Palsa > Peat permafrost | place: Sweden: Abisko...
CGATCTATATTCAGGACGGCGACAGCGAGGGCATTGTCCCCGAGCCGATCGTGACCGACGAAACACGGGCGATCGCCACCCGCGCAGTAGCCACCGCCTACCGGGGAACGCAGGAGGCGATCGCCTCCGGGGCGCCGCTAGGGCCCGGCACCATGGACGCGCTCGCCACCGTGATCGAGCGGATCCTGCACGAGGTCGATCAATCGGGCGGGGTCGCGCTTGCGCTCGCTGACCTGGCGTGCGCCGACGCGTACACGTTCCAGCACTCGATCGACGTCACCGCGCTCGGCCTACTGCTCGGCCAGCACCTGTTCCGCGAACAGGGCTGGCTCGACTACGACGGCGTGCGCAGGTTCTCCCGGATCGACGAGCGGCTGTCGCAGCTCGGGCTCGGCTTGCTGTTGCACGACATCGGCAAGCTCGCGATCCCGATCTCGATCCTGAACAAGCCGAGCAAGCTCACACCTGAGGAGTGGGAGGTCATGAAGACCCACCCTCGCGCCGGCGTGGATCTCCTGCGCGGCGACATGTGGAGCCCACTTGTCAAGGCGATCGTCCTCCGCCATCACGAGCGTTGCGACGGCAGCGGTTACCCGGGAGGCAAGGTCGGCAACGAGATCCACGAGATGGCGCGCATCGCGGCCATCGCCGACGTCTACGACGCCGTTACATCCGAGCGGGTGTACGCACCTGCCAGGCCGGCCTGCGACGGGGTTCAAGCGATCATGCAGGGAGCCGGCACACTGTTCGACCGGGAGATCGCCGACGTGTTCTTGCGCGTCGTGGCGCCGTTTCCTCCAGGTGTCGAGATCAAGGTCTCGGACGGCCGGCGGGGGATCGTCGTCAGCGTGCCGCATCACGCGCTCGATCGGCCGGTGGTCCGCATCCTCGACGGACCCGGATCGCCGTGCGAGGTCTCCCTTCTGCGGAACCCGAGCCTCAGGATCGACGGCTGGGATCCGGTCTCAGCGGCTGCCGCGGCCTGAGGGTCCAGGGACTCTCAAGAAGCACCGCCGACCGCCGATCACACGGGCCGACCCAATGGAACGGGTCGGTGTAAGCCCAGGGAGGGCGCACGAACTAGACGGAAGTCCTTTCTAGAACTGCACGCCCATGTCCTTCCTTGACACCACCCAGCTTGCTCTCGAGGCCGCGATGAGCGGCTCGATGCAGCGCCAGACGCTGCTGACGAACAACCTCGCGAACGCCGACACTCCGGACTACCAGCCTGAGGACGTCGACTTCCAAGGGCAGCTGCAGAACGCGATCCAGTCGGGTCAGTCGCTCAGCTCGCTCACCTTCCAGCCTGTGACCGAGCCGCAGAGCGTCGGTGCGGACGGCAATGGTGTCGACTCGAACCAGACATCAGCCGAGATCGCCGAGAACTCGCTCCTCTACCAGACGATGTCCGAGGTGGCCGGTCAGCGCGAAGAGATCCTGAAGACCGCGATGGGGCTGGGCTGATGAGCTTCTTCGACGCCATCAACATCGCCGCCAGTGGTCTCACCGCCGAGAGCGTGAGGATGGATGTGTCGGCTGAGAACCTGGCCAACGCGGAGACGACGAACGGTCCGAACGGCCAGCCTTACGTGCCGCAGGAGGTCGTTCTGCAGCAGGTCGGTGGCAGCTTCAGCTCAGCCTTGGCCGGAGCGCTCGGCACAACCACAGGCACCACCGGGGCCGCCGCCCCAGGCGGCGTCGAGGTCGGTGCGATCGTCAACAACCCGACTCCTTATCAGGAGGTCTATGACCCGACCAATCCGGCCGCGAACGGTAAGGGCTACGTGAAGATGCCGAACGTCAGCACCGTTACGGAGATGACGGACATGATCGACGAGCAGAACTCGTACCAGGCCGACGTGACGGCGATGAGCACCGCCAAGTCGATGTACACCGACTCCTTGGATCTGCTCAAATGATTCCACCGATCTCGGGGGCGGTCGGGCCACTGGGTCCCAGCGAGTGGAGCGTGCCGTCGCTCGGCCAGCTCGGGCAGATCGACCCGAACGCGCAGGTGGGCGCTGGTGCCACCAGCGGCGCCTCGGGGACGACCGGCAGCTTCGGGACCGCACTCACCAGCGCGATCGACTCGCTCGAGGCGTCACAGGCCTCGGCGACCACCGCCTCTCAGCAGCTTGCCACCGGCCAGCTCAGTGATCCCACGCAGGCCGTGACCGCAGTCGAGAATGCTTCGCTCGAGATGGATTTCGCCTCGCAGATCCAGGGCAAGCTCGTCAGCGACGCTACGAACATCTTCTCGACGACGATCTGACGAGATGCCCCTGCGTCAGCTTGTATCGAGGCTATCGCCCCGCGGATGGGCCGTCGTCGGCGGCTCCGCGGCGGTAGCGATCCTGTTTCTCGTGATCGTCTTCCGCTTGGCGTCCGCGCCGACCTACACGACGATCCTGTCGGGCCTCGACCCGGCGCAGACCGGCAAGATCACGAGCGAGCTCGACACCAAGGGCATCACGTACGAGCTTCAGAACGGCGGGACCGCGCTCGCCGTCGAGCCGAGTCAGAGCTCGCAGGCTCGGGTTGCCCTTGCCACTGCGGGGCTGCTCAGCTCCCAGCAACCCGGCATGTCGCTGCTTGACAGCCAGCAGCTAGGCGCGAGCACGTTCCAGCAGCAGGTCACCTATCAGCGCGCCCTCGAAGGACAGCTGGCGCAGACCATCGAAAGCATCCAGGGGGTGACGTCGGCGGAGGTTCAGCTGGTGCTTCCGGACGCAACCCAGCAGTTGTTCTCGGACAGCTCCTCGCCGGCGACCGCGGCGGTGGAGTTGTCGGGCTCTACCGGGCTCGATGCCGGTGCGGTCAAGGGGATCGCGGACCTCGTCGCGAACAGCGTCCAGGGCCTCAGCGCCGACAAGGTCACGATCACCGATGCCAACGGCGACCTGCTGTGGCCGAACGGCAGCTCCGGCGGCGACGGCAGCGGCTCGCTGCTGGCCAAGGAGTCAGCCGAGCAGCAGTACGACCAGTCCGAAGCCGCACAGCTCGCCGCAATGCTGACTCAGACGGTCGGAGCGGGGAAGGCCCAGGTTGAGGTCAACGCCGACCTCAACGCCGACCAGTCCACGTCACAGTCGCTCACATACGCGAAGAAGGGCGTACCGCTGACCCAGCAGACTCAGAACGAGACGCTCAGCGGCGCCGGCGCGGCGAACGCCGCTGGAACCACCGGCAACGTTCCGGCATACGCCACGACGACCGGCGGCGGCAACTCGAAGTATGCGAACAAGACCGCCACCACCACCTACGGCGTCGACAAGACGGTTACGAATACCACGATCGCGCCCGGCCAGATCAACCGTCAGAGCGTCTCGGTCCTGCTTGACAAGTCTGTGCCGGCGTCGGCGATCCCGGCGCTGACGGCAGCGGTCAGCAATGCGGCCGGCATCGTGAAGTCACGTGGGGACACGCTCTCCGTACAGCAGGTCGCGTTTGCCAAGATCGCGTCGCCCACTGTTGCGACGCCGAGCAAGATGATGGATTACGCCAAGTACGGCGGCATCGGCCTGGCTGCGTTCGGCTTCCTGCTGTTCGTGACCCGCCAGTTGCGCCGTCGCGAGCACGAGGCGCTCACCGGGCAGCCGACGTGGTTGCGCGAGCTCGAGTCCCCCCGTCCGCTGGCAGCGCTCGAGCGCAGCCAGTACGCCGACGATGATGAGCCGGCGCAGGTGAGGCAGTTGCGATCGCCGGTGAACGTAGCCAAGCGCCAGGTCGAGGATCTGGTTGAGCGTGACCCCGACCGCGTCGCGCAGCAGGTGCGCGCGTGGATGTCCGAGGACTAACGGGCGTCCATGGCCGTCGAACTACCGGACGCTAGGCCTGGTCTTCCGGCCGCAGGGCCGCCGGCCGTCCGCGGCGGTTCTGTGAAGGGCCGTAAGAAGGCAGCGGTGCTGCTCATATCGCTCGGCTCTGATCGGGCCGCGGACGTCTTCCGTCACCTCCGCGACGACGAGATCGAGGGACTGTCGCTTGAGATGGCCAAGCTCCAACGGGTGGATCCGACGGTGACCGCCACCGTGCTCGAGGAGCTCGCCGCGACCGTGCAGGCTTACGACTCGCTCGTCGCCGGCGGGGTCGACTATGCGCGTGACGTCCTCGAGCGGGCGCTGGGTGGGGACCGGGCCGCCGAGATCATCGGGCGGCTCTCGAGCGTGATCGAGATGCGGCCGTTCGAGTTCCTCCGCCGCACGCCGCCGGAGCAGATCGTGACCTTCCTGCGCAACGAGGCGCCGCAGACGGTTGCATTGGTGGTCGCCAACCTGCACACGACCCTGGGCGCCCAGGTCCTCTCGCACCTACCCGAGGGCGAGCAGGCCGATATCGCGGTAAGGATCGCGCGGATGGGGGAGACGAGCCCGGCCGTCGTCAAGCAGGTCGAGGCGGTCATGCGCCAGAAGCTCGCCAGCGTGGTCCAGCAGGAATACTCGGCCGCAGGCGGCGTCAAGTCGCTCGCCGAGATTCTCAATCACGCGGACCGTCCCACCGAACGCAACGTGCTCGATTCGCTCACCGAGGCCGACGAGGAGCTTGCGGCCGAAGTCCGGCGTCTGCTGTTCGTGTTCGAGGACATCATCAAGCTCGACGATCGCTCGATCCAGCTCGTTCTGCGCGAGGCGGATCAGAAGGATCTCGCGCTCTCGTTGCGCGGCGTCAGCGAGGAGGTCAAGGAGCGCCTGCTCCAGAACATGTCCGAGCGCGGTGCGCAGATGCTGCTCGAGGAGATGGAGTTCCAGCCGCCGCAGCGCAAGCGCGTCGTCGAAGAGGCACAGGGGCGCATCGTTGCGATCGTGCGGCGCCTGGAGGAAGCAGGCGGGCTCGTCATCACGCGCGGCGAGTCCGATGCCGTCCTCTGATCGCGCGCATCCGGTGCCCGGCTCCGAGCCGATCGCGGCATATGCGTTCGAGCAGCTCCCGTCGCCGCCCAACGGAGCCACGTCCGGCGTCGCCGACGTCCTGTCGGCAGCCTGGGCGGAGGCGGAGCAGGTTCGCGCCCAGGCGCGGCTGGCGGGCGAGGCCGAAGGCCGGGCTGCCGGCATTGCCGCGGCGCGCGAGGAGTCCGAGCAGGCGCTGGCGGCCCTCGCCCATGCGCTCCAGGCGGTCGAGGAACTGCGGCCCGAGGTCGTCGCAGCGATCGAGCGTGATGCGGTCGAACTGTCCCTTCGCCTGTGCGAGCAGATCCTGTCCGGCGTGCTCCTCGTTGAGCCCGAGCGCGTACTAGACGTCACCCGCGGGGCGCTCCGCCGGCTCTCCGAGCGTCACCGTGTGACGGTCGTCGTCAATCCTGCCGACCTCGAGCTGCTGACTGACTCGGTCGAGGAGCTGAAAGCAGAGCTCGGAGGCATCGAGCACTGTGGCGTCCAGACCGACCGCCGCGTCGGCAGGGGTGGAGCGATCGCTCGCACCGAAGCGGGGGAGATCGACGCCAGCATCGAAGCTCAGCTACGCAGCGCGCGCGAGATCGTCGCAGCCGCGCTCAGCGAAGACGGCACCGAGGAGAGCTGAGATCGATGTCCGGGCTCCCGACGCCGGCACTTCGCTGATGGCAACTGAGTTCGACGCCTTGGCGCGAGCCGGAGGCGCATTGAAGAACCGCGATCTCGCGCGGCGCCGCGGTCGCGTCGGCGATCTCATCGGGTTGATCATCGAGGCGACGGGCCTGCAGGCAGAAATCGGAGAGGTCTGCATGGTGGGGGAGGGCCGCGATCGACCACCGGTCCCGACCGAGGTGGTCGGGTTTCGTAAGGGCCGCACGCTGTTGATGCCGCTTGGTGAACTGCACGGGATCGGCCCCGGCACGATCGTCCAGCCAACCGGCGCCCCGTTCCGCGTCGGGGTTGGAGAGCCGCTGCTGGGACGTGTAATCGATGGTCTCGGGGTGCCGCTCGACGGACTCGAGGAGCCTGACGGCGTCCGCCGGCGTTCCACCACGGCCAGGCCGCCCGATGCGCTGGCGCGCCCGCGCATCCGCGATCGGGTTGGCGTGGGTGTGCGCGCGCTCGACACGCTCGTGCCGTGCGGGCGCGGTCAGCGCTTGGGCATCTTTGCCGGCTCGGGCGTAGGCAAGTCCTCGCTGCTGGGGATGATCGCGCGCTCCACGACAGCCGACGTGAACGTGATCGCACTCGTCGGCGAGCGCGGACGGGAGGTACGCGAGTTCATCGAGCGAGATCTCGGCGACGCGCTCGGCCACTCGGTGATCGTTGTTGCCACCTCCGATCAGCCCGCGCTCGTCCGCATCCGGGCGGCATTCACCGCGACCACGATCGCGGAGCATTTCCGCGACCAGGGGCACCAGGTGATGCTGATGATGGACTCGGTCACCCGCTTTGCGATGGCCCAGCGCGAGGTCGGCCTGGCGATCGGGGAGCCGCCGGCGACACGTGGCTACACGCCGAGCGTCTTCGCTCTACTTCCGAAGCTGCTCGAACGCGCGGGCACGAGCCAATCCGGCTCGATCACCGGCCTCTACACCGTGCTGGTGGACGGCGACGACATGAACGAGCCGATCGCCGACGCCGTCCGTTCCATTCTCGACGGCCACATCGTTCTGACGCGCTCGCTCGCGCACGCCGGTCACTACCCGTCGATCGACGTCTTGCAGAGTGTCTCCCGCCTGATCGGTGAGATCGTCGAGCCGGAGGTACGTGCTGCCGGCCAGCGCCTGCTCGCCGCGCTCGCCGCCTACCGCGAGAAGGAAGACCTGATCGCGATCGGTGCCTATCAGCGGGGCACCGATCCGCTGGTCGACAGCGCGATCGCGCTTCGGTCGCGAATAGATGCCTTCCTGCGCCAGGCGGTTGATGAGCCGAGCACCGTCGAGGAGGCCGACGCCCAACTGCTGTCCCTGGCAGCTGACTTGGGCGGCGAGCTCGAGTCCGCCGGCGGTCCGGCTCTCGACGGCGTGACCGCGGTCGGACGGCCCGTGGTCACGCCCGTCGCACGGCCCGTGGTCACGCCGCCACCGGTCCCCATCGGCAGCCCCGCCGGCGCGCCGGTTGCAATCCCTGCATTGCAACTCGGACGGTAAGGGTCGCCGGTCCCCAACGGGCCGTTGGTCTCGACGGGTCGCCGGTCTCGACGGGCCGGGACCAGCGGGTTGTACGAAAGTGATGATCGATCGGGCTGCTCGCGCCGCTTGGGGCTGCCGAAACGAGTGCCGGCGACGGGCGAATCGGCGGTCGGTGGCCGGTTCGCGGCGTTCCCCGGGGAGGGTGTGTGCCAAAGCGAACTCCAGGTTCGCAAAGGAACACACCCCCCGCGGTTCACCGCTCGGCAAGGCGATTCCCGACCTCTGACGGCCACCCGTCGTTGTCAAATCTTGCTAACGACCCGAACTCGCCAACCGTTACGCAACACCCTCCAGCGAGCGAAACTCGACCACAACTCTGGCGGTCCCCGGTTGGTCATGCGGTCGATCGAACTCGCCAGGCGCGACGGTCACTCTCTCACACAACCGTCCATATCACTGCAGAAGAGCTCACGCCGGCCGACTACCGGACCATGATCGCTCCCTCGTTCAGGTTCCGGCTCGAGCGGCTGCGTGCGCTGCGAGAGCACAGCGAGGACGCCGCCAAGGAAGCGCTGGCCGGCGCAATGGCCCGCCACCAGCAGTCCGAGGAACAGGTCCGGGCCGCGTCCGAGCGTGTCGCCGAGGCTCGCGCGGCTCAGCTCGACGGCGCCGCACGCCCGAGCAACGCGACCGACCTAATTGCACGGCAGGCATACCTCGAGCGCACAGAGAACGCGCACCACGCCAGCCGCCACGACCTCCACCGTCACAACCTCGAGCTCGCCGGTCGGCGTGACGCGCTCGCCGCGGCTGCGCGCGATCGCCAGACGCTCGAGCGGCTCAAGGAGCATCGCCTCGCCGATCACCAGCGCGAGACCGCGCGGGTCGAAGGACTGGTGCTCGACGAGGTTGCAATCAACAGCTTTCGCGGGAGAGCGGCATGAGCCCGGCGATGGCGCCCGCGGCGCCTGCGCCGATCCCTGACGCGCCTCCCAGCGGAGCCCCGCCCTCCGCCGTCGCCGGCGCCCCGCCGGGGCAAAGCACCGGACCGCACGCTCCGCCCTTCACGAGTGTGCTCAACAGCCAAGTGGCCCGGACCGCATCAGCGGAAGGCCAGAAGAGCAAGGTCAAGGATTCCGCGCGCCAGGCGTCTACGCCAGCCGGATCGCCAAGCCAAGCGTCGGCGGTACACACAACCCCGGCACCGGCTGCCCCGGCCCAGAACCCGCAGGCCGTGTCGGCACAGGTGGCAACCCCGCCGGCCACGCCGGCAGAGGCGGCGGCCCCACAGGCAGCACCGGCACAGGCGGCACCCCCGCAGGCCACGCCGTCACAGGTAGCAACCCCACCAGCCGCGCCGGCACAGGTGGCGGCCCCGCAGGCAGCACCCACCCAAACTGGGCCCGCTGAGGCAGCGCCCCCCCAGGCACCCGCGACTTCGCAGGCCCCCACAGCCTCGCAGGTAACCCTGGCCACACCGGTCCAGCCCGCCGCTGTCCCTGCCCAACCCGTAACCGCCCAAGTCCTGCCCGCAACGCCCGCAACGCCCGCAACGCCCCCGCCGCCCCCGCCGCCCGCGCCGCCCGCCGCCCCCGCCGCACCCGCCGCCCCCGCCGCCCCCGCCGCCCCCGCAACGCCCGCGCCCGCGACGACCGCCGCCACGACCGCCGCCGCGACTCCGGCCCCGGGGTCACCGCCACCGCCACCCCCACCGCCGCTCGCGTCGGCAGTCTCGAACCCGGCCGCCCCATCCGGCGATGAGAACACGGATTCGGCGGGCGGCCGCGGAGACGGCGCGCGCCAGACGCTCACCCAGGTCGCGAACTCATCGGGCGACAGTCAGCCGCAGGCCGCTGCGAACGGGCCACAGTCCGCGACGACGCAGCTGCCCCCAGTCGCCGGGCGAGCCGAAGCGCAGCCCGCGGTCACCGTCGCCGATCGTGCGACCACATCGCCGCCGCCCTCGATCGGCCCCGCGGCGTCGGGGTCAAGTGCACAGACCTCGGCCACCGTGGAAACGTCCCCCGCCGGCGCGACGTCGCCCGCAGGTCCGGCAACGCCGAGCGCAGCACTCGCACAGTCGACCTCGACGGTCAACATGCAGGGCACGATCGACAGTTTGCACGCGATGGTCGCGATCGCCGCCCGGCAGGGAGTCTCGCAAGCGCACATCCAGCTGTCCCCTGAATCCTTGGGATCGATTCGGATCGAGCTTCAGAGCACCGACGAGGGTCTTGTCGCCCGTGTAGTTGCAGACCACCCTGAGACTGCACAGACACTTCAGCAGAACGCCGGAGAGCTTCGCCGGTCACTGGAGTCGACGGGGCAAACCCTGCTGCGCCTCGACATTGAGGCCTCGGGTCAGCGCGGGCTGCCGACCCGCAATCCCGATCAGAAGGGCGCCGACACCGGTGGCTACCAGCCCTCCGAGGATGACCAAGCCACGGCGACGCAGCCTGTGGACGTCCCGGCGGCCGGAGCCGTCGAATCCTCCGGCACGCTCGTAAACGTGCTCGCGTGAATGATCGAAACGAAGGGAGAGACCCATGAGCATCAGCGCACCAACCGTCACATCTACGCCGATCGGAGGTACCACGAGCGGCGCAGCCAGTACCGCAGCGCAGCCCGGTGGCAACCTCAGCGAGACCGATTTCCTGCAGCTGATGATGGCCCAGCTGCAGAATCAGGACCCGCTCGACCCGAGCAGCAGCGACCCCACTCAATACATGTCGGAGCTCGCACAGCTCACAAGTGTCGAGCAGGAAACCAACACGGCGCAGTCGACCTCGCAACTGACGAGCGAGCAGAATGCCGCTTCGGCGCTTGCACTGATTGGCCACACGGTCACGTACACCGACCCCACGACCGGCGACGCCGTTACCGGCACCGTTCAGAAGGTGGACTTCACGTCGTCCGGCCCGACGATCACGGTGAACGGAACCACCGGCGTCGATCCTGGAAGCGTCACCGAGGTGTCATGAGCGCGATGGTTCCCAACGCTGCGCTGGTCCCGCCAGGCGTCCCCGGCACGCAGCCAGCGACGGCTGCGCCCGCCCAGGGCAGCCAGAATGCGGTGCCCGCGAACGGGCAGTCGTTCGCGAATGTACTGGCGCAGAGCACCGGCGCGACCGAGCCGCCGCGTTTCTCTCGCCACGCACTCGATCGCCTGCAACAGCGGGGGATCGAGGTCGGCGGACAGACGCTCGAGCGGTTGACCGGCGGAGTTGCGCGCGCGGCCGGCAAGGGCTCACGTGATTCGGTTGTGTTCGTCGATGGCACCGCCTTCGTGGTGTCGGTGAAGAACAACACCGTCATCACGGCGGTGGGATCGGAGAACATGCGCGAGCAGGTGTTTACCAACATTGACAGTGCGGTGATCGCCTGAGGAGATAGCCAATCACGATCGCACCAGCGTTGGATCACCGAGCGGTGATCGCCTGAGGAGATAGCGAATCACGATCGCACCAGCGTTGGATCACCGAGCGGTGATCGCATAACCAGTTACCGAAGACCCAGCGACTACCCCCCGACATTTGCGCCAGCAAATGTCGCAAGGGTAGGAGCGCCAGCGACTACCCCAACCAACCGGCCGGACCTCTTCGAGGAGGCCGCAAGCAAAGGAAGTGATGCACCAATGATGCCAGCAATGTATGCCGCGGTAAGCGGTCTCGAAGCCCACCAGACGATGCTCAACGTCGTGGCCAACAACCTGGCCAATGTCGACACGATCGGGTACAAGGCGGAGCGCACGACGTTCGTCGACGAGCTCTCCGAGACGCTCAACGCCGGATCGGGCGCCACCGCTTCGAACGGCGGCACGAACCCGGAACAGGTCGGATTGGGCGTGCGAGTCGGCTCGATCGACACTGAAATGGAGGCGGGATCGATCGAGACCACAGCCAATCCGCTGGATGTCGCGATTCAGGGTGACGGTTTCATCAGCGTTGGTAGCGGTACCCCGCCGGCGTCGCCCGGGCCGTACACCTCAGGCTTGCCGACTGCGCTCGAGTACACGCGGGCGGGCAACCTGACGACGAACGCCCTCGGATTCCTGACGACGCCGTCAGGCCAGTACGTGATGGGCTCCACCGCCCCCGGAGCTGGGGCGCCCAACACGTACATCAACATCCCGCCAGGGTCTACCAACGTCTCGATCGGACAGAACGGCGCCGTCAGCTACACAAATCCGACGACCCAGACGACCACCACTGCGGGCTACATCACCCTGGCCACGTTTTCCAACGAAGCGGGTCTGACGCGGGCGGGCGGCTCGCTGTGGACCTCGAGCGCCAACTCGGGAGCGGCGAGTTACGGGACGCCCGCTACGGCCAACTTCGGGCAGACGATCGCCGGCTCGCTCGAGATGTCCAACGTCGACATGGCCACCGAGTTCACCAACATGATCCAGGCGGAGAGCGGCTACGACGCGAACTCGCGGGTGATCACGACAGGCAACAACATGATCCAGAGCCTGCTGCAGATCGGGCAGTAAGAGGTGACCCCACCGTCGGACCGGGAGGAGGGCGGCAGTCGAACGATGCCGTCCCTCCATCCACCCCGGCGGTCCCTCCACCCGCCCCGGCGGTCGCGGACACACGAGGAGAGAGGCATGATCACGCTCCACCGGCTCGGCCACGAGGCCGAGCCCTTTCAACTGAACCCCGACCTGATCATCACGGTCGAGGCGAACCCAGATACGGTCATCACGCTGACGAACGGCACCAAGATCGTCGTCGCCGAGCCACCCGAGCGCGTGGCACGGGAGGTGAAGGCGTGCCGCGTCGAGATTCTGACCGAGGCACTGCGTGGCCGCCGCGAGGAGCGCGGCGGCTCCTCAGGTGTCTCCGCCCGACGGGCCTCCCACGGGATCCTGACGACGCTGGAGCCCGTCGAGGAGGTCAGCGCCCCACCGTCGGACCCAGCCGCCAGCGCTCGTTGAAGGTTTCAACGGCTCGGCCGATGACCGGGGCATGAAGCCGGCTACTGGCATCGGGATCGCTGCTGCCGCAGGCGCGATTCTGCTGAGCGCGATGATGGAGGGCACCAGCCCGGCCGCGTTCATGAACATCCCTGCGCTGTTGATCATCATGATCGGCACCGGCGGGGCGACGATGGCGAGCGTCGGCATGACCGGGATGAAGCGCATCCCCACGCTCTACAAGCTGGTGATGAACGCCGAGCCCCCCGACCTGACCGGTCGCGTCGAGCTGTTGGTCTCGCTTGCCGAGCAGGCCCGGAGAGAGGGCTTGCTCGCACTCGACGCGAAGGTCGAGGAGATCGAGGACGAGTTCACCAAGAAGGGTCTCCAGCTGGTGGTCGACGGGGTCGATCCCGAGCTGGTCCGCGACATCCTCGAGGCCGAGATCGACGGGATGCTCGCCCGTCACCACGCCGGGGCGGCACCGTTTGAGAAAGCCGGGGGATTCGCGCCGACGATGGGAATCATCGGCACGGTGATGGGTCTCGTCCACGTACTCGAGAACCTGGCGGCGCCGTCCACACTCGGCCCCTCGATCTCATCGGCATTCATCGCCACGCTGATGGGCGTCGGCTCCGCCAACGTCGTATTCCTCCCGATCGCCAACCGGCTGAAGGCGCTCTCGACCGAAGAGGTCGAGCTTCGCACGCTGACGCTCGACGGGATCCTCTCCGTCCAGGCCGGCGACAACCCACGCGTTGTTGCGGACAAGCTCAGCTCCTATGTGCCGCCGCTCGAGCGCTCCGGCGAGGCGTCGGAGTCCGGCAGCGTGGCCCAGATGCCGGAACGAGAGGCGGCGTAGACGTGGCTTCCCGAAACCGCCGGCGCGGTCGCCGTCGAGCCGGCGACGGCGGACACGAGAACGAAGAGCGATGGCTACTGACCTACGCGGACATGATCACGCTGCTGATGGCGCTGTTCATGGTCCTGTTCTCGATTTCCTCGGTCAACATCTCGAAGTTCGAGACGCTGCAGCAGTCCCTCAAGGCCGCCTTCTCGGGCTCGATCCTTCCTGGCGGCCGGTCGATCCTTCAATCCGGCTCAGAGTCGACCAAGTACCACACGCCGGCGACCTCGGAAGTACCCGCGATCCTGCCGACGACGCCCAATACGCCCAAGCCGATCGATATCTCGCAAGCGCAGCTCAAGGCCGCGATCGCCAGCGCCGCCGCCACCGTCGCGGAGCAGCAGGACTTCGCCGAGCTGAAGGCGCGGATCGACGCTTACGCGCGCGCCCACGGCTTCTCGCACCAGGTCCAAACGTTGATACAGCGGCGTGGGCTCGTGGTCCGCGTGCTCACCGACAAGCTCCTGTTCGCCTCTGGCCAGGCGACGCTGAAGCCCGCCGGACTGCCGCTGCTGAACGAGATGGCCGACCTGCTCAACGATGTCGACCAGAGTCACCCGATCGTGGTCGAGGGATACACGGACAACGTGCCGATCGCCAGCTCGGAGTTTCCCAGCAATTGGGAGCTGTCGACCGCGCGCGCCACGAACGTCGTGCGCTACCTGATCAGTCGCGGTGTCAACCAGCAGCGTCTTGGCGCCGCTGGCTATGCCGACCTGCATCCGGTTGCGAGCAACGAGACCATCGCCGGCCGGGCGCTCAACCGTCGCGTCGAGATCGTGTTCGAGCGGCTCAACCCCGTCCCCGCGACCTGACGCGAAGCTGAAGGCCCATGACAAAGAAGAAGCTCATCATCGGATTGCTCGTCGTCCTTCTCATCGGAGGCTACGTGGCGAAGAGCACCGTGCTGGCGCCGGCTGCGATCAAGCTGAAGGTCAACGGCACGATCTATGTGCTGCCAAAGGACTTCACCCTCAACCTCAGCGACGGTCACTACGCGACGCTGACCGTCGCGCTCCTGCTTGCGCCCGGGCAGAGCACCGGCATCGCGGATCCCAACAACCCGCCTCCCACCGGGTTCGGCACGCTGCCCGAGGAACCGCTGGTGCGGGACATCATCACCAATCTGGTTACCGATGCCAACGAATCGACATTGCTCGACGTGCGCGGACGCGCACAGCTCGAGCGGCAAATCCTGGTCGCGATTCGCAAGGGCACCGACGTCAAGGTGGACCAGATCCTGTTCACCGACCTCGCCGTCCAATAGGAGGACCAATGAGTCAGCAGATCGAGCTCGAGCAGTTGCACGGGGGAGACGACGTCCCGGTGACCGGCGCTGCAACCAATGGTGTCGGCGATCTGCGGCGCCTGAGCGACGTGCCGGTCGACCTCGCGGTCGAGATGGGCCGCACGCGGATGACCGTCGGCGAGACGCTCGAGCTCCGTGAGGGGTCGATTGTCACCCTGAACCGGATGGCAGGCGAGCCGGTCGATCTGCTCGTCAACGGAACCGCGATCGCACGCGGCGAGGTCGTGGTGATCGACGAGCAGTTTGGGCTGCGCATCACCGACATCCTCGGTGAAGGCGCCGGTGCCGCAGCACTGAGCCCGGACGTCGATGAGCAACTCGCGGACCACACGTCCGCCTAAAGCTCGCGGCACCGGAACCGAGTAACGCGGATACCAAGGCGAGAACCAAAGGAGCCACCGTCATGTCCGAGGAAACCCACGCGCGTCAGCTCGTGGTCTTTACGCTGGGAGCGGAGCAGTACGCCCTCCCGATCGAGCAAGTACACGAGATCATCCGCTATTCCGAGCCTCGCTCGGTCGCATCGCGGGTGGCGTGGGTGCGCGGCGTGATCAGCCTGCGTGGCAGGATCGTCCCCGTCTACGACCTGGCTGCCCGTCTTGGCGTCAGCTCTGAGATGAGCGACCAGACCAAGATCGTAATCGTCGAAGCCGGAGCCGAGACGGCAGGCGTAATCGTCGATGACGTCGAGGAGGTCCTGACCGTCGAGGATGGTCAGATCGAGGACGTCCCTGGAGCCGACGCCAATCTGATTGATTCGATCGCGAAGATCGGCGAGCGCCTGGTGGTGCAGCTGAAGCCGGAAGCGATCTTTGAGGGCCTGGAGCTCGCGCCCGCCTAGGGCTCTCCAGGAGCGAAGCCATGTCCACCACCTCCGCAGCCCGCGTCGTCGTCGCCGACGACAGCGCTCTGATGCGCAGCATCGTCTCAGCGTCGCTGTCGAAGGCGGGCGTGCAGGTCGTCGGGACCGCCCGCGACGGTGACGAGGCGCTCGCATTGTGCGAGCGGGAACGACCCGACGCGATGACCCTCGATCTCGCGATGCCCGGACTCGATGGCCTCGGCGTGCTGCGCGCGCTGCGACGTCGCGGCACCACTCGTCTCCCGGTGGTTGTGGTGTCGGCGTTTTCCCCCTCGCAAGGAGCCAGGGCTGTGGACGCGCTCGCCGAAGGCGCATTCGATCTCGTGCCGAAGCCGGCTGCGGGCGGCGGGCTCGACAGCTTCGCCGAGAGCCTGGTCACGACCGTGCGGCTTGCGGTCTCCTCGGGTGGCGTCCAGTCGGTGGCACAAACGGGTGGCTACCAGCGCGCGCGCTGGGCTCCGCGCACGGGCGTCGCGAAGGCGGTCGTCATCGCCACCTCGACCGGCGGGCCGCGCGCGCTCGCGGCACTGCTCCCCGGGCTCCCCTCGCCGCTTGGCATCGGGACGCTGATCGTCCAGCACATGCCGCCCGGGTTCACGCGCTCGCTGGCGGCGCGTCTTGACCAGGGCTCCGAGTTGCGGGTACGCGAGGCCGGTGGCGGTGAGATCCTCGATCCGCGTACGGCGCTGATCGCTCCCGGCGGAAAGCACCTGAGGATCTCCGAAGAGGGCCGCACGACCCTCAGCGACGAGCCCGAGGTCGGCGGTCTGCGGCCGCGGGCCGATCTGACGATCGTCGACGCTGCGCGTCTTTACAAGCACCGGCTGTTGCTCGTGGTGATGACTGGGATGGGCAGCGACGGCCTCGAGGGCGCCGAGGCAGTGCGCCGCCAAGGCGGGCGGATCCTCGCGGAGGCGGAGGAGACCTGCACGGTGTACGGGATGCCGCGGGCCGTGAAGGAAGCTGACCTGGTCGACGAGGTGTTCCCGCTCGAGCAGCTGGCGGGAGCGATCGCGGCGGAGGCAGGCGGATGAGCGCCCTGGCGAGCGACGACTATCTCGAGTTCTGCCACGGTCTGCGCAAGCTTTGTGGCGTCGACCTGACGCAATACAAAAGGGCGCAGATGGAGCGGCGCCTGCGCACTTACTTCGCGCGGGAGGGTTGCACGCGGCTCAGCGATTGCCTGCAGGGCCTCCGTGCCGACCCGCGAGCGCTCGAAGCGGTGCTGGACCGGATCACCATCAACGTCTCGCAGCTGTGGCGCAACCCCGAGCAGTGGACGCTGCTCGAGCGTCAGATCGTGCCGGAGCTGGGCGCGTCCGGCCGGCTTCGGGCGTGGAGCGCCGGCTGCTCCTACGGCGCGGAGGCCTACACCCTGGCCGCGGTCTGCGCGTCGGCGATCCCGGCGGCAGAGGTCCGGATCGTCGGGACCGACATCGATCGGCGCATGGTGGCGCGAGCGAAGCACGGCAGGTTCAGCGACGACGATGCGCGCAGCGCCCCGGCGTCGGCACTCGAGCGCTGGTTCGAGCGCTGCGACGGCGGTTGGCAGGCACGCCAAGAGCTGCGCGACGCCACGCACTTCGAGGTCGGGGACCTGCTCCGCGTGCAACCAAGCGCCAACTGCTTCGACCTGATCCTGTGCCGCAACACGGTCATCTACTTCGCCGAGCCGATCCGCGACGAGCTCCACTCACGGCTGGCGCACGCGCTCCGGCCGGGGGGCGTGTTCGTGGTCGGCGCGACCGAGCGCGTCGCGAAGCCTGCTGCGCTCGGTCTCCGTTCAATCCACCCGTTCACCTACATGAAGGCGTGATGGACACATCCGAATACATGCCGATGTTCCTCGCCGAGGCGCGTGAGCACCTTCAGGAGCTCAACATCGCGGTCGTGCAGCTGGAGGAAAACCCGGAAGACCGACCCACCGTCGACCAGATCTTCCGCATCGCACACTCTCTGAAGGGCATGAGTGCGACGATGGGATTCCCACACATCGCCGAGCTCACGCACGAGATGGAGGAGGTGTTCGAGCTGCTGCGCCAGCGCAGCGGCGGACTCGGCGCCGACGCTGTCGACACCGTGCTCGCGTGCTTGGACGCACTGTCGGCCACGGTTGAGGTGATCGAGTCCGACGGTGAAGAGAAGCTCGATCCGGCCCCGCTGATCGACCGGCTCCGCCAGCTCGTGCGCGCCGACAAGCATGAGCCGTCGCCCCGGCACGACGACCAGGCCCCTCAGGCGGCGGTGGCAGCGGCGCACGAAGCCGGTAAGCGAGTCCTGCATCTGAAGGCGGCCCTCGACGAGCAGGCGCTGATGCCCGCTGTGCGTGCACTGATGCTGTTCTCGGCGCTCGGCGAGCACGGCGAGCTGATCGCCAGTGTGCCTCCGCCGGACGAGATTGAGCAGTTCGGGGGCCGTGAGCTCGAGGCGTGGCTGGCCGGCGAGCACGAGGAGGAGGTCGTCGCCGCGAGCGCCAGGCACATCTCCGACATCGTCGCGGTCGAAATCCGCGAGGTCGCCCCGCCGGCCGCCGAGAGCCCTGCGCCGGCCGCCGAGAGCCCTGCGCCGGCCGCCGAGAGCCCTGCCCCGCCGGCCGCCGAGAGCCCTGCGCCGCGCGCGGCCGCCTCGTCGCCCAAACCGGCGGTTCCCGGCGGACTCGGCGACTCGGGACATGGCGCCCGCACTGTGCGAGTCGACGCCGAGCGACTCGACGCCCTTATGCACCAGATGGGTGAGCTCGTCATCCACCGGACCGCCGTCGAGGCATTGACCGCGGACCTCGAGGCTCCCCAGCTCCAGCAGGCCGTGCAGAACCTGACCCGGAGCTCGCAAGCGCTGCAGTCGATGGTGATGCAGGTCCGCATGATCCCCGTGGACGTCGTCTTCCTGCGCTTCCCGCGCCTCGTTCGCGACCTCTCCTCGAAGCTCGGCAAGGAGGTCGACCTCCAGCTCCTGGGCAAGGAGACCGAGCTCGACCGCACGGTCGTCGACGCGCTCGGCGACCCGCTCGTGCACCTCGTGCGCAATGCCCTCGATCACGGGCTCGAGCCGCCCGACGAGCGCGTCGCCACGGGCAAGCCGCGGGCCGGTAAGGTCCAGATCGCCGCCCGGCACGCGGGTGGAAGCGTGGTCATCGAGGTGCGCGACGACGGCCGTGGGATCGACCCCGAGGCCGTCGCCCGGAAGGCCTGCGCCGCCGGCCTGATCGACGCCGATCAGGCCGCGACACTGGATATGAGGGGCGCCGTCGAGCTTCTGTTCACCCCCGGGTTCTCCACCGCCGAGGCGACGAGCGACATCTCGGGCCGCGGAGTGGGCATGGACGCGGTCCGCGCGAAGATCCGCGAGCTTGGCGGTGAGGTCGTGCTCGACTCGACGCTCGGCGCTGGAACGCATGCACAGATCCGGCTGCCGCTGACGCTCGCGATCGTCTCCGCGCTGCAGGTCGACGTGGCGGGTGCGCCGTTCGCGATCCCGCTCGACCGGATCGAGCGCACTCTTCGACTTACGGAGAAGAACATCGGCTGGGTGGCCGGCAGGCGGATGCTGGTGCTCGATGACGGTGTGCTGCCACTGCTCGAGGGCGCGCGCACATTCGCTCGCGACCCGCGCGGTGAGCACGAGCTCGTGGTGATCGTCCGCGGCCAGGACCGGCGCCTCGGACTTGCCGTGGACGAGCTCATCGGCCAGCGTGAGCTGGTGACCCGTCCGCTGCCATCGGTCGTCTCCGACGGTGAGCCCGTCTCCGGTGGTGCCGTGCTGGCCGACGGCCGGATCGCGCTCATCATCGACTGCGATGCGCTGGCCGCCGGAATGCTCGCATTCACGGCTCCACCCCGCGGTGCGTCGGCTCCACCCCGCGGTGCGTCCGCTCCACCCCGCGGTGCGTCCGCTCCACCCCGCGGCGCGTCCGCTCCACCCCGTGGTGCGTCCGCACTGGCTGCATGAACCATGTTCGAACAGAGGAGCTTCACGTGAGTCCCCGCTACACCGACCTGCAGCTCGACGCCCTTCGCGAGCTCGCCAACATCGCCTCAGGTACCGCGGCGACTGCGCTCTCGCAGATGCTTGCGCGCGAGGTGGAGCTAAACGTGCCGCGTGCCCTCGCACTGCCGCTGGCCGACGCCGTCGAGGCCGCCGGCGCGCCCGGTGAGACCGTAAGCGGAGTCGTGATACCGCTCGAGGGGGACATCGAAGGGCTTGTCCTGCTCCTGATCCCGCTGGACTCGGCGGAGACTCTGTGTCGGCTACTGGGCGTCGAGGCCGGCAGCGAGGTCGGCGATTCCGCGCTGTCGGAGATCGGCAACATCCTCGGCACCTCATATCTGAACGCGCTTGCCGCGATGACCGGGCTCGCGCTCGGCCCGTGCCCGCCCCACCTGAGCACCGATCTGCTCGGCGCGATCGTGGCGTCGGTGCTTGCGGCCACCGCCGGTGAGGCCGAGATGGCCCTGGTGATGGACTCGGAGCTGGACGTCGCGGGCGAGCCGTGCTCGATGTCGTTCCTGCTGCTCCCCACCGCCGGTGGCGCCGGCGACCTGCTTGCCCCGCTTGGCCTGGCCGAGACGGCGGCCTAGGATGGAATCGGTCCGGATGGGCGAGCTCAAGGTCTCGCGAGCGCGGGATGGAGAGCTGGTCGCCATCGGCCTCGGCTCCTGCATCGGGCTCGCCGTGGTCGACGGCAGCGCGTGCGTTGCCGGTCTCGCTCACGTCGTGCTCCCTGACTCCCAGGGCGTCAACGGCCCCGCAGCCAAGTTCGCCGACACGGCGATTCCCGAGATGATGGCCAGCCTGCGCACCGTTGGTGCGAGCAAGTCGCGCTGCCGGGCCGTGCTCGTCGGCGGTGCCCGCATGTTCGCGTTGAGCGGTGGGCTCGACATCGGGGCCCGCAACGACGCTGCCGTCCGGGAGGCGCTCGCACTCGAGGGCATCGAAATGCTTGCGGCGGCGACCGGTGGCAATCGGGGCCGGACAGTCCGGGTTATGGTCGGAACCGGCGAGGTGCTGGTCCAGGAGGCCGGCGGCGATAACTTCACCCTGCTCGGACCCCGACGTCCCGACGCCCGCCACGCGAGGCCGATCCGGCAGCTCAAACTCACTGGGGCAGAGACGTGACGCCGTCAGAGATCCTGACCCCAGAGGAGATCGCCGCGCTGGTGGAAGCGGCCAAGCAGGGGAATGTACCCGAGCAGCCCTCGACTGGCTCGCGCCGCGGCCATCGGCTTCGCACAGTCGACTTCTCACGGCCGACCAAGTTCACCAGCGACCATCAGCGCCGGGTCGCCCGCGCGATCGACACCTTCTGTCAGACCGCCGCGACGCGCCTCTCGGCCGAGCTTCGCTGCCCGATCGAGCTAGAAGCGATCAACACGATGCAGCTCACCTGGTCGGCGGCGCAGGCGCAACTGCCGTCGGGCTCACTGGCTGTCACCCTTGACGTGCATCCGATCGGCACCCGGATGCTCCTGACCGCCGAGCAATCGTTTGTGCTCACCGGCCTCGAGTGCCTGCTGGGCGGCTCTGCCGACCGTCCCCCACGCGAGCGCCGGCTGAGCGAGATCGACTGGACGCTGGCCCGGCGGTTGCTCGAGTCGATTGTCAATCAGCTCTCGCTGGTGTGGCAGGACCTTGGCGGCGTCAGCTTGACAGCCGGCGAGATCGATCTGCACAACGAAGCGAGCCAGGTCGCATCCGTCAGCGAGCCCACCTTCGTGGTGATGGTCGAGTGCCGTATGAACAAGCAGTCCTCGGCGCTCGCGCTGCTGATCCCGTGGGTCGCGATCGACCCGGTCGCCCAGCAGATATCCGGGCGCGAGCTGCGCGGATTACCCGACGGGTCAGAGCGCGCATCGGGAATCGTCCGCGCAATGTCCGGGGTACCGGTCACGCTGCGCGCCGAGGTGGCAGCGGTGGAACTGCCGGTCGAGCAGATTCTCGCGCTCGAGCCCGGGAGCATCGTCCGCCTCGGGGCCCGCGCCGACGACGGCGTGGCACTGTTCGCAGAGAACGTCAAGCTCGGCCGCGCCCACCCAGGATGCAACGGGCCCAGGCGGGCGGTCCAGATCCGTGGCGCAGTTCCGGAACCGGCATGAGCCAGAACGAGGTAACACCACGAGAGGCGCTTACGCGCCTTGGAGCTTCCACCGGCGAGGCGATCGCCCAGGTTCTCGAGATGTTCGTCCCCGGCGGCGTGCAGCGCGGGGAGGTGTCGGTGCTGCCCGACGGCGCGACCCCGTTCACCAACCTGCCATTCGGCGCGGTGGCCACCAGTGTCTCCTACGTCGACGGGGTGACCGGAGCGAACATCTTCCTGATGACACCGGCCGGCGCGCGCGCTCTCGCCGCGGCGATGGGGGTGGCTCCGTCCGCTCCCGCGGAAGGCGCCGAGGGCGAGGCGGTGCCCTCGGAGTTCTCCGAGCTGGAGCTGTCCGCGATCGGTGAGGCGGCGAACCAGATGATGGCGGCCGCCGCGAGCGCGATCAGCGTGGTGCTCGGACAGGAGGTGGAGATCTCTCCGCCGGAGACCCGCATCCTCGACGATCCGGGCTCGGCGGTTGAGATCTACGGCAGGGCGCCGCACTCGACATCGACCACGTTCGTGATCGGCGCTGAGGCGTGCCGTCTGATCCAGCTCGTGCCCAGCGCCTTCGTGGTGCGGATGGCGCGCGCGATCGACGAGCTGAGCATGGAGCAACCCACCTCCGGCGATGGGGCTCAGACCGGACCCTCCGGCGACGGCCGGCGTCAGGGCGCCGCCCGGGACGCGGGGACCATCTCGCTGCGCGAAGCGCTTAGTGACATCAACCTTCGGGTGTGGGCCGAGCTCGGGCGCACCCGCATGCCCTTGGGCCAGGCGCTTGAGCTGCCGCTCGGCGCCGTCGTCGACCTCGACCGGGCGTCCGACGCTTCTGTCGATCTGTTCGTCAACGGCCTGCGGTTCGGGCAGGGTCACCTCCTCGTCACCGATGACGGCGAGTGGGCCATCTGCCTCGAGACGGTCGCAGGCACGGCCCCGGCGAAGCCTCACGGCGGCCGATCACTTGCCCTGGAAACCCAATGAAAGGATCTGACTGATGGCCCGTGTACTCGTAGTCGACGACGCCGCATTCATGCGTAAGGTGCTGAGCGACGCGCTCGCCTCCGGAGGCCACCAGGTCGTCGGTGAGGCAGGCAACGGCGCCGAAGCCGTCGCGTCCTATCAGCAGTTGCGCCCCGAGCTGACTACGCTCGACATCACGATGCCGGAGAAGGACGGGCTCGCTGCGCTGGCTGAGATCATGGCGATCGACCCCGCAGCGCGCGTGGTGATGTGCTCTGCGCTTGGTCAGGAAAGCAAGGTGCTCGAGTCGATTAAGCTCGGCGCGAAGGACTTCGTGGTCAAGCCGTTTCAGCCGGCACGCGTGCTCGAGGCGGTAACCAAGGCGCTGGCCTGATCGCCCGGCGGCGGGCGCCGCAAGCTAAAGGCCAGGACCCGCCCGCCGATTACCGGGGCGACTCTCGTTCGGATTAGCCCCGATCACCGGGGCGACCCATTGGAGTCGCCCCCTCGATGAAGTCGCTGACCTTGATCCGCGGTGTCGCGCTGACCGGCGCCCTCACGCTTTCGCATCCCGTTGTCGCGCTCGCGACGAGCGGTGGCGAGAACACGCCGCTGGTCGGCGTCCGCAGCACCGTCGCCCATGCCTCAGGCGGCGCGAGCTCGAGCCTGGTACGCACGATCGTCGGGCTGTTCGTCGTCATCGTGGTGATCTACGGCATCTCGTGGATGCTGCGCCAACACAAGGGCGCCAAGGACCGGGCCACCGGCAGTGGGCTCGCTCCGGTCGCAACGCTGCCGCTCGGCACCGGACGCTCGGTGGCCCTAGTGCGCGTCGGCCGCGAGTTGCACCTACTCGGAGTCGCCGAGAATGGCGTCACCGCGATCCGCAGCTACACCGAGAAGGAGGCGCTCGCAAGCGGCCTTGAGCTCGTCGAGCCCGATCAGTTGGCCGAGCTCGACGGCGTCATGCCGCCGCTCGTCCGTGTGGTCGACGCGGTGCGCCGGATGACGGAGCGCGCGTGAAGATCGATACGAGCAATGCCGTCCAGATCCTGCTGCTCGTTGGCGGCCTCTCGCTGATTCCGGCCCTGCTGTTCACGGTCACCGGCTTCTCCCGGATCCTGATCGTGCTCGGCTTCATTCGCAGCGCGATGGGCACTACGACGACGCCGCCGAACCAGGTGCTCGTGGGCATCGCCCTGTTCCTGACGCTTTTCGTCATGCAGCCGACGATCAGCGCGATCAAGACGGACGCCTGGGACCCGCTGGTCCACCACCAGATCTCGACGGGGACGGCGTTGTCGCGCGCAGAGGAGCCGCTGCGCGAGTTCATGTTCCGCCAGACGAGCGGCGAGGACATCTCGCTGTTCATGAACCTCGCCCATCAGCCGACGCCCAACACCCGCGCGCAGGTCCCGACCTACGTGCTGATCCCCGCGTTCATCCTGAGCGAGCTGAAGACGGCGTTCGAGATCGGGTTCCTGATCTTCCTGCCGTTCCTGATCATCGACCTGATCGTCTCCTCGACGCTGATGAGCATGGGGATGATCATGTTGCCTCCGACCTTCATCTCACTCCCGTTCAAGATCCTTCTGTTCGTCCTGGTTGACGGCTGGGACCTGATCACGCGCTCGCTGGTTGCGAGCTTCCACTGATAGCCATGAATCAGGACACGGTCGTCAACCTCGCTACCCAGGCCATGACCCTCGCGCTCGAGGTGGCCGGCCCGATGCTGCTCGTCGGCCTGGTCGTCGGACTCGTCGTCAGCCTGTTCCAGGCGGTCACGCAGATCCAGGAGCAGAGCCTCTCGTTCATCCCGAAGATCGTCGGCCTGGCGCTGCTGGTCGTGATCCTCGGCCCGTGGATGCTCGACCAGCTGATCACTTACGCGCAGAACCTGTACACCTCGATCCCGCAGCTGATCGGGCAATGACTCAGGCGGCGCTCAACCAGCTCGTGAGCCAGCTCGGTGGCGATCACGTCATCGGGTTCTTCCTCGTGCTTGCGCGCATCATCCCCCTGTTCCTGTTCGCGCCGTTGTTCTCATCGAAGATGGTGCCCGCGCAGGTGCGCGGGATCGTCGCCGTCGCGCTCGCGATCGGCCTCACCGGCGTCGCCACTCACGGCCAGCACATCCCCAGCCAGCCGTTCGAGGTCGCGGGGCTGATGATCGAGGGATTGCTCGTCGGCTTCGGATTCGCATTCGCGATCGGCATGGTCCTGGCGGCGGTGGAATGCGCCGGCTCGTTTGCCGATGCATTGGCAGGCTTCTCCTTCGGCAGCATCGTCGACCCGGTCAACGGCAACCAGGGCGGCGTGCTGGCAGAGCTCTACGGCCTCGTCGGCGTGATGCTGTTCATCGCGATCGGTGGTGACGCCTGGACGCTCCGCGGCCTGACCAGCACCTTCACGCTCGTGCCGCTCACGCGCGGACCACGGATCAGCTCGCTCGTGGGCGGCGCGGAGCAGGTGTTCGGCACCATCTTCACCTCGGCGCTCGAGGTCGTGGCGCCGGTGGTGCTCGCGCTCCTGGTCACGGATGTCGCCTTCGGCATGGTGTCGCGAGTAGTCCCGCAGCTGAACGTGTTCGCGGTCGGCTTCCCGCTCAAGGTCGGCGTGTCACTGCTCGTGGTAAGCGCGACGCTGCCGTTCCTAGGCGGCTGGATGACAGGAAACATCGAGACCTCCGTCGGCACCGCGCTGCACGCGCTGCAGATCGGCTGACCGGCGATGGCGCGCGACGACAAGACCGAGCAGGCAACGCCCAAGAAGCGGCGCGAGACGCGCAGGAAGGGCCAGGTCGCCAAGAGCACCGACCTCAATGGGGCGATCGTCCTGATCGCCGGGCTGATCATGATCTCGTTCCTGGGGTCCAAGGTCGTCGACGCCTCGGCCAACTACATGCAGAACGCCTTCCAGGAGATCCCGCACGCCGCCGCGATCACCACCGGGGCGGGGCTGAGCGCCCTTTACCACGCGCTGCTCGACATGATGCTGGCCACCGTGGCGCCGATCTCGGGGGTGTGTCTCGCGGCGGCCCTGCTGGCGAACGTCGCTCAGATCGGGTTCCGGCCCTCGCTGCACGGACTGAGGCCCGATGTGAAGCGGATCAACCCGGCGGCCGGGTTCAAGAACATCTTCAGCAGCCGGATCGCGTTCGAGACAGGCAAGGCGCTGGCCAAGGTCGCCGTCGTCGGAGCGGTGGCGGCGATGGCGCTGATCCCGCAGATCACCGACGTCGGCGCAAGCGTAGGGACTACGCCGGGAGCGCTCGGGCAACTGTTGGGACAGAGCGTGATCGGGATGGCCGTGCGCGGCGCGCTCGCCTACCTGCTGATCGGGATCGTCGACTTCATCTGGCAGCGGCGGCGGCACCAGAAGATGCTGAAGATGACCAAGCAGGAGGTGAAGGACGAGCACAAGCAGCAGTCCCTGCCGCCCGAGGTCAAGGCCGCACTGCGCCGACGCCAGATTCAGGCCGCGCGTGCCCGCATGATGGCGGCCGTCCCGCAGGCCGACGTAGTTGTCACCAACCCGACCCATTTCGCGGTTGCCCTGAGATACGACGGCATGCTCCCGGCCCCGGTCGTCGTCGCCAAGGGACAGGACCTCGTCGCCGCCCAGATCCGCCGCATCGCCGAGGAGAACGACGTGCCGGTCGTTCCCGATCCGCCGCTTGCGCGCGAGCTTCACCGTGTGGTCGAGATCGGCCAGATGATCCCGGCCGAGATGTACGCGGCGGTGGCGCAAGTGCTGGCATTTGTGTACCGGCTGGCCGGACGGCGGAAGGTGGGCGTATGAACGAAGAGGGCATCCGCCGGCTCCTTGCGCACACAGACCTGCTGGCCGCCGTGGCGGTTGTGATGGTGGTGGCGATGCTGATCGTGCCGCTGCCGTCCTCGCTGCTCGACCTGCTGATCACGATGAACATCGCGGGGGCGCTCGCCGTCGTCGTGGCCACGATGTACCTGCAGAAGTCGCTGGACTTCTCCGCCTTCCCGAGCCTGCTTCTGCTGACGACGATGTTCCGCCTTGCGATCAACGTCTCGGTGACGCGGCTGATCCTCAGCAAGGGCGACGCCGGCGGCGTCGTGAAGGCGTTCGGGAACTTCGTCGTCGGCGGCGACGTCGTCATCGGTCTGGTGATCTTCCTGATCCTCGTGGTGATCCAGTTCGTCGTCGTCACCAACGGCGCGGGCCGGGTGGCGGAGGTCGGGGCTCGCTTCACCCTCGACGCGATGCCGGGCAAGCAGATGGCGATCGACGCCGATCTCAACGCCGGGCTGATCACCGACGACCAGGCGCGCGCACGGCGATCCGAGATCGCGAGGGAAGCCGACTTCTACGGGGCGATGGACGGCGCGGCGAAGTTCGTCAAGGGGGACGCGATGGCGGCCGTGCTGATCACCGCGATCAACCTGATCGGCGGGATCGTCGTCGGGATGCTCCAGCACGGGCTGTCGTTCGGGGCAGCCACCAGCACGTACTCGACGCTGACCGTCGGCGACGGGATCGCGGCGCAGATACCGGCACTGCTGATCTCGGTGGCGACCGGGATCATTGTCACCCGCTCGGCATCGGAGCGGGACCTGGGTAGCGAGATCGCCCACCAGATCCTGCGGCAGCGCAAGGCGCCGCTCGTCGCGGGTGGCGTGATCCTCATGTTCGCGCTCGTGCCGGGGCTACCGAAGCTGCCGTTCCTGCTGATCGGGGGCATCTTCGCGGCGATCGGATGGTCGATCCGTAACGGGATGCCCGAGGAGCTCGCGGCGGCAGCCGCCACCGCGGCGCTTCCGGCCCCAGAACCCGACACCTCGGTTGCCACCCGCGACACGGTGCTCAAGGAGCTACCGATCGATCCGCTCGAGCTCGGCATCGGCTTCGGTCTGGTGCCGCTCGTGGATCGCCGCTCGGGCGGCACGCTCGTCCGGCGGGTATCGATGATCCGCCGCCAGATCGCGGGCGAGCTGGGGATGGTGATACCCCCTGTCCGCATCCACGACGAGGTCGACCTCAGCTCGCACGAATACGTGCTGAAGGTTCGCGGCTCGGGCGTCGCGCGCGGACGGATCATGGCCGGTCACAAGCTGGCGATGGATCCGGGCGACGTCGTCGGGACGGTTCCCGGGATTCCGACAACCGAGCCCGCATTCGGTCTACCGGCGATCTGGGTCGAGGATGACAAGCAGGCCGAAGCCGAGGCGCTCGGTTACACCGTCGTCGACGGCGAGTCGGTGATTGTCACCCACCTGACGGAGACGATCCGCAGCCACGCTGCCCAGCTGCTTACCCGCCAGGACGTGAGGGCACTGCTCGATCAGCTCAAGGAAACCAACGAGGCGGTGGTCGCAGAGGTGGTGCCGGAGGTGCTCTCGCTCGGCGAGATCCAGCGCGTGCTACAGGCGCTGCTGTCCGAAGGCGTGTCGATCCGCGACCTCGGCGCGATCGTCGAAGCGGTCGGGGACAAGGCGCGCGTGACGCGCGACCCGAACCTCCTCGCCGAGTATGCGCGACAGGCGCTCGGCCGAGCGATCACCGCGCCGCATCTGGGGGCCGACCAGACGCTGCGCGCGCTCACGCTCGATCCGGCAATCGAGCACGAGGTCGCGACTTCGATCACGCAGACGACCGACGGCGAGTATCTCGCGATGGAGCCCGCGCGAGCGCAAGCGGTCCTCGGCGCGCTCAAGAGCCAGTCCGAGCAGGCCGCCGCGCGCGGCGGCTCGCGGCCCGTTCTCCTCTGCTCGGCCCGCGTGCGCCGCCATCTGCGGCGCCTCGTCGAGCACGCAGTACCACAGCTTCCGGTGTGTTCCTACAACGAGATCTCGCCCGGCATCAGTGTCGAGACGATAGGAGTGATTAGCGCGTGAGCATGCTTGAGATGAGCCCACCCCCGTCAACCGCTGGCGGCCACGAGCGCAAGCCGAACGGCGTGCGCACCTATCGCGGCCGCCGTCTGGAGGACATCATCCCCCAGATCCGTCAGGAGCTCGGACCGGACGCCGTCATCCTGCGCCAGCGCGAAGGGCTGATGGGAGGCGTCAGTGGATTCTTCGCGCAGCGTTGCTACGAGATCGACGCGCGGCCAGGCACGCCTCCGGTCGACCTCTACGACGACGATGACGAATACGAGGACAGCACGAGCGCGCAGACCCTCGCCGCTCCATCACCGCCCGCGGCCCTAGCACCGCCCGCGGCCCTAGCACCGCCCGCGGCCCTAGCACCGCCCGCTGCCCCAACACCGCCCGCTGCCCCAACACCGCCCGCTGCCCTAGCACCGCCCGCGGCCCTAGCACCGCCCGCGGCCCCATCACCGCCCGCTGCCGAGGCCCGGACGCAGACCCAGCCCGTCGTCGCAACGCCCGCACCCACGACCCAACCCCCGTTCGCGGCCCCGTCATTCGCAAACCAGCTCGCACAGGCCAGGACAGCCACAGCGCCGGAAGCGGCGGCGGCGGTCGAAGCGCCACCGGCCCGCCAGCCGGCCGCCAGTTCGGCGCCGGAGGTGCCGCCGGCCCGCCGGCCCGCCGGCACTTCGGCGCCGGCTGAACTCCCATTGGAGTCGCCACGCACGCCGACTCCACCGCGTCGCGCAAAGCCACCCCTCTCCCGGCGCCGCGTTCGCCCGCCGGTCCGCCCACTGCGCGCGGCGCGGCGCGCGTCGATCGCCGCACCCCGCCCGAAGGCGCCGCCGAGACAGCTCGACGAAAGCCTGGTCGCATTGGGTCTGCGCGAGCTCACCGACTGCGGCATCAGCGACTCTTGGGCTCAGCAGCTGATCGCATTCGGAGCAGCGCATCGCAAGCCGTTCGCCGACGGCAACCTGCGGGAGGCCGCGATCGCGAGCATCGCGGCCGCCCTGCCCGCCTCCGAGCCGCTGCCGGTGGACGGGGCCGCTGTCGCGATCGTCGGTTCCGGCGGGGCGGGCAAGACGCGTTGGGCGGCGGCGCTCGCCGCCGCCTACGGACGCGGTAGCACGCTGCCGGTGACCGTGCTCGCGCTTGGCTGTCCAGATGCCGGGGCGGAGGTCACGGAGCTGTTACGCGACGACGACGTGTACGTCGCCTCCGCGCCTGATGCTGCCGGCGCCGAGCGGGCGGTGGCGGAGGGTCGTGCGCACGGACTCGCCGTCATCGACACCGCCGCGGTGAGGCCGGGTGAGGCGGTTGCCGTGGCTGCGCTTGCACGAGAGCTCGCGCCGCTGGCACTCGACGCGGTCTACATCGCCGTTCCGGCCACGCTCAGTGCCCGGGCAGGTACGAACCTGATCGAGGGCTTGTCGCCGCTGGCGCCGACCGGGATCGTGATCACCCACGCGGATGAGACGGACCACCTCGGCGTCGCAATCGAGCTCTCCCGCGACAGCGGCATCCCGATCGCATACGTGCATGAGGGGCTGGAGCTCGATCGCGCGGTGTCAGTGGCAGATCCGTTCATGCTCGCGAGGCGGGTGCTGCCGTGAGAAGCCAGACGAAGTCACGGGATGAGCTTGCCGGCCTGCTCGCCGAGGGTGACCGCGGCATGCTCACGACTGCGCTCGGAGCGCGGCTACCCGTACGCGTAGCCCGCCGTGATGGTGACGTCGTCCTCCTCGTCCTGATGATCGGGCCGGGTGAGGCGCTCGAGCCGGGGACCACGACCCGGGTGCTGCTGGAGTCCCCATGCACACACGGGATCGCGCGGCTGCGGGGCGAGGCGGAGCTAGAGGAGGATGATCTGGTCCGTTTCCACGTCTTCGACGTGCTCGAGATGCTTCAGCGACGGCGTTTCTTCCGCGTGCGCACGCCGCAACGGGTCGAGCTCGCGAGCAGCACCGGCGTGCTCAGCACGTGCTCGGTCGACATCAGCGGCGGTGGAATGCTGATGACCGGGCCGGAGACCCTCGAGCCCGGTGAGGAAGTCGAATTTCGCCTGTACCTCGGCGCGGACGAGAATCCGATCGAGGGTCAGGCGCGCGTTGTCCGAACCGCGGGCGAGGGCCGGCGCGCGGTCGCGTTCGAGCATATCCCGAGGCGTGAGGAGGAGCGACTGATCCGCTTTCTCTTCGACCGCCAGCGCGCCGAGCGCGCCTTCACGCGCCGCGACGCGCACTGAGCCGGAGGCCACCGATGAGCGACGAGAGAGCCGAGCTGGACGCACCGAGCGCCGACGCGCCCGATGGCAAGGAGGCCAAGCCGCCCAAGAGCAAGCCGCCCAAGCCCGCCAAGAGCAAACCCGCCAAGGACAAGAAGGGTGCGAAGACCTCCGGCAAGAAGGGCAAGAAGGGGGCCGCGGCGGGCGACGCCTCCGCCGAGCCAAGCGTCGCCGCCCATCCGCGCGCCGGCAGCCACGTGCGCCGGGCCAAGGGCTGGGGCGGGCTCACCGGATTCGGGATCGCCGCGTATCTCTCGATGCACGCGGGGGTGCCGACGTATGACGCAGGCATTCGCGCACTCGTGGCCGGAGCAGCGGGGTACCTGCTCGCCTGGGGGTGCAGCGTGACCGTGTGGAGGCACCTCCTCGTAGCGGAACTACGCGTCGCCGCCGAGCGCGGCAAGCCCGGGCATCCTGATCGCTCGCGAGGCGGCGACGGCGGAGGATCGCCACGCCGCGAGCGACCGTGACCGCGGCGAGGAGTGACCGCCGCGAGCGACCGTGACCGCGGCGAGGAGTGACCGCGGCGAGCGACCGTGACCGCGGCGAGGAGTAAACATCCGCCATGGATCCCATTCACCCCATCCTTCCCACAGCACCCAATATCCCGCCGGTGACCGCGGCGCCCCTGACCGGTGCCGTCGACCGCGACGCCCGCCGCGAGAAGGGCGCCGAAGCGGACCGCCGGGCCGCGGAGGACCGCCGGCGCCGGGCGGAAGAGGAGCGCCGGCGCCGGGCCGCCGAGGAGCGCCGGCGCCGGGCGGAAGCTCAGCGCAGCGAGGACGACCTCGACACCGAGGCCGAGGGTCACGGCGGCCCTCACATCGACCTGACCGCCTGAGGGTGTGTGACGCTTCTCGGGCTATGAGGGTGTTGCGTAGCGGTTGGCGAGTTCGGGTCGTTGTCAAGATTTGCTAACGACGGCGGCCGTCTGAGGTCGCGAATCGCCTTGCCGAGCGGTGAACCGCGGAGGGTGTGTTCTTTTGCGAACTCCAGGTTCGCAAAGGAACACACCCTCCGCCGGGAACGCTGCCAACCGGCCACCGGCCGCCGATTCGCCCGTCCCCGGCACCGTTTCGGCTGCCCCAAGCGGCGCGAGCAGCCCGATCGATCATCACTTTCGTACAACCCGCTGGTTCGGTGCAACACGCTTCCGTGTCCAAGCCCACCCCCCGCCCCCCCGCCGCCCCCCGCCCCGCCGGCCGCGCGCCCCGCCAGGCCCGTGCCCCCCGTCCACCCCCTCTGGACACCCCCTCAAGTCAGCGCTGACCAAGGCGATTACTTGGTCTGTGAGGCCGACATGGAGTCGGCCGGGACAGGAAACCACCCGCCATCAAGGAGATGTGCAGTGTCCCGAGAGATCAGCCCCGACATCTTTAGCCTGGCTGGGCAGCGCCGCTAAGGCGCGCCCGAAACCCAGGCAGCCAAGCTCGTAGGCGGCAGCAGTGCTGCCCGCCGCCGAGAACATCTGCTCCGCGCAACCATCCCGACTCGCCTCCGCGGGGCTATATAAAGGGTCCGATCCTTCGAGGGAACGGATGCGGAGACGGGCTGCCGGCGGGTAGCCCGTCTCTGCTCATTTAACGCCTCAATCCGCGGGCGAGCCTGCCGATCACCGGGGCGATGTCCCTCGAGACGACGATTCCGCGCGTCACTCTCGGCATCGCCACATATAACCGCGACACCTACCTCGCGCAGTCGATCCGGAGCGGGCTCGAGCAGGATCTGGCCGACTTCGAGGTCCTCGTCGTGGTAGACGGCTCGGAGAACCCGGCGATCGATCGAGTGCTGGCAGGATTCGTCGACGAGCCACGCCTGCGCGTCGTGCGCCACGAACGCAACCTCGGCATCGCCGCGGCATACAACACCTTCGTCTCCGAGGGTCGCGGCGAGCTGATCGCGATGGTCGGCGACGACGACCTGTGCCTTCCCGGACGGCTGCGCCGTCAGGTCCAGATCTTCGATCGCTTCCCGGACACCGGTGTGGTCCACGGTGACGCGGTCGTGATCGACGCGGCCGGCAAGCGCACCGGGACCTGGAACAGCAGGGACTTCACGCCCGCCCAGCTCGTGCAATCGTTCTTTCGCAGCCACAACCATCTCGTCGACCCGACGCGCATGGTGCACCGGCGCGTATACGAGACGGTCGGCGGATATGACGAGCACTACCCGCTCGCAAACGACTTCGACTTCTGGCTGCGCGCCGCGCGCCGATACCGCTTCCGCCACTGCCCGGCAGGGCCGCTGGTCGCAATTCGCCGTCACGGCGAGAACACCTCCGACGAGTCGCGGCGAGATCGTGAGCTCGCCGACGTCGAGCGGGCGCTCGAAGCGGCACTCGAGCGCTACGAATTGCGCGAGCTCGTGCCCGAGCTCGACTGGGGTGTCCTCGATCAGGACGACGCCGAGCGCCAGGCGTGCTTGCGTTTGGCCGACGCGCTCGAGCACCGGCTGCTGCCCGTCCCGGGCGTGGCCGCGAAGCTCCGCCGCAGGGCTAGCGCCCTCGAGCGCTCCCGCAGGGCGGGCGCCCCCGAGCGCTCCCGCAGGGCGGGCGCCCCCGAGCGCCCCGGCAGGGCGGGCGCCCTCGAGCGCTCCCGCTCCATCCGCCGGCCGCTGACCGAGCGCACGGCCGCCAAGGGCCGCCTGATGATGACCGCCTTCGGCTTCAACGACAGCGGTGGCGGGACGACGGTCCCGCGGCTGGCTGCGAAGGAGCTCGCCCGCCGCGGCTGGGACGTGACCGTCTTCCACGCCGCCGTGTCGCCCACTTCCTCCCGGAGCCCGTACGAGCCGCGTGAATGGACCGAGGATGGCGTTCGCCTGATCGGTATACACAACCGCCCCCACGGACTGTTCGACCTCGGCAACCCGGCGCGCGAGCTCGACGATCCGCCGATCAGGATCTCGTTCGCCGCCGCACTCGATCGAATCCGGCCCGACGTCGTTCATTTTCACAATCTGCACAATCTCGGCGCGTCGCTGATCGACGAGGCGGCGGCGCGAGGGCTGCCGGCGTACTTCTCCACGCACAACTACTGGGTGATCTGCCCGCGGGCGTATCTGCTGACAGGCGCCGGCAAGATGTGCCCCGGACCTGGCGACGGTGCCGGCTGCGCAAGCTGCGTCGGTAGTCACGACACCGATGGTCACCGCCGGCGACTGGCGGAGATCCGAGCCCGTGCCGTTCGCGGTCTGACCGCCGTGCTCGCCGTCTCCGAGGCTGTTCGCGAGACGCTGCTCGGGGCGGGGTATCCAGCCGAGCTGATCGACGTCGTCCGCCAGGCGATGCCGCACGAGGCCGAGATCTGGGAGCGGGTCGGTGCCACACGCAGGCCCGGGCGCGCCGGGGATCGGCTGACCGTCGCCTTTCTCGGGTCCGCCTACCCGCACAAAGGCCCACAGCTACTCATCGAGGCAGCTCAGCGGACCCGTAGCGAGCTGCGGATTCAGATCCACGGCGAGGTTCCCGAGCGGTTCGCCGGAGAGCTGCGCGCACTCGACGCGAGGGGCGTGGTGGAGCTGTGTGGACCCTTCCAACCGAGCGAGATCGATCGGCTGCTGGCGGAGGTCGATGCCGTTGCTTTGCCGTCATTGTGGTGGGACTGCGCGCCGCTGGCGGCCGCCGAGTGTCGCGGCGCCAGGGTGCCGCTGATCGTGCCGCGGCTCGGAGGGCTCGGGGAGGCCGTGCGCGACGAGGTCGACGGGCTCACGTTCGCCGGGCTCGACGCCGACGACCTGGCGCGCCAGCTCGATCGACTCGCGCTCGAGCCCGGTCTGCTCGAACGGCTCCAGGCCGCGATCCCGCCCCCGCGCCCGTTCGCCGCCTACGTCGATCAGCTCGAGGCCTACTACGCGGGCGACCGCCCGGGCCGGGTCGACGACCCGCCCGACGCAGCGGCTGCGCCGCTCGCCGAGCCCGCCACACGCTGGCAGGGCGACCACGGGCTCTCGACCAGCCTGTCGATCATCAACGACCGCGTGACCGAGCGCCTGCCGGGGCGTGTGCAGCGGCTCG
>Ga0302324_100003754_pt1 | contig 34204 bp, 28 predicted proteins | sample Palsa_T0_1_FD_201949 | JGI IMG/M metagenome (GOLD analysis project Ga0302324, IMG submission 201949) | Peat permafrost microbial communities from Stordalen Mire near Abisko, Sweden - Palsa_T0_1 | ecosystem: Environmental > Terrestrial > Soil > Palsa > Peat permafrost | place: Sweden: Abisko...
GCCCTATTGCGTGCCGCTCCTCTATGTGTGGGACGATGGCCAGGTGTTCCTGCACAACACGCTCGCCCGCGGCCACCTGCGGACCAATGTCGACCACGAGCCGCGCGTCTGCTTCGAAATCGATGAGGCCGGAGAAGTGTTCGACTACGGACGCTTCGAATGCGATTCCTCCGTGGCGTATCGCAGCGTGATCGTGTTCGGGCGGATCCGGGTCGTGACCGAGGCGAACGCCAAGCAACGGTTCTGCGAAGCGCTGATGGCGAAATACGGCAAGCCCGGCACCGACCGGCCGAAGGGCTTCTTTCCGCGCCTGGACCAGATCACGGTCTACGCCATCGCGGTGGAGCGGATGACGGGCAAGGAACTGGCATTGCCGGAGGTGTCCCAGCGGTGGCCGGCGGTCGACATGACCAAGACGCCGCATGCGCGCGTGCCGGGATAGCGGGAGGTCCGCAGCGGTCATCGGTGGCCCGATTGAACCGCGTTAGAAAGAGGCAAGCGGGGCCGCTGGCGATCGGGCTTTCGTAGCGTCGTAATAATCCCAGGCCTTTTCATGCACGTAGTAAACGAAGGGGCTGATCACGATGCTGAAGGCGGTGAGTCCCGCGGCGGTCGCGAGATCACGGACGAAGAGATAATTAACGCCGAATTCCGACACCGCGGTCACGCACTCGTAGGTCACCGTCTTGGCAAAAGCCCAACTCACCTTGACGCTCGCGAAGCGCGTCCGCCCATCTTCCTCGCCCTCCGCCGCGCCTGGAATCGGCACATGCACCGTGGCCTCGAGCGGATCACGCTGTCGCGCCGAGGTGGGGCCGTAATAGTGCCAAGCCGCTTCATGAGCGAAATAGAAGATGGGGCCGGCGACAAGCGACAAGCTCGACAACCCCGCCGCAGTCGCCAACCCGCCGATCACGAAATAATTCGCGCCGAAGTCAACGGTCGTGACAATCGCGCGATAGGTGAAGGTCTTGACGACCGCCCGCCACGTGTCGAAGCCCGCGGGCTCGCCGGAAGCCGGCGCCTCCGCGGAATGCGCTGTTGGCGCGGAGGGGACCGGCACCGGGGACGGCACGATCCGCCGTAGTCTATCCCCCAAGCCGCTCAACATGTCACGGGGAAGCAGGCGCGGCGCCAACACCGCGGCGCCGCCAATCAATAACCCGGGAATGAGCGCCGCCTCGACGATCGCCGCGCCCGCCGCGACAGCCCCGAGAGTCGCGACCGTCCCGACGACGCCCGGCCCAAAAACCGAGCTGGGAACCCAACCCCTCGCGTGCATGAAAGACGTCGTCAAAGAAGTTTCTCCGTCATCGAGGTCGCTGGCGATACGAGCGGCGCGAGAGTGCCGCCGTCAAGTGACGGCGGAATGACCGCGCGGGCCTGCTAAACCGCACGGACTTCACCGAACCGCCTGCCGAGCCCGCACGTAACGCTATAGCCGCCGCTTCGCTCGGTCCGACTGCGCGAGGCTGCGCCGAAGCCGCCGGGGCATCTAGGCGTTGTTTCCTGGTGGGCGGTGACGGACTCGAACCGCCGACCCTCTCGGTGTAAACGAGATGCTCTACCAACTGAGCTAACCGCCCGTGCCCAAGCTTTAGCGCTGCGACGCGCCCGATGGCAAGATGGGACCCCGACGCCACGCCGTAACGAAAACGGCGGCCCAAAGGCCGCCGCTCATGTATCGATGTTTTTCGAGTCAGTGCGCGGTGAGCGCGGACGCGGCGTCGTCTTCGATCGCCGCCGCCTCGGGCTTCGGCTTTACCACCGGCTCTTCCCAGACGATCGGCTCCGGCTTGCGGGTCAACGCCCGCGACAGGACCTCGTCCATCCGCGACACCGGGATGATCTCGAGCCCGCTCTTCACGGAATCCGGGATCTCGACGAGATCCTTGGCATTTTCCTCCGGGATCAGGACCGTCTTCATGCCGCCGCGCAGCGCCGCGAGCAGCTTCTCCTTGAGGCCGCCGATCGGCAAGACCCGCCCGCGCAGGGTGATTTCGCCGGTCATCGCGAGGTCGCGCCGGACCGGAATGCCGGCCATCACCGAGACGATGGCGGTGGCCATGGCGACGCCCGCCGACGGGCCGTCCTTCGGGGTCGCCCCTTCCGGAACATGCACGTGGATGTCGCGCCGGTCGAACAGCGGCGGCTCGATGCCGAAGGCGACCGCCCGCGAGCGCACATAGGACGCCGCGGCCGAGATCGACTCCTTCATCACCTCGCGCAGATTGCCCGTCACCGTCATCTTGCCCTTGCCGGGCATCATGACGCCTTCGATGGTGAGCAGCTCGCCGCCCACGTCGGTCCACGCCAAGCCGGTGACGACGCCGATCTGGTCTTCGGCCTCGACCTCGCCGTAGCGGTGCTTGGGTACGCCGACATATTCGCCGAGATTCTCCGCCGTCACCCGCACCGACTTCTTCTTCGAAGTCATCAGCTCCTTCACCGCCTTGCGCGACAGCGTCGAGAGCTCACGCTCGAGGTTGCGCACACCCGCCTCGCGGGTATAGCGCCGGATCAGGGTGAGCAGGGCATCGTCGTCGATCGCCCATTCCTTGGCGTCGAGGCCATGCTTGGTGATCGCGTTGGGGATCAGGTGCCGCCGCGCGATCTCCAGCTTTTCGTCCTCGGTGTAGCCGGCGATCCGGATGATCTCCATGCGGTCCATCAGGGGCGGCGGGATGTTGAGCGTGTTCGCCGTGGTGATGAACATGACGTTGGAGAGATCGTAGTCGACCTCGAGATAGTGGTCGTTGAAGGTGTGGTTCTGCTCGGGATCGAGCACTTCCAGCAGCGCCGAGGACGGATCGCCGCGGAAGTCCGAACCCATCTTGTCGACCTCGTCGAGGAGGAACAGCGGGTTGGAGGTCTTCGCCTTGCGCATCGACTGGATGATCTTGCCGGGCATCGAGCCGATGTAGGTGCGGCGATGGCCGCGGATCTCGGCCTCGTCGCGCACGCCGCCGAGCGAGACGCGCACGAACTCGCGCCCCGTCGCCCGCGCGATCGACTTGCCGAGCGAGGTCTTGCCGACGCCGGGCGGACCGACGAGGCACAGGATCGGCCCGGTCAGCTTGTTGGCGCGGGTCTGCACGGCGAGATATTCGACGATGCGCTCCTTGACCTTGTCGAGGCCGTAGTGATCGTGATCGAGGATCTCCTCGGCGTGAGCGAGATCCTTCTTGATCTTCGACTTCTTGCCCCATGGAATCGACAGCAGCCAGTCGAGGTAGTTGCGCACCACGGTGGCTTCCGCCGACATCGGCGACATCTGGCGCAGCTTCTTGAGCTCGTGGCTGGCCTTGTCGCGGGCCTCCTTCGAGAGCTTGGTCTTCTTGATCTTGTCCTCGAGCTCGGCGAGCTCGTCGCGGCCCTCTTCGTCGCCCAGCTCCTTCTGGATCGCCTTCATCTGCTCGTTGAGGTAGTACTCGCGCTGGGTCTTCTCCATCTGGCGCTTGACGCGCGTGCGGATGCGCTTCTCCACCTGGAGAACGGAGATCTCGCTGTCCATCAGGCGCAGCACGTGTTCCAGCCGTCCGGCGACCGATGCGGTCTCCAGGATCGCCTGCTTGTCCGGAATCTTGATCGCGAGGTGGGACGCGACGGTATCGGCGAGCTTGGCGTAGTCCTCGATCTGATGAACGACGCCGACGACTTCCGGCGACACCTTCTTGTTGAGCTTGACGTAGCTTTCGAACTCGTTGACGACCGAGCGCGCCATCGCCTCGGCCTCGACCTTTTCGCCGGCCTGGTCGACGATGACCTCGGCTTCGGCCTCGTAATATTCGGTGCGGCCGCCGTATCGCAGGACGCGCGCGCGCTCGCCGCCCTCGACCAGCACCTTCACGGTGCCGTCGGGCAGTTTGAGCAGTTGAAGCACGCTCGCCAGGGTGCCGACGTCATAGATCGCATCGGTGGCGGGATCGTCGTCGGAGGCGTTCTTCTGGGTCGCCAGCAGAATGAACGTGTCCGAGCGCATGACCTCTTCCAGCGCCTTGATCGACTTTTCACGGCCGACGAACAGCGGAACGATCATGTGCGGGAACACCACGATGTCGCGCAGCGGCAACACCGGGTAGGTACGAACTTCGCCCGGTTTCGGCAGAACCCGAGGCTTGGATGAGGTGGTCATGACCCGTGTCCTTTTCTTGTTACGCCCCTCCGCCCCTGCCCGCTTACGCAGCACAGGCCCGAAGTGCTTTTATTCCTGACAGGGAGCGCCAGCTCGACCGCAACCCCAACGCGGCCGCGAGATCCTGCCCGGGAATGGTACTGGGAACGCCTTACTCGACAATAGAACGCCCCGCACACCATTAGGTGGAGACGCGGGGGTAGCGTGTCAAGCAACCTGCGAACGCTCGCAAAGGTGCGACGCCGCGCCCGGGGCTGCGGCGGCAAAGGTAGCAGATTCGGGGAGCGGTCAGGCGCTCGCTCCGGCGTCGCCGGCGCGATCGGCGTAGATGTAGAGCGGCCGTGCGGTGCCCTCCACAACTTCCTTGGAGATCACCACTTCCTCGACGCCTTCGAGGCTCGGCAGATCGAACATGGTGTCGAGCAGGATGCTCTCCATGATGGAGCGCAGGCCGCGCGCGCCGGTCTTGCGCTCGATCGCCTTGCGGGCGATGGCGCCGAGCGCCTCCTCGGCGAGGCTGAGATCGATACTCTCCATCTCGAACAGCCGCTGGTACTGCTTGACCAGGGCGTTCTTCGGCTCCAGCAGGATGCGCTTGAGCGCGGGCTCGTCGAGGTCCTCCAAGGTCGCGACCACCGGCAGGCGGCCGACGAATTCGGGGATCAGGCCGTATTTGAGCAGATCCTCCGGCTCGACGTCGCGGAAGATTTCGCCGGCCTTGCGGTCCTCCGGCGCCGCCACCTTGGCGCCGAAGCCGATCGAGGTGGAGCGGCCGCGCGCCGAAATGATCTTCTCGAGGCCGGCAAAGGCGCCACCGCACACGAACAGGATGTTGGTGGTGTCGACCTGCAGGAACTCCTGCTGGGGATGCTTGCGGCCGCCCTGCGGAGGCACCGAGGCGATGGTGCCTTCCATGATCTTGAGGAGGGCCTGCTGCACGCCCTCGCCGGAGACGTCGCGGGTGATCGAGGGATTGTCGGACTTGCGGCTGATCTTGTCGATCTCGTCGATATAGACGATGCCGCGCTGGGCCCGCTCCACATTGTAGTCGGCCGATTGCAGCAGCTTGAGGATGATGTTCTCGACGTCCTCGCCGACATAGCCGGCCTCGGTCAGGGTGGTCGCATCGGCCATGGTGAAGGGCACGTCGAGGATGCGCGCCAGCGTCTGCGCCAGCAGCGTCTTGCCCGACCCGGTCGGGCCGATCAGCAGGATGTTCGACTTGGCGAGCTCGACGTCGTTGTGCTTGGTCTGGTGGTTGAGGCGCTTGTAGTGATTGTGGACGGCGACCGAGAGCACCTTCTTGGCATGGTCCTGCCCGATGACGTAGTCGTCGAGCACCTTGCGGATTTCCTTGGGCGTGGGGATGCCGTCGCGCGACTTCACCAGCGAGGACTTGTTCTCCTCGCGGATGATGTCCATGCACAATTCGACGCATTCATCGCAGATGAACACCGTCGGCCCGGCGATGAGCTTGCGCACCTCGTGCTGGCTCTTGCCGCAGAACGAGCAGTAAAGCGTATTCTTCGAATCGCTTGCGCCGACCTTGCTCATTCCCTTCTCCGCGGATCCATCGCCCGTTTGCGCACTGCGAAGCCGCAAGCCGAACTGCCGTCACTCTTCATGCACACGCTTATATACAATGCCAATTTCAGCCACTGCCGCCAATCCCAACGTCAAACGTGATCACCTGATCGCTAACGAAGCACGCTACCGGCATTATAATCAAGAATTTGTTAACGCTGACAATTCGACAATCGGCGCGGTCGCCTCCCCTTCGAACGCCGGTCCGATCCGCAATTTGCGGTGAACTTTGTGGCGGAAACGAAGCGGTGCGCAGGAAATAACTCCTAACTCCCGCTCACCCAGGCAAGATTCGCCTGTCCAAACGCCCCGACCCGGATCAAACCTTCTCCGGATTCTCGAATCGCTTGTCGATGACCTTGTCGACGAGTCCGAAATCACGCGCCCCATCGGCGGTGAAGAACTGATCGCGCTCCAGGGCATCCTCGATCTTCTTGATCGATTGCCCCGTGTGCTTCACGTAGATCTCATTGAGCCGCTTGCGGATGCTCAGGATTTCCTGGGCGTGGATCATGATGTCGGAGGCCTGGCCCTGGAAGCCGCCGGACGGCTGGTGGACCATCACCCGGGCATTGGGCAGCGCAAACCGCATGTCCTTGTGGCCGGAGGCGAGCAGCAGCGACCCCATCGAGGCGGCCTGGCCGACGCACAGCGTGGAGACCGCCGGGCGGACAAATTGCATGGTGTCGTAGATCGCAAGTCCCGATGTAACAACGCCTCCCGGCGAATTGATATACATCGAAATTTCTTTCTTGGGATTCTCCGCCTCCAGGAACAGCAGCTGTGCCACGATCAGCGCGGACATGCCGTCCTCGACCGGTCCCGTGATGAAGATGATGCGTTCCTTCAACAGGCGGGAATAGATGTCATAGGCTCGTTCGCCCCGGTTGGTCTGCTCGACCACCATGGGAACGAGGTAATTCATGTAGGTGTCCGACGGATCTCGCATGGTCCAACCTGTTCTGTCCGGTTTCTGTCCGGTTCGCCGGGCCCCCTCAGTCGGGTGGCGCCGGGCCCCCTCAGTCCGCCACGTCCTGGAACGCCTAAGCCCGGAACATCAAATCCCACCCGAGGCACATCGCATGGCGGCAACGCATATATAGCTTGCTGCCGCGCCGACAAGGTCAGGGGCCGCCACCGAAGCCGCGGCGTCCGCCCGTCAGGCGGGCGGCGCTTCGGTGTCGTCTTCCTTGTAGAGTTCCTCCTTGGTCACGGGCTTTTCCGTGACCTCGGCCAACTCGACCAGGAAGTCGACCACCTTTTCCTCATAGAGCGGCGCCCGCACGCTCGCCAGCGCATTAGGGTTCTTCTGGTAGAAGTCCCACACTTCCTTCTCGCGCCCGGGATATTGCCGCACCCGCTCCACGATCGCGCGCGACATCTCGTCCTCGGTCACCCTGATGTTGTTCTTTTCGCCGATTTCCGCAAGGACGAGGCCGAGCCGGACGCGCCGGTCGGCGATGCTGCGGTACTCGACGCTGGCCTTTTCCTCGGTCGTCCCTTCGTCTTCGAAGGTCCGGTTTTGCGACTTGAGGTCGGCAACGACCGTATTCCAGACGTTCTTGAACTCTTCCTCGACCAGGGTCGGAGGCGCCTCGAACTTGTGCGAGGCATCCAGCCTGTCCAGCAATGCGCGCTTGAGCTTCTGGCGGCTCGCCCCCGCATGCTCCTGGGCAATCCGCGCTTTGACCGCCTCGCGCAGCTTGTCGAGCGACTCGATTCCGAGCGAGGTGGCGAACGCATCGTCGATTGTGAGCGTGCCCGGACTCTCGACGGATTTGGCGGTGACCGCGAATGCCGCGGCCTTTCCGGCCAGCTGCTCGGAGGCATAGTTTTCGGGGAATGTGACGTTCACCGTCCGGTTCTCCCCGGGCGCGATGCCGATGAGCTGGTCCTCGAACCCCGGAATGAACGTGTTCGATCCGATGGTCACGGGGACGTCCTCGCCGGTGCCGCCTTCGAACGGCACGCCGTCGATGGTTCCCGTGAAGGAGATCGTCACGCGGTCGCCGTTCTCGGCCTTGCTTCCCTCGGTCTTGGCCGCATACGGCCGGTTCTGGTCGGCAATCTTCTTGAGGGCGTCGTCGAGGTCGTCCTCGGACACCTCCGTAGTGAGCTTCTCCAGCTTGATCGACGAGAAGTCGGCAAGCGCGATCTGGGGCACCACCTCCAGCGCCACCGTATAGGCGAGGTCGGTCTTGCCCTCGATCACCCCCTCGATCTCGTCCTTGTCCTCGGTCATGGTGATCTTGGGGTCCATCGCCAGCTTGAACCCGCGATCGGTCACGATCTTGGCGTTGGTCTCGCGCATCATCTGGTCGATGGTTTCAGCCATCACGGCGCGGCCATAGACCCGCTTGAGATGGGCGACCGGCACCTTGCCCGGCCGGAAGCCGTTGATCTTGACCTGATCTTTCATCTGGGTCAGGCGGTCATTGACACGGGTCGAGAGATCGCTCGCCGGAACGACGACGCGGAACTCCCGCTTGAGGCCTTCGGTGGTGGTTTCGGTGACTTGCATATGCGGGACCGTGTTGGCTTGAGCCTTGGATAACAAAAGCGGCAGCGGATCGGGCGCCAGTGCGGCCGGAGCGAGTGGCCTGACCCCAACCCGATGTTGGGACGAGTCAGACCCACGAACCTATAGAAGCGGGGCGACCGATCCAAACAGATGGACACCATCCGTTGGGGTCGCACCACCGCCGGGCGTGGTGCGGGCGGAGGGATTTGAACCCCCACGACTTTCGTCACTGGAACCTAAATCCAGCGCGTCTACCAGTTCCGCCACGCCCGCAATGGGCCGCGCCCGGCGTGAGCCGATCCGCCGAGCGGCGCGGCTTATATCATGGCAAGGCACGCCGCCGCATCAGAAAAAAAGAGCCCCGCCGGCGGTTCGTCATTTCCGGGGTCCTGCCACCCTGCCCGGCCGCCGCAGCTGGGATCGCGGGCGGGGGTCCCCGATCATGGTTTCTCCGCTGTGCGCAGCCTCGATAGCCGCCCGCAGTGCCGCCAAATTGTTCTCGGCCGCAATGCGATTGATCATGTCGACCACATTGCCGATCCGGCTGGCCGGCTCGGCCGTCTCCGGCGCGATTGCCCCGCTGGAAGCCTCCTCACCGAGCCGGGCATCCCAGCGTAGGGCGACGACGGCGGGCGACAGGCGGGACGCCCCGGCCTGTCCGTCACGCCCGGCATCGCGCCGCCTGCGTTCGGAGATATCGATGGCGAAAGCGATGACCTTGAACGGCTTTCCGCTGCGTTTGAGGATGGGACTGTAGGTCGCCTGGACCCACACGTCCCGCCCGTGCTTTCCGATGTGTTGGTATTCGCCGGCCTGGAACTCGCCCCGGTTCAAACCATCCCAGAACCGCCGATAGGCGTCGCCGTGGCGCTCCTTCGCGGCGACAAAAATACCGTGGGGCCGCCCGCGAATGTCGGCAAGACGGTATCCCGTCACCGCAAGAAAATTCTCGTTGGCGGTGACGATGGTGCCGTCCATCTTGAACTCGATGACGGCGTGGGAGCGATTCAAGGCCGCGAGCGTTGCCATGACCTCGCGAGTCTTCGAAACAAACATCAGCACTCATCCTGGTAATCGACACAAGGGCAGCGACTCGAACCGCCGGCCAGCCGGCAGCGGCGCAACATGGATCGGAAAAACTAAATTTTAAGTATAACGGGCCGCGCGGCTTCCCCCGCCGGAGTTCGCGCGCGGCCCCCCGTGCCGGCCGCGCCTGCCAGCCCTTCAGGTACCCCCGATGGACCAGAACCTCGACACCAGCGCCGTGACCCTGACCAAGACGCTGTGCGGCCACCTGGCCGGCGCCCGTTTCAGCGATCTCACGCCGGCCGCCACGAACGAGGCGCGCCGCGGCGTGCTCGACTGGATCGGCTGTGCGCTGGCCGGAAGCGGCCATTCCACCATCACCAGGCTGGTCGCGGTGCTCCAGGAGGCCGGCGGCCGGCCGCAGGCGCGCGTGCTCGGCCGCAACCTGCGGCTCGGGCTGCTCGACGCGCCGCTCGCCAACGGCCAGATGGGGCACATCCTCGATTTCGACGATACCCATATGGGCGGCGTCGTCCTCCATGCGAGTTCACCGGTGCTCGCCGCCCTGTTCGCGCTCGCCGAACGCGCACCGGTGAGCGGCGCCGACCTCATGCTCGCCTATGCGGTGGGGTTCGAAGCCGGCGTGCGCAGCGGCCGCGCCGCGCCGGGCCACCACAAGGGCGGCTGGCACCTCACCGGCACCCTGGGCAGCATCGCCGCGGGCGTTGCCGCCGGGAAGCTCATCGGGCTCGATGGCCAGCGGATCACTTACACGATGGGTATCGCCGCCACCCAGGCCGGCGGCATGCAGCAGAACCGCGGCACCTCCTGCAAGTCCCTCCATGCCGGCAAGGCCGCCGCGAACGGCGTGCTGGCGGCGCTGCTGGCGGAGCGCGGTTTCGACAGCACCCAGGAGATCATCGAGGGCCGCAAGGGCTTTTCCCGCATCTACAGCGACGTCGCCGCCCCCGATCAATTGACCGCCGGGCTGGGCGACGGCTGGGTGATCGAGACCAACGGCCACAAGCCCTATGCCTGCGGCGTGGTGCTCCATCCCCTGATCGACGCCATGATCGCGCTGCGCAACCGCGACCACATCGCCCCGGAAGCCGTGACCGAGATCAGGCTGCGGGTGCACCCCTTCGTGCTTTCCATCACCGACGTGGTCGAGCCGTCCAGCGGCCTGCAATCGAAGTTCAGCACCGTCCACTCGGCGGCCATCGCCCTTGTCGACGGCGCCGCTGGCATCGCCCAATACTCCGACGCCAGGGCAAAAGACCCTTTCGTGGCCGCGCTGCGCAGAAAAGTGACGGCAGCCGCTGACGAAACGCTCGGCAAGGACGAGGCCTATGCCAGCGTCATCACGGCCGGCGGGTGTCACGACATTCATATCGCCCACGCGAGCGGCACCGCGGCCAATCCTATGAGCAATGCCGCCATCGAGGCGAAATTCCTCGCCAATGCCGCCCCGGTGATCTCCACGGATCGCGCGGCCCGCGCCGCCGCCTATGTGTGGGCACTGGAACGGCAGGCGGATATCCGCGATCTCCTGGAGCTGGTGGCCTGACTGTCCGTGTCCTCGCAGTGTCCCCTCTCTCTCGCTTGCGGGTCGCCTGCGGAGGGAGGGCTGGGAAGGCTTTGGCGTTAGACGATCCCTGCGGGGCTTGTTCTTGATCGTGCGAGAGAAAAGCAGCGCGCCGTATGAGCTGCCAACGCGTCCTCCCCGACCCTCCCCCGCGAGCGGGAGAGGGAAAAACGCCGCGCCCCACGCAAAAAGACCGCCCCGGCGGGGGCGGCCCTCAGCTTGTGGTGGCCCGTTATGGACCGAAAGGTGGTCAGCCGATGAAAACGGCCCGCTTCTGGGCTTCCGCCTCGACCGCGTTCGTCGGTTGTGCCGGAAGTTGCAGCACGGTCGCTTCCTGGCCTTCGCAAAGCTCGGTCAGGAGGACGATCTGGCCGTCCGGGAATTCCAACGAATCATGGTGGACGTGCGGCGTCTCCTTATTGACTTGACGGAAGATCGCCGTGGTGTGGGTCAGGCTCTTGACGCTGCGGCCGAAGAAACGAGGAGATTCGACCGCAATTTCCTTCGCGAACGCGATTTCAGTCCCCGGCAGCAGACACACTGCCGTGGTGCGTTCCTCCGGTGCCGAGAAACCGCGTGTCCCGGTGCCGAAATTCCGCGTGGTGAGCTTGTCGCCTACTTTTGCAGGACGCGATGCAACGCCGTGAAGGCTGTAGTCACACATGGCAAGGAACTCCTCTGTTAAGCCCCTTAGTGCCCCCTGTGCTCGCAACGAGCAAAATGGATGCCACATGGGGCGAAAGTTGGGCTTCCGCGCTACGGCATCCACTGAAATTCGCAGCGGATTTGGCGACAGTTTTCACGAGAGGCCGGAAAGGGCCATTGACTGCCCGCGCCGGCGTCGTATGTGTCGGCGATGCAAACCCCCGCCGACACCGCAAAACCGTTGTTTTCCTACCGCCAGCATTGGGCGCACCGCTTCGGCACGGCGCCGTTCCTGCCGATGTCGCGCGAGGAGATGGACACGCTCGGCTGGGACCAGTGCGACATCGTGCTGGTCACCGGGGACGCCTATGTGGACCACCCCAGCTTCGGCATGGCCATCATAGGCAGGTTGCTGGAAGCGCATGGCTTCCGGGTCGGCATCATCGCGCAGCCGGATTGGCAGAGCGCGGAGCCGTTCGGCGCGCTGGGCCGGCCGGTGCTGTTCTTCGGCGTCACCGGCGGCAACATGGATTCCATGGTCAACCGCTATACCGCCGACCGCCGCCTGCGCCACAATGACAGCTACACCCCCGGCGGCGAGGGTGGCCGCCGTCCCGACCGCTCGGTGATCGTCTACGCCCAGCGCTGCCGCGAGGCGTTCCGCGACGTGCCGATCGTGCTTGGCGGCATCGAAAGCTCGCTGCGCCGCATCGCCCATTACGACTACTGGTCGGACAAGGTGCGCCGCTCGATCCTGGCCGACGCCAAGGCCGATATCCTGCTATACGGCAACGCCGAGCGGGCCGTGGTGGAGGTGGCGCACCGGCTGGCCCGGGGGGCGGCGATCTCCGGCCTCGACGACATCAGGGGCGTGGCGCTGCTCAAACCCCGGGTGCCGGAGGGCTGGACCGAGGCCCACGCCGACGATCTCGACGCCGCCGACGAAGGCGCCGGCATCAAGGGCGGCAACACCGTCATCCGCCTGCCCGCCTTCGAGCAGGTGGAAAAGGAGCCCGAGGCCTATGCAAGGGCATCCCGCGTGCTGCACCGCGAAAGCAATCCCGGTAATGCCCGCCCCCTGGTCCAGCGCCACGGCGACCGCGAGCTGTGGGTGACGCCGCCGCCGATCCCGCTGACCACGGCGGAGATGGACGGCGTCTACGACCTGCCCTATGCCCGCGCGCCCCACCCCTCCTATGGCGAGCGGGCGATCCCGGCCTGGGACATGATCCGGTTTTCCGTGACGATCATGCGGGGATGCTTCGGCGGCTGCACCTTCTGCTCCATCACCGAGCACGAAGGCCGCATTATCCAGAACCGCTCGGAAGCCTCGGTGGTGCGGGAAATCGAGACCATCCGCGACAAGACCCCGGGGTTCACCGGCGTCATTTCCGACATCGGCGGGCCGACCGCCAACATGTACCGCATGGCCTGCAAGGACAAGAAGATCGAGGCGCTGTGCCGGCGGCCGTCCTGTGTCCATCCCGGCATCTGCCCCAACCTCGATACCAGTCACGACGCGCTGATCTCGCTCTACCGCAAGGCGCGCGAGGTGCCCGGCGTCAAGAAGGTGCTGGTGGCCTCCGGCGTGCGCTACGACCTCGCGGTGGAAAGCCCGGCCTATGTGCGCGAGCTCGTCACCCACCATGTGGGCGGCTACCTCAAGATCGCGCCCGAGCACACCGAGGAAGGCCCGCTCGCCAAGATGATGAAGCCGGGCATCGGCAGCTATGACCGCTTCAAGGAGATGTTCGACCAGGCGGCCAAGAAGGCCGGCAAGCAGTATTTCCTGATCCCCTATTTCATCGCCGCGCATCCCGGCACATCCGACGAGGACATGCTGCAGCTCGCGCTGTGGCTCAAGAAGAACCGCTACCGCGCCGACCAGGTGCAGACCTTCCTGCCCTCCCCCATGGCGGTGGCGACCGCCATGTATCACTCCGGCGTCAACCCGTTGCGCGGCATACGGCGCGGCGGCTCGGAGAAGGTCGAGACCGTCAAGGGCCTGCGCCAGCGCCGCCTGCACAAGGCGTTCCTGCGCTACCACGATCCCGAGAACTGGCCGCTGCTGCGCGACACCTTGAAGCGCATGGGCCGTGCCGACCTGATCGGTTCGGGCAAGCACCATCTGGTGCCGTCATGGCAGCCGGCCGGCACCGGCAAGAGCGGCGGCGAGGGCCGCCGCATGCCGCACACGGCGCGGGCGCAGAAGTTCGTCACCAAGGGCATACCGGTGCGGTAGGTTCAAGGGCACGTCAAATTCGGGCTCGTAAGGTTGCCAAACAGGGAATAATTTCCGCCGAAGCCGGAATTCGGAGGAGTGCCGTTGTCGCCATAGAACCATGACTTGAAGGCCAAATCCTGCACGTGATAGACGTTGTGGTCGAGCGCCGTGATGGCGATCGGCGTCGTTCCGCTCACGCCCTGGGGATAGGCAACCTCGAGGACACTCTGGCATCCCGTGGTCCCGTTGATCGTTCCCTGCCATTGCGGAGTGGGATTGAGAGTCGTCGGGTTGTCCATCCATCCCGCCATCATATTCGACAGGCCCACGATGTCCGGCGCATTGGGAAACGCACCGGTATAGTTTCCGTAGGTCGTGGAGTTGTAGTTCGCCACGATGTACGTCTGCAATTTTCCGGAAAAGACCCCGACGTCGGTGGACAAATAGGCATTGTGATAACCGAGGATGCAACAGTTGGAGATATTCGAATCATACATCACCACATTGCTCAAAATGAAAATCGGCAATGTTGCCGGAACCACGTCATAATTTCTCAATCCCGGGATAACCTGGGTCTGCAGCAGGGTGTCCAAGTCCTGGACACTGATCATGGCCACCGGATTGCACCATGTGGGGTCGGTCTGCACCTGCCCCTCGACGGAATAGGGCAGGGTTGTGCTCGGGGGCGAGCTTATTGAGATCGTATATTTTGGGGTCTCCTGTTTATTTGCCAGAATTTGGGAAAATACGACCTGGTAATTGACGTTGGGACCCTTCGGTTCGATGTACGGTATCCAGAAATTCGCCCTCTGGAACAGACTCAGGAATTGGTTCGTGCCGAGAGTCTTGAGCGTCCCCGGCAAGCTGATGGGCCTGAAAAGCGGCGATTGCTGAACCATGTTGAGTGCGGGAGTACGCTGGGGCGAACAGGAGTCATTGCTCTCGGTGTCGAACACATAAGACGGAGCGGCGGTGAATCTGAGCGGGACGATTTTTGTGGTGATCGATGTCGGGCCCGATGCCTTGACTGTCGGGTCCTTTCCGGCCATCGCGAAATAGTAGCCATTGTCCAGCCCCAGCCACATCGGAACGGTGTGTGTATCATCAGTCGGAGTGGTGACGAAATCGGACGGTGATGCGCCCCCGAGGGAACTCGGCGGAATCCAATTGTAGATCGGGCAGGTCGTCGCGCACGGGGATATGCTGTGCCCGACCGTCGGCAGAACCAACAGGCCGGCGATCAAAGCGAGACGCGAGAAGACAACGGACAACACACGAAAACGTTTGCGCATGAACGCACCACCCCTTTTTTACCGATTCCGCAGCGACCTTAGCGATCATCGAATGTTTCAACTAAGGCAAAGCCGGCCACACTCACAATTTTCGATCTATGTTGCGCAGGCGCAACACAGATGGCTTCCGTAGAGTGTGAATCGAGATCGGCTCCGGGCGTGGCTCGCGATCGTGTCCGAATTGGGGCCGGCACTCGTTGCTGTTGGACATCGCGCTTCGATCTGTCGACGCCGACCTTTCCGACCAGGAGAGCGCTTCATTCCGACTCGGCCGGCGTCGCGCGGCGGCGCGCGAGCCGGGTCTGGGCAGCGAGGCGGATCGGCGCATTGACGGCGCCGAAACCGGCATAGCCGCGGCGCTCGACGATCTCGAAGAAGAAGCGCTCCTCGAAGGTCCTGGTGTAGACTTGCAGGTATTCGGCGCCGCCGTCGCGGTCGTAGAGAATGTTGTGCGCCTTGAAATCGTCGATGCGCTGGGCCGGCAGGTCGGTCTTGGCTTCGAGATCGTCGTAATAATTCTCCGGGATGCGCAGCAGCTCGACCCCGTTCGCCTCCAGCCGCGCGACCGTCGCGGCCATGTCGTCGGTGGCGAGCGCGATGTGTTGCACGCCCGAGCCGAACGCCTCGGTGAGAAACCGCGAGGATTGAGTGCGGGCGGATTGGGAGGCGTTGAGCGCGATGCGCAATGCGCCGTCCGGCGACTGCACCACCTGGCTTTTGACCAGCCCGCCGGGATCGAGCACGTCCTGCTCCCCGGTCTTCCGCAGATCGAGCAGCGAGGTGTAGAACAGCACCCAAGTGAGCATCTCCTCGTAATGCATGGACTGGGAGATGTGATCGACGACGGTGAGGCCGCCGCCTGCCGGCTTCTCGCCGGTCGGCTGGAATTCGATCTCCCATACCCGGCCGAGCTCGCTCTTGGCGTCGATGAAGTAGACGAGGCTGCCGCCGAGGCCGCGCACCGCCGGGATTTCGAGTTCGCCCGGCCCGACCGCCTGGCGGAACGGCTTGTCGAGCAGGCGCTCCGCTCGTGCGAGCGTCGCGGCCGCGTCCTCGACCCGCAGGCCGATCGCGCACACGCCGGTGCCATGGGTGATGTTGAAGGAGTGGGCAAAGCCCTCCTTCTCCGTGTTCACCACGATGTTGATGGCGCCTTGCGACCACCGCGTCACCGCCTTCGACCGGTGCACGCCCATGCGTGCGAAGCCGAGGCCGCGCAGCAGCCTCTCGAGCCCCGGCGCCTCGCTTTCGTCGATGGCGAACTCGATGAATTCGATGCCCCGGCAGGTCGACCGCGGCGGCAGCGGGACGAGTTCCCGGGGTGCTGAGCCGGTGCGCTCGCGCAACTGGTCGAGCAGGAACAGGAGCGACCGGCTCCCGTCCACCGCGACGCTGCGCGCGGAACCGGCGCGGAACTGGTCGTTGAATATCTCCAGCGACAGCAGGCCATCGAAGCCGGTCGCCTGCAGCGCCGCCATGAAGTCGAGCAGCGGCAACTCCCCCTGCCCCGGAAAATTGCGGAAATGCCGGCTCCATGACAGCGAATCCATCTCCAGGAGCGGCGCATCCGCCAACTGGACCAGGAAGATGCGGTCGCGCGGGATGGCGCCGATCGGCTTGAGATCGGTCTTGCGGGCGAAGATGTGGAAGGTGTCAAGCACGAGCCCGATCGCCGGATGGTCGGCGCGGCGCACCGCCTCCCAGGCATCGCGGTAGTCGTTGATGTGACGGCCCCAGGCGAGCGCCTCGAACCCGACCCGCATGCCGCGGCGGCCGGCGCGTTCGCCGAGCGCATGAAGATCGGCCGCGGCGCGATCGATGCCGCCGAGGCTCTGCGGCGACACGTTGGAGCAGATGAGAAGAAGACCGCAGCCGAGTTCGTCCATCAAGTCGAACTTGCGCTCGGCGCGCGCGAAGATGCGCTCGCGGCTCTCCGGCGGCATGCCCTCGAAGTCGCGAAACGGCTGGAAGGTGATGATCTCGAGCCCGAGATCGCGGACCCGCTTGCGCACGTCGGCAGGCGTGCCGTCGAACGACAACAGATCAGCTTCGAATATCTCGACACCCTTGAAGCCGGCGGCCGCGATGGCCTCGAGCTTTTCGGTCAGCTCGCCGCTGAGCGACACGGTCGCGATCGACAGTTTCATGATTGCGCTCTCTCCGCGAGCAAGTTCCCCGGAACCCATCATCGGCCGGTCGAACCGGCTCATGATGGGTGTCGGTTCGCCGGACCCATCCTACACGCTACACGCATGCGTCGCCCAAATTCGCGGCTTCCCGATCACCCCACGGCTCGCTATGATGCGCCCTGCCTGAAGGCGCCGCAAACGGACGGGCCAACGCGCTTCAAGCAAAGCTGCAGCACGGCCGGCATGTCCGGCAAGCAATCCGGACGAACCGGCAAAACTCAAATCCACTTGGGAGGACCACCATGAAGCATGCAATCAGGCTGACATTATTGGCCGGTATCGCCGCCGGCGCGATGGCGCTTGCGTCGGGACATCGCGGCTACGCCCAGAGCGCCGATCCCAACGCGGCACCCGATCCCTACAAGATGCAGGATGGCTGGGCGCAGCTTCCCGCGGGCCGGAAATTCGGCGCCGCCATCAAGGTTCAGGTCGATCACAGCGACGGCAAGAGCATCTGGGTGTTCGACCGCTGCGGCTCCAACGACTGCGGCAATTCCACCCTCGCGCCGATCCAGAAGTTCGATGCCTCCGGCAAGTTCGATACGGCGTTCGGCGGTGGCATGTTCAACCAGCCCCACGGTTTCTATGTCGACAAAGAGGGCAATGTGTGGGTGGCCGACGAGCGCGCGAAGAACGGCAAGGGCGCCGTGGTCGTCAAGTTCAGCCCGCAGGGCAAGGTATTGATGACCATCGGCAAGGCCGGGATGCCCGGCAACGGCCCCGACATGCTGGACGGGCCGAGCGGGGTGGTCGTCGCACCCAATGGTGACATCTACGTTGCCGACGGCCATGGCGGTAGCACCAATGACCGCATCGTGAAGTTCTCCAAGGACGGCAAGTTCATCACGTCCTGGGGCAAGCACGGCAAGGGAGCCGGCGAATTCGACTCGCCGCACGGCATCGCGCTCGATTCGGCCGGGCGGGTCTATGTTGCCGACCGCTCCAACAACCGTGTCCAGGTGTTCGAGCCGGATGGCAAGTTCGTCGCCGAATGGAAGCAGTTTGGCCGTCCGAGCGATGTCGCCATCGACAAGTACGACAACATCTACGTGGCCGATTCCCAATCGAACCAGACCAACAATCCCGGCTTCAAGCAGGGCATCCGGATCGGCAACGTCAAGGACGGCAAAGTCACCGCCTTCATTCCCGAACCCTCCCCCGAGATCGGAGCGCCGGAAGGCGTCGGCGTCGACGAGGCCGGCAACGTCTATGGCGGCTGGACCGCCAAGATGGCCGTGCGGCGCTTCGTGAAGAGCTGATCGGACCGGCGGTGCCGGCGGAGCGCGATCTTCGTGTTGAAGGGCGATCGCGCTCCGTTTCGGTATCGATGAGCTTCAAGCGTTGGAGGCCACTTGCCGATGACCGGCCCTTCGGATCCCATCGTCATCTTCCTCGTCGTCCTGCTGATCGGCATCGTGGCGGGATTTCTGGCGCAGCGGTTCTTTCGGTCATCATGGATATCGCAGCAGATCAGCGGGCGGAATCGCGGCACCGTGACGAGCATGCTGGTGGGAATCGCGGGGTCGTTCATCGGCTTCCACCTCGGCGATCTCTCGAACTTGGCGCGCAACGGTTCGCTCGTCCCGTTCGTGGCCGCCGCGGTCGTGGCCGTCTTGGTGCTGTGGGGATGGAAAGCGATCAGGATTTGAGCGACCGAGACGCTCTTTGCGGGGGATAAGATGCCGAGTCACCGGTCGATGGCCGCGATCTTTTGCGCGGCGTGTCTTTCTGCGGCGGCATCGACCGCCGCCCAGGCGCAGAGCCGTCCCCCGGCCGATGCTTCCGCCGGCACCGTCGACGATGTGCGTCTGCACGCCGCCGGGACGGCGGCGGACGGCGATTGGATCACCTTCGGCCGCGATTACTCGAACCAGCGCTTCGCGCCGCTCCATGGGATCGATCGCAGCAATGTGGCGCGGCTGGCGCCCGCGTGGACATATCAGCTCGGCACCGTCGGATCTGCGCAGACCCATCCGATCGTCGCCGGCGGCGTCATGTATGTCGGCATGGCCGGCAATGACGTGGCGGCCATCAATGCCGCGACCGGGGAGGAAATTTGGCGCTACCGCCACGCGGCGAGGCGTGCGTTGCCGCGCATTCCGAGCAATCGCGGCGTGGCGCTCGCCTACGGGCGCGTCTTCGAAGCGACCGACGATGCCCGCGTGATCGCGCTCGATCAGGCGACCGGCAAAGTATTGTGGGACAAGGTCATCCTGCCTTTCGATCCCTCGGCTCTCGTCGCCAACGGCCGCAACAAGCCGGACGTCGACTTTGAAATGCGGGCCGCCCCGCTGGTCTATGACGGCAAGGTGATCGTCGGCGCCACCGGCTTCGAAGCGAACCGGTTCGACGATGATTTCGTCAAGGCGAGCATAGCCGCCGGCATCGATGTGGGTACGGCTTGGATCGACGCCAATCTCGGCCGTCGCGGTTTCCTGAGCGCGCTCGATGCGCAGACCGGCGCCGAGGCATGGCGCTGGTACACGACAAAAGCGGACGGCTGGGAGGGCGGTTATGCCGCCACGACGCCCGACGGAATGCCGCTCCATCGGGATATCGCGGCCGAGAAAGCCGCGGCGCAGCTCTACAGGAACGGCTGGGCCGCAGGCTCGAACTCGACCTGGATGACCCCGGCCTTCGATCCCGCCGCAGGTCTCGTCTTCATCGGCACCGGCAATCCGGCGCCCGGCGACGTCGAGCTCGTGCGCCCCGGCGACAATCTCTACGCCAATGGCGTCGCGGCACTCGATGCAAAGACCGGCGTGCTGCGCTGGTTCTTCCAGGAGGCTCCGCACGGCCAATATGATGCGACCGGTCAAGCGGTCCTGCTGGATGCGAAGATCGACGGCCGCAGCGTTCCCGCCGTCCTCGAATGCGGCAAGGCCGGATGGTGCTTCGTCATCGATCGCACCAGCGGCGGACTTCTCTTCCGCACCGAAGAAGTCGTGCCGCACCAGAATACATACTCCGCGGCGAGCGCGGCGCCGGAGGGGATCGTGGTGGCGCCGGGAACCGGCGGCGCCGTCAGCGTCTCGCCGGTGTCCTACGACCCGGTTTCCGGCATCGTCTACGTGGCGAGCCGGCATGCCCCCTCCATCCAGACGCTCGTACAAATCCCGAATGTGCCGGGCGGTCCCGCGCTCTCGAAGCTGGTCAGCAAGCCGGTTCCGCGGAGCGAGACCTGGGGAACGCTGACCGCGCTCGACCTGACGAACCACGGCCGCATGCTGTGGCAGGTCAAGACGCCCGAGCCGCTGGTCGGAGGCACGCTCGCGACCGCGGGCGGCCTCGTGTTCACTGGCGAGGCAAACGGACATTTCAGCGTCTATGACGCAGCGACGGGTAAAACGCTCTGGACGTACCAGACCGGCGCCGGTGTCGGCGCACCGCCGATGTCCTATATGGTTGGCGGACGGCAGTTCGTCGCCGTCGCCACCGGGGCCGCCCCCGGTGCCGGTGGCGCGCGTCCGGGCGGAGCAATTCGGGCTTTCGCCCTGCCGGGACAGTGAGGCTATCTAAAAACCGCCTATCGGGCGGGGCTCTTTCGACCGGGCTGTGTCAATTTGACAGCCGACGGCATCAGGGCGCGACGGCTCGCGTCAAAGCTTCTCCAGTTCCGGGAACGGTTGATAGGCGGAATTGTCGCACATCTCACGAGTCGCCTCGACGACCTGCGTCAACAGGCCGCCATAAAAGAAGGCCGCATATTCCTTGCTCCCCTGATATTGGCCGTGGCCGTCCTTGGCGTCGAACCGAATGCAGGCGATGTAGCGCGTGAACGCACCGCGAGGTTTCAAGGCGGGTTCGGCAATGTAGGCGCCGTGAATCCCCTTGGGATCGGGGAGTTGAAGGCGAAGCTGATCCAGGATTTTGGCCTTGTAGTCCTTGGGATAGATATTCTCCTCGATCTTCTTTTCCGGTGTTGCGCACCCGCAAAGCGCGACGGCCAGGAGGACCACGGGCCACACGCCTTTGGTTCCAGCCCGAGCTCGGCCACTCGTCATGGTCACGAGCATTCTTCTCCCCTCCACTCTGCGCTGCTCCATTTCATTCTACCTGACGACGTGACGCCGGGAGAAGCCCGGGAGTGCGACCGTCACCAGGCGCCACGGGCGACAGCGCCAACGCGCCACCCAAAGGTTAATTTTCCACTTCTGCTTCACCCCCCGCAATGTTTCCCGCGCTCATTCATAATTTGGCCGCCCGAGGCCATCACTGCGCCGCGTTGACGCCAAGATGCTCGATCATCTGAGCGGCGGGGGTCGGGTGTGGGTAGGTCATGGCGTTGAAGTTCGGTTCGCGTATCGATCGAAGACGGGTAATCGTCGGCATGCTGGCGGCGGGGGGCACACTGGCTTCGCCCGTGCGCGCGCTGTCGCTCGCAGTACCCGCGCCGGAAAAGGCTTATGCCGCCTTCTTTCTGGGCCAGGGCGGCTACCTGTTTTCATGGGGTATTCCGTATCTCGCTTCCCAGGCGCGGGAACTCGGCATGGAAACCGATATCTTCGGATATTCCGATGTGGGTACGGCGTGGAGGAAAATCAGCCGGAAGAAACAAGACGGCTACAAAATAGCGCTGGTCGGATATTCGTTGGGAAACACCACGATCACCTATCTGCAGAGGTATCTGGCGGTCGATCTGCTGCTCGCGATTTCCGAATCCTCGCTCGGACGCAATCATCCCATCAAAAAGGAAAACACCAAGCGGTCGGTGTTGTGGTACGGCCCGGATTTCTTGTCGAATGCCGGGCTCAAAGACGGTTTCGATGCAATCAATTACATTGACGCCTTCCATCTGTGGATGGATGTCGATTTCGGTGTGGTCAAAGGCGTGCTGGGTGAGTTGAAGGATCTGGTTCAGTTGGAGAAGAACGACGGATCAGCCGTGGCTGCGAACGCGACCGTCTCCCCAACGACGGCAATCGCCCAAGCCGATGGTGTTCCCGCGACAGCAGCCGGCTTGGCGCCGGGCGACGGCAATGGATGGCTCCCCATTACAGGGGACGTGACCTGCAGCCATTGCTGGGGCTTGCAGCAGAGCCTGACGGGTGCACAAGGACTCGAAATCAGCGGGCTTTGACAGGCGGCCCGGAGGCGAAAAAGGCCCCGGCGTGCCGGAGCCTTGATCGCAGAATACCGAAGCATCGATGATCAGTGGAACATGTAGTTGATCCCGAAGCGCACGATGTTGTCGCGTTCGTTGACGTTGCTCGTCAAGGTGCTTGCGCCGGTTGGGTAATTGTATGAGATCGTATTGCTCTGATTGCCGAGATCGACATACAGGTACTCGGCCTTCACGCTCCAGGAGGGCGCGAATTTCCACTCGACGCCGGCGCCGGCCGTCCATCCGACCGGCGTATTGGAGGCTTGGCCCGCCGTGTTGGCAGGCGGCACGCAAGTCGCACAAGCGAAGCCGGACCCGATTTTGGTTTCGCCATAGGCGAGACCGCCGGTGCCATACCAGAGCAGGCCGGGGGACGAGAGGAAGCCCACCCTGCCGCGGACGGTGCCGAGCGTGTCGAGCTCTCGATTGTAAGTGGTCGTCAACGGGACGATGCCTCCGCCGCCCGGAAATACCGCGGCCGTGCTGCTCTTCGCGGTGGTCCCATCGAAGTCGGCCTCGATACCCAACACCCAGCTCGGGGCGACCTGCCAATTGTAGCCGACTTGGCCGCCGCCGATGAACCCGCTGTCGCTCAGGCCGATCGACCCCGGGATCACTCCGGCGCTCAGCGCCGAGCCGAGGCCGGCGGTGCCGGTATCAGTGCCGGTATTCGTGATGGCGTTGCTGCTCGAGCCGATCCAACCTGCGTTGGCGCCGATGTAGAAACCGGTCCAACTCCACAGCGGCGGTGGTGGCGGCGGCGGTGCCTTATAGGCCGGAGCCGACATGTCCGCTGCGAGCGAGCGACCCGCCAGCGCGCCAAACGCGACGAAAGCAAGAAGCCACTTTTTCATGTTTCGAAACCCCAATCGTTACGTTACCCCGGCGACACCAAGGCGCCAATTGCGGCGACATTATTTTCGGCAAATTACGACAGCATTACCTTTTCGTTGAAAAAGCTGTGATCGTTCGAGTTCCACCCGCAAGGCGGCGAGGGTGCTCATCCGCGTTGCACGATGAAAAAAAACGCAAGGGAAGTGCTGAGGTTGCTGACCGGCGGCGTTAACGATTCTTAATGCCGGAGCAACCCGGTTCCCTCGGACATTTGGTATGAGGTGACATGCGGTTCGATGCTCTCGGGGGGACGTGATGAAGACGAAGACGCTGCTGGTCGCCATGTTGGGTTTGGTGTTGGGTTTGGTTTCAGCCGACACGTCCGCACATGCGCAGTCGCAGCCTCAATCCTGGGTGTCCGGCGTGGGCGACGACGCCAATCCCTGCACCCGTACCGCGCCATGCCTGACATTTGCCGGTGCATTTTCCAAGACTGCGGCCGGGGGCGAGATCGACTGTCTCGATCCGGGCAGCTTCGGCACGGTGACCATTACCAAGGCGATCACGGTGGACTGCTCCGGCACGCTCGGATTGGTCCAGGTATCCGGAACCGATGGAATCAACGTTGCGGCCGGAGCCGGCGACAAGGTGATCCTGCGCGGCCTGTCGTTGGGTGGCGGCGTCAACGGCATCGACTTTACTTCCGGCGCCCAGCTCAGCGTCGAGCGATGTCGGATCAACGGCTTCAGCCAAGACGGCATCCTGATCAACCTGAGCGCGGCGGGTGCAGTATACGTGACGAACACCTATATTACCGAGGTGTCCGACGGAATTGTCGCGCAAACCAGTGCCGGGGCGCTGACAGTTACGGTCAATCAAACGACGATCGTGAATGCGGCGGCCAATGGATTCCACGCGGCCGGCGGCACCATCGACGTCACGATCACCAACTCGATCATCTCGAAAGCAGGCACAAACGCCGTCAGCGGATCGGCGGGAAGCCCTCAGATCAATGTCGATTCGTCGACGGTGTCGGACAGCACCACGGCCTTCTATTCGGCTTCCGGCGCCGTGATCCGCGTTTCCAACAACAATATCTATAATGATGTAACCGATTTCTCCATCCCGAAGGGCGGCATAATCCAATCGGCATCAAACAACAGAATTACCGAGGGCGGCACGACCAGTCCGACCGGAAAGATCACTTTGAAGTAGCCTTCGCGCTTGCGCGTCGGCCGGCCACGCCGGCTCAATCGATGCGGGCGCCGAATTGCTCGCGAAACACCCGCGTGCCCGATGGCGTGATCGTGACCGCGCGGGTGCCGGCGATCCGGCCAATCCATCCCCTCTCGAAGCTGTGGCTGCAAATCGCCGCGCCGATCGCTCCGGCCAGATGCGGGCGCCGTTCGCTCCAGTCGAGGCAGGGCCGGCATAGGACCCGCCCCGCGCCCTTGGCGCGCCGCGGCGCGATTGCCGCCACATCGATCCCGATCCGTCCGAGGAAGCCCACGCCGGCGTCGGTGACGATCCCGGCGTCACCGGAAAACTCCGCAAAGCCTTCCGCCACCAGCGCATCCGCCAGTGCGACGCCGAGCCCGCCGGCCAGGTGGTCGTAGCAGGTGCGCGCCCGGCGCAGCGCGGCATCGCGGGGCCCGACCGTGAACCGCTTTCGCGGCGGCTCCAGGTCGGAGGCGACCTGCATGATGCTTTCCAGCATGCGCGCGACGGCCGGGGTCGCGAGCCGGTGATAGCGGTGCCGCCCCTGCCGCTCGACGCTGACGAGGCCGACCGCGGTCATGCGGCCGAGATGCCCGCTTGCGGTCTGTGGCGCGATGCCCGCAACCCGCGCCAGTTCCGATGCGGTCAGGGCGCGTCCGTCCATCAGCGCGTGCAACATTCCGGCACGGCCGGGATCGCCGGCCAGCGCGGCAATTTCGGCAAACATTGCGTGACTCGCCATGGGCCTGTTCCTCTCGACCGGCGGCACATCTTAGCGCGCCCCCTTGCCCCGATGCTTCGGTCATGACCGTAGCATCGGTCATGGCCGGGCGAGCCGCGCAGCCGGCGTCTCGAAGGATGAGGTCGTGAAGGGGCGATTACTTCGAAACATATCCTGCTGCGCCGCGCAACCGCGCGAACCAGCGCAGCCGCATCAGCCGCAGGTTCTCGATCGCCATCAGGGCGGCGGGCGTCACGACCAGGGTGAGCACGGTGGCGAAGCCGAGCCCGAACACGATTGCCGTGGAGAGATTGATCCACCACTGCGTCGCCGGCGCACCGACCGTGACTTCGCGCGAGAGCAACTCCACATTGACGCCGAACGCGATCGGCAGCACGCCGAGGATAGCGGTCACCGCGGTGAGCACGACCGGCCTCGCCCGCTCGCGGCAGGTCTCCAGGATCGCGTCATAGGCGGCGACGCCCTCTTGCCGCAGGCGGTCGTAGGTGTCGATCAGCACGATGTTGTTGTTCACGATCACGCCGGCATTGGCGATCACGCCGATGCCGGTCATCACCACGCCGAACGACTGCCCCATGAACATGAGGCCGAGCAGGACGCCGAACGTCGACATCACCACCGCGCTCAGCACCAGGGCGACCGAGGTGAGCCGGTTGAACTGCGCCAGCAGGATCGCAAAGATCAGGAAGATCGCGGTGCCGAACGCCTTCATGAGGAAGGCGCCGGCTTTGGCGCGCTCTTCGTCCTCGCCCTTGAGCTTGAAGCCGACGCCGGGCCCGAGATCTGTCTGGGCGAGCTCGCGCGCGATCTCCTCCTGCACCGTCGCGGTCTGCACGCCTTCGGCGACATTGGCCGACACCGTCATGACGCGATTGGCGTTGACGCGGTTGATGTAGCCGACGCGCTGCACCGGGGACCGCGTCACGAAATTACCGATCGGGACATGGCCGGACTGGGTCTGCACGCGCAGATCGTCGATCTGGTCGAGGCTGCGCCGTTCCGGCGGAAACCGCACCAGGATATCCACCGCCTTGTCGCTGTCGACCGGGCGGTATTCGGTCGCCTTGAGCCCGTTGGTCACGAGCTGGACGGCGCTGCCCACGGTGTTGACGCCTGCGCCGTATTTGGCGGCCTCGCCGTTATCCACCTGCATTTTCCAGTCGATGCCCGGCAGCGGCTGGCCGTCATCGAGGTCGAGAATGTCGCCGCGCCGCGCCAGCACGGCGGCCACGGTCTTGGCCGCCGGCGTCAGCGCCGCGGGATCTGGCGCGGAGAGCTGCACCTGGATCGGCTTGCCGGTCGCCGGGCCCGCGCGCGGCGCCGTCACCTCGACCAGGACGCCGGGAATGTCGGCGGTGTTGTCGCGGATCGCGTCCATGATGGCGTGGGCGGGCGGCCGCGCCCGCCAGTCGGCGAACTCGAACTGGATGACGCCGATGGTGTCTTCGCTCAGCTCGCCCATGCCGCGCGGCTGCTCGCCGATGCGCGAATACACCGTCTTGAGGCCGTCGAACGCAAGCACGCGCTTCTCCACCTCGGCGACCGCGCGGTCCTTCTCGTCGAGGGAGAGATTGCCGCGCCCATGGACGATCACCTGCCCGTAATCGGGCTCGACGCTCGGAAAGAATTCGACGCCATGGCCGAACTTGCCGTAGGCGGTCTGCACCGCGAACAGCAGCAGCACGGCGAAGCCGAGCGTCAGGCCGGGGTGGCGCAGCGCCAGCCGCACCGTGCGCATGTAGGGTCCGCGGTCGCTGGTGCGTTCGACATGGGGTACCGCCGCGGCGCTGCCGAGCAGTGCACCCAGCGTCGGGGTGAAGAACAGCGCCACCGCGAGCGAGGCCGACAGCGTCGCGATCAGCGTGATCGGCATGTATTTCATGAACTGTCCGACCATACCCGGCCAGAACAGCAGCGGCGAGAACGCCGCGATCCGGGTCGCGGTCGCCGCGATCACCGGCCCCGACATGCGCTTCGCCGCGAGCGAATAGGCCTCCCGCGGCGCCATGCCCTCGGACATCCGGCGCTCGGCGAATTCCGACACGATGATGGCATCGTCGACCAGCATGCCGACGGCGAGGATCAGCGAGAACAGCACGACGATGTTCACCGTGAGGCCCGCGAGCTGCAGCCCGAGCACGCCGGCCAGGAACGACGCCGGGATGGCGATGCCGATGAACAGCGAGGCGCGGAAGCCGAGCGCGAACAGGATCACGATCGACACCAGCAGCACGCCGGTGAACACCGAATTCTGCAGGTCCGCGAGCATCTGGCGGATGATCTTGGACTTGTCCTGGGTGAAGGTGACGTTGACGGAATCCGGCCAGGTCTTCTGCAGCTCCGCCACGATCGCCTTGGTGGCGTCGACCACCTCGATCAGATTGGCGCCGGTGCGCTTGGACACCTCGATGGTCATGGCCGGCCGGCCGTTGACCCGCGTCACCGAGGTGGCGTCCTTGAAGGTCGGCCTGATCTGCGCCACGTCGGACAGCGTCACCGAGGCCCCCGACGAGGCGATCACGGGGACCTTGAGGATGTCCTGCGGCTTTTCGAACAGCGAGGGCACCTTGACGGCGAAGCGGCCGGACTGGCCTTCGAGCGCGCCGGCGGCGATCAGGGTGTTGAAGCTCTGGGTGAGCTGACCGAGCTGGTCGAGGGAGATGCCGTAGCTGTTCATCAGCGTCGGCTCGATGATGATCTCGACGGCCTCGTCGCGGGCGCCGCGCAGTTCCGCCGACAGCACGCCCGGGGCCTGCTCGATGGCGTTCTTGGCGGCGCGCGCGATGCGCAGCAGCGTCCGCTCGGGCACGTCGCCGGCAAGCCCCACCACCAGCACCGGATAGGCCGAGAGGTTGACCTCCGTAACCTGGGGCTCGTCGACGTCGCGCGGCAAGTCGTGCTTGGCCTGGTCGACCTTGGCGCGCACGTCGGCGAGCGCCGATTTGGAATCGAAGCCGGCCTCGAACTCGAGCAGCACGAAGCCGCCGCCTTCGAAGGCGGTCGAGCGCATTTCCTTGACGTTGCCGACCGATTTGAGCTGCGTCTCGACGGGGCGCAGCAGCAGCCGCTCGGAATCCTCGGGGCTGATGCCGCGCTGGGCGAGCTGGACATAGATGATAGGGATTTTGACGTCCGGCTCCGCCTCCTTGGGGATCGTCACATAGGCGAAGAGCCCCGCGATCAGCAGAAAGGCCAGCGTCGCGACGGTGAGCCGCGCGTGATCGATGGCGTAGTCGATGAGCCCTGCCAAGTTACCACCCCCGTTTTCGCGCAACCCCCGGCGCGCGCTATTTCATCGTCGCCGTCAGTTCTTCCGCTTCGATCGCCTCGACTTCCTGGCCTTCGCGCACGAAGTCCTGGCCGCGCACGATCACCCGGGCGCGGTCGGGAATGCCGGCGACCCACATCTGGGACTGCTCGTCCTCGACGACGCTGACGGGAATGAAGCCGACCCTGCCGCCCGCCTCGACGCTGCGCACGCCGATGTCGCCGTTGGACGAGATGGTCAGGGCCGAACGCGGCACCCGCGTCGCCGCCACTTGGGCGAGTTGGACCGAGACCTCCGCGGTGATGCCGTCCGGGATGGCGCCGTCCTTATTGGGCAGCTCGATCTCGACCCGGTAGGTGCGGGTCGACTGGCTCGCGGTCTTGGCGACGAACCGGATACGGCCGGCGGCGGTCTCGCCGGTGACGAGCCGGACCTTGGCGGGGTCGCCGACCTTGATACCGGCGAGCTTCCGCTCGGCGACCTCGACCACGGCGAGCATGGGATCGAGCGCGACGATCTTCGCGATCTCGCGGCCTTGGAACGAGAACGCGGCCTCGCCGACCTCGACCAAGACTTCCTGGACGACCCCCGACCAGGGCGCGAGCACGACGCCGCGGTCGCGTTCGGCCTCCGCCACCCCGAGCGAAGCTTCCGCGGCCTTGAGCGCGGCTTCGAGATTGACGAGGTCGAGCTTCGGGAGGGCGCCGGTGGCGATCAGCTTGCGTTTTGCCTCAAGCTCGGTCCGGCGCTCGGTCACCAGCGATTCCCCCTGCGCCACCTGGGCGGCCCGCGCATCGTCGGAGAGCACTGCGATGACATCGCCTTCCTTCACCGCCATGCCGCGCTTGACCTTGAGCTCGGTCACGACGCCGCCGGTCCGCGCGAAGACGGTCGCGTGCCGGTCGGCTTCGGTGCGGCCGGAGATGGTGAGCTTGCGGCTGTGCGGAACCGCGCCGGTCTCGATGACGGCGACGCGGAACAGCTTCTTGGAAGCCTCGGGGGTCCGAATCGCGGCATGGCTTTCGGCGCTCTCGCGGGGCAGCAGGTGCCCCGATGCGATCCACAGGCCGGCGGCGGCGACGAGACCCAGGGCGGTGATGCGGCTCGCTTTCATCGCGGCGTCTCCTCGTTCTCGCGCTCGTCGTCTTGGGCGATGTCGCGCACGCGTACCGGGCGGGCGCGCAGCATGTGGCGGGTGATGTCCATGAAGACCGGAACCACCGATGCCGGATCGAAAGCGGGATCGAGCGCGCGGCGCCACCACACGCCGTCGGCGATGATCATCAGCATGGTGACCGCACCATCGAGGTCGATGTCGGCTGGAATCTCGCCGCGCTCCACCGCCGTGCCCAGCAGGTCGCGGAGCCATTTCTTCCCATCGGCGTCGAAGGCGGCGGAAATGCGGGCGATGTCGGGGTTGCGGCGTGCCTCGGCCATCACCTCCGTGCACAGCAGCACCTGCTCGTTCGACTTCTCGGCGAAGTGATGATGCGCCATGCCTTCGAGCAGGGCGAAGAACCCGTGCGAGAAATCGGCGCTGGCGAATTGCTGCGCCACTTCGGCGCGGTCGCGCTCGGCTATGCCGGCGACCAGCGCTTCCTTGGAGGGAAAGTAGCGGTAGAGATTGCCCGGGCTCATGCCCGCTTCGGCGCAGATGTCCTGCATCGAGGCGCCGTGAAAGCCCGAGCGCGCGAAACAGCGCTGGGCGGCGGCCAGGATTTCGTCCCGGCGATCGTAGCGAAGCTGCACGTTGGCGCGGCGCATCGGAGACCCCCCTCCCCTTGGTGCGTTGCGGTAAACGAGAATGAACGTTCGCTCTCATAATCGAGGGTGATGAGCCTGTCAAGGATGCGTGGGGATCTCTAGGGCCCGCCCCTACCCCGCCCCCACGCCGCCCACAGCGTCAATGAGCCGGCCGCCGCGGTCGGCAGCGCCAGCACCCAAGGGCCGGCGGCGGCGTAGGCGAGTGCGCCGATCACGGTGCCGGCGAAGAAGGCCACCGGCAGCGGCACGCTGGCGGCGAGCCGGCGGCGCGCGACCTCATGTTGGCGCGCCATTTCGGGGTCGCCGCCACGGCGCAGCCCCCAGGTCAATCCGGCTTGCGCCGCATCGATGGCGATCTGGGTGGTGTTGGTGGTCATGACGTTGGTGGAGGGCACCCCGCGCATCAGCAGGCGCACAATCGCGCTCTGCACGCCCATGGCGGCGAGGGCGAACAGCACGGCCGCGAACGCCACCGGCCCCGGCGGGTGGGGAAACGGCGTACCCAGCACCATCATCGCGGCGAATCCCGCGAGCAGCGCGGTTTCGAGCAGCAGCGCGCAGGCGAGCGCCGGCAGGCCGTTCGCCGCCGCGATCGTCGCGACGAGGGTCGCCGCGACACCGGCGGAGAAGAACACGGGGACCGCGAGCAACACCGTCGCCTCGGGCCAGCCGGGCGAGAACAGCGAGGTGCCGGCCGTCACATAGCTGCCGGTCAACTGGGCCACGAACAGCCCGAACAGGCCGACGAAGGTGCAGGCATCGATGAAGCCGGCCACCACCGCGAGCAGGACCGCGACCCATCGCGGCGGATCGATCTGGGCCACGCCGGCGGACCATTTCATCGGGGGGAGCCTTTTTCGTCGCTGTCCGCAATGACGCCGCCGCCGGCGGCGGTGGCGAGAGCGATGACGGCAAAACCGATATCGACGACGAACAGCGCCGTGCGGCGCAATTTCGGCTGGTCCAGGCCTGCGGTCGACAATCCTGATTTCACGTGAGGTCCATTGCCATCAGGATCTCATCGTAATAGCGGCCGCCCTGCTTGAGTGCATGTATTTCGAATCCGTATTCGACGAATCCGAGACCGCCATAGAGCCGCCGCGCCGGCTCGTTTTCCCTGACCACGCTCAACTGGATCAGTTCGACGCGCAATTTCGATGATCGCTTCGACCAGCCGCCGCCCGACGCCGGCCCTTCTCGCTTCGGGTCGGACATACATCCCGACAAGCGTGCCCTTATGCGCCCTCTTGTCGCCCTGCTGGACGACGAGTGCGGCGATGCCGATGAGTTCTCCGGCGCGGAATGCGCCGAACGCGAAAGAGTTTGTCAGCCGGTCCGCGAACCAGCTCGGGGGCCTCGGGCATTCGGCCGCAAAGGTGCTGCCGAATGCCTCCGGATTGCATCGCAGTGCCTCCAGCCGGATGTCGCGAAACGGTTCGGCGCCGTCCGCGGTCAATCGGCGTACCTGAATATCCGCAGCATCCATGGCGTTCGTCAGCTGGCGCGACTTCTGGTAACTTCTCCCTCCCCGTCGAGGCCGTCTACGGGGGACGGGACAGCAAGGCGCGCGGACCATGGCGTATTTTTAGCGTCGCGGCACCGATGCATTGTAGTGAGAACGGCAACAAAAACGAGGGAGGAAACATCATGGTGTCGAAACGAGGCATTTCGCGCCGGCGCGTGCTGGCGACCTCTGCCGCGGCGGGCGGGCTGGCGCTCGGCGGCGGCATTCCCGGCGTCTTCGCGCAAGGAGCGGCCCGCATCGATCAGTTGGCGCCGGAACTCGACAAGATCATCGCCGCCACCGAGCCGATCAGGGAATTGGCCAACGGCCTCGGCGGCGCGCTCGGGCCCGTGGAGGGGCCGGTATGGTGGAAGGAAGGCGGCTATCTCCTGTTCAGCGACATCAACGCCAGCAAACGGATGAAATACACGCCCGGCCAGGGCGTGGGCGTGTTCAAGGACAAGACCAACCAGGCCAATGGGCTCACCCGCGACCTCCAGGGCCGGCTTCTGGCCTGCGAGCACGAGACCCGGCGCGTCACAAGGCAGGAACTCGACGGCAGCCTTACCGTGATCGCCAACAGCTTCCAGGGCCGTCGCCTCAACCGGCCCAACGACGTGGTGGTGAAGTCGGACGGCTGCATCTATTTCACCGACCCCTGGACCAGTCCCGACGCGCAGCAGCAGTGGGACCTGTCCTTCGCGGGCGTCTACCGCATCACCCCCGATCTCGGCACCATGACCCTGCTGGCCGACGATTTCCTGCTGCCCAACGGGCTCGCCTTCTCGCCCGACGAAAGCGTGCTCTATGTCAACGATTCCCGCCGCCGCCACATCCGGGCGTTCGATATTGCGCCCAACGGTACGCTGGCGCGGCAGACCGACCGCGTGTTCGCCGAGCTCGGCGGCGCGGAGTCGGGCGTCCCCGACGGCATGAAGGTGGACTCGGCAGGGAACGTCTATTGCGGCGGCGCCGGCGGCCTCTACATCCTCGATCCCAAGGGCAAGAAGCTCGGGCGCATCGTCCACGGACAGCCCGCGACCACCAATATCGGCTTCGGCGGCGACGACTGGAAAACCCTCTTCTTCACCACCCGGGTGTCGCTGGGCTCGGTGAACATCAGGGTCGCCGGCACTCCGGTCCCGGTCGCAAGGAAGGCGTGAGGTTCCCGGTCGCGAAGACGCCTGGATTCCGGGTCCGCGAGCGGTGCTCGCGTCCCGGAATGACGCGCTTTCCGGCACTCACTTGATATTGAATCGCACCGGCACGACGAAAGACAATTCGTTGTTTGAAAGCTGTGCCGGAGGTCGCGGCATCGGCTGCGCGCGTTGGAGCATCTCGAGGGTCTCGGCATCCAGCGTCGGCGACCCCGAGCTTTGCACGACGCGGCTCGCCCGCACCCAGCCGTCGCGGTCGATGGTGAAGGCGACACGCGCCGTGCCGCGCTCGTCATGGGCACGCGCATCGGCCGGATAGCGCTTGAACCGCTCGATATGGGCGACCAGCGCGCTTTCCCATCGCTTGACGACGGCCTGGGATGCCACTTCGGCGCCCGGCGTGGGCGGTGCCGCGACGGAGGGCATCGCCACCGAGGGCATTGCAGTCGGCGGCCGCTCCTCGGTCGGCGGCTTCGGCTTGGGCGGCTCGGGGATAGGCAGTGCGACTTCGGCTTCCTGCTCGGGCGGCTTGGTCTCCTGCTCTTTCGGCGGCGTCGGGTCGCTTTCCGCCTCGGGCGGCCCGGGCGTGAGATCGCTGGGCGGCGTCATGGCCGATGCCGACGCCTCGGGAAGCTCCAGCATCACCACCGGCGCGCCGGCATCGAAATTCGACGCTTCCGGCGATGAAAAGAGCGAAAGCGCCGCCAAGCCGTGAATGGCCACCACCGCCGCAAAGCACGCCGCCCACCGTGCCGTCTCGGCGCGGTCGACCCCGCGGTTTGCAGCAATCGCGGTCATCGCGGCACGTCCGTCTCCAGCCCGACCAGGGCGACCTTGAGATAGCCGGCGCTGCGCAACGCATTCATGGCGTCCATGAGGTCGCCATAGGGGACGCTCTTGTCGGCGCGCAGGAAGATGCGCATGGAGCGGTCGCTGTTGCTGAGTTGGTCGAGGGTCGATTGCAAGGCGTCGCGCGAGACCGGCGAGTCGCCGATGGCGAGCGACAGGTCGGACTTGATGGTGAGGAAGATCGGCTTGTCCGGCCGCGGCTGGCGCTCGACATTGGAGGTCGGCAGGTCGACCGCGACGTCGACGGTGGCGAGCGGCGCGGCGATCATGAAGATGATCAGCAGCACCAGGATGACGTCGATGAACGGCGTCACGTTGATATCGTGGATTTCGCCGAGCGAATCCTCCCCGTGGTCGAGACGGATGCTCACGGGATCACTCCGCGGCCGGGACGGCGGCCGGATAGCGTTCCGGCCGTTGGACGAGGTCGCGGCTGACCATGGTCATGATCTCGACGCTGGTGTCGGCATAGAGCGCGCGGTATTGCGCGATCGAGCGCGAGAACATGTTGTAGATCACCACCGCAGGGATCGCCGCCGCGAGCCCGAAGGCGGTCGCGAGCA
>Ga0302324_100003755_pt1 | contig 34195 bp, 29 predicted proteins | sample Palsa_T0_1_FD_201949 | JGI IMG/M metagenome (GOLD analysis project Ga0302324, IMG submission 201949) | Peat permafrost microbial communities from Stordalen Mire near Abisko, Sweden - Palsa_T0_1 | ecosystem: Environmental > Terrestrial > Soil > Palsa > Peat permafrost | place: Sweden: Abisko...
TCGTCGCCCTGGAAGCGCCCCACCGCCCGCCGGGTCCGCGCGATCCGCGACCGGCTGCGGGCGGTCTACGGCGTACCGCTGGCGCCGCCCCACGGCCATCCGATCGCCGAGCTGATCCTCACCGTCCTCTCTCAGAGCACCAACGACCGCAACCGCGACGTCGCGTTCCTACGCCTCCGCGACCGTTTCGCTGCGTGGGAGGACGTCCGCGACGCCCCGGTCTCCGAGATCGAGGAGGCGATCAGGCCCGGCGGCATCTCGAAGGTGAAGTCGGTTCGGATCCAGGCGATCCTGCGCGCGATCACAGACACCTCCCCGGAATCGGATCTGCCGGGATGTTCGCCCCCAGACGAACTCCCAAGGGACCTTCGGCTCCCAGGCTCGAAGGTCATCCGGAGGACGACCGAAGGTCCCCAGGCCCGAAGCGCCCCTTTGTCGCTCGACTGGCTGCCCGAGTTGAGCGTGCCGGAGGCCCAGGCTTACCTGTGCTCGTTACCTGGCGTGGGCCGTAAGACCGCTGCCTGCGTGCTCCTGTTCACGTTCGGGATGCGCGACGTACCTGTCGACACGCATGTCTCGCGGGTCGGGACCCGTCTCGGCCTGTTTCGCGCCGGCGCTCCGTTCGAGGAGCTCCACGATCAGATGCTCACGATCACGCCCCCCGGCGAGGAGCTCGAGCTCCACATCAACCTGCTCCGCCACGGCCGTCGAACCTGCCACGCCCGCGGCCCCGAGTGCTCCGCATGCCCGCTGCGGCGGATGTGCCCGAGCGCGGGCGAGTTCACAAATCTGCTATAACTTGGCTTAGATTTTCACCGAAGAAGCTAGGCAGACAGGAGCTAAATAGACAATGGCAAAGACCATCGGAATCGACCTCGGCACGACGAACTCGTGCATGGCTGTACTCGAGGGCGGCGAGCCGACGGTGATCGAGAACGCCGAGGGCGGACGGACGACTCCGTCCGTGGTCGCGTTCACGGCGAGCGGCGAGCGCCTTGTCGGTACCGTCGCCAAGCGCCAGGCGGTCACCAACCCGACGAACACCGTCTTCTCGATCAAGCGCTTCATGGGCCGCAAAGAGGGCGAAGTGCGCGAAGAGGAGTCGATCGTCCCGTATAAGGTTGTGTCCGGACCCGGCGGCGACGCACGCGTCGAGGCTGGAGGAAAGCAGTACTCCCCGCCAGAGATCAGCGCAATGATCCTGCAGAAGCTGAAGGCGGACGCTGAGGCGTACCTCGGCGAGTCGGTCGACAGTGCCGTCATCACCGTCCCCGCATACTTCAACGACGATCAGCGCCAGGCGACCAAGGACGCCGGCAAGATCGCCGGGCTCGATGTCAAGCGGATCATCAACGAGCCGACGGCAGCATCGCTCGCATACGGGCTCGACAAGGAATCCGACCAGACGATCCTCGTCTTCGACCTCGGCGGCGGCACCTTCGACGTGTCGGTGCTCGAGATCGGCGACGGTGTGTTCGAAGTCAAGGCGACAGCGGGTGACAACCACCTCGGCGGCGACAACTTCGACAAGGCGGTCGTCGACTGGCTGGTCGCCGAGTTCAAGAAGTCGCAGGGCATCGACCTGAGCGTCGACGCGATGGCGCTTCAGCGCCTCTACGAGTCGGCGGAGAAGGCGAAGATCGAGCTCTCGACCACCCAGGAGACGCAGATCAACCTGCCGTTCATCACCGCCGACTCGAGTGGCCCCAAGCACCTCGACACGCGCCTCTCCCGGGCGAAGCTCACCGAGCTGACCTCCGCACTGCTTGACCGCACCGTCGGCCCCGTCCGGCAGGCGCTCGACGACGCGAAGGAGAAGGGCGCGGCGAAGATCGACCACGTCGTGATGGTCGGCGGCATGACCCGCATGCCGGCCGTGCAGGAGAAGGTCAAGGATCTCACCGGCAAGGAGCCGCACCGCGGCGTCAACCCGGACGAGGTCGTGGCCGTTGGCGCCGCGATCCAGGCAGGCGTCCTGGCAGGCGATGTCAAGGACGTGCTGCTGCTCGACGTCACACCGCTCACGCTCGGAATCGAGACCAAGGGCGGCGTGATGACGAAGCTGATCGAGCGCAACACGACGATCCCGACCCGCAAGTCGGAGATCTTCTCGACCGCGGAGGACAACCAGCCGAGCGTGGAGATCCACGTGCTTCAGGGCGAGCGCGAGATGGCCACATACAACAAGTCACTCGGCAAGTTCCAGCTCACCGGAATCCCCCCGGCGCCACGCGGGATCCCCCAGATCGAGGTCGCTTTCGACATCGACGCCAACGGGATCCTGAGCGTGTCGGCCAAGGATCTCGGCACCGGCAAGGAGCAGAAGATCGAGATCAAGGCGGGCTCCGGTCTGTCTGACGACGAGATCAAGCGGATGGTGTCCGACGCCGAGACGCATGCCGACGATGACAAGCGGCTGCGCGAGCTCGCCGAGGCACGCAACAACGGCGAGAACGCCGCCTACCAGGCGGAGCGCCAGCTCAAGGATCTCGGGGACGCGGTTGACTCGGCCTCGAAGGAAGAGATCGAAGCCGCGATCGCGGCGGTCCGTGAGGTCCTGACCTCTGAGGACTCAGCCGACATCAGCGCGAAGACGGAGGCGCTCCAGGCCTCGTTCCACAAGTTCTCCGAGGCGATGTACCAGCACGCACAGGAGCAGGCAGCGGCATCGGCCGATGGCGCCGCCGAGAGCAGCAATGGCGCCAGCGCCGGCGCTGAGGACGAGGACGTGGTCGACGCCGAGGTTGTGGACGAGTCCAAGTAAATGGGTGCGGAGAATCCCTATCCAATCGACGCGGGAGTGGCGGCAGCCTCCGGGGCCGCCGCACCGTCCGAGGCCGGGGCGCAAGCGCCCTTTACGCAAGTGGCCGGGGCGCAAGCGCCCTTGGACGGCGCCCCGGCCCCCGAGGCTGATGACGCGTCGGGTTTTGGGCCTTCTCCTGTGGAGGAGCGGGAGGGCTCGGACGCCGACGAGGCCCCCGACCCCGACCCGGCCCTCGACCCCGACCTCGACGCGCTCGTAGCCCGTGCCGCTCAGGCGGACGCTTATCTTGAGCTTGCGCAGCGGACTAAGGCCGACTTCGAGAACTACAAGAGGCGGGCCGTGAGGGATGCTGCGGCTGCGCAGACGCGCGGTGTGGTCAGGCTCGCTCGCGAGCTTCTGCCTGCGATCGACAACCTCGATCGTGCGCTCGCCGCAGCGAACACGACCGAGAGCGGAGATCTGGCGGCCGGAATCAAGCTCGTGTACGACGAGCTTGTCGCCGCGCTCGGGCGGGCCGGCATCGACCCGTTCTCGCCCGAGGGCGAGCAGTTCGACCCGCAGCATCACGAGGCGGTCGCCCAGCACCCTGTGCCTGGGGCAGCGCCGGGAACGATCGTCGAGGTCTACCAGCGCGGTTACCGGCTCGGCGACGCGGTGATCCGGCCTGCGCGCGTCTCCGTCGCGGGGTAGCAGATGCCGCCCGCCAAGCCGGACTACTACAAGATCCTCGGGGTCGGCAAGAACGCCTCCGACGAGGAGATCAAAAAGTCCTACCGCAAGCTTGCGCGGAAGTACCACCCTGACCGAAACGCCGGCAACAAGCAGGCCGAGGAGCGCTTCAAGGAGATCTCGCAGGCTCACGACGTCCTCTCAGATCCCGAGAAGCGCAAGCAGTACGACCGGGGCACGGGGCCATTCGGCTTCGGCGCACCCGGCGGCTTCGATGCGAGCAACCTCGGCGGGAGCTTCGGCGACATCCTCTCGAACCTGTTCGGCGGCGCCGGGCCAGGTGGTGCCGGGCGGCCGGGTGGCGGCGGTGCGCGGCCTCAGGCGCCGCGCGGTCGCGACCTCGAGACCGAGGTCTCGCTCACCTTCCAGCAGGCGGTCGACGGCGCGCAGGTGCCGCTGGCGGTTCCGACCTCGCAGCCGTGTCCTACCTGCCGCGGCACCGGCGCCAAGCCGGGCACCAGCCCGAAGGTCTGTCCCGTCTGCAACGGCCGCGGGACCGAGTCCCAGAGCCAGGGCATCTTCTCGATCTCGCAGCCGTGCTCGCGCTGTGGCGGCGCCGGGACCGTGATCGAGGAACCCTGCCCCACATGCGGTGGATCGGGTGCGAGGCGTAGCGTGAAGCGCCTGCGCGTCAACATCCCCGCGGGCGTGCGCGACGGAAGCCGGATCCGCCTTGCCGGCAAGGGCGAATCGGGACCCAGTGGTGCCGCCCCCGGCGACCTGTACGTGATCACGAGGGTGGCCGACTCCGCGGTCTTCAAGCGCTCGGGAGACAATATTGAGGTCGAGGTTCCCCTGACCATCCCCGAGGCGATTCGAGGCGCGGTGATCGAAGTCCCGACGCTGCACGGCGCGAAGCGGCTGCGTGTCCCGCGCGGGACCAAGCACGGGACCGTGCAGCGCCTGCGTGGTGAGGGGCCGCCGCGGTTGGGCGGCAAGGGGAACGGCGACATCCACTACCGGTTCGTGATCGACGTGCCCGCTTCGCTTTCGCCGGAGGAGAGCGAGGTAGTCGACCGGCTGTCCGAGGTCATGAACGGCGATCCCCGCGCGCGGCTGTTCGCGGACGTCAAAGGTGGTGCCTGATGGCCGTCCGTCGCGTCCGCACTACTCGTGTCGAGGTTTCCGCGGACCGCGGCGTGTTCATGATCTCCGTTGCCGCCGAGCTCGCGGAAATGCACCCTCAGACGCTGCGAATGTACGAAGCAAGGGGACTGATCGCGCCCAAGCGCTCCCCCAAGGGGACGCGCCTGTACTCGCAGGCCGACGTCGACCGCTTGCGCCGGATCCAGGAGCTGACAGCCGAGGTCGGGATGAACCTGGCCGGCGTGGAGCGCGTGTTCGAGCTCGAGGACCAGCTCCGGTCCATGACCCGCAAGGTGCGGGCGCTCGAGTCGCGCGCGGAGGAGCTGGACGCTGAGGTGAAGCGACTGGAGGCGCTGCGACGGGAGCTCCGTGCCGAGATCGTTCCGTACGTCCGGGCAGGCGAGCTGGTTGCCCGCAAGGACCTCGAGCGGGTGCGGATCCAGGTCCGGCGGGACTGAGCGGAGCAGGAACGTAGGAGATGCAGCCGATGGGGTCCAGATATGCCGGCTGCGGCTTCGCGATCGGCTCACGCCGGGCGCTGCTCGTGGTGGGGACGTGCGCGTGCGCGGTGAGCGCAGCGTCCGCACCTCCGGCATCTGCCCGCGTACTCAGGATCCGTGGTGCCGCCGCATCCCTCTCAGGCGCCGTTGCCCACGCAGCTCGCGTCGGGGCTGCGCCGGCGGGTCAGCCGCTCCAGCTCGTACTTCCGTTGCGGGTCGACGGCGTCGGCCTCGAGCGATTTGCGGCGACGGTCTCGACGCCCGGCTCGCCGTTCTACGGCCGCTACCTGTCCGTCGGCGCGCTGGCTCGGCGCTTCGGGGCGTCACGGACTGCCGCCACGCGCGTCGTCCACTTCCTGCGCGCGCACGGTGCCACCGACGTCAAAGTCGACGCCACAGGTCTCCTCGCCGAGGCCACGATGAGCGCGCGCCTCGCCGAGCGGCTGTTCGCGACGCCGCTCGCCCAGTTCCGGACCGCGGACCGCACCCGCTTCCTCGCGCCCGTGGCGGCGATCCGGATGCCGGCGCCCCTCCGCGGCCTCGTCGACGGCGTCGTCGGGCTCGACACCGAGCCACAGATCCCGTCAGCCGCATCGGCGCTCGTCACGGCCGCCGCCAGATCGCACGCAACCGCCGTCACGGCCGCCGGCAGATCGTACGTAGGCGCCCACGCCGCCGCCGCCCAACCAAGCTCCGCGCTCAAGCGCACCGGTACACCTGCGGGCTGCGCCGCGGGCGTGGCTGCGGGACAGCAGGACCAGAATCCCGGTTTCACGCCGAACCAGTATCTGACGGCGTACGACTTCGGGCCGCTGTACGACACCAGCGACATGGGTCAGGGGGAGACTGTCGCGCTGATCGAGATCGACGGCTACAGCTACACGGACCTCGCGACCTTTGCGCAGTGCTTCGGTTTTCGGGTGCCGACCGTGAACGCCTACGGCGTCGGCGTGAATCACTCGCTGCCCGCGATGGGGGAGGCGACGCTTGACCTCGAGGTTCTTGACGCGGCGGCCCCCGGGCTTTCCGCGATCGACGTATACGAGACTAAAGCGGACGCCGCTGACACGCTTGCCGCGTTCGCGGCCCCGCTGCAAAACGCCCGCCGCCGGCCGCAGGTCGTCTCCGCCTCGCTCGGCCTGTGCGAGTCCGAGGCGTATGACGCTTCGGGCGCGGTCGGCATCGAGGCGACCGAGCGCATCCTTGAAGTGGAGGCTGCCGCCGGTGTCACCGTCCTGGCAGCTAGTGGTGACAACGGCTCCGCCGACTGCCAGAGCGAGGACGGCGAACCGATCGACGCGTTGGGGATCAACTATCCGGCGTCATCGCGCTGGGTCACAGCGGTCGGCGGCACCAACGTCTCGCTGACGGCGGCCAACCAGATCGCCGGTCAGCAGGTCTGGAACGACACGACGGTCGCCACGGCCGCTGGCGGCGGCGGTGTCAGCAGCATTTTCACGCGGCCGACCTACCAGGAGGGCGTCGTGCCCGTGAACCGCCGCGAGGTCCCCGACGTCTCGATGCTCGCCGACCTCCTACCCGGGTACTCGATCTACTGCACCGCGACCCCAGCATGCCTGAATGCCCAGAACTCCAACCCGTGGCTCACGGTCGGCGGTACCAGCGCCGCGACCCCTCTCCTCGCCGGCGGCATCGCGATCGTCGACCAGGTGCTCCGCGCGTCCGATCACGAGAACCTCGGGCTGCTCAATCCGCTGCTCTACAAGCTCGGCGGCTCGACCGCTGCCAGCGGCGTCTTCTACAACGTCACCTCCATCGGCAACGACATCGGTCCCTACATCGAGGGCGGAAACGGGCTCCCGCTCGGGTGCTGCACGGCGACTGCCGGGTATAGCGACGCTGCCGGCTGGGGTAGCGTCGCGATCGCCGGTCTCGCCGCTCAAGCGACGCAGCTGGTGCCGCCGATCATCAAGTTCTCACTCACACTTCCAAAGCATCAGCAACCCGTCGCCCACCGCGAGCTGCTCGCCAGCGTCTCCTGCTCAGCAGCCTGCTCGATCGGCGCGTTCGCCGACATCAAGGTCGGGCGGTCGAAGCCGTTCGTGGTCACCTCGAGACTGTTCGATCACCAGTCGACGGGCCCCCAGATGATCCCGGTCAAGTTCTCCGCAGCACAGTTGCGCACCCTCCACTCCGCCCTCGCCCACCACAAAACGATCGTGGCGACCGTCTATGGGGCGCTGATCGATGCGCTGGGGGCGATTCAGAACCAAACGGCGGGTCGGAAGCTCGACATCACCGAGTAAGGGCCCGCCGGGCGGGTTGCGCCCGCGGCAGGCGCTGTGGCGCTTTGCGGATGCCGGGTCGAACGGTTACGCAGCTGCCGCAGGCCCAACTCCCCCCGGCAACCCCCGCCCCGCTGCGCCCCAGCTCGTTCCCCGGAGCGGCCACCATGCGCGTGGAAGCGGCTTCCACCACTTGTAAACCGACAGCAGGCGTGCCATAATCTAAGTCACCAAGACTTAGATTTCAGACCTGACAGAGGCCGAGCCATATGCAACCAGACCGATTTACGATCAAATCCCAGGAGGCGCTTGCAGCCGCGCAGCGGCTGGCGGATGGGCGCCGTAATCCGCAGACGGCGCCCGAGCACCTGCTGGCGGTGCTGCTCGAGACCGATTCGGGTGTTGTCGTTCCCGTCCTGCGCAAGCTTGGCGTCGAGCCAGGCGCGGTGCGCCAGGCGACCGGGACCGCGCTCGAGGCGCTGCCGAAGCTGACCGGCGGTTCGACGCCGGGGACGGCTGAGCTCGCCGGGGGCTCGGGCGAGCTCGTCCAGGTCCTGCGGACCGCCGAGAACGAGGCTCGCACCTTGAAGGACGACTACGTCTCGACCGAGCATCTGCTGCTGGCGCTCTCAGCCCATCCCGGCAAGGCGGGCGACGCATTGCGCTCGAACGGCGCCGGCCGCGAGGAGCTGCTGAAGGCGATCGCCGAGGTTCGCGGACCGCACCGCGTGACCGACCAGACGCCGGAGGAGAAGTTCCAAGCACTCGAGCGCTTCGGGCGCGACCTGACCGAGGCCGCGGCACAAAGCAAGCTCGACCCCGTGATCGGCCGCGACGACGAGATCCGGCGCGTGATCCAGGTACTGTCGCGCCGGACCAAGAACAACCCGGTCCTGATCGGCGAGCCCGGCGTGGGCAAGACGGCGATCGCCGAGGGCCTCGCACAGCGGATCATCGCCGGCGACGTGCCCAGCGGACTTCAAGATCGACGCGTGATCTCGCTCGATATCGGCGCTCTGATCGCCGGCGCGAAGTACCGGGGGGAATTTGAGGATCGCCTCAAGGCGGTGCTGAAGGAGATCGCTGAGGCGAAAGGCTCGGTTGTCCTGTTCATCGACGAGCTGCACACGATCGTCGGGGCGGGGGCCGCCGAGGGTGCTGTGGACGCCGCCAACCTGTTGAAGCCGATGCTCGCCCGTGGTGAGTTGCGCGCCATCGGCGCGACCACGCTCGACGAGTACCGCAAGCACATCGAGAAGGACGCCGCGCTCGAGCGGCGCTTCCAGCCGGTGTTCGTGGGCGAGCCTTCGGTCGAGGACACGATCGCGATTCTGCGCGGCCTCAAGGAGCGCTACCAGGTCCACCACAACGTCGGCATCCAGGATTCCGCGCTCGTCGCCGCGGCGACGCTCAGCCACCGCTACATCGCCGACCGCTTCCTGCCGGACAAGGCGATCGACCTGATCGACGAGGCCGCCGCCCGGATCCGCACCGAGATCGACTCCAAGCCGACCGAGATCGACGCCGTCGACCGTCACATCATGCAGCTCGAGATCGAGCTGCAGTCGCTCGGAGAGGGCGACGACGACGCGGGTACCGCCACCCGTCGTGAGCAGCTCGAGCGCGCGCTCGCTGAGGAGCGCGAGCGCTCGGCCGCGATGCACGCCGAATGGCAGCGGGAGAAGCAGACGATCGGTGCCGTCGGCGAGCTTCAGCAGCGCCTCGAGCAGGCGCGCATCGAGCTCGAGCGCGCCGAGCGCGAAGCCGACCTCGGCCGCGCGGCGGAGCTCAAGTACGGGACGATCCCCGAGCTCGAGCAGCGGCTGCAAGAGGCGGAGTCAGCCGAGCAAGACGACGCCGGCGCTGCGCCGAAGTTCCTCAAGGCCAACGTCGACGCCGAGGACATCGCGGAGATCGTCGGCAAGTGGACCGGAATCCCGGTGTCGCGCCTGCTCGAGGGCGAGATCGCCAAGCTGATCCACATGGAGGACCGCCTGCATCAACGCGTGGTCGGACAGGACGAGGCCGTCGAGGCCGTGTCGAGCGCGCTCAGGCGCTCCCGCGCCGGGCTCCAGGACCCGAACCGCCCGATTGGCACGTTCCTGTTTCTCGGTCCGACCGGCGTCGGCAAGACCGAGGTCGCGCGAGCCCTCGCCGAGTTCATGTTCGACTCCCAGGACGCGATGGTCAGGATCGACATGTCGGAGTACATGGAGAAGCACGCCGTCTCACGGCTCGTCGGCGCCCCTCCGGGCTACGTCGGCTACGAGGAGGGTGGTCAGCTGACCGAAGCGGTCCGCCGCCGCCCGTACTCCGTGGTGCTCCTGGACGAGATCGAGAAGGCCCACCCGGACGTATTCAACACGCTCTTGCAGGTGATGGACGACGGCCGTCTGACCGACGGCCAGGGCCGGACCGTTTCGTTCAAGAACACGGTGCTGATCATGACCTCCAACATCCCCGGTGGTCGCGAAGGCGTGGAGGCCAGCTTCAAGCCGGAGTTCGTGAACCGGCTCGACGACATAGTTGAGTTCCATCCCCTCACCCGCGAGCAGATCACGAAGATCGTCGACCTCCAGGTCGAGATCCTCATCACCCGCGTCCGCGAGCGTGACATCGACGTCGAGCTGACCGACGAAGCGCGAATCCTCCTCGGCAATCTCGGCTACGACCCAACATACGGAGCCCGCCCCCTCAAGCGCGTAATCCAGAAGCGCCTCATAGACCGCCTAGCCCTGGCCATCCTCGAAGGCCAGTTCCAAGCCGGAGACAAGGTCATAGTCGAAGCAAAGGACGGCGACCTCGTGTTGAAAAGGGGAATGAGAGGAGAGGCCGACCCGGAGGCGGAGGAAGGAGCTTCACCAAGCTCCAAGGCCGGCTCGACCGCCGCCGGCGACGCGCAGGCCACCGAAAGCGCTGAGGCCGCCGCGGGGGTCGGCCCTGCGACAGCTGCGTAACCGCCCAGCCCGGCGCGGCGCGGAGAAGCACCACAGCCCTGTCGCAGGGTCGACCCCCGCGGCGGGCCTAGGACACCCGGAACTGCAGCACCGCCCGCGGCACGGAGCCGGACTTATAGCCCCGAGCCTTGTCGAACTGCAGCGTCCAAACACCAACCTTCGGCGTGAACGGAAACAGCGTCATCGGCGCGGTCGAGAGGTGGCCGCACGCGCCCTCCGCGGGCCCGAGGTATCGGTTCTGGCGTAGCACGCCCTTCGGGTTCAGGTAGTGCAGGTACAGCGAGCCACCGCGGCCCCACCCGAGTAGGCGGAAGCGGACCTTGAGCGTCAACAGGTTCTTCGCGCTCGTCGGACTGAAGCTCGCGGACATGCGGGTCACGAGGAAGCTGGCCCTCGCGGTGTGCTTTCCCTCTTTCACCTTCAGGCTGTAGGAGTCCTCGCCTGTCGATCCCGCTTGAAGGTGGCTGGGGACGCCGAACGTCGCGATGATCTCGCCCGTGGAGGTGGTCGTGCCACTCCCGAACGCCGCGCCGTCGAGCGTCGCCGACCAGTGGGAGCTCGGATCGAATCCGCTCCCGTGGAGCGCCGCGCGCTGGGCGGTCTCGTAGCACCCCTGGTTCAGCCGGATCGAGGCGGCGGCCGCCGCAGCGCCGGCCGCCATGGGACCCCCGGCGCCCGCCGCGCGCGTTGGTGCTGCCGGAGCGCTCGCCGGGATCGCAAGCGCCGCGGCCGCGGCGCCGGCACCGCAGAGTGTGATCGTCGCCGCGATCAGCCGGTCGATGCTCCGATCCCGGGTCACGTGACGCGCACGTCTATCCGTGCCACGGGCCCTGCCGGATGCTTCGAGTAGCTGCGGCTGGTGTCGACCTGGAGCGTCCACGAGCCGGGCCCGGGAACGAACGGGAAGACGCGTCGCGACTTGGTCTTCAGGTAGCCGCACTGGCCCCCGGTGTTGCCGAGCGGGAAGGTCTTCTTCAGGGCGTTGTGAGGACTCACATAGTGGAGGTAGACGGGCAGCTGAGTACTCGCTGATGTGACCGGTGGCTGGCCGTTGACGAGCGCGAACCCCCAGATCTGGAACTGCGCGCGCACAGTTGTGACCGTCGAGCCGCCGGTAACGATGACGCGAGCCCCCGTTGTGCGCGTGACCGTGATCATGGCCTTCGACGTGCTGGTGCCGTCGGTGGCGTCGAGGATCTCGACAGCCTGGACGTGGTTCGCACCCAGGCCACCGGGATGAATGGTGGCGGTGAAGTCGCCGCTGGCATCGGTCGTGCTGACGCCGAGGTCGACGCCGCCCGCGAGCGACAGCTCAAACATTCGCGCGGGTGCGAAACCGGTGCCGGTAATCACGACCGGCTGGCCCACGGTGAAGCAGCCGCGGTTCGTGCTGAGGACCGGGGGAGGGCCGGCGACCGTGGTGCCGGCGACCGTCGCCCCGGCGACCGCGGTCGTCAGGCACGCGAAGGCGACGAGGATCGCTGTCGGAAGTAGGAGCTTGTGGACGTTCACTGTGGCTTTCCTGCGTAAGCGATAACCCGGATGTTGCCCGATCGGAGCGGCGTGACGCAACCCGGATCGGCTCTCGACCTCCGGATCGGGTAAAAACGCGCTACTGGGACCGCAAACAAGGAGGGTGGCCGTGCCGACGTACATCATGCTCTCGACGCTGACGCCTGAGGGCGTTCAGACGGTCAAGACCAACCCGTCGCGAATCCGCGAGGTCAACCGCGAGATCGAGCAGCTGGGCGCCACGGTCACCGCGCAATGGGCGACGCTCGGGCGCTTCGACTTCATCAACGTCGTCGAGGCTCCTGACGACAGGACGATGTCGCGCGTATCGCTGGAGCTCGGATCACGCGGAACCGCCAGGTATGAGACGCTGATCGCGATCCCGGTCGACGAGTTCATCGGCACGCTGTGATGGCCCCATCGAGGCGCCGGTGACCGGTTCCCCCCGGGTGCTGGTGATCGGCGCCGGTGGCCGCGAGCACGCGCTCGTTCAGGCGCTGGCGCGCTCATCGCGCCGTCCCGAGATGCTGTGCGCTCCGGGCAACGCGGGCATCGCCAACGACGCCCGGCTGCTGGACATCGCTGTCGACGACGTCGGCGCGCTCGTCGACGCGGCGGCTGCCGAGCAGGTCGATCTCGTTGTGGCCGGACCGGAGGCGGCGCTCGTCGCCGGCGTCGCGGATGGCCTCGCGGCCGCCGGGATTCGCTGCTTCGGTCCGGTCGCGGCGGTCGCACGACTCGAAGGATCGAAGGCGTTCGCGAAGGAGATCATGGCGGCGGCGAGCGTCCCCACGGCGGCGTACAGCGTCGTCAGCGATCCCGACTCCGGCATGCGCGCCGTGGAGCGCTATCCGGTCGTGATCAAGGCGGACGGGCTCGCCGCCGGCAAGGGAGTGATCATCGCCACCGACGAGACACAGGCGCGCGACGCGCTCGAGCAGCTGCTCGTCGAGCACCGCTTCGAGACGGACCGCGTCGTGGTCGAGGAGCACCTGGAGGGACAGGAGCTGTCGTTGCTTGCCCTGTGCGACGGCGAGCGCGCCGTTCCGCTCGCGGCGGCTCAGGACTACAAGCGGATCGGTGACGGCGACCGGGGACCGAACACGGGCGGGATGGGCTCTTACTCGCCGGTGCCCGAGATCGACGACGCTGAGGCGGCGAAGATCTGTGCGAGCGTCCACCAGCGGGTGCTCGACGAGCTTCGCGGGCGCGGCTTGCCCTTCCACGGCGTCCTCTACGCCGGCCTGATGCTCACGCCCGCGGGCCCGAAGGTGCTCGAATTCAACGTCCGTTTCGGCGATCCCGAGACCCAGGCGATCCTGCCCCGGCTTCGCTCGGATCTGCTCGAGCTGCTCGACGCGGCAACGGTTTCGGGCGGGCTCGCGGACGTGCAGCTGGACTGGGCCCCGGAGACGGCAGTCACGGTCGTGCTCGCGAGCGCGGGCTATCCCGCCTCGTCCTCGAGCGGCGACGTGATCCGCGGCCTCGATTCGCTCCCGGACGGCGTTTATGTGACGCATGCGGGTACGGCGCGCAATGCCGCGGGCGAGCTCGTGACCGCCGGTGGCCGCGTGCTGAACGTGACCGCGCTCGGTGCCGACGCGGCTGCTGCTCGCTCCGCAGCCTATGCTGCCGCCGACATGATTGATTTTCCAGGCAAGCAGCTACGGCGCGACATCGCGCTAAGGGCGGTGCAGAGATGATGAGCGAGCAGCCTGCCTCCGTTCCGGCCGCTGCGGCAGAGGTCGTCGCCGACGTCGAGGCACAACTCGAGGAATTTGAGGTCGACGGCCCGCTCGTCGGGATCGTGATGGGCTCGAAGAGCGATCTGGCGACGATGGAGGCCGCCGAGCGGGAGCTCACCGAGCGAGGCATTCGCTCGGAGGTACGGATCATGTCGGCGCACCGCGAGCCCGACAAGGTCGCCGAGTACGCGCGGAACGCACGCCTGAACGGCCTTCGGGTGATCATCGCGGGCGCTGGACTGTCCGCAGCTCTCCCCGGCGTTGTCGCCGCCCACACGGAGCTGCCGGTGATCGGCGTTCCGTTGACCAGCCGGACTTCGGTCGCCGGTGGACTCGACGCACTGCTTTCGGTTTCGCAAATGCCGCCTGGGGTACCTGTCGCGTGCGTCGGAGTCGACAACGCACGCAACGCCGCAATTCTCGCCGCCCGCATCCTCGCCGCCTGAGCCGGGCCTGATGTTCGCGAGCACCAGGGCGCTACGGGCAGCGATTGCCGATGCGATCCCGGAGCGGCCATTCCACGTGCTGTTCTGGGACGGCTCGCGGGTGCCCTCGACTACCGGGGCGGGGCCGACGTTCCTCGTGCGCTCACCGCGTGCCATCGCCCACGTGCTCCGGGCGCCGGGGGAGCTCGGGCTCGGCCGCGCGTACGTTACCGGCGCCCTGGACGTCGACGACATCGACGCTGCGATGCTGCTGGTGGACGAGTGGCAGGAGCCCGAGATCGATGTCCGCGCAAGGTTGCGGCTGATGGCCGCCGGGGTCCGGGCGGTGGGCCTTACCCGCCCGCCGCGGCGGCCCGCCTCCGAGCTCGTTCTGCGGGGCCGGCCTCATACGGTGCTTCGCGACGCCCGCGCGGTTCGTCACCACTACGACGTCGCCAACGAGTTCTTCGAGCTGTTCCTCGACCGTTCGATGACCTACTCGTGTGCGATCTTCTCCACCGGGGCACAGACGCTCGAGGCGGCCCAGGAAGCCAAGCTCGAACTCGTCTGCTCGAAGCTTGCTCTGGGCCCCGGCGACCGGGTCCTCGACGTTGGATGCGGCTGGGGCTCGTTCGCGATCCACGCGGCGAAACGACACGGTGTCGAGGTCGTCGGGATCACGCTGTCCGAGCCCCAGGCCCGCCTCGCACGCGAGCGCGCCGCGGAGGCCGGCGTCGCGGACCGCGTCGAGTTTCGCGTCATGGACTACCGCGAGCTGCCCGATGAGCATTTCAACGCGATTGCATCTATCGGGATGGTCGAGCACGTCGGCGCCAACCAGATCGACGCCTACGCCCGCACGCTTGCGCGCCTGTTGACCGGGAACCCCGCCCGGCCGGGCCGGCTACTCAACCACGGGATCGCCTACCTCTCCCACGCCGACATCGACGCGGGCGACTTCTCCGAGCGGTACGTCTGGCCCGACGCCGCGCCGCTGCAGCTCTCGCTCGTGCTGGGAGCACTCGAGCGCGCCGGGTTCGTCACCCGCCACGTCGAGGACTTCCAGTCGGACTACGCTCGCACGCTGACCGAGTGGGCTGCACGACTCGACGATCACCTCGAGGAGGCGCGGGCACTGGTCGGTCCCGAGCGCCTGCGGGTGTGGAGGCTGTACCTGCGCGCGGCCCGGATCGGGTTCGAGACCGGCTTCACTTCTGTCTACCAGGCGCGCTGCGAGCTAGCCGCCGAGCCCTCTGTCTCTTAGCTCCTGCTGCGCGGCTTCGCTCTTGCCGAGCCCGTCGAGTCCCATCGCGCGTAGCACCGCGGGCGCTTTCGTGAACTGAATCTCGCGGTAGTCGACGACTTGGACGTGGTTGCCCCAGGGATCGAGGAAGTCGACCGAGCCGCTCGTCTGCACCGTCACCCCGGCCTCGCGCATCGCGGCACGCACCGCTTCCTTGTCATCGACGACGAGGCCGAGGTGCCTCGCCTGGTCGGGCGGCTGAGACCGGCCGGCCGACAGTGCGATGAACTGATCTCCGATGTCGAGGAACGCCATCGTGCTCCCAGCGCGCCCCCGCAGCTCGAACTCGAAGAAGGATCCGTACCAGGCGAGCGCCTCGTCGATGTCGGCGACCTCGAGTGCTACGTGGTTGATGCCGACGATGCGAGCCACGCCCATCTAGTCCGACATGCGGTCGTAGTTCATCCGAAGGAGACTAATGACGTCGCGGTCGCCTTGCGGCCGTCAGAGGTCGGGAATCGCCTTGCCGGGCGGCGGGCCGCGGAGGGTGTGTTCCTTTGCGAACCTGGAGTTCGCTTTGGCACACACCCTCCCCGGGGAACGCTGCGAATCGGGAATTGGTGAATTCTGCCGCACCACTTGTGGCGCAGAGCTACCCTCTCTGGCTGTGCATCGGGTTCGCATGCTCGGTTTTCTCGCGGGGGCGCTGACAGCGCTCGCGTTCGCCCTGCCGTCGTCGGCGCTCGCCGCAGGCACCTACACGTGGAACCTGGCCTCCGACTTCACTGCCACCGGGCACGGATCCAATCCGGATCACGATCCGTACGGCGGGATGCCGTGGACCTATGTGGAGGGCGCGAGCCCGACAACGTTCACGCCGCTCCCCAATTTCGCGAGCGAAGACGGACTGGCAGTGTGGGGTGACTCGAGCACGACCGCGTTCGTCGGCGTCAATAACTCTGGGAGCTCAATCTCCACCGGGTCCGATACGTTCCCGGCCGGTCAGATCGCGGTCGAGCCCGAGTCGTCGGGCGGTTTCGTCGCAGTCGGCTGGACGTCTCCGTTCAACGAGGCGCAGACCATAGCCATCAACGGGGCGGTCAGCCCCGACAGTGCGGCGATCGCGATGCCTCCGTGCACCCCCGCCACGACGTGGAGCGTGATCGGGGCGAACGGAGCTTCGGTCCCGCCGACTAGCGGCACGACGCCAGGCTCATTCTCCACAGCGGCCACCGTCCCTCCTGGAGGGACAATCTACGTCACCGTCTCGACTCCCGCCTCCGACGCAGCCTGCGACGCGACCGGCCTTTCGCTCCAGATCACGGCCCCCGGAATCGCTCCGACGCTCAGTATCACCCAGCCTGCCGCGGGCTCGTCGAGCACTGTCAGCGAGCCGACGTTCTCGGGCGTCGCCGATAGCGATTTCGGCGACAGCGGCCAGGTCACGCTTCGTGTCTACGCAGGAGGCAGCGCGACGGGACCCGTCCTGCAGACCGTGACCGTGCCACGATCGGGGGCGGCGTGGTCGGCGACGCTCAGCTCGCCGCTCGCCCTCGGGACTTATACGGCGGTAGCGGAGCAGGACGACATCGTCGGCGACCGTGGCCTCAGCCCCCCGATCACCTTCGGTGTCGGAAGACCCCCGATCACGTTGAACTCGCTCGGCTCGACGCCGCTCACGACGTCGACGCCGACACTCACCGGGGTGGCTGGAACCGAATCGTCGGACAGTTCGACGGTGACCGTCTCGATCTTCGGCGGAACAACCGCGACGGGCGGGCCGGTCCGCACGCTGACGGCTGCGGTGGGACCGTTGGGGCTGTTCTCCTCTCCGGTGACGCCGGCCCTCCCGGACGGGACCTACACGGCGCAGGCGACGCAGGGAGACACAGCCGGGACCGTCGGCGTCAGCGCGACCATCACGTTCAGCATCGATACCCGGGCGCCGCACGTCACGCTCAGCCATCCGGCAAAGGGCACGAAGGCCGATCTCCTGCAGCTGGTCTTCAACGGGGTGGCGGCCAGCAACTCGTTCGACTCCAACGTCGTGACCGTGAAGCTGTACAAAGGCGCGAAGGCGGCGGGAACGCCGGTTGGCTCTGTGACCGGTCAGGTCACCGGCTCGACCTGGTCGGCGAGCTGGCCCGGGAAGCTGCGACCGGGGACGTATACGGTGCAGGCATATCAGACCGACGTTCTCGGCCATCTCGGGCGCAGCGTCGCACACACGTTCCGGCTCGTATCGCTACCGCCGGTGATCGGGATCGCCACGTTCAGCGGTGGGCGCGTCAGCGTCACGGTCGCCTGCAACGAGCCGCGGGGAGACTCCTGCTCGGGCACTGTCCTCGCGGTCACGGTTGGGAGTTTCCAGCCGCTGCCAGGGGGGCCGGTCGGTCCACTGACCGTCATGTTCGCCTACATCAAGGTCAAGGGCGGGCAGATCTCGACGATCACGCGCACGCTGCTGCCTCGGGTCGCCGCGGTGCTCGGTCGCCATTCGTCTTTGCCGGTGACGATTACCGCAGCGCTGCACCCGCTCCAGGGGAAGGCGATCCATTTCACCGTTCGTGCGAGCCTGCGACGTCTTTAGTGCCCCAGCCGTCCGGACACTGCTCGGGACAGCTTCAGCGGCGGCTCAGGCCCCGGTGATAGGCCGGCTCAGGCCCAGGTGATAGACCGCTACACCAGGACGGAGCTGGCCGAGGTCTGGTCCGACCACGCCCGCTTCGAGGCCATGCGCAAGGTCGAGGTGGCGGCCTGCGAGGAGATGACCGGCCCCACTGCCGCCGATCTCGACGAGATCCGCGCTGCAAGCTTCACCGTCGCGGCGATCAACGAGCGCGAGCTCGTGACCGATCACGATACGGCGGCGTTCGTGGACGTCCTCGCCGAGTCGGCGGGCGCAGCGGGTCGCTGGATCCATCACGGACTCACTTCGAGCGACGTGCTCGACACCGGCCTCGCGCTGCAGCTACGGTCAGTATCCGAGCTCGTTCTGCCCGACAGCCGTCGCCTCGTCGAAGCGCTCGCGGCTCGGGCGCGAGAGCATCGGTTCACGATCTGCGCCGGCCGAACGCACGGCATCCACGCCGAGCCGACGACGTTCGGGATCAAGCTCGCCGGCTTCGCGTTCGAGGCCGACCGCAACGCCCGCCGCCTCGAGCGCGCCTTCGCCCAGGCCGCGGTGGGCGCGATCTCGGGCGCAGTGGGCACATACTCGGCGACCTCGCCTGCCTTCGAGGAGCGGGTCCTGGAGCGGCTCGGCTTGGAGCGCGAGCAGGTCTCCACGCAGGTGGTCGCGCGTGACCGCCACGCGGAGCTGCTGCTGGCGATCGCGCTGGCGGGCGCCGGGCTCGAGCGGCTCGCGACGGAGATCCGCCACCTCGCCAGGACCGAGGTCGGCGAGGTCCAGGAGCCGTTCGGTGCAGGTCAGAAGGGCTCGAGCTCGATGCCGCACAAGCGCAATCCGATCAAGTCCGAGCAGATCGTCGGCCTCGCCCGTGTCCTCCGCGGCAACGCGCAGGCCGCACTCGAGAACGTCACCCTGTGGCACGAGCGCGACATCTCGCACTCCTCCGTCGAGCGCGTGATACTGCCCGACTCGACCATCCTCCTCGACCACCTACAGCGCCGCGCGATCGCGCTCGTCGACGGCCTGGTCGTCAACACGGATCGGATGCTCGAGAACCTCGAGCTGACCCACGGAGCGCTCTTCTCGCAGCGGGTCCTGCTTGCGCTGGTCGAGACCGGCCTCACACGAGACGACGCATACCGCACCGTTCAGCGATTGGCGAAGCAGGCGATCGAAGAGCGAATCGCACTGCGTGACCTGCTCGCCGCCGACGAGGCGGGAGCCAAGCTGGATCTCGACGCGATCTTCGACTACGTGTCGTTCATCAGCTACGCGGACGACATCGTGGATCGCCTCGACGCGATCGCCTGAGCGTCACCCCCACCCGCTAGCATCAAACCCGTGACCGATGCCCTCGCCGACCTGCCACTGTTCGCCTCCGGCAAGGTCCGTGACATCTACACCCTCGACGACACGCTGCTGCTCGTCGCCTCGGACCGGATATCGACCTACGACGTCATCCATCCGAACCCGATCCCGGACAAAGGGAAGGTGCTGACGGGGCTGTCGGCGTTCTGGTTCGAGCGCACCGCCGGGATCGTGCCCAACCACATGCTGTCGGTCACCGATGGGGTTCCCGTCGAGGCCGGAGGGCGCGGCATGATTGTGCGACAGCTCGACATGCTCCCGGTCGAGGCTGTCGTTCGCGGCTATCTCACCGGATCCGGCTGGAAGGACTATCAGCGCACCGGCGCCGTGTGCGGGATCGCCCTCCCCGCCGGTCTGCGCGAATCAGATCGGCTGCCGGAGCCGATCTTCACACCGGCGACAAAGGCCGATCTGGGCAGCCACGACGAGAACATCGACTTCGAGGGCGCCGCACGGTTGATCGGCGACCGCGCGCTCGCCGAGCGGCTGCGCGAACTCTCGATCGCTCTCTACGAGCACGCGGCCGATCACGCCCGGGAGCGCGGAATCATCCTCGCCGACACCAAATTCGAGCTTGGGCTCGACGGCGACGGCACGCTCACCCTCGGCGACGAGGCGCTCACACCGGACTCCTCGCGCTTCTGGCCCGTCGAAGGCTACGAACCCGGGCGCTCGCAGCCGAGCTTCGACAAGCAGTTCGTGCGCGACTGGGCCTCCGGCACGGGCTGGGACCGCAACCCGCCGGCTCCTGAGATCCCCGACGAGGTCGTGCGCCGCACGCGCGCCAAGTACGTCGAAGCCTATGAGCTGATCACCGGCGAGCCGTTCGAGGCGTGGGTGCGCCTCACCGGGCACACTGGTAGTGAGGCCGGAGGCGGAACATGACATCAGGACGCGAGCCCGGACGGCTCGCGGAGGATTCCTAAATGCGCGCGCGCGTCCTCGTCCGTCCCAAGGCAGGCATCCTCGATCCCCAGGGTCAGGCGGTCGAGCGGGCGCTGCCGGCGCTCGGGTTCACCGGTGTCGCCAACGTCCACGTAGGCCGCCTGATCGAGCTCGACGTCGAGGACCCCGAACGGCTGCCGGAGATGTGCGAGAGATTGTTGTCGAATCCGCTGATCGAAACCTTCGAGATTGTCGAAGACGCTGGTACCGCGGATTCGACAATTGACAGTTCGGTCGTCGGCTCGGGCCAGGGTGCCGGTATCGACGCCGAACTGTCGGCCGAGTCGAGGGACGCCGATCCCGTGGACGCAGATGTCCCCTGGCGGGATGCGGAATGAAGTTCGGCGTCGTCCGCTTCCCCGGCTCGTGTGATGACGTCGACGCCCTGCTTGCCGCCGAGCGGGTTGGGGAGGCGGTGATGCTCTGGTATGCCGACCGTGACCTCCAGGGTGTCGACGCGGTGGTGATCCCAGGGGGCTTCTCGTACGGCGACTATCTACGGGCTGGGGCGATCGCGAGGTTCGCGCCGATGATGGAGGCAGTCGCCGAGTTCGCCAACGAAGGTGGTCTCGTGCTCGGGATCTGCAATGGCTTCCAGGTGCTCTGCGAGGCGGGGCTGCTCCCGGGCGCACTGCTGCCGAACGTCTCACTTCGTTTCGTCTGCCGTCAGGTGCGGCTCGAGGTGATGAGTGAGTACAGCCCGTTCACACGCGCGTGTCGGCTCGGTGAGCCGCTGTCGATCCCGGTCAAGCACACGACGGGGCGCTACTACGCGCCCGAGCGCGGGCTCGCCGACACCCAGATCCTGTTGCGCTACGCCCCGGGTCAAAATCCCAACGGCTCCGATCGCGACATCGCCGGCGTCTGCAACGAAGCAGGCAACGTGTTCGGGCTGATGCCGCACCCCGAGCACGCGGTCGATCCCCTCACGGGGTCGAGTGATGGCCTCGCGATCTTCGAGTCGATCAGAGCGCACGTTGCCGACCGCGTCGTGGTGTGACGGGCAGGGCGGTCACTAGCGGAGGTTCGCCCCCCGGGCGAACCTCCAACGGAAGTCGCGTCAGCGACTTCCACGGAAGTCGCCCCCCGGGCGACTTCCGCAAGCTCGGCCTGACCGATTCCGAGTACGAGCTCATCCTCGCGCTGCTCGGGCGCCACCCGAACGGGGTCGAGCTGGCGATGTTCTCGCTGATGTGGTCAGAGCACTGTTCCTACAAGCATTCGAAGCGGCTGCTGCGGCGCCTCCCGACCGAAGGCAAGCACGTGCTCCTCGGACCGGGCGAGAACGCAGGCGCCGTGGACGTCGGCGACGGGCTCGCAGTCGCATTCAAGGTCGAATCGCACAATCACCCCTCCGCTGTTGAGCCATTTCAGGGCGCGGCCACCGGCGTCGGCGGAATCCTGCGCGATGTGTTTGCCGTCGGCGCGCGTCCGATCGCGATCCTCGACTCGCTCCGGTTCGGCGAGCCCGCCGAGTCCGAGCGCTCCCGCTACCTGCTCGAACGGGCGGTGGCCGGCATCGGTCACTACGGCAATTCGATCGGCGTCGCGACCGTCGGGGGCGAGATCTACTTCGATCAGGCCTACGAGCAGAACTGCCTCGTGAACGCGATGTGCCTCGGCCTCGCCCCGCATGATCGGCTGATCCGCAGCGCCGCGGTCGGCCCGGGCAACGTGCTCGTCCTGCTCGGCGCGCTCACAGGGCGCGACGGGATCGGGGGCGCCTCGGTGCTCGCGAGTGCGGAGTTCGGATCCGACGGGGTCGCAGACAAGCGGCCCTCGGTCCAGATCGGCGACCCGTTCGCGGAGAAGAAGGTGATGGAGTGCTGCCTCGAGCTGCTCGACCGCGACCTGCTCGCCTCGCTCCAGGACCTCGGCGCCGCCGGTCTGACGTCCGCGAGTGCGGAGATGGCGAGCAAGGGCGGCCTTGGACTCGACCTCGATGTCGGGCGGGTGCCGCTCCGCGAGCCGGGAATGGAGCCGTTCGAGGTGATGGTCTCCGAGTCGCAGGAGCGGATGTTGTGCGTCGTGACCCCCGACCTGATGGCCGACGTGATCGCGGTGTGTGATCGCTGGGAGGTGCTCTGCACGGCGATCGGCTCGGTCACCGACAACGGACGCCTGCGCGTGCTCGAAGGCGGCAAGGTGGTCGGCGATCTACCGGTCGCAGCTCTCGTCGACGAATGCCCGATGTACGACCTCGAGCCCGAGGCCCCGACCTTTGAGCTCTACCCCCCGCCGGTCGCCACACTGCGCGGCGGCGAGACGCCCGAACAGCTCCTGCTCGCACTGCTCGCCTCACCCAACATCGCCTCTCGTCGCCCCGTGTTCGAGCAGTACGACTGCATCGTCGGCTCACGGACCGTGCGGCGCCCCGACGAAGCCGACGCGGCGGTGCTGCAGCTTCCTGGTGGCGCCGGGCTTGCGATCTCGATCGACGGCAACGGCCGCCGCGTCGCCTGCGACCCGCGGGCGGGGGCAGCGGAGGCCGTGTACGAATGCTCGGCCAACCTTGCCTGCGTGGGGGCGGAGCCGCTCGGCCTGACCAACTGCCTGAACTTCGGCAACCCCGAGAAGCCACACGTCGCCTGGCAGCTGGTCGAGGCCGTCGAGGGGCTGGCGCGGGCGTGCGAGGCGCTCGACGTGCCCGTCGTCGGCGGAAACGTCTCGCTCTACAACGAGGCTCCGACCGGCCCGATCCTCCCGACCCCGATCGTTGGCATGGTCGGCCGGCTCCCGGATGCGTCACGCGCAGGCCGGATCGGCTTCGCGAACGACGGCGACGCGATCGCGCTGGTCGGTCCCTTCGCGCCATTGCTGAACGGCTCGGAGCTGGCCAAGCTTCGCGGCGTCGCCCCGGCCGGCGGGCTTCCGGTGATGGAGCCGCGAGCCGTCCGTGATGCGCATGCGGCGGTTCGGGACGCCGTGCGCGCCGGGGCGCTCTCAAGTGCGCACGACATCTCCGAGGGCGGTCTCGCGGTAGCCCTGGCAGAGTGCTGCCTCGCGGGCGGGATCGGAGCCACGCTGAAGGTCCCGATCGTCGGCGGGGTGCAGGAGCTGTTCGGTGAGGCGCCCGGCTGCGCGTTCGTTGTGTCCGGACCCGAGGAGGCGCTGGGGGCGCTCGGGCGGATCATCGGACGGGTCGGCGGAGACGCACTCGTGATCCCCGGAAGCTTTCATGTCGCACTTTCCGAGCTTCGCATGGCCAGGGACGGCGGGCTCGTTCAGTACGCTACATCTGCGGTGTGGTCCGAATGACCTTCCCGATCCAAGATCGCGATGGACCGCGCGACGAATGCGGCGTGTTCGGCATCTATGCCCCCGAGCGCGACGTCGCTCGACTCGCGTACTTCGCGCTGTTCGCGCTCCAGCACCGTGGACAGGAGTCCGCGGGTATCGCGACCGCCGCGCGCGATGGCACGATCATGGCGCTGCGCGACCAGGGCCTCGTGGCGCAGGTGTTCGACGAGAACAAGCTCCGCTCGCTGCCCGGCGAGATGGCGATCGGGCACGTCCGCTACTCGACGACCGGGTCCTCCGAGTGGGAGAACACGCAGCCGATCGTCCGCGGCGACCGCCGCGAGCTCGCGCTCGCACACAATGGCAATCTCATCAACGCAGTCGAGCTCCACGCCGAGCTGCGGGAGCGCGGCGTCGCGTTCGCCTCGACCTCGGACTCCGAGATCATCGCCGCCCTGCTCGCGACCCACCCCGCCGAGCGGATCGAAGACGCGGTCGCGGACGTGCTGCCGCGGCTCAAAGGTGCCTTCTCGACGGTCGTGATGACCGGTGACGCGGTCGTTGCATTTCGGGACCCGCACGGCCTTCGGCCGCTCGCGCTCGGGGTGATGGAGGGTGGGGACGGGCCGCCGTCCTACACCGTGGCGAGCGAATCGTGTGCGCTCGACCTGATCGGCGCCCGTTACCTGCGCGAGGTCCAGCCGGGCGAGGTCCTGACGCTGACGGCCGACGGGCTTCGGACGCGCGTCGTCGCGGGCTCCGAGCGCCAGTCCTTCTGCGTCTTCGAGTACATCTACTTCGCTCGCCCTGACTCGCGGATGGCCGGCACGGTGCTCCAGGTCGCGCGCGGAAGGATGGGCGAGAACCTCTGGCGCGAGGCGCCGGTGGAGGCCGATCTCGTGATCCCGGTGCCCGACTCGGGCAACGCGGCGGCCCGCGGGCTGGCCCGTGCTGCCGGGCTGCCGCAGGACGACGGCTTCATCAAGAACCGCTATGTCGCGCGTACGTTCATCCAGCCTGGTCAGGAGCTGCGCAAGCAAGGGCTGCGGCTGAAGTTCAACCCGCTGCCGGAGGTTGTGTCCGGGAAGCGGCTGATCGTCGTCGATGACTCGATCGTGCGCGGCAACACGACGCGCCAGATCGTCCAGATGCTGCGCGACGCAGGTGCGGCGGAGATCCACCTGCGGATCTCGGCGCCGCCGATCAAGCATCCGTGCCATTACGGCATCGACATGTCCACCCGTGAGGAGATGATCGCGCACGGGCGTACTGTCGAGGAGGTCGCGGCCGAGCTTGCCGCCGACTCGCTGCACTATTTGAGCCTCGAGGGCGTTTACGCGGCCGTCGGGGTCACCCGAGAGACCCACTGTGATGCCTGTTTCACCGGCGAGTACCCGTTGTCCGGCACGGAGGAGGCGAACGGCAAGTTCGCCTTCGAGCTGCCGCTAGCGCCGGTCTGACCTTCACACTAGCGTCCCGCTTGGGCGTTATATCCGTTGCATTTGCACGCTTCAAAAGGTGGATTAGCGGGTATGGCGTATGACCATGTACCCTGCCCTCGGAGGCTGGGTCTGGCAACCCAACAAAGAGAGGCTCAATGGTTTGTGCAACCCGTCGGTTGGCGGTGTTTCTAACTGTCGGCGTCGCTGTGTTGATGGCCGCGGGTTCTGCCGCGGCCGCGTCGACGCAGCCGTTTGGGTGCCGCGCGAGCACGGTGCGCGTCGCGTTGCTGAACTCCGTCGTTACGGAGCCCACCGTCGCGAACCCGAACACAACCCCCTGTGCCACCGACACCGCCGGCGTCGCCGGCGCAACGTCGGTCGCAAGTACGAGCACCGCCGGCGTGCAGGCCGGTCCGGCCGGGGCGTTTACGTATTCGGTGCCCGGGACCACCTCGGTTGCTCCCGGAGCTACTGCCGTCGCGGCCGTCGACGGCGTGACGATCCCTGGCGCCGACCTCGTCATCGCCGGCACCATTCAGGCGACGGCTTCGTACTCCTGCGTCAATGATCAGCTGGTGGCACAAGGCAGTTCGAACGCGGACGTCGTGAGCGTCGACGGCAAGGTGATGAATTTGCCGAACGGCGAGCCGGACACGATCTCGCTCGGTTCGCTCGGCTCGATCAAGTTCAACCAGAAGGTCGAGACGTCCGATTCGCTCACCGAGACCGCGGTGGAGGTCGACTTGACGGGCGTTGCCGACATCGTCGTCGGCGAGGCCAAGGTCACGCAGTCGATCTCCAGTCCGTGCGCCAACACGGCACCGACGCCGCCCGTGCTCGAGATCTGTCCGCCGGGTTCGACCCTGAACGTCGGGGCGCAGCTCTGCGAGATCATCATCACCAATCCCAACGGGACCACGTCGGTCATCGTTGTCAGCAGGCCGTTCCAGGGCCCGTCCGGCGGGACCGTCTACCCGACGGCGGTGGTGGCGAAGAAGTACAAGGGCTATCCATGCACGACAGGCCCGGGTCCGAAGTTCGCCCTTGTGGCGACGAAACGGGGTGGCCGCGTCTATGGCACGCCGAAATCCGACCGGATCCTCGCCCTGGGCTCCTACGAACGAGTAGCCGGCCTGGGCGGCAACGACTGCATCGATGGCACCGGTGCCGACCAACTGATCTTTGACGGCAGCGGCCGAGACAAGATCTACGGCGGAAATGGCCACAACCGGATCGGGGTCGGCAACGGCAACGACTACATCAATGCACGTATCGGCAGTGGCGACTGGATCACCGCCGGCAACGGGAACGACACGATCTACGGCGGCCGCGGGCGAACCAGAATCGATGACGGCATCGGTCGCGACCACATCTACGGCGGCCCGAGCAAGAATCGGATCTGGGTCGGCGGGGATCACTCGTTCGTCAGCTGCGGGACGGGTAGGCACAACCTCGCGTTCCTCCGTCTGGCGGCGATCCCGTTCGCCAAGAAGCACGGCTGCGAGAACATCGTCCGTCTCTTGTAAGGATCGCGTAGCGAAGTTGAAGTAGTCCCAGCGCCCCGGCGGCCATTCCGCCGGGGCGCTCTTTATCGTCGGCCCGATGGAGATGCGCGAGGCGTTGTCGTCGACGTTCGGCTTTGAGGACTTCCGACCCGGCCAGGCCGAGGCGGTCGGGGCGGCGCTGGCCGACCGCGACTCCCTCGTCGTCATGCCCACCGGGTCCGGGAAGTCGCTCTGCTATCAGCTCCCGGCGCTGATGCGTGATGACCTCACGATCGTGGTCTCACCGCTGGTGTCGTTGATGCAGGACCAGGTTGAGGCGCTTGGGCGGATCGCCCCGGGGAGGGTCGAGCTTGTGAACGCGCAGCGCGGCGCGGCGGTCAATGCGCGGACGCTCGCACGGGTCTTGGAGGGCGACGTCAGCCTGCTCTACCTCGCGCCCGAGCGGTTCTCCTCGCCTGGCTTCGTGCAAGAGCTCCGTCGGGCGCAGATCGGCCTGTTCGTCGTTGACGAGGCCCACTGTGTCTCGCAGTGGGGGCACGATTTCCGGCCCGAATACTTCCGCCTGGCCGATGCCGCCCGTCACCTCGAGGCGCGCGCGATCATGGCGCTGACCGCGACGGCGACGCCGCCCGTCGCGATCGACATCGCGCGGCGCCTGAGGCTGCGCGACCCCGTCAGCGTTACGACCGGCTTTGATCGCCCGAACCTCGGCTTCGCGGTCGTACCGTGTGCGACGGATGCCGACCGGAAGCGGCGGCTGGTGGCCGCACTGGCGGTCCCCGATGCGTTGCCCGCGATCGTGTACGCCGGCACGCGGAGTGCGTGTGAGTCCATGGCGGGCGTGATCACGGCCGGGCTCGGGCTCGGCAGCGAGGACGTTGTCGTCTACCACGCCGGCCTCGACCGCGCGCGTCGCGCCGAGGCGCAGCGGCGCTTCATGGGCGGTGATGCCAAGATCGTGGTCGCGACTAACGCGTTCGGCATGGGCGTGGACAAGTCCGACGTTCGCACCGTCTGCCACACGTCGGTGCCGCAGTCGCTCGAGGCGTACTACCAGGAGGCGGGCCGCGCGGGCCGCGACGGAGCCCCGGCGCGAGCCCTGCTGTTCAGCGCCCAGAAGGACAAGGGGCTGCATGTCTTCTTTATCGAGCGGGGCCGGGTTGCGGACTGGGCCTTCGAGCGCGTGTGGAGGCGGCTGCGGAGCGCGGGGCAAAACGGGCGTTACGACGTCTCGCTCGCAGAGCTCGCCGCGACCGCCGACGGCGACGGACGGGGCGACGAGGACCATGCGCGGGCGATCCTCGGCCACCTGGTGCGCGCCGAGGTGATCGAGCCCGCCCCGGCGCCTCCAGACCGCGCCACCGGCCGGCTGCGGGCCGACTGGGACCGGCGCGCATACGCCGCATGCCGCTCCTCGGCCAACGATTCAGAGCGCATCCGGTGGCGGCAGTACCGGGCCGTGTGGGACTTCGTTGAGTCGGGTCGCTGCAGGCGCACCTCGATCCTGCGCCATTTCGGGGACACCGCCCAGCCTGCACCACAGGTGCCCTGCTGCGACGTGTGCGAGCCGCTGCTTGTGCTCCCGCCCGAGGCCGCGCCGCTTCGCCAGGTCGCCCGAGCCCGCTCGGCCGCCACGGCGGGTCTGGACGCGTCGGCGCTCGACGAGGCCATCCTCGAGGTGGTCCGGTCGGCGACCCCTCCCGTGGGACGCACCCGTGCGGTCGAGATCCTTCGCGGCGGCCGCTCGAAGGTCATCGCCCAATACTCCTACGACGCCCTGCGCGAGTACGGCGCGTTCGCGCACATGCACGCCCCAGACGTCATGCGCCGGGTCGACACAATGCTCCAAGCCGGCTCGCTGCGCTCCACGGGCGGCCGCTTCCCGAAGCTGAAGGCCGCATGAGGGCTGGGGCGACCCGGCCTGGGTCCCGTCGGCCGAGGGCGACCCGGCGATGAGGGTTGGGGCGACCCGGCCTGGGTCCCGTCGGCCGAGGGCGACCCGGCGATGAGGGTTGGGGCGACCCGGCCTGGGTCCCGTCGGCCGAGGGCGACCCGGCGATGAGGGTTGCCGTTCTCGCCTCAGGCACGGGAACGAATCTTCAGGCGCTGCTCGACGAGGTTCATGGTCGCGATGGGATCGCGATCGCGGCGGTTGCGTCGAACCGGCCGGACGCGATCGCCCTTCAGCGCGCCGCCGATGCCGGCGTGAAGAGCGCGGTGTTCCGGCTCGAGGAGCACGCCGGCCGCGAGGAGCGCGACCGGTCGATGGCCGACTGGCTCGTCGGGCATGGGGCGGAGCTCGTCGTCCTGGCGGGCTACATGCAGCTCCTGAGCGCGGGGTTCCTGGCGCGTTTCCCGGACCGCGTGATCAACGTCCATCCCGCGCTGCTGCCCGCGTTCCCGGGGATACGCGCGGTTGAGCAGGCAATGGAGTACGGGGTCAAGGTGTTCGGCGTCACCGTCCACTTCGTCGACGGCGGTGTCGATACGGGCCCGGTGATCCTCCAGCGAGCGGTCGAGCTGCCCGATGCGCGCGACCCGGAGCAAGTCCGGGAGCGCCTGCGCCCGATCGAGCACGCGCTCCTGCCCGAGGCGGTCCGCCTGATTGCCCGCGGCGCGATCTCGTTCGATCCGTCGAACCCTCGACGCGTCGTCGTCGATCGGTAGAGTCGATGACTGATGAGTGACGGAACGGAGCTGAGGGTCCCCACAGGCGCGGTGGCCGGCGGAGAGGTACGCATTGCGAGAGCGATCCTGTCCGTCTCGGACAAGACCGGGATCGTCGAGTTTGCCAGCGGGTTGTGCGAGCTGGGGATCGAGATCGTCTCGACCGGGGGCACCGCGCGCACGCTCACCGAGGGCGGCGTGCCGCTGCGCACGATGTCCGACTTCACGGGCTTCCCCGAGATCATGGACGGCCGCGTCAAGACGCTCCATCCGAAGCTGTACGCCGGCCTGCTCGCCGTCCGGGATGACGCCTCCCATATGCAGGCGGCGGACGACCACGATGTCGAGCTGATCGACCTCGTGTGCGTGAACCTTTACCCGTTCGAGCGCACCGCCGCACGCCGCGGCGTCTCGGAAGCCGAGGTGATCGAGAACATCGACATCGGCGGCCCGACAATGATCCGGGCGGCGGCGAAGAACTTCGCGTTTGCCGCGCCCGTCGTCAGCCCGGCGAGCTATGACGCGATCCTGGCCGAGCTGGGCGAGTCCGACCGGCGCCTCTCGCTCACGACCCGCGAGAGCCTGGCCGCCGAGGCGTTCGCTTACACCGCTCGTTACGACACCGCGATCACGCGCTGGTTCCAGGAGAAGCGCGAGGACTTCCCGCCTCTGTTCGTGCGCGCATACGAGAAGGAGCTCGATCTCCCTTACGGCGAGAACCCGCATCAGCGCGCGGCCTATTACTCCCAGGTCGGTGCTCGCGTGCACGTCCTCTCGATGATCAGCCAGCTGGGCGGCAAGGCGCTCTCGTTCAACAATCTGCTCGATCTCGACGCCGCCCGGCTGCTGATGGGGGAGTTTCGCGTTCCGGCCTGCGTGATCATCAAACACAACAATCCATGCGGCACTGCCGTCGGCGCGAACGTCAAGGAAGCCTATGAGCAGGCGTTCGCGTGCGATCCGATGTCGGCCTTCGGCGGCGTCGTTTGTGTCAACCGCCCTGTCGAATTGCCGCTCGCCGAGCTGCTCGCAAAGCAGTTCATCGAGGTCCTGTTCGCCCCCGCGTACTCGGAGGAAGCGCTCGAGGTGCTGTCGCAGAAGGAAAACATGCGCATCCTCCGCGACCAGGAGCAGCGCCACGTCGGCCACCTCGAGCCGAGCATGCGTCAGGTGATCGGCGGCATGCTCGTCCAGGACCGCGACGCCGACCTCGAGGACGGCGGCGAGACCCAGGTGGTCACGCGGCGACGTCCAACCGAGGCGGAACGTCAAGAGCTCGCATTCGCGTGGAAGGTCTGCAAGCACGTGCGTTCGAACGCGATCGTGCTCACCAAGGGCCTTGCGACGATTGGTATCGGCGCCGGTCAGATGAGCCGGGTCGATTCAGTCCGGCTCGCGATCGAGAAGGCGCGTACCGATCTCCACGGCGCCGTGCTGGCATCGGACGCGTACTTCCCGTTTGCCGACGGACCGCAGACCGCGATCGATGCGGGGATCACGGCGATCATCCAGCCCGGCGGCTCGGTCCGGGACCACGAGGTCGTCGCTGCGGCGGACGCGGCTGGGATCGCGATGCTGTTCACGAGCCGCCGCCACTTTAGGCATTGACCGAGATCCAACGACTGGGCGGTGACCCCGCCTCGCCCTGGGAGGATCAGTTCGGCTTCGGCAGGGTAGTCCGCGCCGGCCGGCTCGTGATGGTCGGCGGCACCACCTCGGTCGATGGCTACGGCGTCGTGATCGGACGAACCTCCTATGAGCAGGCGGTCGAGATCTTTGGCAAGCTCGGACACGAGCTCGAGCGCGTCGGCGCGAGGGTCGAGGATGTCGTGCTGACGCGGATCTACGTCACCGACATCTCGCGCGCAGACGAAGTTGGGCGCGCCCACGGCGAGTTCTTCGGTGCCGTGCGACCGGTCATGACGATGGTCGAGGTAGCGGGGCTGATCGACCCGCGAATGCTCGTCGAGATCGAGGTCATGGCGCAGCTGGCGGGCGACGCCTGAGCGATCTAGGTGCGGCAGTACGTAAAGCTTTGCGACGCCGCCGACTTCGACGATCCCGAGCTGCTCGCGATGATCCGCGAGATCATCCCGGAGCGCGACCCTCGGACCCATGCCGAACGCAAGGCATGGGAGCTCGCGATGCTCGCTCTCTTCCTGCGAGACGTAGGCAAGCTGCACGAGGGCACCGAGGCGCTCGCGATCGGCGCGGGCGACGAGCGGGTCGTATTCTGGCTCGCCAACCGGCTTGGCCGTGTCGTCGCCACCGACATCTACGGCGCAGGCACGTTCGCCGGACGCGAGGCGCTCGCATCGATGCTCACCGAGCCGCACGCGCACGCGCCATTCCCTTACCGCGAGGATCGGCTCGAGGTGCGGTACATGGACGGCCGCAACCTCACGTTCGACGACGCGAGCTTCGACGTCGTCTTCTCGGTCTCCTCGATCGAGCACTTCGGCGGCCCTGCGGACATCGCGCGTGCAGCGCGCGAGCTGGCGCGCGTCCTCCGACCCGGAGGCTACGCCGTAATCCTGACCGAGTGCTTCGTGCGCCGGCACCCGCTGAGCGCCGCACCGGTCGACTTCGCCCTGCGCGTGGCCTCGCTCGGCCGGCTACGGCGGCGCGCAACGCCGCGCCGGCGCGCCGGGGTCGACGTACTGACCGCGAGCGAGCTGGAACGCTGGATCGTCCGGCCGTCGGGGTTGACGCTGCTGCAGCCGCTGGACACATCCATATCGGCGGCAAGCTACGAGAACGTCGCGCGGCTTCGGCCGGGACGCGAGCCCGAGCCCGCGACCGGGAGCTTCTACCCTCACGTGCTCCTGCGGTTCAGGGGGTCGTTGTTCACGTCGGTCTGCCTGGCGATGCAGAAGCCGATGCGCGGCCTGGGACTCGAACCCAGCCCGCCGGATTAAAAGTCCGGTGCTCTGCCCGATGAGCTAGCCGCGCCACGGCAGTGTGTCATGAGGCCGCGGCTCGCAGCTGGGGCGGCTTTCGCTCAGGCCGGTCATCTTCGCGACCCGTCGTAGACTTCAAAGCCCGCCCCCATGGTGTAGCGGTAAGCACGCCAGCCTTTCACGCTGGTAGCGGGGGTTCGATTCCCCCTGGGGGTACTGGTGGATCGGCTGGCGCCGATCCCGTCAGGAGTGCGCGGACCTAGGCCAACGGGTCCGGCCGTACCGTCGGCATCCTGAATAGGCCGCCCATCTTGGCAGCGAACATGATGTCCCCGGCCAGCTCGATCTTGCCGCCGAAGTAGGCCTGCATCGGATCCAGGGAGCCGCTGATCAGCCTCAGGAAGTCGACGCCGTCGATCGTCATCGTGACGACGGGACGATCGCCACTCGACCCCCGGGCGACCTGCGCGCGTCCATGCGCGATCATGACCCGGAAGTCGTCAGTCTCTCCGTTCGGGCGACCGGCGATCCTCCACAGGACTGCCGCGTTCACGCCGGTGGCGCGTCCCGGGTCGAGGTACCGGGGCATCTGCCAGAAGATCCCCTCGAGGATCGCCCGGCGAACCCGGCTTCGCATCAGGCGCGCGAGTCGCTCATCGGGCGTCTGATGAAGCCGCTCCGTGAGCCGATCGCCGAGCCGCGCCGAAGCCAGCGCGGCACGCGCCCGAGCCCCTTCGATCATCGTCCTGAGTTCGAGCCTCGATTCATCCATGCCGCGATGCTACTCGGCCGCAGCCGCGACCAAGCCTCGCCGCAGGAAGCCCCGCCGCCCACGAACCCGCCGAGCGACGATCCTCACCCCGCACCCCAGTAGCATCATCCGCCGCCGGGCGGTTAGCTCAGCTGGTAGAGCGCCTGCCTTACAAGCAGGAAGTCGGCGGTTCGAGCCCGTCACCGCCCACTGGCCGGATCGCGTGGAGGGATCGGGGCTTCAGGCCCTTTTGGCGTCGGTCGGTACCGGTCTACTGCGGCCTGATGGAAGCGTTTTGGAGGCACTTGTCCGCTCAATCGATGTGGCGCGCGCGAGGCGGGCTTCTCGAGATGGGAGGATGAGGTGCTGCCGCTGGAAGCGGCAAACAGAAAGTCGTCTCTGCTTGTGCGATTACCCCGAGCTGGGAAGCCCACACTTCTCGCCGTACAACGCTCAAGGGCAGGTCACGTCGAGCACGAACGCGAACCTGCAGACCACGAGCCAGACGCCGACTTCAGCAGCTTTACCGGATCTGACCCCTATACCTTCTCAGCCGACGACCCGGTCAACGCCACAGACCCAACCGGAACCGTTGCCGCTCCCTGTGCGTCCCAGGGAAGCTGCGGATATTGCGGAAGCGGAGGCATCGGAACGGGAGGATGCACAACGGCTACCTTGATGTGGAATGTCGCTTGGTGCGGCCGAAACGCTTCGCATCTTGGTGGCAACAGGACGAAGTGTGACGCCGAAACCGGATACCTCGTCTCCCTCCGTGCCCGACGGCTCTGCTCGAACCGTTCCGATCCCTCGGGCGCTCGCCGTGATCCTGGCCCGCCATAAGCTCGTATCGAGGCACGTGAACGACGACCAATATGTGTTCTCGACGTGCACTGGCCGCCCGTTTGGTCAGCAGAACATCCGGCGCGCCCTCAGGCGAGCTCAGAGCAGGGCGCGCAACGAGACCCGCAGCCCGACCTTCCCGATCCTCCATGAGCGGGACCATGCCGGCCGTCCGGTCAGCATTCCGCATGGCGTGCTGCCTTCGATGCACTCCTTCCGCCACACGGTCGCCTCGCGTGCGCTCCTCGCTGGCGAGAGCGTTGACGAAGTCGCGTTCTTGCTCGGACACCGCAATGCGAACGTCACGCGGGCCGTCTACGTCCGGGAGTTGGCCGACGCTCGCCGCCGGACGATGCGGCGCTCTCGCATGGTCGCCGAGTTCGCGGACCTTCTGCAGTCTTGACTGCGTGTTTATGCCGCCGCCAACCGGGCGAAGGGTGGGCGCCGGCGCTGAGAGCAGGACGGCGCCGAGCCCGCACGTATCGTTGGCTTGATGCCCCGGTTGTCTCTGATCCACGCCGTCGACGTGCGCGTGCTCGACCAGGAGATGCGGCTCTACCGCGCATGTCGCGGATCAAGCGATCCGGCTCAGCTCGACAGTTTCCGGTCGCACTACGAGCTTCAGAGACCTCCGCGGGGCCCCGAGGCACGCGCCGCGGTCATCCACATGGCAGTCTCGATGTTCGAGGCGAGGGAAC
>Ga0302324_100003758_pt1 | contig 34180 bp, 24 predicted proteins | sample Palsa_T0_1_FD_201949 | JGI IMG/M metagenome (GOLD analysis project Ga0302324, IMG submission 201949) | Peat permafrost microbial communities from Stordalen Mire near Abisko, Sweden - Palsa_T0_1 | ecosystem: Environmental > Terrestrial > Soil > Palsa > Peat permafrost | place: Sweden: Abisko...
GATTATAATGAGCATCGACCTCACCGCTCTCTCGAGGGTCTGACACCCCGGGAATTTGCGCTGAAGTCGGGCTCATAGGGGTCGCAGAGTCGCACTCGCAGTGGTCCGACTTTCCCGGGCCGGTCAAAATCCGGCCATCTCCAAAGGTGTTTAGGTCCGAAGAAAGCCGGCAGGTCAGGGCGTTCTCAGCCCGTCGATGCCCAAGAACGACCAAAATCAGGCCGAAGGTCGCGACCGCCTCCGCGAGCTCCTGGGACCATCCTGCCCGTACGTGAGTCGCCGTCTGGAGCCACGGTAGCCCGAACATCTCATGCGCGAGCCCGACGCCCGCACAGCAGCCCGCAATCTGAAAGACGATGTAAGCCCCCGCATCAGGCCAGGCGAGTCTTCCCCGCAGTGCCTGCACCAGCGACACCGCGGGGTTGAAGTGCGCACCGCTCAAAGGGCCCAGGAGGGCGATAAGCGTTGCGAGAACCGCAACGGTCGCGCCCGTATTGGCCAGAAGCGCGATCGCGACGTTACCGGAGCTGAGACGCTCCGCCATGATCCCCGAACCCACGACCGTCGCGGCAAGGAGTAGCGAGCCGAGCCCCTCGGCTGCAAGCGCTGGGAGTCGTTTCATTCAGGGCTCGCCGGCGACTTGCCGATTGCATTGAGCCGCTCCTGCAGCTTGATCCGATCGAGCGACGCCAGCGGCAGGCTGGTGAAGATCTTGATGCGATTCTCCAGAGCCTGGAATGCGTTCCGGAATGCGATCCAGCGATCAGATTCTGGGCCGGTGACTGCAGCCGGATCCGGTAGTCCCCAGTGCGCAGTCATGGGCTGGCCGGGCCAGTAAGGACAAACCTCGCCGGCGGCGTTGTCGCAGACCGTGAATACGAAGTCGAGCGGCTGCGCGCCGGGCACCGCGAACTCATCCCAGCTCTTGCTGCGCAGGCCCTCGGTCGGCAAGTGCATCCGACGCAGCAGCTCGAGCGCGATCGGGTGCACCTCGCCCTTCGGATGGCTTCCGGCGCTGAGTCCATGGAATCGGCCGCGCCCCCAGTGGTTGACCAGCGCTTCCGCCAGGATGCTGCGCGCCGAGTTTCCGGTACACAGGAAAAGCACGTTGTACGGACGTTCGGCCACGGATGGGGTTACGTCGCCGCTGCGAGGACCTTGGCCATACAGGTAGCAGAACTCGGACAGAGGGAGCGAAACTCGTCGGTCTGCCGCAAGGCGGCGGGAGCGCTGTCGCGCTCGATCGCCCGATATCCCGCGCGCTCGAAGAAAGCTGTGGCGGTGGTGGTCAGTAGAACGAGCTGTCGGATGTGTCGGCGAGCGGCTTGCCGTTCGAGCGCCTCGACCAGCTGTTCCCCATAGCCGCGCTTCCGATGAGCCGCAGCTACGACGACGGACCGAAGGAGCGCCACCGGTCCGGAGATCTGGAGAGCACCTGCTCCCACTATGGTCGCCCCGACCCGGATCACCAGGAATTCCGGCTGTGCAGAATCTAAATCACTGGTCGGGAGGCCTGCGGCCTCAAGCAGATCGCGGATCTGCGGAAAATCTGCCGGAGTGGCGACCTCGGGCTGCGACATCGTTATCGCCTCAGGCGGGCGTAGGGCCGCAGCAGCTGGGCGCGCAGGCAGAGCTTCCAGAGGCTTTGTCGACCTTAGCCCGGATCTCGTCGGTGCCATAAACGGTGCTTTCCCCCGAGGTCAGGAACGTCTCCCATTGGACGGCCTGGGGGTCGTCGATCCAGCTCTTCTCGCTGTGCGCGTAGCAGCAGGTGGTCTCCCCCTCTTCGATCACCGGCGCCTCGGCGCGCTTCAGGCGTTCGTACACTTCCGTCAACTCCGAGCGGTTCTCCACCTGGATCCCGAGATGCTGCACGCCGGTTTTCGAATCGCGCTGACTGATCGCAAAATTGACACGCGGATCGTCGAGCATCCACTTCGCGTAGTCGGCTTTCCGCACGGTCGGCTCAGTCGCAAACAGTTGCGAATAGAAGCGGATGGATGCACCAAGATCTCTCACGGACACGTGCACATGTAATCGCTTCACGCTCTCTTCCTCCGCGGAGTGGCGGCCGGCGCAGCCTGCGGCTGGCAGGACGGTTCGCAGCCGGCATCTGCCAAGCTGCAGCAGTTTTCGGTCAGGAACCCGACGAGCTCGTTCATGCGCTCAAAGTTCGGGCTGTAGTGCAGATTTCGGCCCTCGCGACGGCTCTGGACAAGCTCTGCCTGCATCAATCCCTTCAGATGAAAGGACAGCGTCGGCGCCGGTACTCCCAGGCGTTCCGCGAGTTCGGATGGGGTATAGCCGTCAGGCCCTCGCTTTACCAAGAGGCGGTAGACGGCCAGCCGGGGTTCTGAGGCCAGGGCACTCAGCGCGGCGATCGTTTCGATGGCTTTCATACTTCCAATTATATGGAACTATACGGAAACAGCAATAGACTTTCCCGAGTGGCCCCTTCCCCTGCTCATCCGGTAACACTCGGAAGGCCAATACCCCGAGTATTGGGGTCGTTCCAACCCAATTCGGGAGACACAAGTTCGAGTTTTGGCGCAAATCAGTACACCTCTCTGGCTGACTTCTCCGAATCGCCTCCGGATGATTACGAGTGGGCTCACGCGCGCCCACGGGCAACGATGGGTGCACACTCGGAGAGGTCCAATGAAAATCTTACGAATCCGCCAGGTGATGCAACTCACCGGGCTTTCCAGAATGACGATTTATCGCTTAGAACGGGATGGCAAATTCCCCAAGCGTCGAAGGCTGAGTCAGAACTCAGTGGCTTGGCTGGAGGCGGACATTGCGGCCTGGGCGGAGTCGCGACCGGTCGCCCAACTCAGATGCGCTTCCGAAAACCTCCGTTCCCAACGCGATGGGTAACCCTAAAGCGTGCCGACTGTACGGCTGCGGGATACGCGCCGACGGATTGGCCATGTTCCGGGGGCATAAGCAGCGAGCCAGAGCGATCGAACTGTGAGCGAATACCCGGGAAACGGTTGACTCCATGGTTGGGATCGCGGAACTTAAGCCGTAACGCGTAGTCAGTCTGAGCCTGTCCTGAGGATGTTCTAGTGGTCCGTCGGCTCGTCACAGTCCTGATGCTCTGGGGATGCCTGCTCGGCATTATCCAGCCGGCGGTCGCTTGCGGACCGGAGATAGGTTGCTGTCCGAAGGGCGCGCCTTGCGCTACGCAGGTGACTCTACCGACGGCTGCCGGTCTGGACTGCTGCGCCGCGCAAGCTGCCGTCACAGCGTCTGCACCCGTTGTTGCGCAGCCGCACAAATCCTTTGAACTGGCAGCCGGCTCCGCTGGTCTTCCAATCGCGGTCACCGCGAACCCCGTTTTGCGACCGCGCGCTTCGGTACCCTCCCCCGGATTCACGAACTTCCGCGCCGACTTTTCCCTCACTTACCTGTACACCGCGCGGCTGCGCCTTTAAGTCTCTCCTCGCCGAATCCGGCTTCACGCCGGTAGCACCCCTGATGCGCTGAGCCGCCCGCCGGGCTGCCGATCCAGCACGTCTGTGAGGTCTCTGACTTGACGTGTTTGTCCAGTCCGAACTCGGTGACTCGTATGAATCGATCCATCCCCTCCCCAGTCAGGGCATCGCCCTCGGGACCCGCGGCTATCACAGCCGTGCCGCATTACATTGCCAGGGCGTTCCTCGCGGCCACGCTCGCACTTCTCGTTTCGGGTGCGGTCTCCGCTGATGAGCCGCCTTTCACGCTGGCCGAGGCGCAGCGCCTCGCGCTGTCGAACTCAAGACAGCTGCAGGCAAGCCAGTTTGGAGTGAGCGCCTCGAAGTCGTTGGCGGTCGCCGCCGGCGAGCGGCCGGATCCCGTCGCGAAGCTCGGGTTGGAGAATCTGCCCGTCAACGGCGCTGAGCGCTTCAGCGTGCAGCGGGATTTTATGACCATGCGCAGCGTGGGGATCATGCAGGAGGTCACCCGCCCGTCAAAACTGCGCGCCCGGGTCGCCGAGTCCGAGGGAGCCGTGCGCCTCGCCGAAGCGCAGCAGATGCAGACCCTGGTCGAAGTCCGGCGCGACGCCGCACTGGCCTGGCTGAATCGCTACTACGCCGAAGCTGCAAACCGCAGCATTCTCCAACAAGTCGACGCAGTCCGACTCGAGGTTACCGCCGCTGACGCAGCCTATCGCGGAGGCCGGGGCATGGCCGCCGACGTGCTCGCAGCACGCCAGGCTCTTGCCGAGTCCGAGGATCTGGCATCGGAGGCCTCGCGGGAGGTTACCGCGGCCAAGGTGGGCCTGGATCGGTGGGTGCCTGGTGCCTCGGATCGTCCGCTCGTCGGCGAACCTTCCATCGATACCGTTTCACTTCACAAGCACACCCTCGATGCGCAACTCGCCGGTCACCCTGAGATTGTCGCGCTGGAGCGCCGCGCAGAATTGGCCCGCGCGGGCGCTGAGGTGGCTCGCGCGGATCGGCGCCCGGATTGGTCTGTGGAGTTCGTGTACAGCGAACGCGGCATCGGTTACTCCAACATGGTCACCCTGGAACTCACCGTGCCGCTGGAGATCCGGCGCGCAAACCGTCAGGACCAACGACTCGCGGCCAAACTGGCCGAGGCCTCCCAGGCGACCTACGAGCGCGAGGAAATGCTGCGTGAGCACGGCGCGGAGATTGAGACCATGATCGACGACTGGAACAGCGCCCGCGAGCGACGCGACAGGTATCTCACGACCATCATTCCGCTGGCTACCGACCGAGTGGTCGCGGCCAGAGCCGCCTATCAGGGCGGCAAGGCGAGCCTGGCCGACTTGCTGATGTCTCACCGTGCGGAGATCGATGCCCGACTCAAGGCCCTCCAACTTGAGGCGGCGGCCGCCAAGCTTTGGGCGCAATTGGCGTTTCTCGACGCACCTCCCGAGATACTGGCGACAACCGCCGCCACGATCCGTCCGGCTCAGGGGGACCTGCCATGAACAGGAAATACCTCACCGCAAGCGTGCTGGGAGCGGCCGTTCTCTCCGTCCTCGGGTACCTGACCTACCGCGCCGGCATTAGCGTCGGACGTACCCAAGCAATGACGACTGGGGCTGCGTCCAACGCTGCGCCAAAAAAGCCCGGCGACATCGACCCAGAGACAGGAAGGAAGATCCTCTACTGGCACGATCCGATGGTGCCCACGCAGCGATTCGATCGTCCGGGCAAATCGCCGTTCATGGATATGCAGCTCGTACCCGTCATTGAGGGCAGCGATGATGCTGGCGGCATTGCGGTCAGTCCAAGACTGCAGCAAAACCTCGGCGTGCGCGTCGCACCCGTCACGCGGGGGCCATTGCACTCTGAGATCACCGCAAATGCCAGTGTCGCCTACGACGAGCGTGATGTGGCCGTCGTTCAAGCGCGTGCCAACGGGTTCGTGGAGCGACTGCGGGTGCGCGCTGCCCTCGATCCCGTGACCGCGGGTCAACCGCTTGCTGATCTCTACGTGCCCGACTGGATCGCTGTCCAGGATGAGTACCTTGCGATCAAGGATCTGACAAGCCCAGGGGCTGCGGACCTCGTAGACGGCGCGAGGCAGCGAATGCGGCTTGCGGGCATGCCCGACGATCTGATCAGAAGCCTGGAGAGGAGCGGCAAGCCACAATCGCACTTCACGCTTGTGGCGCCGATGAGCGGCGTGGTCACCGAACTCATGGCACGTGAGGGTATGACCATCGCAACCGGGACACCGCTATTTCGTATCAACGGACTCAAAACGGTCTGGGTGAACGCAGAGGTGCCCGAGAGCCTCGGAGAACGCGTGCATGCCGGAGATGCCATTCAGGCGCGCCTGGCGGCACTCCCTGGAGTCGTGTTCAAGGGGACTGTCAACGCCGTTCTTCCCAGTGTGAATGTGGGGACCCGCACGCTCACGGCACGCATCGAGTTGGCGAACGCGAAGATGCAGCTTCTGCCTGGGATGTTTGTGACCGTGGACTTCGCGCCTACGGCCCTGGCGGACGTGGTGCTCGTGCCGAGTGAAGCCGTTATCCAGACCGGAACGCGGCGGGTCGTCATGCTGGCCGAAGGCGACGGCCGGTTTCGGGCTGTGAATGTCGAGACCGGAGCCGAAGGCAGTGGACAAACCGAGATCCGCTCGGGCTTGACCCCCGGCCAGAAGGTCGTCGTGTCCGGTCAGTTTCTGATCGACTCCGAAGCCAGCCTCAAAGCGACGGAGGCGCGGCTGCAATGATCGCCAAACTCATACGGGCCTGTATCGCCAACCGCTTCCTAGTGCTGCTGGCCGTTGCAGCGATCGCCGCCTGGGGTATCTGGGCGATGCTGCGGACGCCCCTCGACGCGCTTCCGGATTTGTCGGACGTCCAGGTGATCATCCGCACGACCTACCCCGGACAGGCACCGGAGATTGTCGAAAACCAAGTGACGTATCCACTCGCCACAACGATGCTCTCGGTGCCGGGCGCTCGCACGGTCCGCGGTTACTCCATGTTTGGCGACTCGTTCGTCTACGTTTTATTCGAGGACGGCACCGATCTTTATTGGGCGCGATCCCGCGTGCTCGAATACTTAAACCAGGTGCAGTCTCGGCTGCCCAAAGAGGCCACGACGGCACTAGGTCCCGACGCAACCGGCGTCGGTTGGATCTACGAGTACGCCCTCGTCGACCAGCGGCATACGCAGGACCTCTCGCAGCTTCGGGCTCTGCAGGACTGGTTCCTGAAGTACGAGCTCAAGTCGGTCCCGAACGTTGCGGAGGTCGCATCCCTCGGAGGCATGGTTCGGCAGTACCAGATCGTTCTGGATCCGCAGAAGTTGCGCGCGTTCAACGTCACGCATGAAAGGGTCATTAACGCCATCCGCAATGCAAACCAGGAAGCCGGAGGTTCGGTGCTCGAACTCGCCGAGGCTGAGTACATGGTTCGCGCGTCCGGATACCTGAAATCGCTGGATGATTTCCGGAGTATCCCGCTCGCCACCAGCGATTCCGGCGTCCCCGTACGCGTAGGCGACGTGGCCACCGTGCAGGTTGGGCCCGAGATGCGCCGCGGAATCACGGATCTTAATGGTGAAGGAGAAGTCGCCGGCGGGGTCATCATCATGCGCTCCGGCAAAAATGCCCTGGATACGATCAATGCCGTCAAGGCAAAGCTCGCGCAGCTAAAGGCGAGCCTGCCGGCCGGAGTCGACATCGTGCCGACCTACGATCGGTCAGAGCTCATCAAGCGCGCCATCGAGAACCTGAAGGGGAAGCTTCTCGAAGAATTCCTGATCGTCGCGCTGGTGTGTGCGGTGTTCCTCTTTCATCTGCGCTCCGCCCTTGTGTCCGTCGTATCCCTGCCACTTGGCGTCCTGATCGCGTTTCTCGTGATGCATTACCAGGGAATCAACGCCAACATCATGTCGCTTGGCGGGATCGCGATCGCGATCGGCGCCATGGTGGATGCGGCCATCGTGATGGTCGAGAACGCGCACAAGCACATCGAGGCCTGGCACGAGACGCATCCGGGGCAAAAGCTTCAGGGTTCCGAGCACTGGCAAGTGATCGGTCAGGCAGCTGTCCAGGTCGGTCCGGCGCTCTTCACTTCTCTTCTTATCATTACCCTGTCGTTCATACCGGTGTTCACGCTGCAGGCTCAGGAGGGGCGGCTGTTCGCGCCGCTCGCCTTTACCAAGACCTACTCGATGGCGGCGGCCGCGGGTCTCGCCGTGACGCTCATCCCGATTCTGATCGGTTACCTGATCCGCGGCGACATACCGAAAGAACACCGCAACCCGATAAATCGCGCGCTCCTAGGCATCTATCAACCTGTTTTGCACAGAGCGCTCGCGCATCCTAAGGCGGTTCTGGCCCTGGCGCTCCTCGTGCTTCTCGTCACGGCATACCCTGCGACCCATATTGGTGCCGAGTTCATGCCGCCCCTCGACGAAGGTGACGTCCTTTACATGCCCTCAGCCCTGCCAGGCATCTCCGCCGGCAAGGTCACCCAGCTATTGCAGCAGACCGATCGGCTGATTAAGACCGTGCCGGAGGTGGCGAGCGTATTCGGTAAGGTTGGTCGCGCCGAGACAGCCACCGACCCTGCCCCGCTCGAGATGTTCGAGACCACCATCCAATTCAAGCCGCGCAAGGAATGGCGTGTCGGCATGACGCCTGAAAAGCTCATCCAGGAGCTTGATCACGTAGTGCGGGTGCCGGGACTGACTAACATCTGGGTTCCGCCCATAAGAAACCGCATCGATATGCTCGCGACCGGCGTCAAAAGTCCGATCGGAGTAAAGATTGCCGGCCCTGATCTCAAGGTCATCGACCGCCTGGCAAGACAAGTCGCGACCGCAGTCAGGAGTGTACCCGGGGTTACTTCTGCGTTCGCCGAACGTCTCACTGGCGGGCGCTACGTCGATGTGAACATCGATCGCGAGCGCGCAGCGCGCTACGGGCTCAACATCTCGGACGTGCAGAGCATTGTGTCGGCTGCCATCGGCGGTGATGACATTGGTGAGACAGTGGAGGGCTTGCAGCGCTTCCCGATCAGCGTGCGCTATCCGCGCGAGCTGCGCGACTCGATCCAGAGCCTTCGCGACCTGCCGATTCTCACCGATCACGGCGTGCAGCTCAGACTGTCAGACGTGGCGGAGCTTCACATCGCCGATGGTCCTTCGATGATCAAGAGTGAAAATGGGCGGCTCTCGGGCTGGGTGTACGTCGACCTGCATGGAAGACCCCTAAGCACTGCGGTCCGGGAAATGCAGCAGATCGTGGCCGAGCACGTTCCCCTTCCTCCCGGCTACTCGATCTCATGGTCCGGTCAATTCGAGTATCTGGAGCGTGCGACCGAGCGACTGAGACTCGTCGTACCCGCCACCCTCGGGATTATTTTTGTGCTCCTGTACCTCACGTTTCGTCGTTTTAGCGACGCCGTACTTATCATGGCGACTCTTCCGTTTGCCCTTGTCGGCGGCTTCTGGTTGATGTTCCTTCTCGGGTACAACATGTCAGTCGCCTCCGCCGTCGGATTCATCGCCCTCGCCGGAGTCGCCGCCGAGATCGGGATCGTCATGCTCGTTTACTTGAACCAGGCAGTGGTCGCTCGCGTGACGGAGGGACAGGTGCCCGATCGAACCGCACTTGATCAGGCGATAATTGAGGGCGCCGCCCTTCGCATACGCCCGGTGGCCATGACGGTGGCCGTGATCATCGCTGGTCTCCTGCCCATCATGTGGGGAAGTGGCACAGGATCCGAGGTGATGCGGCGGATCGCAGCGCCAATGGTGGGCGGCATGATCAGCGCTCTATTGCTTTCGCTGATCGTGATCCCAGCGGCGTACAGTCTCGTTCACCGGCGCTCAACCGGAAGCACTCGCGTCTCAGCCCTCAAGTTCTGGAACCCAAGAGCGACCTGAGTAGGCGGTGGCAACCAATAGTGTCGCCGACCACAGTTAAGACAATGATCCGAAGCGTCGAAAAATCCGCACTGGTAACGCGGCCTACTGCGGCTTGCTAAACTTGAGCACCACCTGGTCCGTTACTCCGCGAATGCTCGGATCGAATACGGATCTCGAGTGATCATCGTCCGGATTCGCCAGGACCCTGCTCTCAGAGTCGAAGATAAATCCCGCAGCCTCGATCTCGCGCCTGATAATTGCTGGGTCAATCCTGTGTAACGACTCAGTCGTAGCTAAACTGCTTCCCGTCGCCGCGACGTGGTCGACCACGATGAGCGCTCCGCCTGCCTTAAGCGCGTTGAAAAACGCGCGATTGACTTGGCCGATATCCGCCGGGCCCATGAATTTGTCGTGTAGATCGTGGTAGTTCTGCGCGGTCCACAAAATGTCTAGAGGCTCGGGAACCGAAAATCGGTTAACAGGCCCTGTCAGCAGTTTCACATTGGCGTATACCGGATCTCGCGATACGGCCCGCGAGCCGGCGACTTCTGCAGCAGGGCAGTTTTTGATTTCCTCGCTCGGGATGAAGGCATAGACGCGTCCACTCGGTCCGACAACCCGGCTGAACAACCGCGTAAAGTACGCATTCCCGGGCATGAAATCGCCCACACGATCGCCGGGCTTGATCCCGGCGAACATCAGCATCTGCTCTGGGAGACGATGGGGATCTCGGTCCCGCTGTTCCTGCGGTCTGTGGCTATCGGCCACCGCAGCCGCGATGGCGTCGGCACCAGCACTCGCGTCGCCCGACGACGCTTGACCAAGAGCCCACCCCGCGATCAAGAATGTTCCCAGGATCAGTTTTGAAAGTCCCATGAGCGTCCTCGTAGCGTGCGCTTCCGTGTAGTGCGGCCACCTTACGAGTTAAAGTGCAGTTCAGGTCAAGTGATCCTCCAACAAATCGGAGCGATTTCGTATGAAGACCCTGCGTATCGGACCACTCGCTCGTAGCTTAGGCGTCTCGGCCTCCGCGTTGCGCTATTACGAAAAGGTCGGCCTCATACCACCGCCCGCGCGAATTGCCGGGTGCCGGGCATATCCCTCCCGGATACGTGGGCGGATTCGCATCATTCTCCTCGGGCGTTCTGCCGGGCTTTCCATTGCCGAGACGCGCGTATTTTTGAGCGGCTACCCGGCAGAAGTGGCACCGTCGAAGCGGTGGCAAGCCTTAGCGCGGCAAAAGATATGTGAGATCAATACTCAGATGAGGCAGTTACGGCGAATGAAGGCGATTCTTAAGTCGAACTTTCGATGTGATTGTCCGAGCCTCGAAGATTGTGAAAAGCGCATGGCGACGCGCGGGTTCGCAAAAACATAGTCGCAACTTCGCGATTAACCTGCTGGCGATCCGACTGGCTGCTAGGTGAGCAGCAGTCGCGGAGAACTCGAAAACATATCTATGAGCGGGAGGTATCGGCAAGTTTACTCAGCTAACACGCCAGCCCAAGGGTCCAGGGAAACTCGCAGGGGCCAGTTCGAAATCCATGAAGCTGGATCTCTCATCGCATCAGCGACTTAGGTCCATCCACCTGGTTCAACCTGGGAGCCATTTCTTTATATTTCTGAATCTTACATCGTGTGAGGGTTTCGCCATGCCGCGCACGAGTTGGCGAACAGAGTAACGTTTTCGGGTACTGCGGGGGTTGTCGCTGGGTCTGGCCAATGTCCGCAGGCTGCAAGATCTTGGCCATCTCTGACTTGCGAAAAGCCTATTCACCTTACCTTAAATGTTTTGAATCCGGCGTCTCAATTCTGGGTTTTGTGCTGCCGTCCGGCTGCGGGACCGAGAGCGGGCTGACTTTGACCTTGGCGATGCCTTTGTCCTGCGTGATCCCAATCCTCTCTGCAGTGGACGGTGACAGATCCACGATCCGGCCTTTCACGTATGGTCCGCGGTCTTGGATAGTGACTACCGCGCTTTGGCCGGTCTCAATGTTTGTTACCTTCGCCCTGGTACCCAGAGGAAGCGTCTCACTCGCGGTGTCGCCATGGGGGTCCATCCTGGCGCCGTCTGCCATTTCCCTGCCTGCGAACTTCCTCGCATAGAACGATGCGTCGCCGAAGCGGGTGCGACCGGATAGGTCAGGCCGCGGCCTTGTAGCTACTGTTACTTTCGGTGACCGCGGCTCGTCCTGCGGCCCATTATTTGCCTCGGCACCATAATGGGACGTGCATGCGCCGGCGCCGATGGCAACGATGCTGAGCAACCGCATCGTTGCAATTGGAATCAAGTGGAATGTGTTGCGCATTTCCTGAGGTCGACTTCACTCGCGACTCAACAAAGTACATTGGACACTCGACAGTCCAGTTTGTAGGCTGGTACGCATTGTGCGGCGCGTCTTGTCCGACAGCGGCAGTGCCTCTGACTGCCGCTGATTTGAAGCTAGTGTTGCGTTGAGCCAGGCGCACAGACGGCCGGTACTGGCCGCTGTCAAACGACAAGCCCACAGAGTTTGATGCGAGTGCCGGCTCACTGCGATCGCGAGGCCAGAATTTGCAGGCGCTCAATCTGCTCAAGGCGTGGACAAGCACATGTAGGAACGACCTCACGCTAGCGTTCGCCGCAGTTGTACACCGTCTGCCCTTCGACGCGTCCCGCGTCCGCATGCTTACCCTGGCTGGCGCAATCGGATTCCGCCAGTTCGAGGGCGTGAGCTTCGCGCCTTTCGTCCACGACGGGCTGACCGGAACCCGGAAACGATCGGTTGTCCGTCGGCGGGAAATTTGCGCACCCGGCGAGGAGACCTGCACAAGCGAAAACTATCCACGTCATATTCGTTCCATCGGTGCAAACTGGACTTTCAACCCGAGTGTGGCGCGACGTCCCCAAATGGCGCCGGAAACTTTTTGCTCTAGCCACCCATTTCAGGTCGCTTCTGGACTTACCAACCAATCAAGAGTTCCCTTTCGGCCTGGGAGCCTTCGTCAAATGTGCCCGGCAGCGCGCCACATCGGCGAGATGTCGTTCCTGAAGGTCGGCCGCAAACACTCGCGAAGCCGATAGGCCCAAGGTCACTCACACATTGTGCTTTGCCGCCTCTTTTCCGCGGTCGCGACCTTGCGCCGCACTCAACCTACGGCTGTTCGCCCACTTCGTCTGTGCGGAACGCCACCGATGCCCGATCCTAAAGGTGGCTCTAAGTGCCGCGGCCTGCGGAGTTTTGGAACGTGAACTTGCGGCGCGACCTCGAAGGTTACCCGGTAAGGCGGTCTTTCGGGTCCTCCGGGGAGGCTCCCTGGACCGAATAGTCGCCGTGATGCGAACTGACGTTCCACGTCGCCGTGCAGCGACCTTTCAACGGCATCGGGCCACGGCCTTTGCCCATGACGCGCGCAGAGGAAAGCGACCGGTTGACACCTCGATCCTGTCCCTGCGTCCGTCACCACCCTGTGATGTTGAGGTCTTTTGGCGATCAGACTTTCAATCCTGAGGCGCACGCACAGCTCCCGTTGAAGTTCCGCACAAGACGCGTCGGTCAAGATGCCGGCGCTCGGCCTCTACCCGGTAAAGCAAATGTCCGTCTTGGGCACGTCGGGCCTCAATAGGCTTCGGATTCGGCGGCGGAACGCCACACCAGACGAAATACCGGGCTAATGTGCGCGGGCGTACGGATCACGTTTCCATGAGCGCATAGCATCCGGAAGCCAGGTGACCGGCGCCGACGCTTTATTGGCCCGTCGGCAAGCGGCGCCTGATTGAGTCCACGAACCCCACGCAAGACCTGCTAAGCGGTCGAGCGCCACCAGGACACATACCCATGAATACGATTTCCCCGCAATGGATCATCGTCGCCGCTGTTGTGGTCATTGCATCACTTGTACTTGCGGCATGGTTTTTGTCTCAGCGCAAGAAGCAATCCGCGAGGCTTCAGCAACGGTTCGGTACGGAATATGGCCGAACTGTCGGTGAGCTCGGAGGGCGCACGAGGGCCGAGTCTGAACTCAAGGCCCGCGAAAAGCGCGTTGACGATCTCGCTATCGCGCCATTGGCGCCTGGCGAGGCCGCCAGATTCAGTCAGGCGTGGACCGCTCTGCAGGGCCGCTTCGTCGATAACCCCAAGGGGGTTGTCATCCAGGCGGACCAGCTGGTCCGTGAAGTGATGCTCAAGCGCGGCTACCCCATGGGCGATTTCGAGCGCCGCGCGGCCGATATCTCAGTTGACCATCCCGCCGTCGTGGAGAATTACCGGACCGCTCAGGCGATCGCGGTGCGCGATGAGCGTGGTGAAGCCGACACCGAGGAGCTTCGCAAAGCGCTCGTGCACTACCGCGTCCTTTTCGATGAGATGCTCGAAGTTCGAGAAGCCAAACCGGAGGCCCTTTCAGCCAAGCAAGCGGCAGCGCACGCATGAACGCAATTACGAAACAAGGACTCAAGAAAGCAGGCCCCGACCTGGCGGACTCTTCCAAAACGCCCTTGGCAGAACAGGCGATTCTGCTTGCTGTTTTGTGTGGTCAGAGATCAGCGTGCAAGCGTGGGCCGTTTTGATGAGCGCTCTGAGAGAGCACTCCCAGATCAAAGACGCCGGAGTCCCCGCACCGAAACGCAGCGAGCGCCCCTATCGTCAGCGCTACTGCAATCAATCCGATTACATTCGACTTCACCTTCTCTCCCCTTTGCGCCGCGGGCGCCGGACGCGTTCGAAGTTAACGCCCCGCTTGCGCATGCGCTACTGACACGCAAGCTTCGTGCCAAAGCTGACTGGCGTCAGCGCTTTAGCTCCGAGCCCCATCTCCGAGCGACTCGGGAGTGTAAAGGACCCCAACACTTCTCCGGCCCTCGGCACGGGAATCCGCCGAGACTATGTTTGTTAGCGGCGCAGGCGCCGGCCCGCTCACGGGCCGCGATTCCAGCATGCCGCACTTCTGTTTTCTGGCCGTTTGCCGCCGGATCGGCGGACGCTCAGCATGAAAGCCGGAGAGGCGTCGGAGAAGGTCGCATGTTGAACCGAAACTCCCTGTCATCAATGGCGGCTATCCCAAAGCGAAAACCGTAGCGGGTGCCAACGTCACGACAATCTCTCAGGTGGTGGCCAATTTCGCAATGGCGTCCGCATGGATGCCGGCGCAGTCGATGAGCGGAAATTCCGTGTCTCGTTCGTTGAAGACCAGTGCGAGATCAGTGCCTCCGAGCATGATTGCCTCGACGCCAGATTCCTTGATCAACTGTTTGCTGACCGCGACGAAAACCGCGCGCTGAGCTTCTGTCACGATGCCGGACGCTGCCATGGCAACATAGGCCTGGTGCACATCTTCCAGATCCTGGCCGCTGGGCGCGATGACTTCCACACAGGAAACGCCTCCATAAAGGCGCGTCTTCATCACCGCGCGGGTTCCGAGGATGCCGACCCGTTCGAAGGCTCGTTGTTCAATGGCTCGGTTAACTTCGGCAATCATGTCAACAACGGGTAACACAGACGATGCCTTGAACGCGTCGATACAGAAGTGGCCGGCGGCGGACGTGATAGCGACACACTCGGCCCCCGCCGCCGCCAAGCGGTTGGTCAGCTTCATATAGATGGCGACTTGGGTAGCGGCGTCATTACTTGCGAGATTCCCGAGGAGCGTTGGTGTGTCGGCATGCACGATCGTCAGCTCGAGCGTCACCTTCTTGCTGGCAAACGTTGAAATCAGGCGTCGATAGTAAAAATCGGTCGCCGCAGGGCCAATTCCTCCGATAAGGCCAATATGCATTTACCAGCTCTCCACGAATCAATGCCCGGTCGCGGCCACCCGACCTGAGTTTACGCCGGTGCGGACCACCCCGCCGAAGGCAGATCCTGACTCATTCCGGCCATTCGCGACGGTCCGCTTCGGGGAAGCCAGAAAGCAAAACGCCGGCTGTGCGGCCGGCGTCCTGCCTTGCGAATTGAGCGTGAAGTTCAGCTCGCCTTGCGCTTCCGCATGAAGCCGACACCTGCAGGGCCGAGGCCGAGCAGCGAGAGCGTCGCAGGCACAACGACTTCGTGAGTTCCGCCACGATAGTCTGGCAGTGACGGTCAAAAAGCGCCGACTCGCCGAGCGGTGTCCGACCGGGCGCCGCCGCGGTGATCAGAGCAGCTACGAAGCACAGAGGATGCCTGAACTTGGTCGAATTGCCATCTGCGAGACCGGTCCTGTCCTCTCGTAGAGTACTCACATCAGTCGCCTCCACATTCCGAAGAGTAGCGGCGCCTTTGTCAGTCCGCCCTGCTCCCCCAGCAGCCGAGAAAGATCGGGCCTTTGGAGTCCTCGATTGTCGTGCTGTATTGCCCCGGGCAATTCGGCGGCGGGCTGCTGGCACGGGGGAACATCTCTCCAGGGGGTCGACTTGGTAGGTATGGAATGGAATGCACTTGATGCTGGCAGGCGGAGAGTGGCAATACCAAGCTCAAGCAGAGTGACCGGCTGAGGCGCGCAATGTTCATAGCCCAACCACAGGTCGCAAACTCAAAACCTGCATCTAACTCAATGAATTCACTGTAGACGCTGCCCCCTCTTGGGCTGCGCGTTGCATGTCGGTCCAGCATCCGATCCCTGGCCTTCAGGAAACTCCCGGCTAAATCGGGAAATACTCCCGAAGTCTTCGGGAAAATATCCCGATACAGCTCGGGAGACAATCCCGAAACTGTCCCCCCGCCGGGCCGCGCTTTCAGGGGGTGGGGCGCGCCCGCAACAGCTGAGCCCCCTGGGCCGGGAGCCCCTGTAGATGGAACGAGCCCCTTGCCAAAGAGGGACGGTCTGTGAATTACAAAGCAAGATCAGCCGCGCCATATGCCATCGCGTGCGCGATGCTCACGGCTCCGACGTGGGCCGCTGATGCAGACACTTCCGCTAAAAATAACCCCGCGACGCTCCAGGAGCTGCCGGAGGTCGTGGTGATTGGTACCACGCCCCTCGAGGGGATAGGTCTTCCGAAGAACGAGATCCCCTCAAACGTCCAGACCGGTGACAGCGCGGACATGCAACGTCAGCAGACGTTAAACATCGCCGACTATATGAATAACAACTTCAGCGGCGTCAATGCCAGTGACAGTGCCGGCAATCCGTACCAGATGGATATCTACTATCACGGCTTCACCGCGTCGCCACTGCTCGGGACACCCGAGGGACTCTCGGTTTACGTAGACGGGGTGCGCGTCAATGAGTCCTTTGGCGACACCGTCAACTGGGATCTGATTCCCCAATCGGCGATCTCGACGGTGACGCTCATGTCAGGCTCGAACCCGGTGTTTGGCCTCAACACCCTCGGTGGCGCGCTTTCGATTCGCACCAAGAGCGGCCACGATGATCCGGGAACCGAGATTGAGGCATACGGCGGCTCCTTCGGCCGCAGGTCGTTCGAGGGTGAGACCGGCGGCGCCTTCGGTAACTTCGATTATTTCTTTACCGGCAGTTTCTTTGATGAAACTGGCTGGCGGCAGAACTCGCCCAGCCGCGTGGTGCAGGGTTTCGGCAAAGTGGGTTGGCAAACGGATAAGACCGATCTCGACCTGAGTTACACCTATGCGGACACGAGCCTCTGGGGCAACGGCGCCACGCCCGAGAGCATGCTGGGTTATCTCTACGAATCGAGCTATACGCCCGACTACACCGCCAATCTGATGAATTTCGTCAATCTCACCGGTACACAGTTCCTGGCCGACAAACTGCTGCTGTCCGGGAACATTTACTATCGCCATTTGATTACTGAAAGCATCAACGGCAACGTCAACGATAGTTATCTCGATTCGGGGGATTACGTCGGCCCACTGCCTGATTGCAGTGCCGCTCCCGGCAGTGAAGCCGAGCTCGCCTATTGCACCCCAGGACAGAACGCCACCGGTCGTTTGGAGCAGAGCAGCAAGGGACTCGGGCTGCAGCTGACTGACTCATCGGACCTCTTCGGCGCGAGCAACCAAGCGGTCTTCGGTGCAGATTACACTGACTCGCAGGACACCTTTGCCCAGTCGTATCAGTACGGCGGCCTGACCGCGACCCGCGCGCTCATCTACGAAGTAAGCCCTTACAACGATGAAACGGTGATCTCGCTTAACGGCGTCAATAAGATCTACGGCGTTTATGCGACTGACACGTTCTCACCATGGAAGCTGTTGCATCTAACGCTCTCGGCGCGCTACAACAGCAACACCGAGACGCTGAGCGGCTATAGCCGCAACACCAATCTCGGCCCGGGGTTCAACGAGCCGAGCGGGCTGGAGGGGGATCACACCTTCAGCCGCCTCAATCCGGCGTTCGGCTTCACCGTCACCCCGAGCGACGAGCTGACCCTCTACGCCGATTACAATCAGGCGAGTCGTGCGCCGACCGTAATCGAGCTTGGCTGCGCGAACCCCGCAACGCCCTGCGGCCTGCCGAACGACTTCGCCAGCGACCCGAACCTGCAACAGGTCGTCGCACGCACAATCGAAGTCGGGGTACGCGGTAATCTAGCAGAGCAGCGGCTCACCTGGAGCGCCGACGCCTTCCGAACGGTCAACAGCAATGACATTCAGTTCGTCGCCAGCGCTATCAATGCCGGCTACTTCGATAACGTCGGCAATACACGGCGGCAGGGGCTCGATCTCGCGCTTGGCGGCAAACAGGGAGGCTTCCACTGGCACATGGCGTACAGTTTCGTGGATGCGACCTTCCAGTCCAACTTCACCGTCAATGCGGCCTCGAACAGCACCGCAGACGCCAACGGCAACATCATGGTGAGTGCCGGTGATCGCATTCCGCTGATTCCCCGACACACGGGGCGACTCGTACTCGACTACGAGCTTAGCAAGGCCTGGCAGATCGGCGCCAGCCTGGTCGTCGCGTCCGGCTCCTACCTCCACGGCAACGAAAACAATGCCAATCAGGCTGGGCAGACCAACGCCGCGGGCGCCTATGTTCAGGGCACAGGGTGGATCCCGAGTTACACGGTCGTGAACCTGCAGACCAGCTACCGCCTGGCAAAGCAGCTCCAACTGTTCGCGCGCGTGGTCAATCTCCTGGACCGGAAGTACGCCACCGCCGGCTTCCTTACCAGCAACTCCTTCACGCCAAGTGGCGCACTCATTCCGAATCCAAACAACTGGCCCAATGAGAACGCCGTCTCGCCGGGAGCGCCTTTCGCCGTCTGGGCGGGCGTGCGGCTGACCTTCTAAGACGCCCATCTGCTCTGCGGCCCCGCGAGCTGTTGGCAATAAAAACAGGAATTCAACGTTGACGCACTGTAAAGGCGTTATCGATTAACCCTCTGCAGGCGGATAATGGGGGGGTGCGCCGCTGCCTAGTCATCGAAGACGACCCGGATAACGCTGAGTACGTCGCCCGTGGACTGGCAGACCAGGGCTGGCTCGTCACCCTGTGCCCGGATGCCACGGACGCCGTCGGCCGGGCCATCGATCAGACCTGGGACGTCATTGTCCTGGACCGCATGCTCCCCGATGACGTCGACGGCCTGTCGATTCTGGAAGCGCTGCGCAGCCAGGGGCGCCGGACGCCCGTTCTCGTACTGAGCGCGCTCGGGGCGACGGATGAACGCGTTCGAGGCCTCAAGGCCGGGTGCGACGATTACCTGACCAAGCCATTCTCGCTGGATGAGCTGGCGGCGCGCATCGAAGCCCTCGTGCGCCGCTCCCAGCCGGAACACGCGCCACGCGAGATACGCGTCGCGGACCTAAGAATCGATCTCATCAGCCGCAGCGTCGATCGCGCCGGTCGGGCCATACCGCTGCAGCCCCGGGAGTTCCGGCTGCTCGCCTACCTGATGCTGAACCACGGCCGTACGGTCACCCGCTCCATGCTGCTGGAGTCGGTGTGGGATTATCGTTTCGACCCGCAGACGAACCTCATCGACGTCCACATCAGCCGTCTTCGCAACAAGATCGACCGGGACGCAGCGCCGCCCCTGATCCACACGGTGCGTGGGGTGGGCTACAGCCTGGCCGCCGATCCGCCTGCAAGTCCGGGCGAGCCCTGATGCGCGGGCTCGCGCGCTGGTGGTCCTCGATCGCGTTCCGGCAAGCGCTCACGTACGCAGTTCTTGTCATCATCACGATGGCCATCCTCCTCATCATCGTCTACGAGGAGAGCGTCGGGACCTGGCGAAGCCGCGTCGACCGGCAGATTGAGTCCACGACGCATCGCCTGGTCGAGTACTACCAGAGGAACGGCTCCGACGCTCTCGCCGCCCATATCGCAAGTCTCCTCGGCGACGGCATCGACTCCGACACCGAGGTCTATACGCTGATCGGCGCCGACGGCCGCAAGGTCGCCGGCAACCTGACCGTAACTGCGAACCTGACCCGACCGACACCGGCGATCGAGGACTTCCCTGTCGAGCGCGCCGGGCGGCCCTCGCACAGTCGCCTGAGCGTCAGCTCCCTCGGCGACGGGGCGCTGCTCGTGGTGGGCCGCGACATGCAGGATCTGCAGGCGTTCGATGAGCTGATGCGCCGTGCCAGTCTATGGGGCGGACTTGCGACAATCGCCATGGCGATCGCGGGCGCGCTGCTCTTCCGGCGGCAACTCGAGCACCGCATCAGTGCGATTCGGCGCACCGCCCTCGAGATTGAACGCGGCGATCTCGCGCAGCGGGTGCCGATCTCGCTGAAGGACGACGAGTTCGCCAGGCTAAGCCGCGATATCAATGCGATGCTCGATCGCATCCATGACCTGATGGAGGGTGTTCGCCACGTCTCGAACACCGTGGCACACAATATCCGCACGCCGCTGTCGCGCGTCATGGCCCGGCTCGACACCGCGCGGGCGGCGGGGGATGCCTCGACCCAGGTGCCACTGGCCGTTGAGACCGCGATCACCGAGATCCAGGACATCAATATCGTCCTCGATAAGCTCCTGCGCATCGCCGAAGTCGAATCGGGCACGCGGCGCCAGGCTTTTAAGGCGCTGGCGGTCAATGCCATCGCGGTCGATGCCCTCGACCTCTACGATGCGCTCGCGGAGACCCGGGGACTAACACTCTCGCATACCTTTGCCCAGAACCCGACGACCAACGGGGACGGCGATCTTCTGGCGAACGCCGTGGCCAACCTGCTGGATAACGCGGTCAAGTACACGCCATCGGGCGGTCGGATTCACGTTGAGACCCACTCCGAAGGCTCGCAGGTCTCTATCAGCGTCCGCGACAGCGGTCGCGGCATTCCGGAGGCGGTGCGAGCGCAGGTGGGCACCCGATTCTTTCGCGTGGACCGGTCGGTGCCGGGTTCGGGCCTTGGCCTGGCAAGCGTGCGGGCCATTGCGCACCTGCACGGTGGATCGCTTGAACTGCTCGACGGCGCTCCCGGGCTCATCGCCCGCCTGATCCTCCCTGCGAGTTCCCCTTCATAGCGCCGCAGGCGAGCCACCTTACCAATCGGTAATGTTGTTCGGGCATTTCCTGCCTGAAAGTGCGCTGTCGGTCTTTGGCACTCGCCCAGCGGCTTGGGATGCTCAGGACTCCCTTGCCTGCTCTTGCGGAATGCACTGTGAAACGAACCGTTGCTCTGTTTGCCGTGTCGGCCTGCGCGTCGCTTTTCCAGCTGGGCTGTCAGCGCTCCGCGCTACCCCCACAGGATAAAGAACCACCCAAGGCCAGCGCAGCCTCACCCGCCTCGGATCCTTCAGTCGACCTCTCGGCAGCCCAGGTGCAGGCCATACAGATCGAACCGGTGCAGCTGCGGAAGTTCTCTGTGGAGTTCGAGGCCGTCGGCAGCGTCAGCTTCGAGGAGGACCCCGCCATCATTCAGGCGGAATCCACGCTGCTGACCGGGCAGGCGAATCTTGAGGCCAGTCACCGCGAGCTGTTACGGGTTCAGGGGCTTGGCGAGACCAACGGCATCGCGCCCAAGGAGCTCGAGGGCGCGCAGGCGGCAGACCTCGCCGCAGCCGCTGCCGTCACGGCCGCGCGCGAGGCAGTCCGGGCACTCGGGGTCCCCGACAAGGAGCTCGACACTCTCCAGCGGACAGGACGATTCGCCGCGGCAAAGGCACAGGGCTCCGGCACCTGGGTGCTGATCAATGTGCCCGAGAGCGAAACCCCCAAGGTGCGGCCGGGGGAACCGATTCGCGTCTCGGTGCCGGCCTACCCCGAGGAATGGCTCCGCGGTGTGGTGAGACGCGTCTACGCGACGGTCGACCCCGGCACCCATCGGGTGGCGATGCGAGCGCAAGTCGATGATCCGCACCATCACCTGCGCCCCGGCATGCTCGCCAATGTCATGATCCAGTACGCAGAACCCGTCACGGCTGCCTCGATTCCGACCACCGCCGCCGTGCGCGAATCTGACGGCACCATGATTGCCTGGGTTACCGCCGACCGCAGCCGGTTCTTCTCCCGCCGGATCACGGTGGGTCAGCAGGACGATGGGCACTATCAGGTGCTCGCCGGACTCAAGGCAGACGAGCTCGTCGTTACCGAAGGCGGCGTCTTCCTCACCAATCTTCTTGAAGCCCCGCCGAGCGATTGAAGTTACGTGTTCAAGCCGCTCATCGCCTTCTGCCTCAGCCGTCGCGCCATCGTGGTGTTCGCACTGCTGCTGTTCGCGCTCGCCGGCCTCGTGGCCTTCCGCGACCTCAACATCGAGGCCTATCCGAATCCGACCCCCGTAATTCTGGAGATCACCGCCCAGGCCCCGGGCCTGTCAGCCGAGGAAATGGAGCGTTACTACACCCGGCCGATGGAGATTGCGCTCTACACGACCCCCGGGATCGATGTCATCCGCTCCACCTCGTTCTACGGGCTGTCGTTCGTGCGCGTGGTATTTAAGTACGGCGTGGACTTTCACTTTGCCTATGCGCAGGCCGCCATCGCCCTGCAGCAGAACGCCAACCTGCCCGGCAATGTCACGCCCACCATCCAGCAAAACAGCACCACGGGCGAGATCTATCGCTATCAGGTCGTGGGTCCGAAGAACTTCGGCGTGACGAACCTGCGCACCGTGCAGGACTGGATCGTGCGCCGCAGACTCCTGACCATCCCCGGGATCGTGCAGGTCAACAGTTGGGGTGGCCCGACGAAGCAGTTCGAAGTGGAGGTCGACCCCCACAAGCTCGAGGCCTTCAACCTGACCCTGGCGCAGGTGATCAGTGCACTCGGGAACGCCAACCTCAACGTCGGCGGCCGCGAAATCCGCATGGGGCAGCAGTCGATCAACATACGCGGACTCGGATTGATCGACGACGGCGGCAATGATGATCTGACGCTCGGCAATCACCTGGAGGACATCAAGCAGGTCGTGCTGGCGCAGAGCAGCGGCGTGCCGGTCCAGGTCCAGGACATCGCCGCGGTTTCGGTCGGATACGTGCCCCGTCTTGGTATCTGGGGTCACGACGAGGAGGACGACGCCGTCGCCGGCATCGTCGTCATGGGTCGTACCGAAAAGACCGCGGACATGCTGCCGAAGGTCAAGACCGAGATCGAACTCATGAACCACGACGGCAGCCTGCCGCCGGGGGTGCGACTGGTGCCCATTTACGACCGCGGCGCACTCGTCGATGTCACGACGCACACGGTCCTGCACAATCTTGCCTTCGGCTGCCTGCTGGTCTTTCTGATCCAGTGGATCTTCCTCGGCAATCTGCGCAGCGCGGTGCTCGTCGGGCTTAACATCCCCTTTGCGCTGCTGTTCGCGATCCTCGTGCTCGTGGTGCGTGGTGAAAGTGCGAACCTCCTGTCGCTGGGGGCGGTCGATTTCGGCATCATCGTCGAATCCGCAGTAATCCTCGTCGAGAATCTGTTCCGCAACCTGCAGGCCCCGGCCGCACAGCGTCAGAGCCTCCTGCAGCAGCTGGCCGCCGGAACCTTCGGAGCTGATCCCACCACTGGCGCATCCGGCACGTCGACCGGAGGAGGATGGACGGAGCGGCTGCGGCTCATCCTGATCAGTGCCCTGCAGGTCGACAAGGCGGTGTTCTTCGCAGCATTGATCGTGCTCGCGGCGTTCGTGCCGCTGTTCACCATGGAGGGCGTCGAAGGTGCCATCTTCGGGCCCATGGCGCGCACCTACGGCTACGCCCTGGCCGGAGCCCTGATCGCGACGTTCACGGTCACCCCCGTCCTTGCCAGCCTCTTGCTGCCCGAGCGCATCGTCGAGACCGAGACCATAATCGTTCGCGCGCTGCACCGCGCCTACAACCCCCTGCTGCGCTTCATCCTCAGCACCCGCCGACTGTTCGTGCTCGTGGGCGTAGTGGTCCTCGTCATCGCGGCCTGCCTGATTCCCTATCTCGGCAGTGAGTTCCTGCCGGCGCTCGAAGAAGGCAATTTCTGGATCCGCGCTTCGATGCCGATGACGCTGTCGCTGGAGGACGGCGAGGCCGCCACCCGCAAGATGCGGCAGATCCTGCAGCGTTTCCCCGAAGTGGTCACCGTGTTCTCGCAGCACGGCCGGCCGGATGACGGCAGCGACGCCTCGCCCTTCTCCAACGTTGAGTTGTTCGCGGTTCTGCGACCGCGCGAGGCGTGGCCGGCCGGAGTCACCAAGGAATCCCTCACCGACCAGGTCAATACGCAATTCGAGCTCGAGCTGCCGGGCGTGAACTTCAACTTCTCCCAATATATCCAGGACAACATCCAGGAAGGCATTTCGGGCGTCAAGGCGGTCAATTCAGTGAAGATCGTCGGCCCCAATCTTGAGACCCTGACGCAGCTGGCGGAGCAGGTACGCGCCGCGCTGAGTCGCGTGCGTGGTATCGCGGATCTGGGCGTGTTTCCGGTGCTGGGGCAGCCCAATCTCGATATCAAGATTGACCGCGCCAGGAGCGCCCGCTACGGACTCAACACCGGGGACGTGGACACCGTGATCCAGGCGGCCAGCGGCGGCACCTCCGCCACGACGGTCCTCGAGGGAGACCGACAGTTCGATCTTGCGGTCCGCTACCCGCTGCCCTATCGCAGCAGCGTGGATCAGATCGGCAACATCCGCGTGCCCGTCCCCTCCGCCAGCGGCGGCAGCAACGCCTATATACCGCTGCGGGAACTCGCACATCTGAGCCTGGACACGGGGGCGGCCTGGATCTATCACGAGAGCAACCAGCGCTTCATTCCCGTGAAGTTCAGCGTGCGGGAACGCGACCTCGGCAGTACGGTCGCGGACGCGCAGGCCGAGGTGGCACGCAGCGTCAGACTGCCGAGCGGTTATCGGTTGGTGTGGGCCGGTGAGTTTGGGCAGCTTCAGGCAGCGAAGCAGCGCCTGGCCATCGTCGTCCCGGTCAGCATCGTGCTGATCCTCGGGCTGCTCTACACGTTGTTCAATTCCGCGAAGCAGTGCCTGCTGGCGCTCCTGGGGGTGCCTTTCGTCATGAGCGGCGGCGTATTCGCCCTCTACGCCTTCGGCCTGAGCTTCAGCATCTCGGCAGCCATCGGCTTTGTGTCTCTGTTCGGGGTCGCCGTGATGATCGGCATCCTCATGGTTACCTCCTTCACGCAGGAGCACGCCGGCGGCGGCAGCGCTCAGTCCGCGGTATACGAGGCGACCACGCGCGTCATGCGACCGCTTCTGATGATGAGCCTGTCGGCGGGTATCGGTCTGCTGCCGGCCGCTCTTTCGACGGGCATCGGCAGCGAGGTACAGCGGCCGCTTGCCGCCGTGGTGGTCGGCGGGATGCTGCTCGGATCGGTGCTGTTGCTCATGGTGGTGCCGCCCCTGTACATGACCCTCCTCGGCAGGGACTCCACCGGCGAGGTCACCACTTGAATTACCCCCGGCTTTCGCACTTCGCGACCGTTCTCGGCATGCTCCTGGCCGGGGGCTGCACGGTCGGTCCGGATTTCGCGCGTCCGGGGCCGCCCCCGGTCTCAGCCTACACGCCCGTTCCGATCCAACGGACCGCGGACACACCCCAGGTAGCCGAGGGCGCAGCCCAGGACCTGGCAGCCGGACAGGACATTCCACAGCGCTGGTGGGCGCTCTTTGGGTCACCGGCCCTTGAGGCGCTGGTCGAGCGCTCGCTTGAGAACAATCACGACCTCAAGGCCGCCGAGGCGGCGCTGCTGAGCGCGCACGAAAATGTGCTGGCGCAGCGGGGCGCTTACTACCCGGCAATCACCGCAACGGCGTCGGCCAGCCGCAGCAAGAGCTCGGCCGATCTGTCGCCGAACACAAGCTCGGGCGCCCTGCTCTACAGTCTCTTCACGCCTGCACTGAGCGTGGCTTACGTGCCCGACGTCTTCGGTGCTAACCGTCGCCAGGTGGAGCTGGTGTCCGCTGAGGAGCAGGCGACCCGCTACCAGCGCGAAGCCATCTACACCACGCTGGCATCCAACGTCGTCGTAGCCGCGATCCAGGAAGCCTCCCTGCGTGCCCAACTTTCCGCCACCGAAAGCCTCATCGATTTCAGCGAGCGCACCCTCGAGGTGTTGCGGGCCCAGAAGTCGCACGGCTATGCGACGCAGCTCGATGTCGTGGCGCAGGAGTCGCAGCTGGCACAGGTGCGCGCGACGCTGCCGCCGCTGCAGAAGCAGCTCGAGATTGAGCGCGATCTCCTCGCCACGCTGTCGGGCAATTACGCCGCGGACGGCGTCGCCGAGCGCTTCGATCTGGATCAGCTTCACCTTCCGGATAAGCTGCCGCTGAGCGTCCCCTCGCAGCTGATCGAGCACCGCCCGGATGTGCGCCAGGCGGAAGAGAATCTGCACGCGGCGTCGGCCGCGGTCGGCGTCGCGGTTGCGGCCCGCCTGCCGAACATCACGCTCACGGCCGATGCCGGAAAATCCGCCGTGACACTCGGCGCTCTGAGCTCCGCGGGCACGAACTTCTGGGACCTGGGAGCAGCTTTAGCGCAGCCCGTGTTCGATGGTGGTGTCCTGCTCCACAAGGAACGTGCCGCGCGCGCCGCGCTCCAGCAGGCGCGCGAACAGTACCGCAGCACCGCGCTCACGGCGTTCCAGAACGTAGCCGACGCGCTGGTTGCCGTTCAGCGCGACGCCGAAGCCCTGCAGGCGGCCGCAGCGAGCACCAGCGCCTCGAAGACGACCCTGGATACGGTACGCACCCAGCGGCGGGCCGGATACGCGAATTACCTGCAGGAGCTTAGCGCGGAGCAGGCCTATCAGAATGCCCTGTTGCAGCAGATCCAGCTCCAGGCAAGCCGGCTCGCCGATAGCGTGGCGCTCCTGCAGGCACTCGGCGGCGGGTGGTGGAACCGCTCGCCGGGGCCGGGCCTCGGGGGCGGTGCTGGCTGAGACCACGCGCGGTATCGCGCAAGAGCGAACATCCGCCCGTAGACTCCGCCCCCGACTCCCGCCCGCGAATCCGGGCAAACCCTGGCCACTCCGCCGCACGGGGCGGCGATCAGCGCTCCCCGTGCGCTTGGCGCTAGAACTGCCAGGCGACGCCGCCAAAGAAGCCGCGCGGCGGCCCGTATTGCGGGGCGAAAACCCCCACCCCCGTACCACTGCGGATCTGGTAGACCTTGTCGGTAACGTTGATGACGTCGAAGCGCACCATCAGCGGTCCCGTTTTTGCCAGCCGGAACTCGTGACTCACCCCAAAATTGATCTGGGTGTAGCTCGGTGTATGGTCGCCGTTGGGGATCGTTGATCCGTCAGGCAGCGTTAGGTCATCCCGCAGGCCTGTGCCGAAGATCATGTCGGCGCTGAAACGCGTGTGGGACCACACGTACGAGGCCCCGGCGGACGCGGCCACCCGCCCCTCGTGATCCAGATGGATGTAGTTATTCTGGATATACGCCAGGTCGGCAGCCCCGAAATTGAACTGCGAGGATTCGACGTCCTTTCCGTGGGCCGCCTGGAATGACACGTTGGCGTAGGTGGAGAAGTTCTTGACGGCATAGTTCGCCGAGAACTCCACGCCACCGATGAGGCCGTAGCGGTAGTTGAATGGCGTCAGGATGATCGGCGCCCCGAACTGCCCCTCGTCGATCAGGTGCTGCGCCTGCTCGTAGAAGCTATCCACTCCCAGCGTCAGGCTATTGTCGAGGAGCTTCTGCTGCACGCCAAAGTCGTAGTAGTTCGCGCGCTCGGCAATCGGCGGCGTGTCCTGGGTCACCGTGCCGGGGGGAATCGCCGAAGTGTCCGCGAACTTTGTGAAGGTCTCGCTACCGACGAGCTCAAACGGCGGTGGCGTGTAATAGCGCGAATAGCCGCCGTGCACGGTCGTCCCGGTCGCGAGCTGCCACACGAAGTTGACGCGTGGACTGAGCTGGCTGCCGCTCGAGTACGCGCTGTAGTGGTCGAACCGCAGGCCGTAGTTGAGCGTGAGCGGGGCGAATATCTGCCATTCATCCTGCAGGTAGGCACTTTCGATCGCCTGCGATTGCCTGCCGTTGTCGGGGATGGTCAGGGGGATGTCGCTCGTCTGCATCCCTTGCGCATCGATGGGCAGGACATTGGAAGTGGTCTCGCTCTGCGCGCTGTCGTGCTGAAAGTAGAAACCCCCCCGCACCGTATGCGAGGCGGTGAGCTTGTATGAGCCGTCAGTCTGCCAGGCCAAAGCAGTGTCATCCTTGAAGGCGTCCTGGGCGATGCCGTTGTAAAGCAGATCGCCGATCCAGTCGGGGGCGAAATGCAGGCTGGTGTAGCGCGCGGACAGGGAGGTCTGCCAGTTGAGGTCGCCCTGTGAATGCTGCCAGCTGATGATGGCGTACTCGGCAAGTTCGTGCTGGTTCTCGTTGAGATTGTCGCTGAGAAAGTCGCTCTGCCCCTGCACCTGGTAGCCCAGACTCGGCTGCAGCCCGCGCTGGTTCGGGATGTCGAAGTGATCATTGGACAGCCCGACGATCAGTGACAGGCGGTTCTGCGGATCCAGGATCTGCTCGAAGTAGCCGAACGCGTGGCCCTGCGTCGTATGGTCGTGCAGCGGGTCGGAGCTGCCATCGGGTGACTCAATCCCGAGGTTGTTCTGCTTGTAGTCGCCCGTCAGGTAGTAGCTGAAGTTGCCCGCGCTGCCGCCATACTCGCCCGCAGGCTGCACCGAGCCATGACTGCCGCCGTAGTACGAGATTTCTCCGCCTGGCTGCAGCAGGCCGCTGTTGGTCGTGAGGTCGATGACCCCGGCGGTGCGCAGGCCGTATTCGGCCGGGAGCGCACCGGTGATCAGGCTCAGCGAGGAGATGAGCCGCGGGCTCAGGGTCTGGCTGAAGACGCTGATACCCTCGGGCAGGATTACCCCGTTCAGCCGGTACTGCAGGTCATTGTGATCCGCGCGCACGTGCAGCTGCCCGAAGGAGTCCTGCACGACATCCGGTGCCTGCAGCAGGACCTGGTTGAGCTGCACGTTTTCGCCGCCGGGTGTCGCGGCAATGGCATCGCTGCTGATGGTGTAGGTCGAGGCCCCGGTCTGGGTCTCGATCTGCGAACGGGCGGCGTTCAGTCGCTGGGCCGTCACGACGATCATGGGCAGAGCAGCATCAGTGGCCGCAGGGCCGTCCGAGGTGGATGCATCTGCTGCAGATGACGCATCCGCTGCCAGTGAGACCGAAGGAAGCGCCAAGAGGCAGGCGGCATAGAGCGCGGCAACCACTGAAATAGTGGATGGCGCGTAAGAAAAGTTACGCATGGGAACTCCGCAAGAACTGAATACAGACCGCGAGCCGGCAGGTGCCGGCGGCGCGAACCTAAAGAGCGGTCTTCAGATCAGGCTGCGGGAGGGCCGCGACTGCGCGGCGAGGGCACGTCGGCCGCTGCGATCGCATACGCAGGCTCGCACGTGGGATTGAGGGTACGGGGTGCAAGGCCGAGTTCAAAGGAGTAAGACCCGGCAGGATTTGCGACCTGCGAAAAAGCCTGGCAGGTCGGGCACGAGGCCCCTTCCGAGACGCCAGAGTCCTGGCGTACTGAGACGCCGTCGGCCCCATGTCCGAAGTGGCTGAGCTCGTGCAATACGGCGCCGTGCTGGGCCAGAACCAGCAGCAGAGCCAAAACCCACGAGAGACAGCGTCTTTGCATCGCGATACGTTTGAACGCCGAAGAGTCTAGGCGGTCGCCGCTCACCGTGTCCAGCGCACGCTCGCCGTAGCTCTCCGGGATGAGAACGCGTCGTGGCACGAGCCGGCGGATGGGGCCCGCAGGCCCGGATGTCGGGTATCAGCTCAGCGCCGCCCACTCACTGGGCGTCGCATGACCAATGTGCAGCGCTATGGGCAATGGCCCACACGTAGGCAGACACCGCCTGCAAGTCCACCGCAGACGACGGCGCTCCGCCCAGGGGCGGCATGGCCCCACCGCGCTTTTTCGGGGTGGCCATGCCCTCTGGGATCGTCTTGGTGATGAAACCGCGAGACTTCCATCGCTCCCTTTCCCGGAAATACCCGATCACCCCGAAAGTTCGATGGCAGGCGGTGCAACTGCGCCAATCGAGGTCGCAACGGCGCCGAGGAGTAGCGGTACGGTCGCGGCCCGTTCGCGGTGCAATGCGCATCTTCGCAAGGCATCCGTTCATTCTCACTGCCTTGTTGGACTTGTGAGCCGGGCGGGTTGCGGGGCGCATTTGGATCCTATCTCGGCAACACAGAGGCGGACATCGCCCCGGGGCATGCAAAGAGACTCGGGTGAAATTCCCGAGTCATTCGTCCAAAGGGGCGCGGATCTGACTTGTAGCTCCCGGCGGTGACTCATTTTCGAGCATCCGCGGCCGATGGGGCCCGTGGCAATCGGCCATAAGAGAGAGCCGGCGGCGCCTACGGCTGAAACCTTCGGACTACCAGTACACCGGATACCTGCGTTTTCGCACGACGGCATGAAACAACAGCGCCACGAGCGTGAGCGGGACGGCTCCTGCAAGCACCGGGAAGAGCAGGAAGCCCCAGCCCGGGTGCGATAGAAACACGATCACGGGGTTCGAGCCGGCCGGTGGATGCACCGTGCGCGTCGCCATCATGGCGACAATCGCAACACCCACGGCGAGCCCGAGTGACCAGGCGTGCGGGCCGCAGACGTGCAGAAAGAACAGCCCGACGGCGGCGCTGATGAAGTGCCCCAGCACGACATTCGCCGGCTGGGCGAACGGAACTTCCGGATACCCGAACAGCAACACGCACGACGCTCCGAATGACCCCAGCAGCAGCGTGAGGTCCAGCCGCGCGCCCACCAGCGCCAGGGTGAGGATGCCCAGAAATCCCCCCACGCCGGCCCAGGTGATCGCGCCCGCCGTGGGAAACGCCGGGCGTGATCCCGTGGTGCCGCGGATGCGGCCAAGAAGCCGTTCCACGATCAGGCTTTGAACTTCGCGGCCTCCTCTGAGCCGCCGGTAGCATTGCCAGCGCTGTAGGAATGCGCCCCGCTGCCTGCCAGGCGGCCACCGTCCACGATCAGGTATTCCTCGCGAATCGGGCGTTTCTCGAACCAGCATTCCAGGATTTCCCGAGTTCCGGCGGCGTAGCGGGTCTGCGCCGACAACGAGGTCCCGGAGATATGAGGGGTCATGCCGTGATGAGGCATGGAGCGCCAGGGATGATCCTTGGGCGGCGGCTGCGGGAACCAGACATCGCCCGCATAACCGGCCAGCTGTCCGGACTTCAGTGCCGCGGCAATATCGTCGCGATTGCAGATTTTCCCGCGAGCCGTGTTTATCAGGTAGGCACCGCGCTTCATCTTGGCGATCAGCTGCGCGTTGAAGAGGTTCTCGGTCTCCGGATGCAGCGGCGCGTTGATCGTCACGACGTCGCACACCTTGAGCATATCTTCCACCTTAGCGTGGAAGGTTAGACCGAGCTCCTTCTCGACACTCTCCGCGAGCCGGTGACGGTCCGTGTAATGGAGCTTCACATCGAAAGGCTTCAGGCGTCGCAGGACGGCCAGCCCGATGCGCCCCGCCGCCACGGTGCCAACGTTCATTCCCTCAAGATCGTAGGAACGCTCGACGCAGTCCGCAATGTTCCAGCCGCCTTTCACGACCCACTGGTAGGAGGGGATGTAATTGCGGACCAGGGCGAGAATCATCATCACCACGTGCTCGGAAACGCTGAGACTGTTGCAGTAGGTGACCTCGGCGACCGTGACTTTGCGGTCCATGGCCGCCTGCAGATCAACGTGATCGGAACCGATTCCGGCGGTGATCGCAAGCTTGAGGTTTTTCGCCTTGGCGATACGCTCGGCGGTCAGATAGGCGGGCCAGAACGGCTGCGAGATGACCACGTCGGCATCAACAAGCTCCCGCTCGAAACGGCAGTTGGGGCCGTCCTTGTCGGACGTGACCACGAACGTATGGCCGTTGCTCTCGAGGTACTTCCGCAGCCCGAGCTCCCCGGTCACGCTGCCGAGCAGCGTTCCTGGCTTGAAATCAATTGCTTTGGGCGTCGGCGCAGTCTGGCCGCCCGGATAGCGCTCGATCTTAGGAATGTCATCGCGGGCGTAGGACTTCGGGTAGCCGCTGACCGGATCGTCGTAGAGAACGCACAGTATCTTTGCCACGGTTTGTCCCCCTCAGTGACTGAGGCACCCAGCCTGACGAGCACTCCATGCACGTTCAAATCGAACTCTTTGTTGAGATGATCGACGGCTTCGATCACCTGGCGCTGTTGATTGGACGCTTGCGACACCAGGAGCCGCTTATTCCTCTATTAGGCGACCCGTTTCACAACGGCAGGCGGACGCTAAAGGTCGTGCCCGCCTCCCGGGTCGAGGTCACCGACAGCGTGCCGTTGTGGGCACGGACTATCTGAGAGCAGATGCTCAAGCCAAGGCCCAGCCCCTGCCTGTGAGGTGCGATCGAGTGTCGCCAGAACGGCTCGAAAATCTTGGCGAGCGCCTCGCCCGGAATGGGCTCGCCCTCATTGGAGACCTGGAGCACGAAGTCAGCATCGTCGGTAAAGGCACTGACTCTCACGGGTCGCTCCCGATCGCCGTGCGTCAGGGCATTCGCGACCAGGTTTGACGTCACCTGCTGCAAACGACCGATGTCGCAGCGGACGGCGCGGGCGACGCGGATATCGACGCTCATCTCGCGGCCCGGCTGTCCGTCCTGAAGCTCCCTCACGACTTCGGTCAGAGCCACATTGACGTCAGCTCTGCTGTTGATGTCGACATCAATCCCGTGTCCGAGTTTCCCCCGTGCGAAGTCCAGAATGTCGTCGATCAGCGCCGACATTCGCCTTACGTTCGTCGAGATCCGTGCAGCCATCTCCTTGAGCACCGAGTCTGCAGCGCGTTTTTCAATGAAAGCGCTGCTCATTGCCACTGCCTGGAGCGGATTGCGCAGGTCGTGGCCGAGGATCGCCATGAACTGCTCGCGAAGCTCACTGGCCGCCCGCTCATCGCGGAGTGCGTTTTCGCTGTTCTCGCGGAGCAGTTCGCCCTCGAGCTGCACGGCGATCAGGCGCGCAAAGCGCTGGAATGTCCCGATCACCTTCGGGTCCGTGACTTTGGCCGGTCGCGGGTCGATCGCGCACAGGTTCCCGAAATACCGTCCGCTGGCGAACACGATCGGAACGGATACGTAGCTCTCGATCTTGTAGAGCCGGGGCGTGTGATGGTCACGATACTGCGGGTTCTGGCTCGCATGATCTATGACGATCGCAGACCGGGAGCGCTTGGCCTCGATACACAGGGTGGTTTCCAGCTCCAGCTGCCCGCCGGGCTTCAACCCGAAGTTGATCTCATCCTTGACCGCACACAGCGTCCAGGTCTTATCGGTGACCCGCGCTACGGCGGTAAACCCCATGCCGGTTAACTCGCACAGCACCTCGAGCAGGGTGGGAATGGCTTCCAGCCGACCTACAGCGGCGATGTCACGCGCTATCTCGCCTGGGTCATCGGTAGCCGCCTCGGGCCTTCTGACGACGTGGCTCGAGACTGCCTCAAGATTTCTTCCGGGAAGGCCCCGGGCTTCCTGCCCTTCGGAGTTCATGCGCGCATTCTACCGCGCGACGTACTTTGCCCCCGTAAGCGGTCTTGGTTCGAAAGATTCGGCGCTCTGCCGACCTGGCGCGCGCGTACGCAGGGGCCACGTGCGGATTGGGGCTTACGCCGCAGCTTCTCGGCTCAATGGATGCGCACCAACTGCGGGTGCAACGCGCGGAGCTATTCCGCCTTAGACATCAGCCACTTAGTGCCGCCGGCAGGCCAGTCCGCGCTGCGGTGATGCCGGCCGCCTGCGCTCACCACTTCAGACCGGCCGATATCCCATAGGTGCGCGGATCGTTGAAATTCGCGATGTTCAGCTCACCAAACGATGGGCCAAAGTCGATTCCGTTCTGCTTCTTGACTACATTCGCGACGTTCTTGCACCAGACCGACACCCAGCCGGTCTGCGAGGCGACGGGAATGTTCTCCCAGCGCAGCTGCGTATCGGCCAGACCGAGGGCTTCCGCCTGCGTGAGCGATGCCACCGACACCAGCGGGAAAGCCGCCGTCGCGGTCTTCGCGTACGGGTACAGGTAATAGCTGCTGGTGTAGTGGGCGTCGACGATGAAATGCAGGCTGTCGCCCTTGCCCGCACTCAGCATGCGCCAGTCGAAACCGCCGGAGGCCTGCCACCTGGGCGCGTGGGGAATCACGCGGTTGTCCGCCACATTGACGACCTCGCCGCTCGCGTCGGTGTCGTAGTAGGTGTTGTACCTCGCATTCAGGTAGGCGAGGTTCGCGGTGAGGCGCAGCGCCTCCACGGGGCGGAAGGCAGTCTCGAGCTCAACACCGCTCATCTTGGCGGAGCCCGCATTCTGGATAAGGCTCTGCAACGAGGACACCGCCGTGAACACGGACAGCTGCATGTCCTTGTGGTTGTTGATGAAGGCCGCGATGTTCACGTCCAGGCGCCGCTCCCACCAGCTCGACTTCAGTCCCACCTCGAACGAGTCGACGGTCTCGGCATTGAACGGCGTCGTGGTCGCCTCGTTTGAGCCGGCCTCGCCATTGAAGCCGC
>Ga0302324_100003759_pt1 | contig 34178 bp, 29 predicted proteins | sample Palsa_T0_1_FD_201949 | JGI IMG/M metagenome (GOLD analysis project Ga0302324, IMG submission 201949) | Peat permafrost microbial communities from Stordalen Mire near Abisko, Sweden - Palsa_T0_1 | ecosystem: Environmental > Terrestrial > Soil > Palsa > Peat permafrost | place: Sweden: Abisko...
AGCAGCTGCTCGACGCGGCCGCGCTCGTCAACCTCGGGCGCGAGCTCGGAGTCGATCACACGACCGCTGCCCGCAGAGTGCGTGATCTGGTGGAGAACTATCTTGCCTGGCCATGCCATCAGCGGGGAGTTCACGGTTTCCCAGGTGGGGCGCCCAGAGCAAGTACTACTTCATCGACCCTCTGCTCGCACGGCTTGCTCACCTCCGCGTAGATCGCCTCCCCGAGCCGGATACCTCCGCGATCGGCGAGTAGCAGATCGGACAGGGGCGACCCAAGTCTTCATCAATTGATCCCTGGGATAACCAGGCCTTGCTCCGCCGCGAAATCCCGAATCTCGCGCAGCGTCTTGACGGATACGCGGTCGAGCTCCCCGATTGCATCGAAGATACGGGTGGCTTCAGCGACCGGATAGTTGTGCGTGAGGTCGTTGCGGGTGTTGTTGATCCACAGGAGCTCTGCCGCATACGTGAGCCTCAAGCCCTTGTACACCACTGGCATCGCCGGGCCGACACGCACATAGCCGTGAACCAACCCGTAAGCGTTACGCAGTAGCTCGTTGAAGGAGTTCATCGCATCGTCGAAGGCAGCCGCCGCACGATTGGCGAGATCACGCTCGGCGGGCGTGGATCCATCGAAGCTCCGCTGGAAGCTCGCGCGATCGTAAGTGGGGAACTGCTTCTTGGCGTAGGCCAGATCAGGAATCTGCCGAGTCAACAAAAAGTGGGCCTGCGAAAGAATCTTCCGCTCCAGCTTCGCCCGATCCTCCTCCGAGCTTGACGACAGGGTGCTCGAGGACGTACCAGAAGGCGGTTGACTGGATGGCGGAGTGCTCATGCTGCTCGCACAAGCGTCTCCCAGGCGGCGGTCATCTGCTGCTCGCGCGCAGCCGCCTGGGCCGCGGCCTTGCGAGTGAGGCCGGTACGCCGACGCTTCAGCGATGCCCAAACCTCACCGCGATCTGTCAGAGGACGCCCATGATCGATGATCTCCAACGCGAACCCTCCATCGGCCAGCGCATCCTCCAGGCGAATCACATGCACTGGACGCCCCACCGCGCGCGTCACACGCCGCTCCAATGCGGGTAGCGACGTACGGGCTGCGCCGCGCAACTTGACGAGCAGATCTACATCAGAGTCGGCGTGGTCGGTGTCCTTTGCGACGGACCCGTACAGAACGGCCGCCTCGATGCCTGGCTCGGTCCGAAGCGCCGCCACCAGCGTCTGCAACAGACGCCAATGGCTGCGCACATAAGCCCGCTCATCATCCGAGATCGCAAGCCGATGTGCCGACTGGCGCGTGCTACGCAGCAGCTCCCTGGATACCGCTCGGCGCAGCGTCCGGTCGCTGACATCCAACTCGCGGGCAAGCTCAAGCGTTGCGCTCATCTGTCCAAACACTATCAGCTCACCACTAGCTCGTCTGTCCAAAAGCAAAAGGCATGCGCAGTGTGGGCGACCAGCAGGCGCAGACGTTTATCGAGTTGTACCGCTCGCGAAATGGTCTTCAGCATGCTTCTCCGGGAGTCGAGGCCGACGAGGTGCGCCGGCAGGCTCGCCTTCTCCTACGCCATCTCCCGCGGTTTGTGGAGAGCTACGTCAACTGGCTGAAGAAGCACGACATCGAGCTTTGACTTTGCGGAACATCATCCCGCAGTGGTATGATCCTCGCCATGGCCACGATAGCCTGGCGAGTCGCGGAGCTGGCGGAACGACGTGGCTGGGGAGCACGACAGCTTGCCAAGGCGGCGGGACTCGACGACAAGACCGTGCGCAACATCCTTGCGGGCCGGGCGACACGCGTCGATTTGGAGACGATTGCGCGGCTGTCGAGGGCACTGGAGGTCACTCCAGGGGCGCTGTGGACGACCCGACCCGACCCGGCGGGGGCGTGGGCGAGCACAGCTGGCTCGGCCGGACAAGCTCAGGCTGGCGAGCTCGAGGAAGTTCTCGCCGGCCGTCGACCCGAGGATGTCCACTCCGGGCTTGATCGGGCCGTGCGGGCGCCTTGAGTCGCTGCTATCTCGACACAAATTTTCTCTATGTGCACTTGAGGGCAAAGCGCTCTGAGGCGCCGCCCACGATCGAGGACTGGCGTCAGCGAGTCCTTGCAGAGGTGACGGTCGATGGCGGCGTGATCAGTGCGCTGGTGTTCGACGAGCTGGCCTACCGGTTGATCCTCGCGTGGTTGCGTGACGATGGTGTCGAGGATCCACTTTCGAAGTATCGAGCGGACGCGCAGTCGGCAATGGGAGTCGTGCGGCGGCGCCTGACGAGCACCTGGCGCGCGGTGGACTCGCTGTCCCTTGAGTTGCTGCTCACCGATCGTGCGGTGGTGGATCGGGCGAGAGCGCTGATGGCCCGACCCGGTCTTGGCCCACGCGACTCCTTCCACGCGGCACATGCACTCGTCGGGGGCTGTGACGCAATCGCAAGCACGGATGAGGCGTTCGACCATGTCGACGGACTACGCCGCCTGGCGCCCTGAACGTCAGCTCGGCCCGGGTGGGCGCGGGGCGCGATCGGTGCCGGCTCGCTCTACGCGCTGAGCGGGGACCGAGATTGGACGAGGCGGAGCGCTGCGGCGCTCGATGCTGATGTAGCGCTCCACGTCGTGCCCAACGATGTAGAGCAGCCGGAGCGTGATCAGACGCGACATCCGCCCGTTGCCGTCGCCACGAGCCTCCGCGATGCTCGTCAGAGAGGCGACAGCGCTCGGGGGGAGCGCCCCAAAATGTAGCCGCGCAGTCACCGTCCGAGCCGGTACGCTGAGAGCATGTCACGGCTGGATCGCATCACCACTATCCCAAACATCTGCCACGGGCAGCCCACGATCCGTGGTCTGCGCTACCCGGTCGAGAGCCTTCTGGAGCTTCTGGCCTCGGGCATGACGATCGAGCAGATTATCGCCGATCATCCAGACCTCGAACGCGAGGATCTGCTCGCCGCTCTGGAGTTCGCGGCGCTGGCCGCTGGCGGGCACCGGGTCGTGCCGCTCGCCGCAGCATGAAATTCCTGATCGATGCTCAACTCCCGCTGCGGCTGTCCAACCTGCTGGTCGAAGCCAATCACGACAGTATCCATACCTCCGGCCTGCCAGACGGCAATCGAACCGGCGACCGCCAGCTTGCGGACATCGCCGACAGCGAGAACCGCGTGGTGGTCACAAAGGACCGCGACTTCCGCGATAGCCACCTGCTGCAGAGCCTGCCACGCCGGCTCCTCGTGGTCGCCACCGGCAACATTGCCAACGACGACCTGCTCGCCCTGTTCGAGGCCAACCTCAGCTTGATCGCTGACGCCTTCGAGAACGCCTCCCTCGTCGAAATCAGCGAGGCGAGCGTCGTCATACACGACAGCCGATGATCCGCCACGCCAGTGCCCGGCAACGGCCGGCTGCGCAGGCAGTGGTTCAGCATTCAGTCGTAGTTAGCGCCTTCCGCCTCGAGTTCGGCTATCAGCCTCGGCCGCCCACAAGCCTCTGCGGGGTCTGAGGCGCGGACCGCGCGCACCGCCGGCCCGGGGGTGCTGTCGGGCACCGAGGTTGCCTACGTCGACCGCTGGCATGGTTCTCTCCAAGGGCAACGAGGGTTTCAACCCCACAGGAACCTGCGTGTCATGGCAAAGATTCGATGTTCTCCACGTTGCGGCGATGGGCGGATTATGAATAGATCCACGCGCATTGTGATTTTCGCTCTGCCCATGCCTCGGAGGACCCGCGTGAGCTCAATCGGATGAAGGCCGTCGAGCGCGGCGTGGACCAGCTCTACAACTACATGGCCGAGCCGAGTGCTTTCGGCTTGGAGTTGGCCCAGCTTCGCAAGCGTACCGACCAGACCAACGCCCGGCATGATCTGCAGGCACTCCGGCGCAATCGCGTCATCTCCGCCGAACTAACGACTCGCCTGCAGCGGCTGCGCGAACTGCGACGATTGCTGGTACACGAATACGCCACTGCCACCGCCGAGCAGATCCACGAGTCGGCTCGGATCCTCGTCGCTGACTTCCCGATCTTCTACAACGCCTACGGCGAGTGGATCAAGCGAGGCTTCGCGCGAGCCGCGTCAGGGTAATGACTCAGCAGGCTCGTCATGGTGCAAGCTGTTCAGACGCGAAGTCTGGCTTGGGTGCCCACCTCCTGCGTAAGTTTGCCGGCTAGCAATTCAACGCCTCCCGCAAGGAGGTGGACTTCGTCGGGCCGACGCTCGGTGGTGTCGGCTTCGAGGGCAAGCACTCCGACAGGGGTCTGGAGAAGGAGAGCGCCACCGTGCGCTCGATCTGCAACGAGCAGGGCGTGATGGCCAGTCGAACGCTGATCGGGAGGGCCAAGCACGGCAATGTCCTATTCATCCCGTCGTCGTTCGTGGCCTATCTGCTCTCGGAGTAGGGGCCGCGGTGGCGCCGCGCCCGCGCGCCGAGGTGATCGTGGCGATAATCGCAGGTGTGTGCGCTGCCGCGAGCAGGGCGCCGCCTTCAAGGTTGTTCAGCGATGGAGGAGGATGCCTTCTCCGAGGGCTTGGGCTATGAGAGCGAGGTCTCGCTTGTCGTGGAGATGACGTGCGTGCTCGCGCAGGTCGAAGGCCGCGTTCATCGCGGCGACAAGGTCGGCGGCGTGGGCGTCGACCTCGACCTTGGCCTTGTGGTGCTCTGCCAGCCAGTGGGCGATGTCCGGCCAGTGCCACAGGCGGTCTTGCGGTCGGCGTATGTGACTGGTGAGGAAAGCCTCCGGGGCCGCGCTGGTTGGTGGAGAGCAGCCGGATGTACTCGCGTGAGAGCCCACTGCGCTTGGCGATGGCGGCCATGGTGACGAGCTCGTCGGGCTCGATGCGCACGACCTGCAGGTCTGGCACGGCGGTGGTGACGTCTTTGATGGCGCTGGCCAGCGCCGCGCTGAAGCTGGCGGCCTCGCGATCGAACGCTCCGTACTGGGCACCGTCAAGGACCCCAAAGAGGGCGTCGTCGCAGCAAGCCTCGTACAACGCATCGAGATGCTTGTCGTCCAGTGCGTCGCCATGAAAGAAGATGGTGAAACTGTGGATCGTCGGTGGAATCTGGCGATGAGATCACCTACGTCTCTCGGACTGGGGCAGCGCTGTGGCCGTCGGACTGGGGCCGTGAGGTCGAGCGGCTCTTCTCGGTCCACCGGCCGAGTATGGGCAAGTATTTGGGTCGCATCCGCGCGGCGAGTTGAGGGATCGACGCCGTTGGTGGCGGAGCGTCGTGCTCCGCCACCGGGCGCGGTCTGCTGCACAGGGATGGCCAGGTCGCGGCATGCCCCGACACCTCCGCGTGCGGATCGCCAAGCGAGACGACACCGTCCCCGCGATATGTGTATGGTTCCGACCATCAAACGCACTCCCCCCGACTGTCGGACCCTGCGGTCGCGCCGGTCGCCGACCCAGGTAAGGATATGAGCGAAGTCACCAGCGTAAACGGCAAAACCGGTGCGGTCGTCCTGAAAGCGGCCGAAGTCGAAGCGGTTGCAACGTCGGAGGTGGGCCAGCCGAGCGGCGTGGCGTCGCTCAACGCCAGCGGCAAGCTTCCCGAAGCGCAGCTTCCGAGTTCGGTGCTGACCAGCGGTCAAGGCAACTTCCTACCCCTCAAGCAGTTCGGGGCCGTGTGGAACGGCGTGACAGACGACTCCAAAGCCCTCGAAGAAGCTATCACCGAATCGATCGCCAAAGGTGGCGTGCCGATTCTGTTGCCTGCGGGGAAAGGGTACATCTCCAAACGGATCAGCTTGCCGCCGAATCTGTCATGCGTTGTGCCGATCATGGGACCTGGCCGCTTCAACTGCGAAATCATATGTGGAGAAAAAGGTTTCCTAACCTTCGCCAAAGCGAACACCGGCGAAACCTGTGGCAACTTCGAACTCAAAGGCTTCCACATCAATGCCGAAAAATTGAAAACCCACTGCGTGGTGGGCAATGGCGGATCAACTGAAGTAGTTGCGCGGGAAAATATCAATATCGCCAACATCAAGATGTCAGACATTCGCCTCACCGGGGTCCCGTTTGCGGACGAAGAATACGGTCTCGGCAACATCGAAATGATCGTTGGGCATCAAAGCCCGGGGGAATCATTGAACACCATCGAAAACATCGACATCGGGGAGGACTGTGAAATCCTCGGAGGGCAGGTCGGAGTATCAATTTTTGCCTCCTACTTCCAGGCTGGCCTCGAAGGGCCAGCCAACGTCAGGTTCCGCAACGTTCGATTGGGTGGCAAGAACAAACCGATGACTATCGACACCGGTGCTCTTCCTACGAAATTTGGCTATGGCTCTTTAGCGCAGATCGGAGCGAATGGATGGTCAGATGGCCAGGGAATAGTCATAGAGAACATTAGGGCACGTCGATCGTCTGACAATGCGATCGAGACTGACGTCCCGTGCCTCTGTCGCAATCTGTACACCGAAGACTGTTACACGGTGGGTGTCACGCTGAGCAGCTTCAACGTCGCGACCATCAAAGAACCCGTTGTGATGAAACTCTCGGAAGCCGCCAAAGCGGGTGCGACCGTTCTAAAGCTCGCCGCAACGACTATTACTTCCTCAACGGCTAGCTACGCAGTGGGGCAGGAAGTTGTGGTGTACGGCGCCGGAGTCACCACGAGCGAGGTCCGCACCATCAAGGCAGTACTCTCCGCGACGGAACTCGAACTCACGGAAGCACTCGGCCTAGAACACGCCATCCATGCACCTGTGCAACTCGTCGATGAGATGAACGCCGCCGAGTACAGGGTGGAGAACTTCCGCAACATACGGTCTGCAATGACGATCGGATCGAAGCACGGCCTGCAGATCAAGAACTTGAACGACGCTCTCCCAATGGCGAGGATCGTGATGGACGGAGTGACACTCGCCGACGAAGTGGCAGACACGGGGGTCGCTGGGATCGCGTGGCAAGCCGGCACCGAACACAGCCTGACCGGGGCTCCCTCATCGATCGAGATACGGAACCTGACCGTCGAGAAGGAGAACCTGACCTACTCGGGTACCGGCACGGCGGAAGTGATCGCCAACATCCTCTCGAGCTACTGCCCGCCGATCCCCGTCAACATCCACGGGAAGATCCGCGTTATGGGGCCAGGGGCAACGAGCACGGGCAAAGTCAAGCTGAAAATGCTCTCGCTGGGCAGGAGCGCTGTCGCCAACCTCGACATCACAGGGCAGTTCATCCTCGGCAGCACTGGTGGTGAAAAGCTCGAAGGCATCGAATTCGGCTTCTACCCGGGCGACATGTCGGGGAGGATACGTCTGACCACGTTGCCCAGCGTCATCGAAAGCGGTGGCGGAACGGTCTATGGGGTGAGGCTGTACAAGGCACGCTGCTATGCCTCCTCCATCATCAAGAATGCGCTCGCTGCCGAAGCTGCCGAAAAAGCTCTCGAACTTGTGCTCGAAGGCTCTACGTCGATAACGGCCGGGCAGCAGATCGTAGTCGGCGCTACGACGGGCGAATCGGAGATGCAGTACGTCTCCGAAGTGAAAGCGAACACGCCCGAAGCGGGAAAGACGACACTAAAACTCGTAAAGATCGGGGCGACGGGAGGAACTGCCCACGCTCATGCGGCGGGCGCCATCGTTGCGCTTGCCCACAGCATCGAGGTGTATGGGAGCGATTTCACTGGCTTCAAGGACACGGGAGGCGCCGTCTCGGCGGAAGACCCCGAAGTGCTGACGCGAGCGCGCGTACACGATAACGTTGTATTCGGCTTGCTGGCACCTACGACCCTGAAAGAACCTGGAGCATCTGAAAACATCGGCCTCGTCACTGGAGAAGCGGCCGCAGGAAGAAAAGGCATCGTCTCGGGCGAAGGGGGCGGTACCGTCACGAAGGTCGCTATCTCCAAGGACGGCGTCAACTTTGTGGAGGTAACGACGAGCGCCGTCGGGTTCCCTGCGCAGTCGGGCGACTTTTGGAAGCCAACCTATTCGGCGTATCCGGGGGCTGGTTTCAAGTTCATCCCGGACCGCGCGTAGGACTGCCGCTATACGTAAGATTCGGCGGAGGATGCTGCAAGCCATCGACGGACGAGCCAGGCAAGCAGCCAGGCAGGCAGCGCCGCCGGTTGTCGTGCGGTGAAGTCCGTGCCGTACACATCGTATGATCGGCCGAAGCTGTCTGCGCTCGCATAGTCCATGATGCGCACGCTGGTCCGAGACGTGTGGTCCAGCGTGGTGCCTGCCGCCGTGGCGCGTATCCGGGTCGCATCTGCGCGGCGGTTGAGGGATCGACGCCGTTGGGGGCGGAGCGTCCATGCGCCGCCATCGGGAAGGTCTGCTGCACATGGATGGCCAGGTCGTGGCATGCGCGACCCCGCGTCTGCCGATGAATCGCAGGCGCGGCGACACGCGAGCCACGATATCTGTATGGTTCCGCTCTTCAACCAATCATCCACCGCTCGCTGCCCCAGGGCCGCGGCACCCGACAAGCCAGGTGAGGACATGAGCGAAGTAACCAGCGTGAATGGCAAAACCGGCGAAGTGGTCGTGAAAGCGGCCGACGTAGAAGCGATTCCCGCGTCGGAGGCCGGGCAGCCGGGCGGCGTGGCGACGCTAAACGGCAGCGGAGAACTCCCCGAAGCGCAGCTGTCGAGCTCGGTGGCAAGCGGAAGCGCCGTTGGGGCTGGATACAACGGCTTGCTGTGGAACTCGGGCACGAACAAATGGGAAGAGGAGAACCTGGCGGCACTCGCGAGCCCCGCGTTTACGGGGACACCGACCGCCCCGACGGCCGCGACGACTACAAACACGACGCAAATCGCGACAACGGCGTTCGTACAAAAAGTCGCTGTCCGCTCGAGTGCCGAAGAAGACGCAACGGAAGTCGAAGGCACTTTAGAACCCGCGATCCCGACGGGCAAGGAAATCGCAGGGTTTGCCTACACGATCAAGGGCACGACCGTCCTCAAACCTCCGACGGGAGCGCCCGCGGGCTTCAGCGAAGTCGTTGTCCGTATCACGCAGAATTCGGCAGGCAGCCACACCTTCAGCACGTCAGGGATCACCTGGAACGGAGGGGAACCCGTTTGGCCGAAAACGGCCACCGCGTCCTTCGTGATCTCCCTCTTCACCCTCAATGGCGGTACGACGTGGGAAGCTCAGGGGCCAGAAGTGGGAGCGACGGGAGCGACGGGGGCCACGGGGGCCACGGGGGCGACCGGGGCGACGGGTCTCGGCATCCTACCGGTGCTCATGCCGATCGTCGCCGGTGGAATCCCTATACCGGAGTCGAGTGGTGCCATAGGAACGGCATTTGCCGCCGTATTCCTTCGCTGCGTGGTGCCAAGCACTGGACATCTCAAAAAAGTCCAACTTCCGATTGGCAATACCCGAAACGGAAAAACGAGAACCGCAGTATTTGATACAGGGGAAGCAAACTCCGGTTACTACACCTGCCTGTGGGAAGGGCCGGAAGAGGAATACACCGAAGCCGGATTCCATTCGGCTGGAGCGCCGGAAATCGCCGTCACGGCAAATCAACACATCATGGTCGCATTTATGAACAGCGGCACCACTGCCCAATTTGGCTATACATTCAAAGCGGTTCTCTCGGCGTTTGAGGAACTTCCCAGTGGGTTTCTTCCGGTGCCCGGCGGCGCACTCCCGAAGCTCGTCGGCGTGCATACTTACGCCAGCCTCTCCTTCGGAAGTGTCGGGGCTAAACTTGCAGAGGCCGAACTCACGACGGGCGGAGGCGCATTTATACCCATTGGAGCCATTTCATAATGCCACGGCATCGTCGATCGGGTAGCAGCTCGGCCCTCGCGCCGCTCGACATCTTCGGGCCTAGCAATATCTTCGTTCGCAATATCGCGAGCCTGCCGGCTTCGACGAATCAGGTTCCCGCCGAAAAGATCATCGCGCAAATGAAACTCCCAGTGACGATCCAGCCGCCTTCGTCCTATTCACCGTCACTGTATGTTGTGCCGGCGGGGCAGCCTACGCAGAAAGTCAAAGTTCCCGCCGAACACGTAGGTCTCCAGGAACAATGCGAAGCGGTCCCCGTGCCGACGGCGGCGCTCATCCCGTCGAAAAGCATCTGGACACCCACCGGGACCGACAAATGGGTGTGCTTCTGGCAACCGAGTACAAACAAGATGTGGGAGTTCTGGACTTTTGAAGGCACGGAAGGCTCGTATAAAGCAGGTTACGGCGGCTTCGTCGAAGGAGTCAGCAATTGGAACGGCATCTACGCCAATCTGGAGGGCGCGCGCGCGACCAGCCTCTCGCTCTGCGGCGGTATGATCTCAATTCAGGATCTAATCGAAGTGCTGCTCGGTGGCGGCATCAGACACGCACTGGTCGTGAACCTTCCTGTAACAAAACCAATTGAAAGCGAAAAAGGTCCCATTCCGCCTGCCACGCGGTGCGACGAACAGATGAATGATACGGCGGTAGAAGCGGATGGCGTGGCTGAGTCAAACTGGTTCCGCCTTGCCCCGCACACCATAAGCACCTACATCAACACCTCCACGGAACCGCTGGCGGCAGCGATAGACCAGGCGATGCAGACCTACGGCTTCTTCGTCGGTGATAGCGCCGGGTCGGCCACCATCAACGTGCAATCGATGCAGCACGCCGGGAGCGTCTACGCCTACGAGAAGATCAACCCGTTCGCCGGCCTGAAAGCACCGACTGAACCGTACTACGACTGGAACGCCAGCCAATATGGATACGCGGACAGCCTGTACGACCCCTCGCTGCCGCTGCTCAAAGAGGTCCCAGCCAAAGTCCTCCTGAAAATCCCCTTCTTGCTCACCGAACGCATCGAACCACGATCGTCGTGACTGCGGCTATGCGCGAGATCGGGCGGAGGGCGTCGGCTGCAAGCAGCGGGGGTCCGCGGCGTTCATAGGAGGCTCTGGCTCCAGGTCTACGCGGGAACCGGCGTCCATATGCGCGGGAGACCAGACGCTCCTCCTGGCCCTGAGGTCTCTCAGCGGGCGCGCCCGCCATCTGGCGGAAGAAAAGTGCCCCACGAACCGTAATTGGTGGGTATGATCTGCGACCTTGGCCTGTAAGCGTCAGGTGCCTCAGCCACCACGGAGGGGAGAGCGATGCGCCGGATATGCGCGGTAGTGATCGTTTGCGTGCTGTCGCTGCTCGCGACCGCTGCGCAGGCGTCGGCAGCAGAAGAAATGTTCGGGTCAAGCCTGACCAACTCGGGCGGGAACCTGCGCACCGGATGGTACCCGAACGAGCCGACGCTAACGCCGGAACTCGTCGGCGGCGGCACTTTCGGCCGGCTGTGGACGACGCCGGTCGAAGGGCAGGTGTATGCGCAGCCGCTGTTGGGCGACGGAACACTGTTCGTGGCGACCGAGAAGAACGACCTCTACGGCCTGAACCCGGCGACCGGTGCGGAGGCGTGGACGAAGAATCTCGGCGTACCTTGGGACCCAGGCGAAATCAGCTGCAATGACCTCGCTCCAGAAGTCGGCGTGACCTCGACGCCCGTGATCGATCCGGAAACGAACGTTGCGTATCTGACGTACAAGACCTATGGGCCGGAAATAGAACCACAACCTGGGAAAAAGGAAAAGAAACCAGAATGGTTCATGGACGCGGTCAATGTGTCGACCGGTGCGCAGGAGCCGGGCTTTCCGGTGTTGTTGAACGGCACCGCTTGGAATGCGCCCGGTCAGGAATTCCATGCCAAGTACCAACTGCAGCGTCCGGGACTGCTCCTGATGGAAGGCGTCGTCTACGCCGCCTTCGGCTCCGATTGCGACGCCAGCCCTTGGGATGGCTGGGTGTTCGGCGTCTCGACTGCAGGCACCGTCAAGGCTCGCTGGGTCGCGGATGAGACCTATACGGGCGCTGGCATCTGGCAATCGGGCGCGGGCCTCACGTCCGACGGCCCGGGCAGGATCCTGCTGAGCACCGGCAACGGTGGCGCACCGACGGGGCCAATTGCCGGCGACAATCCCCCGCCCGACCTCGGCGAGTCGATCGTGCAGCTGGACGTCCACCCCGACGGCGAGCTGAAGGCGGAAGACTTCTTCGCCCCGTACGACGCCAAGACACTGGATGAATGGGACGCCGACTTCGCCTCCGGCGGCGTGACGGGCCTACCCGAAGAATACTTCGGCACGCCGACCATACCGCACCTCGCGGTGGCGGTCGGCAAGGACGGCTACGTCTACCTGCTCAACCGCGACAATCTCGGGGGAATCGGCGAGGGACCGTCGGGCTCGGATGACGTCGTCCAGCGGATCGGCCCCTACGGCGGCGTATGGTCGCGGCCGGGCGTGTGGCCTGGCGAAGGCGGCTGGGTTTACATCCCAACTGCCTCGGGCGGCACAAGCGCGTCAGGCTCCTCCGGCAACTTGCGTGTCTACCAGTACGGCGTCTCCGGCAGTGGCGCGCCCACGCTCTCGTTGCAGGCCACCTCCTCCGAAGCGTTTGGCTTCTCCTCCAGCGCACCCATCATCACCTCCGACGAAACTATTCCGGGCTCGGCGCTTGTGTGGATCGTATGGGCGCCGAACGGCGGTGGCGAAGGAGCTCAGCTGCGCGCCTACGACCCGATCCCGGTGAACGGCGAACCGGTGATGCTGTGGAGTGAACCGATCGGCACCTCGGCGAAGTTTGCGACGCCTGGCGTGGGGGCGGGGCGACTCTACGTGGGCACCCGCGACGGACACGTGATCGCGTTCGGCTCGCCCGTCACCCCCATCCTGAGCGGCTCCCCGACAGCGTTCGGAACAACGACCATCGGGGACACCTCTGAAAAGACGCTGACCCTCACCGCGACCGAACCGCTCACCTTGTCGACACTCGACTCAAGCTCCTCCCAGTTTACGCTCGGCACGCCCTCCTCGCCGTTGCCCGCCACCCTCACGACTGGCCAGACGATCCAGGTGCCGATCATCTTCTCGCCGACTGGATCGGGGCCGATCGGCGGGATGCTGACCGCCACCACGAGCACAGGCAAGACGGCGAGCTTCGGGATCTCCGGCATCGGCCAGGTTGCGGCCGCCAAGCTTGAAGTATCCCCGCTGGTAGTGACATTCGACGGTACGGCCGTCGGCGAACACGCATCGGCGGGTGCCACTTTCCGCAACGTCGGCGGTTCACCACTCACGATCGAAAAGGTGAAGCTGCCTGCGGCCCCGTTCGGCGTTGAAGGCCCGCCCGCTATTGGTACGACGATCGAACCCGGCAGCTCGATCACGATCACCGTCACCTTCAACCCGACGACGACGGGTGCGTTCAACGGCGAAATTGGCCTGGAAACCACCGGCGGCGATGAAGCGATAGCCCTTTCCGGCGCAGCCAGCCTACCCGGGGCACTGGAAATCAAAAGCGAAGATGTCGAATATGGCGAGGCGGACGTCGGCACCAGTGAGTCCAAGAGCTTCACGGTCACGAACACGGGGGGCACCGCGGTGGAAATCACGAAGTCCAAGCCCCCGATTGGAGGCGCCTTCGCTGCCACCACCTCGCTTTCGGAGGGGACGACGATCGCACCCGGCGAAAGCCTGACCGAGACGGTTAAGTTCACACCAACAGAAGCCGGGCCGGCAAGCGCTGACTGGCCGATCAACGGCAAGGACGAGACTGGGCTGCACGATGTGGAGTTCAAGGGCGTCGGCGTCATCCCCGAACCCCCCGCAATACTCAGCGGCTCGCCGACGGTGTTTGGGACGACGACCATCGGGGATTCCTCCGAAAAGACGCTGACGCTCACGGCGACCGAATCGCTCACGCTGTCAAAACTCGCCTCGAGCTCCTCGCAGTTCGCGCTCGGCATACCCTCCTTGCCGTTGCCTGCGACGCTTATGACTGGGCAGACGATCAAAGTTCCGATCATCTTCTCGCCGACTGGATCGGGGTCGATCGACGGGATGCTGACCGCCACCACGAGCACAGGCAAGACGGCGAGCTTCGGGCTCTCCGGCACCGGCCAGGTGGCGGCCGCCAAGCTCGAAGTATCGCCACTGGTCGTGACTTTCGACGACACAGCCGTCGGTGAACGCGCGTCGACGGGCGTCTTGGTCCGCAATGTTGGCGGCATGCCACTGACGATCACCGACGTAAACCTGCCTTCGGCTCCATTCGGCGTCGAAAGCCTGCCCGCAGCCGGCGGGACGATTGAACCCGGCAGCTCGATCACGATCACGGTCACCTTCAACCCGACGACGGCGGGCGCGTTCAGTGGGCAAATCGCCCTGCAAACGACCGCCGGCGACGAAACAATCGATCTCTCCGGAGCCGCCAGCAAAAGTCTCGTTCAGTTGCTCCCCGGAGGCCTGGGCATGGGAGGCTCGTCCGTGCCGGAAGCCACGATGCCGCGGTTTATAGGCGCAGAGCTGATGGGCATGGCCTTGACCGCCAACGCCTCGGGCACGATTGGCGTCAAGGTGAGCTGCCCAGCGGGGGAGAGCAGTTGCGCCGGCGCGATCACGCTGCGAACGACCGTCGCCGCAGGAGCTGCGGCGGGCGCTTATTCCAAGGCACACAGGGTTACCAGCCTCACTCTTGCTAAGGGCTCATTCACGGTCACCGGGGGACGGGTGAGCACCGTGAGGCTGCGCCTTTCAAAGAAGGCGCGTGCGCTACTCGCACACACCCACGTACTGCGCGCACAAGCGACGATCGTCTCCCACGATCCGGCGGGCGCAGCATACACGGCGCAGGTTAGCGTCACGATCCGTGCTCCCAAGCAGCAGCGCGCCCGGAAAACCAGGATAGCCGGCTAGTAGTGCTCCGTTAGGTTGGTGGTGGGTGTAGTTGGTGGTCGGGCGGCAGCTCTCTGCGGCAGGTGGGGCAGGTTCCGTGCCAGCGGGCCAGGAGTGCTTGTAGCTCCCGGAGGATCGCGAAGAGCGTCAGGCTGCCGCCCTGGCTGGAGGGCGCCGGGTTCGCTCCAGGGTGAGGAACGCGTGCGCGATGGAGACGAGGGTGACGTGGTGGTGCCAGCCGCGGTAGGTGCGGCCCTCGAAGTGGTCGAGGCCGAGCGCGTCCTTGAGCTCGCGGTAGTCCTGCTCGATCCGCCAGCGCAGCTTCGCGAGTTTGACCAGTGTCTTTAGTGGCGTGTCGGGCGGGAGGTTGGAGAGCCAGTACTTGGTCGGCTCCTCCTTGCCGGGGGGCCACTCGCACAGCAGCCGGCTCACCGCGAGTTCCTCGCCGTTTCTGTTGGCGTTGCTGCGCAGCTGAACGTTCGCGGGGCGGACCTCAAGGGCCAAGAACCTCGATGTCATGCTGCCGCGTGTGCCCTCCCGCCAGATGACTGTCTGAGCGGCTTGCTTGCCGGCGGCGAGCGCCAGCGCCTTCAGCGAAGATGGCTCCTGTCGATAGCGTGGCTTGGGTGGCCTGCCGGTCCCCTTCCACTCCGGCAGCTCGGGCCCGACGCCCTCACCATAGGCAGAGGTGGCGCCCTTGACGTCCAGCACGTACTGCAGCTCGCGCTCCTGGAGACCCAAGCGGAACTCGGTGATATCGCCGTAGGCGCCGTCGCCGAGGATCACCGGCGCCTCGACCGCCCAGCCGATCAGCTCATCGATCATCTCGAGCGCTTGTCGCCATTTCTCGACGTGGTGCGCATCCTGCGGCAGCTTGGCTTTCTCGCGCCGCTGCTGGTTTGACTCGCTGTCCTCGTCCCACTCCTGCGGGATGAACAGCCGCCAGTCAAGCGGACACGACGCCCGCTCCGAAGCGGCGTTGATCGACACCCCGAGCTGGCAGTTGCCGACCTTTCCCAGCGCACCGGAATACTGGCGCGCGACCCCGACCGACATCTTCCCGAACTTCGGGAACCCCGTGTCGTCAACGATCCACGCCTCCGGCTCGATCTCAGCGCACACGCGTACCGCCAGCTCCCTGCGCACAGGCTGCCAATCCCACGGCGACTGGTTCACAAACTGCTGCAAGCATTGCTCCTCCCCATCATCGAGCCTGGCGGCCATCGGCTCGATCGACTTGCGCTTGCCATCCAGCATCAGCCCACGCAGATACACCCCACCCCAACGCCGCTGATCCTTCCGGCGCATCGAGTCGAACATCTCCCCGGCGAACTCCTCCAACCGCCCCCGCACACGCGCAAGCTCACCCGGTGAAAGACCAGCCACAGCCCCCATCTTGACCTCCCCAATCGAGAACAGCATCGACAAGAAAATTCGAGAACCCGACCCAAACCCCACCAACCTAACGGAGCACTACTAAGCGTTTCTGGCCGGGATGGGTGGTTCTCCCACCCGCTGCTGGGTTGGATTGCTGAGGTTTGAGGCGGTTTGACCACAGACCGCTTCTGATCTGTCCACATTGGGTACTCAAGCATTAACTTTGCAAGACGGCGACCGATAGGGGTTCTAGCAAGCCCCCCGTAGCCCTTTACGGCGGGTATCTTCAGAACAAATTGGATGTCTCTTTATGCTGCGTGCCAACCGCCTGCCGGCTGTTCGACTCTGCCTGCCGTTCCTCGCCGCCCTGCTCTCGAGCGCGATCGTGCTCGCCGTGAGCACCGACCCGTCACGAGCCGCCAACGCACCGCTGCCCGACACCGGTTCGTCCGCCCTCGTCGCCCACTCGGCCTCGAAGCAGTCGAGCCGCCGGAAGTCCTCGTCCACGCAACGGGCCGAGTGCGCCGCCGCGGCCCGCACGGAGAAGGCACGCAAGGCTTGCGCAATCAAGAAAGCAAAGGGGCGCGCAAAGAAGCCGAGCGCACCCGAGGCACCGCTGGGTCCTTCTCTGTCGCCGGCCTTTGCATCCCCTGCCGTCCAGGGACCCGCTCAGGTGCGCGTCAACGGAGAAGCCTCGCCCACGGAGACCCCAGAACCGGCCGATCCAGAAGGCGGCGGCTCCCCGTCAAAGTCGCCAGAAGGCACGGGTTCGTCTCCGGTTGAAACCAGTCCAACCGAACCGCCTCTAGCCGAAACGCCTCCAGCCGAAACGCCTCCAGCTAAAACCCCTCCCGTTGAATCGCCACCAGTTGAATCGCCGCCAGCCGAAACATCTCCGGTGGAAACGCCTCCGGAAACGTCTCCCGCAGAAACTCCTCTGGCTGGGCCTCCTGTGGAAGCTCCTATGGTTGAAACCTCTTCGGTTGGCAAATCGTCAACCACGACGACGCTTGCCTCCTCCGCGAATCCTTCGACGGTCGGCCAGGCGGTGACCTACACGGCCACGGTGAGTCCGGCTGCGGCGACCGGCGCGATCACCTTCAAGGAAGGTGGCGTAGCGATTCCGGGCTGCACGAAAAAGGCCGTCACTCCCGGCACGGCGACGACCTGCACCACCACGTATTCGGTAGCTGGCTGGCATTCGATCATCGCGGTCTACAGCGGCGACAATACCTATGCGACCTCCACGTCCCCGACGCTGACTCAAGTGATCCACGGGGACCCTGTCGCCGTGACGCTGTCATCTTCGCTGAACCCTTCGACGGTCGGCCAGGCCGTGACCTACACCGCCATGATCGACCCTGCCACGGCTGCCGGCACAGTCGAATTCACAGACTCTGGTAGTCCGATAGCGGGGTGCACCGCGCAGCCCGTCAACTCTGGCAGCGCTAAATGCGCTACGACCTTTTCGGCCGCGGGCGGTCCCTGGATCAGGGCGGTCTACTCGGGTGACAGCACCTACGCCACCTCCACGTCTTCCTACCTGACGCAAACCATCAACAAGAACGCCAGCACAGTCGCACTCGCGTCTTCTGCGAATCCTTCGATCGTCGGTCAAGCTGTGACCTACACGGCCACAGTGGGCTCCGCTGCAGCGACTGGCGCAATCACCTTCGAGGAAGATGGAGCAGCGATTCCGGGATGCACCAAAAAAGCCATCACTCCCGGTACGGCGACGACTTGCACCACGACGTATTCCACGGTGGGCTGGCACCTGATGGTCGCGGTCTATAGCGGCGACAATACCTACTTCACCTCCACGTCGTCCACGCTGACTCAGGTGATTCATGGAGATCCTCCCACCGTAACGCTGTCAGCTTCGTCGAACCCTTCGACGGTCGGCCAGGCCGTGACCTACACCGCCACGATCACCGGCACAGTCGAATTCACGAGCTCAGGCAATCCGATACCTGGATGCACGGCACAGATCGTCAGCACCGGCAGCGCGAAATGCACCACTACCTTTTCGGCCGCGGGCGGTCCCTGGATCAGGGCGGTCTACTCGGGCGACAGCACCTACGCCACTTCCACATCTTCCTACCTGACACAAACCATCAATACGAATGTCAGTGCAGTCGCACTTGCGTCTTCTGCAAATCCTTCGATCGCCGGTCAAGCTGTGACCTACACGGCCACAGTGAGTCCCGCCGCCGCAACTGGCGCGATCACCTTCAAGGAAGATGGCATAACGATTCCGGGCTGCAGCAAAAAAGCCATCACTCCCGGCGCGCCGACGACTTGCACCACTACATATTCGGCAACGGGTTGGCAGTCGATCATCGCGGTTTACAGCGGCGATGACACCTATGCGACCTCCACATCCCCGACATTGACCCAAGTCATCCATGGGGACCCCACCACCGTGACGCTTTCATCGTCACCGAACCCGTCGGTCGTGGGTCAGGACGTAACCTACACCGCTGCGGTCAATCCTACTACGGCCACGGGCACGGTCGCATTCCAGGAAGCCGGCACGGCTCTCACGGGCTGCAGTGCACAAACGATCAACTCGGGCAAAGCCACATGCTCCGTAGCGAGCTACGCCAATTGGGGCTCGTATAATGTCACCGCCACCTACGGTGGAGCCAGCGACTACCTCGGCTCTACCTCCTCCACCATGACCCAAACGGTCGAACCGCCTCCCGTTGGTTCAACAGGGCCGTTTCGCTTTTTCGCTCCCACGAGCTTCTGGAATGAAGCTCTGCCCTCCGAAGCGCCACTGGACCCGAACTCGGCGGCGATCATGGGTCCCTTTGACCAAAAGATCGTCGACGAAGAGGAAGCGGGGAAAGCGCCGGTTGCCATCAACACGACCTCGTGGTCAGTTCCGATTTACACCGTTCCTGCCGATCAGGCGACGATCAAGGTCAAGGTAACGACTGAAAATATCTGGGCGACACCGGCGCTTCAGGCAGCCTGGAATGCCGTTCCGTTGCCTGCGAACGCTCAGCCTGCGGCCGGAACCGATAAACATCTCCTGGTGTGGCAGCCGAGCACGAACCGGCTCTGGGAGTTCTGGCAGCTCGAAGATACGTCAGAAGGTTGGCAGGCCGGGTGGGGTGGTGCGATGCAGAACGTCTCCTCCGATCCTGGCGTATACGGATCGGAAGCCTGGCCGGGCGCAGGGACGGGATGGGGGGCGTCCGCGTCATCGTTGTCGATCGCGGGTGGGCTGATCACGTTGGAAGATCTCGAAAAGGGTGTGATCAATCATGCTCTGGCGATGGGGATCCCCGAAGTGCGTGGCGGGGTCTATGCCTCGCCTGCCCATCGGACCGATGGGACGTCGAGTAGCTCGCTGTCGTTGCCGGAGGGCGCTCATCTGAGGTTGGATCCAAGCCTCGACCTGGCTGCTCTGCATCTCCCCCGAGTGACACTGATGATCGCCGAAGCGGCGCAGCGTTACGGGATCGTCGTCAGGGATCATGCGGCGACGGTGTCCTTCTATGCGCAGGACCCGACACCCACCGGGACGAATCCGTACACCGGTCCACACGGCTACTTCGAAGGGAAAACGCCAGCACAGATCCTCGCGTCCTTTCCCTGGAGCGATCTGCAGCTTCTCAAGATGGAACTACACAGCGCCTCTTGAGCCACGAGGACCCTCTTCGGGATAGCAGGTAGGCTTGACGCAGGGGTGTCGAGCGACCCACGTGCGACGCCGAGGTGTGTAGATTCTTGACGATGTCGGCAGCCATCTCCCGATTCGTGCCAGCCATCACCCGATTCGTGCTGTTGATCGTGCTTATGCTTGCGGTTGGCGCCGCCAATGGCTGCGGCGACACGCGCTCGCAGGCGCGCGCTGCCAACGACCGGTTTGGGGGCACGGCGGATGGGGCAGGGCTGTCTGCGGGCAAGAGCCCATTCCGCTTCTTTTCTCCCACGAGCTTCTGGAACAGACCACTCCCGGTCCATGCTCGTCTGGATCGTCGATCGGCCGCGGTGGTGGGCGCTTTCGACGAAGAGGTAGCTCGCGAGGAGCAAGTTGGTCAAGCGCCCTTTATCAATACTACCGCGTACAGCGTTCCGATCTACATCGCAGCCGCCAGGGAACCGACGGTTCGCGTCAGGCTTGATCACACCCAGCCACCGCCCGCGCTGCAGGCGGCGTGGGATGCGGTTCCTTTGCCGGCTGACGCCCAGCCTGCCGCTGGAACCGATGGGCATCTCGTGGTGTGGCAGCCGAGCACGAACCGACTGTGGGAGTTTTGGCGGCTGGAACAGGCCCCAACCGGTTGGCGGGCGGAGTGGGGAGGCGCAATGAGCAACGTTTCCGTCAATCCCGGTGTCTACGGGCGGAACGCTTGGCCGGGCGCGAGTCCCGATTGGGGCGCCTCGGCGTCCTCGTTGTCGGTTGCCGGTGGGTTGATCACGTTGGAAGATCTCGAAAAGGGTGTGATCAATCATGCGTTGGCGATCGGGATTCCCGATGTGCGTGCGGGGGTCTATGCCTCGCCGGCGCAGCGGACGGATGGGACGTCGACCAGTCCGCTGTCGTTGCCAGAGGGCGCTCATCTGCGGCTGGATCCCAAGCTGGACCTCGCTGCTCTACATCTTCCGCGGTTGACGTTGATGCTGGCTGAAGCGGCGCAGCATTATGGGATCGTCGTCAGGGATCACACCGCGAATGTATCCTTCTATGCGCAGGATCCCACATCCACCGGGACGAATCCGTACGCTGGTCCCAGCGGCTACTTTGAAGGAAAGACTCCAGCGCAGCTCCTCGCCTCCTTCCCCTGGAGGCACCTCCAGCTGCTGAAGATGGAGCTGCGCAGCACCTTCTGAGCGTCGTCATCTCCGTGATACACTGCCGCCGGCAATGAGGACTGTCCGATAGAAAGTGCGTGCGATCAATGGCTCGAGCAACGGACACGGTTGATGCACCGCCCACTCGTGTAGGCGTGTCTACTGCGGGTCTGCCAAGTCGATACGAAACCAGGTTGGATCGCATTTGGCGGTATGCCTTTGATCAGAAGATCGAGGAAGTGATGCGCCCGGGAGTAGCAGTTCTGGATGCGGGATCGGGGCGCGCACCGGCCATATCTCGAGGTGCACGGCCGGCCGATTGCTTCTACGTAGGGCTCGATATCTCGAGTTCGGAGTTGGAGCATGCAGGTCCAGACGCCTATGACGAGACTTGGGGCCGAGACTTGACTGTCCTAGAGCCCGCTCTCGAAGAGCGCTTCGACTTCGTGATTTCCCTCTTCCTCCTTGAGCACGTGCGCCCGATCGATGCGGCTATCGAAAACATGCGCTTGTATCTAAAGCCCGGCGGGGCGCTCATTGCACAGTTCGCCGGCGGCCGTTCCATTTCGGGCTGGCTCAATCGCCTTCTACCCCATCGAGCTGCGACCGAGTTGGTTAGGCATTTGACGGTTAATCGCTCTAGCGAAAATATCTTTCCTGCTCACTACGATAGGTGCTACCCCTCGGCGCTTCTGCCAACCATGGCAGCCTGGAGCAGTGTGGACTTTACGCCGCAGTACACGGGAGCAACACATTACTTCAACTTCTCGGATGTCGCCAGGCGTCTCTACTTAGGCATCGAGAATCAGACACTCAATCGCCCTGATGCTGCTACGTGGTATTTGATAACAGCTGTTCGCTGAGGATAGGCCCCAAGCCGCGCTCCATCGACTACCATGCTGCGCTGAACCTTGATGCCCAGCTCCCGAGCCGAACGGCGGCTAATTCTGCTCAGCGCCGGCACCGCCGCACGCCGACACGATACGCGTGAGCAGGCTGGGCGACTGCTGGAAGAGGTGGAGTGGTCGAGGTTCGCCGAGACGCTGCGCCAGCGGAGGCTGTTGCCAGCCTTGGGCCCGCGTATCCTGGAGCTGGCGGGGGGACGAGCGAGCGACGACTTTGCCGCCGCGGTGGGGCAGGCGCTGGAGCTTGGACGCCGGCAGGGCGTCCTGCTCGAGCTGGTTGCCCTGCGCGTTATGGCTATGCTCGCCGATGCCGGGATTCGCAGCATCCCGCTGAAGGGCCCGCTGCTCGCCGAGGTGATCTACGGTGATTCCGGTAGGCGACTCTCCAGCGACATTGATCTGCTGGTCTCGCCGGAGCAGTTGCGGGCAGCGGTGGAGGTGGTGCGTGAGCTGGGCTACGACGCTCCGACTGACTACATCGAACGCGGCGGTCTGCCTCGGCTGCACTTCGCGCTTGTACACGAACGGCGAAAGCTGCCACCGGTGGAGCTCCATTGGCGAGTCCACTGGTACGAGCGGACATTTGCGTGCGAGCGGCTGCTACCACCTGCGTGCGATCAGCAGGACGGTTGGCGTCCCGCGCCCGCCGACGAGCTCACCGCGCTGTTGTTGTTCTACGCGAGGGATGGCTTTATTGATCTCCGCCTGGCCAGCGACCTGAGCGCATGGTGGGACGCCTGCGGCGCCGCCTTGCCCCCCGGTGCGGTCGCTGAGCTATTGGGCGTTTATCCCGCGCTAGCACGCGTCATTCCGGCCGCGGTCAAGGCGGCCGAGAACACTGTGGGCTTGCCGGCAGCGCGAATCATCGGCCGCATGCCCAAGCTGGATCTTCGTGAGCGTATGGCCGTACGGCTCGCCAATCCCAACCCGCACGCTAGTCAGTCGCAGCTTTATGCCGATATGGGATTGATCGACGGGCTGCTGATGCCACGGGGAAGCTTCGGTGCGTTCGTACGGCGTCAGGTGATACTCCCGCCCGAGGTCTTGAACGAGCTCGACCGGCGCGCGCCCAAGCAGCGGGCCAGGTCCTCTCTGAATCGCGGCCTCGGTATGCTGGGCCGGTATGGGCTGACGGCGGCTCGTCTGGTGCGTGCTCCCGAAACGTTGCGCTGATGGACCGCGGACCTATGAAGAGACACCCGCCGGCGACATGCGTGTATCACTTCGGACCGAGCACCGATTACGTCGGAGGAATGGCATCTGTCATCACGATGCTGGTCACTCAAAAGATCGGTGCCGAGAGGGTCGTCGCGGTGCCTACGTGGGTACCGGGGTCGCACCTCAGGTCTAGTTTGCTGGCTGCGCGGGCCGTGGTGCTTGTGCTCCGTCTGCCTCGGCGCACCGCCATCCACGTGCACATGTCGGAGGGAGGTTCATTCGTGCGTGAGGCCGCGATCCTGGCAGCAGCGAGGTGCCGGTGCTTGCCGCGCGTCGTCACGATCCACGGCCCCGGCTTCGCCGACTTCAGCGATCGCCGGCCGCGCTTGGTTAGGACGGTGCTGCGCATGGCCAGTGCGGTCACCGTCCTCAGCGACCCCGACCTCGCCGCGGTCCGGCGTGTAGCTTCCAGCGCCCACGTGGAGATCCTCCCCAACCCGATGCTGCTCGATACAGATGCTGGCCCCGTCGCCGAGACGCCCGAGTTGGTTCTCTTCGCGGGCGAGGTCGGGTTGCGCAAGGGCGCTGACGTCCTGCAGCAGGCGTGGAGGACCGTTGCTTCCCGCCGTCCTTTTGCCAAGTGCATCGTCGTCGGGCCGGCCACCGAGCTTCGTCTTCCGGCGACGGAGCGACTCGAGGTTCGTGGTCCTGTCGATTCGGAGGATGTCAGAAAGCTCATTCGCCAAGCGCGTGTAATTGCGCTTCCCTCCCGCGGTGAGGCGCTGCCGATGATCTTGACCGAGGCGATGGCAGCAGCGAGGCCGTTTGTGAGCACCCCGACTGGCGGCACTGCGTCTCTGGCCGACGGTGGGCTTATCGTCCCCGTTGAGGACCACCGGGCGCTCGCAGAGGCCTTGATCGAACTGCTGGCTGACCCCCGACGCGCTCAGTCGCTCGGCACTGCCGGGCAAATGTACTGCCGCGACACCATGAGCCCTGAGGCAATCGATGCCAGTCTCAGGCGGCTATACAGCGTCTGACTGCCCGTCCTCACAGACCCCCTCCACCGGCGCCAGGGCAGGAGCCACCGTCAACGCTGTCGGCCGCCACAGGTGCGTTCGCGGGTCACCTCGTCGCAAACGCGGGTACTTGGTCGGGCGTTGTAACTCTTCTCCCGACCCCAGCGAGCAGATCCTCGTATGTAAGGCTGTCGGCTTCCACGGTGACCGTGAGCCCGCGACTGCCAAGCTCGTTGGCGATCTGGATTTGGTGATCGTCCACATGCTCATTCCAAGCGGCCCGACGCGGCACGAGCAGTGGCGATTTGCCCACCTCAAATGCTGCGAGAGCGGTGCCAATGCCCGCATGGGCAATGACCACATCGGCCTCGCGCATCGCTTCAGTTAGCTCTAGTTCGGGAATCGTGTCGTGCCCGGTGATCCCAAAGCCACTCACGTCGGTATCTCCGGTTTGCCACAGGACGTCGGTCTCTGGTGGAAGGATCTCCATGAGACGTCGTATGAGACGCTGAAAGCCGTACCCACGATATGTCCCTATGGTTACGACGACTTTCTGGAGTCGAGGCTGACGTATGTCGGGAAGATCCGCGCGCACAAACGAGTCAAAGACGGAGCCACTGTAACCCCATTTCCCGGAGGACCAGCGGGGAAATTGGGCGTAGAGATTGACGCCTGGTATTCCGCTGATCAGGCGCCCCGTGACCGATGGGCCGTCGACGCGGGCCGAGCACTCGATGTAGTGGCAGCGAAGGCGTCGCGCGCGCGCAAGTCCGAAGAATGGAAGCGCGACTGCTGAGCCTGTGCTGACGGCCGTATCCAAGTCGCGATCGCGCAAGATGCGACGTGCCGTCCCCACGTTGCGCGCCACATTCAGCGGATCGCGTCCGCCCACAAATGGCACGAACTCGACATTCTCGCCGTCAAGCAGCGAGCGACTTTGTGGCGTGTCGAACGTAACCCATCTGAACGGCCCTTCGACCCCCGACAGGCGCCTGTGTAGGTAGTGCAGCTCCTTCAGATGGCCACCGGTGGAGGCTACAAGCAGGGTACTCAAGTCGACGCCTCTCCTTCGGAAGATTGCCGTCGCGGAGCTGGTGCTATGTCGCCCCAATAATCCGAGACCAATTCTCGGGTGCTATGGATGTTTGCCTTGCTGGAGGCCCCAAACACAATAGATGCGATGTTGGGTTGCTCGCAAACCCACTCGATAGCCTCTCGGGGCGGTATGGCTCCCGAAGCGTAGACCGACATCGCCACTGCGCGGAACTCGCGCTCGCGCAGAGCGGCCTCATAGGCCGCAAAGCCTCCACACATGCGGAAACCGATCTTATTGATGTTGGAGCAGACGATCGGGTTGTCGATCTGAAGCTCTTCCAGCACGTCCAGCAGCGCCGGCATATTCATCGTGATGAACCCTGGCTCGGCGCCATAGCGGTCTTTCACGTGCTCGGCAAATATGCGAAACGCATCCTTGAACCCGAGGCCGAGCAGCAGGTCGACGACTACATTCTGAAGAAAGATCACCGGAGTGCTCAGCCCGTGGAACATCTTCATCTCCGCGTCGATGAGCAGGGTAGTCATGCCCTCGATATCTTTTTTGGCCATCGACGTGCCTCCACGGATCGCCGCGTCCATCAGGCCCTCGTCGGGGAGGAATCTTTTGACCGCGCCGAGCATCCCATCCTCGGTCACCGCGTTGGCGTACTTGTGCGCGTAGGGCATGCCCGGGTAGAACACGAAGTTCGGGTATCTGTCTGGATGCGCGCGTACGTGATCGCATACCAGGGAGATACGATCGTGCGTGGTGCACATGAATGTCCGCACGCCCTCGTCATAGGCCGCGTCGAGCACATCGATCACGGCGCCGATCTCCTGGAAGCGCAATGCCTGGGCACGCGCCTTCTCCTCGGACATGTGGTTCACGCCGAAGAACTGGTTGTCACCAAAGAGCAGTCGATCCATCATGTTCTCCAGGTCACCGTCGCCAAAGGCGAAGTCGTTTCGAGCGCTTCGGGTGCACCGGTTCGAGGACAGTCCCGCCCCGTGCGGCAGTCGAGGCGCCCTTCTCGGCGTCTGCTATCAGCATGGCGATGATCTTGTCTGTGGCTCCTGCGCTGTCGAAGCGATTGACGCCGTCCGTGCGCCGCTCCTTCACGCGCTGCACGAATGCGCTGATCTGGGCGCTGTACTCCTCGCCTCGCAGGTAGAACCACACCGGCTCGGTCAGCTCGGTGGTGTAGCGGACATTCCAGCCGCGCTCGTACCCGGCAGGAGGAGTTGCCGTGTCCCGAAGATATACCTGACATTCCTGCCGGTCGACGAAGATCCGCCCCTTCGTACCCCAGACGGTGATGCGAGTCGTCATCTTGCGGTAGGACTCATCGGACCAGTTGACGGAGATTTGAGCCGTCGCTCCCTGAGGGTAGTACAACGTGCTGAAGACTTCATCGTCGATCTCGCGAGAGAACACGCTGTTTAGCGCCGTCCCCCCGACGCCAACCGGCTCGCCGACGTACCAGCTGACGAGGTCGAGAACGTGCGCGGCGTAGTCGTACAGGCATCCGCCGCCCTCGGTTCGCTGGCTTCGCCACGTTCCGCCCTTGGGCTTCAGCACGACAGGCCCGTATGCCTCCCCCAAGACGTGCGTCACCTCTCCGATCGCTCCCAGGTCGAGCAGCCGCTTGACCTCCTGGAACGCGCCAATGAACCGGTTGTGGTAGCCGACCTGCGTCACAAGACCTCTCTCGTCGCCCAGTGTGGCAAGCGCGTTTGCGTCCTGCGGGTTGAGCGTGAAGGGCTTCTCACAGAACACGTGCAGACCGCGCTCGAGCGCGGCGCGGACCATCTTGGCGTGGGAGCTGGAGGGAGTCGCGATCACCACGGCATCCAGATCGGCCTTGTCAAGCATCGTGTCGAAATCGGAGTATGTCGTCACTCCGGTGTACTTCTTAAGCACCCCGAGCACGTAGCCAGAAGAGTCACAGATCCCGGCGACTTCTACGTCTGGGTGCGCGTTGACAACCGCATAGTGCGACAGGCCCATCTTGCCGAGGCCTACGACGGCTACCTTTATCACAGCGTATGTTTTGGTAGAGGATACGAAGGGGTCAGCAAGGATCCCAGCATATCGACCCAGACCGCTCGCAACGGACGCGTCACAGGTCTCTGGGGGCAAGGGACGACAAGTTTGCACGACTGCACGCGACGCCAAGCACAAGCAGGAACGCTACGGCGAGAGGTGCGGCCGAGAGCGTATTTTCAGTGATAGAAAACACCGCGAAAGCCACTCCAGCTGCGGCGAGGTCGGGTCGAACCCGTGGGGGGGCGCGCCGGATCGCCGAGAGCAACGTCATGGCGATGGCCACGAGCAGGATGACACCTCCAACGTACCCCTCTTCAAGCAGCATGTGGATGTACTCGTTGTGTTGTGCGGTGAAGCCCTCCGGACTTCCAGGAATCTTCACGACGAGGGGACCCGCTCCGATGCCGCGACCAAATGCGAGATTCACCTTCGCCTGTTTGTATGTAAAGGACCACGCTTCGAGGCGTCCAGAGGCAATTTCGTGCGTGACAGTATATCGCGCCGCGTTATAGGTGGTCGCATTTTCGTCGCGTGCGATCAGTCCAGATGCAAGTACTGCAACGCCGACGGCAGCGACTATACCGGCTATCGCCAGCTTAACGAGTCCAGTTACGCTTTTTGCCGACAACTGGTGTCTGGTAAACCTTACTAGTACAGGAATCGCAACAATGACCAGTGCGAGCACCGCGCCGCGACTGAGGGTGGCACCCAGGATAATCAGATTTACGAAACCGAGCCATCTAGCCCACCTCCACTGGCCTCTCCGATATAGCACCAGGCATGCGATGATTGAGTAAAGACTGAGGGCGCCGAGCCACGCAGCAATCGTGGCTCCCTCTAGGCGCGGCGGTGTTGAACCTCGAAATAGCGAGAGCGTGCCCGCCGCCTGAAGCGCGAGCCCGGCAAGCACGCTCAAAATAGGCACCCAAACAAATACCTTGAGCAGCTGGTGATCACGGCGCCATTCCCAGTTGATGGCGAATACCAGCCATCCAAGGCATAGGGTTGCCAAGCTATCCGCTGCTTGCGTGGTGGTCAGGCCCGGCAGTGGGGTCGCGAGCAACTCGGTCAATACCGCAACTGCGCCGTATGCGACAAGTGGAGCGCACTTTCGGCGGTCGATTCCCCGGCTTAGAAGAAGCGGAAGAGCGCAGGCATAGAGGACGAGCTTAAACGTTTCCGGTCGGCCGGCGGTGGAGCTTGCTCCAAAGATCAGCGTGGGTTCGATGGCGAGGAGAGTGATGCTCGCCGCAAACAGCAGTACCGGCCTGGTTAGGGCAATAGTTATGGCTGCGCAAATGACCAGCAATGACACGGCCTCGACGGGCGACTTCGCCACCGTGACACCGATCACGAGGGATGCCATGGCCGCAAATCCGAGTAGTAGGGAGTCTGCGGAGTTCAGACCTTTATTTTTGATATAGAGATGAGGTTTCATCGGATCTTGTGCCGCAGTTAGGGGGTCATTTAGATCGCGAGATGGCCAAGCCGAAGGCATGGGGCATTGAGCACAAAATTTGAGGCGCCGATGAGCTTGCGAGGCCGAGAGGATGCTGCGCCCGAGATTGAGGGTGCATGCGTTGCCATAGACGAGCGGCTCGCACAAAGGCAACCTGTTCTGTGGCTCGCAGGGCTACTCTGGCTGTGCGTATTGAGCAGGTCGTCGTGGCAGCAGGCTGCAAGGGCCGGCGGCGTTGCCGGGGCTCTCTGCGCGCAGTCCGCACGTTCGATCTGGGCGAATGGAGGTCTTGGCGGCATGAGTGTTGGTGGGCCATCGAGAGATAGAGTCTAGTCGTGGGGTGTGCTGATCGGTTAGGATTAGGCCGCATCGCCTACAACGCTTTGCGCCGAGGATTCCTTATGCCGCGCACACAAGTTTCAAGGCGCAACTGTGGTTGGTTGTAGGAGCAAGACCGGCGGCGATCTGAGGGACGTCCACGTGCAACAAGATTCCGAAGGACTAAATTTCGAGCGAGCTCTGGGCACCTTGCGCCGGCGCGCACCGTTGATCCTGCTCTGCTTTATTCTTGCCGCTGCTGCGGCCTTTGGCGTCTCCAAGCGCCAGACCAAGAAGTACACGGCGACTGCCTCGCTGGTCTTCGGCACCAGCTCGCTCAGCCAGCAGATCGCTGGACTCTCGACCACCGGCGGCAGCGGCGGCTCGTTGACCCAGCAGACCAACAACGTCGAACTCGTCGGGGGGGGCGACACGGCGGCCAAGACCGCGAGTCTGCTCGGGCGTGGACTAACCGCGGAAACGGTCATCGAAAGCGTGAGCATCGCTGGGCAGGGAGAATCGAACGTCGTCGACGTCTCGGCCACTGCGGCGTCCCCGGTGCTCGCGTCCTACATCGCGAACACCTACGCCCACCAGTTCGTTGACGAGCAGCAGAGCGCCAACGGGAAGTACCTTAGGTCTGCGCTGGCGCTCGTGAACAGGCAGCTGGCAAAGCTGTCCCCGGCACAGAGGCTCGGCCAAGACGGACTCGCGCTCGAGGGTCATGCACAAACGCTGAGCATCCTCAAAGAACTTCATTACAACGACGTGCAGGTCTCTCAGGAAGCGTCGCCGCCCTCGAGCCCCACCTCGCCGAAGACGTTGAGGAACACGGCCCTTGGCGGGCTACTGGGTCTACTCATAGGGCTCGGGCTTGCCTTCCTGCTCGAGGGTCTCGACCGCCGGATCAAGGGCTCAGAGGACTTGGAGGCGGTTTATCGCCTCCCCCTGCTCGGCGAAGTGAGCGAGAGCGCGGCGCTCGGGCGCTCCCCACGGCGCGGCGCGGCGGGGCGGGCGGCGCTTCCGCCCGCGGAGGCCGAGGCGTTCAGCCTGATTCGTGCTCATCTGCGGTTCTTCAACGTGGATCGCGAGCTATGCACAATCTTGATCGCCTCACCTGCGCCAGGCGACGGTAAGACCACGATCGCCCGGGGCCTGGCTGAGGCGGCGGCCAGGCTGGGCTCGCGGGTGCTGCTCGCGGAGCTGGATTTGCGACATCCGACGCTCGCCGGGCAGCTCGACATCCAGGCCGGCCCCGGTGTGGCCGACGTGCTGATCCACACAATCGCAATGACGGATGCCACGCAGTCGGTCGCCGTGGAGGTTGCGCCAGGAGAGGGCGTCAAGGGACGGATGCTGGATGTGCTGGTCGCCGGCGCGGTGCTGCCCCCCAATCCCGGTGAGCTGCTGGAGAGCCGAGCGATGGCCGCAGTCCTCGAACAGGCCAAGTCCGCATACGACCTCGTCGTCATCGACACGCCGCCGCTTACCGCCGTTTCCGACGCGTTTCCGCTGCTGACAAGGGTTGACGGCGTCGTAATCGTGGGTAGGGTCGGGCACAGCCGGCGTGACGCCGCGGAGCGGCTCCACCGGGTTCTCTCGAGCAGCGGCGCGCCACTGCTTGGAGTCATCGCCAACAGCTCGAATGCGGGCGGTCCCTACGCCTACGCCTACGCCTACGCCGAGAGCCGCGCACCCTCCTCCGTCGTCACGTCGAACAATGGCGCTTCTGCATCGGAAAACGGCGCCGCGTCCGACGAGCGCATCCCGACCCTCAAGACCTGAGGCGCCGATCAACAGGGAAGCCGTCTGGCGTTTCGTGACAGCACGGAACGTATCGTGTCTGTCTGTGTGCGCATCGCAAGAAAATATGACTGGAACCGATACACAGCGAACGCCCCCCAAATCAACGCGTTTTGGCGTCATCGCTTGGTCAGAGGTTCTTCCGGTGCACCTCTCGCCGCGCGGTCAACGCACCGAACATCTCGTCAAAGCATTGAAGCACCATGGGCACGTCGAAAGGATCGGAGAAAAGAACATCCCCCAATGGTTGGCAGGCGACGGTGAAAGGACGAGGTCGTCATGGTATCGGCGCTTCGCGCGCACTCTCATGTCCCATGTCTTGATCGACAAGTATGAGATTGCTGCTAGGCAATCGCTGCGCCGTTGGTCTCCAAAAATTGACGCGGCCGTGTTGGTGGGATATCCGTGCTCCCCGCTCCCCTTCGCTGCGCATAAGCTGGTTCGTTACGATATTCCCTACATTGTCGACATCGGTGACCCGTGGATTCTCACCAATCCATATCCCGAAGGCGGGCGGTTTCAAAGATGGCGGGCCGCACGCTTGGAGCGCAAGTTGTGGACTTCTGCGCGGGGGCTCATCGTGACGACTCAGGGCCAAGGCGACGCCCTTAGGCGCCTATTCCCACATCTGCATGTCCTGGTACGACCCAACGGCTATAACTCTTCTGAAACCAAAGGTGGCTCTTCTCAACCGACCTTCACAGAGATTCCCGGCAAGGAGCTGCGGTTGGTGCACTACGGCAGCTTGTATGGCGCGAGGGTCAACTTCGCGGACATCTTCAAACAGCTTGCTGGCAGTGGCAAATGGGATAAGATTACGCTTCGTCAATATGGGCCGGATTGGGAAGGCGCTCTCGAGTCGGTCGCGGATGGCGTGAAAGTTGATTGTAGGGCACCGATTTCGTGGGCGGAGGTCCTTGCCGAGGCGCACACCTTTCATGCTGCCATCGTCATCGGTTGGCAGAATCCGGCCCAAATGCCAAGTAAGACCGTCCAGTACCTTACCCTACCAATTCCGCGAATAGCCATGGTAAACTCGGGCAGTGCGGACGCCCTGGCTGTGTACGTGGCCGATAAGCCGGGGTGGGCGGTGATCGACGATGAGAATCGCCTGGCACCGGAGATCATAGCGTCACATCTTTCAAGGCCTTGGCGTCAAGTTGATCTGCAAGCGCCTGAGTCGGAGTCGTGGGACGCCGTGGAGCATGCATTGGGCGACTTCGTAGTCGATGTAACAGCAATGCAATCTGTGGACAGCTGATGTAGACCCTATGTAGACCCTGTATAGGAGATTTAGTCTGCGTTATGTACGAGGTCGACGTGTTTAGCTGGAACCCACGTAAGTCCAGCCTGCCCTACTCGCTGAGCAAGCGGCTCCCGATGGAAATAGGTCGTCGCGTGAACAACTTTGGCGATCTTCTCGGTCCTCTACTGATCACACGCATCCTGGCCAAGTATCAAGTCAATCCTCGAGGAGCGCCCAGTGACCGGCGGTTGCTTTCTATAGGGTCCGTTTTGCATTTCGCCCGTGACCACGATGTCATCTGGGGCACCGGCGTTAACGGGAAGAGGCCCGACACTGACTACGTCTTCCGCACGCTGGATGTTAGGGCCGTCCGGGGTCCCCGCACCCGTGAGTTTCTCTGCGGGCGTGGTATAGACGCACCGGCGATCTTTGGCGATCCTGCTCTGCTATTGCCTTGCATCATGCCTGAGCTTGTTGACCACGCGCAAGCCAAGCGCCACCCCCTGACGGTCGTCCCCAACTTCAATGACTTCTCGGCATACGAACCTGCTCCCACGCTTCTCGATCCGCGTTCCCCGGTCGGAGTATGTCTCAAGCGTATTGCTCAAAGCGAGTTGGTCGTTGGTTCATCTCTGCACGCGATCGTTGTGGCAGAGTCGTTGGGCATTCCTGCTCGCCTTATCTCATCGTCGAGCGAGAGCCCTTTCAAGTACGAAGATTACTATCTAGGCACAGGGCGTCCAAGCGTGGATACGGCCCGCACCGTCGATGAGGCTATCAATATGGGCGGCGAAAGTGGCCCGATCTTCGACGCGGAGCGACTTCTTAGCGCGTTCCCATTCGATCTCTGGCAGGTGCAATAGACGCGGCGCGATGGGCAGCGATGTTTCCACCGAAGGGCCCCCCGCAGCTCAGGGGCATCGGCGGTCACGGTTTGGCGGGAAGCTTCCCGATCACACGCGCAGGGCTGCCAGCGGCGATTACCCCCGCGGGAATCGAGCTGCTCACGACGCTTCCGGCTCCTATGACTGAGTTGGCGCCGATGTGAACTCCCTTTAAAATCATGACCCGGTCTCCAACGAATACGTTCTCCGCGATGCGCACGGCTGCCTTTTGTGGCTGTCCACCACGTCGATGCTCTGCACTGAGGTCGTGAAAGTCACTGTCGTATATTGAGACTTCCGAGCCGATCAGAGCGTGGGCGCCGATGTCAACGCCAGGCCCCTCGCTTCTGATGACTGCGTTATTGTTGATCTTCGACTGATCGCCTATCGTAATCAGCGCGTCAGGTGTGGATACGTGGAGAAGGCAGTAGCCGGTATGCAGGTGGGGGGACTTTCCCCAGCCAAACTCGACTTGCTCGCCAATAATGACCGCTCCCTCGCCGAGAAACAGCACCGGTTGCAAGAAGATCGGGGAGCCGCTCACCTGCCGACAGGTCGAGAGCGCTTGATACTTAAGAATCCGCAGGCGCTGCAGAAAGATGGCCAGGCGGTCCCTCGCGTTCAGCACGGCACAACCTGGTGGGTCGCTGGTGTGGTCTCAGTATTGATCATCGCCGGCTTCCCTTACGGATCGCAGCGCTTGCTGTGCTACGAATAAAATTGCTTATCACGGATCCGTCTGGCGGAGATGTCGGCAAACCAAACTCATGCGTCAGCGCTCGACCAACGGGCCACGCGAATCCGAGCGCTTTGTCGTGCGAATGATTCTCGCCAGTTTCAAGCGTATACACGGCCCCTCGAAACGGCAGCGGCTCGAGCGGCGTGTTCATTTCAGCAAAGTGCGTTCGCGCAATCCTATGGGATCCAAGCAGTTGCTTGACCACGAACTCCCCGAAGCCGTTGTAAAGCTCATCTTGAATCGCGGTCACGGGCAGTTCTGCCGGTCCATACAGATCTTGACGTATCACCAGCGATGTCCCGCACTTTTCGTGGAAATCTTCGATGTGGCGTGTCAATCCCCGCCGTTCATAGTAGGCGTGCCCTTTGTTGATGTACCAGCCAGCATGGTTGGGGTGGCGATTGACGAATCCTGCGATCTCTCGGCTCACAAAGTCGTCTGCATCGAAGCGCATGATATGTGCAGCCGGGTGCTGCCGCGCGGCGAGTATGCCGACCGCCAACTTCGTGCCCCTGTCATGAAGGATGGCCTCTCGACCCGTCTGCGCACCGCGGTGATCGCTGGGTGGCGGGAAATCGACTACGACCGTCTCTACTTCCTCTGGAGTGGCAAAGCTCAGTGGCTGGTTAGCTACCACGACAACTCGGAAGTCCCGATCATCCTGCGCGCACACAGACGCAAGTGTCCGTTGTAG
>Ga0302324_100003762_pt1 | contig 34152 bp, 29 predicted proteins | sample Palsa_T0_1_FD_201949 | JGI IMG/M metagenome (GOLD analysis project Ga0302324, IMG submission 201949) | Peat permafrost microbial communities from Stordalen Mire near Abisko, Sweden - Palsa_T0_1 | ecosystem: Environmental > Terrestrial > Soil > Palsa > Peat permafrost | place: Sweden: Abisko...
CGACGATGAGTGGCTTGATCCGCTTGGTCACGTAGGCCTTGCAGACCACCGCGCCGCGTTTGGAGGAGACCCGCACCCATCCGCCTTGATCGATGCCTTTCTCTTTGGCGAGGGACTCACCGATCTCTACGAACTCCTCCGGCTGGAGGATCGCATTGATCAAAGCGTGCTTGGTCCAAAAATGGAAGTGCTCGGTGAGCCGATAGGTCGTCCCCACATAGGGAAAATCCTTGGCGGTCCCGAATGCTGCGCGATCGTCGGCGAATACGCGCGCAGCGGGATTGGATTTCACTTTCGGATGCAAAATATTTTCCGAGGGGGACTCTAAAGGCTCATAGTGCTCGGGAAACGGCCCTTCGGCCAGCTGGCTGCGCGCAAACAGCCGCCCGACACCTTCGGCATTCATGATGAAGGGTCCCACCGCATCGGATGGCTTCGTCGTCGGTGTATAGTCGGGTGTATCGATCCCGACCCACCGGCTACCATCCCATTCGATGATCGGCTTGACTGGATTCCAGGGCTTGCCGGCGGGATCGGCGCTCGCGCGGTTATACAGGATACGGCGGTTCGCGGGCCATGCCCACGCCCAGTTCGGCGCGATGCCCTGCTCCCGGGGGTCAGTCGCATCGCGGCGTGCCATCATGTTGCCTTTCTCGGTGAAGCTTCCCGAGAAGATCCAGCAACCTGATGCGGTCGTCCCGTCGTCCCGGAGCTGCGCAAAGCCATCGAGGAGTTGGCCCGCTCGCAATACCACCGCGCCGCTTGCATCCTTGATGTCGACCAAGGCTCGGCCATTCATCGCCTTCGCCAGCTCCTCGGGTTCGGGGTCGACCGGATCGGTGTAATCCCAGGTGAGGTTCAGGATCGGGTCCGGAAAGGCGCCGCCTTCCTTACGATACATCGCGCGCAGGCGATGAAAGATGCCCGACATGATCCAGATATCCGACTGCGCATCGCCCGGTGGATCGGCGGCCTTCCAATGCCATTGCAGCCAACGCGCAGAATTGACCAGGGATCCGCTTTCTTCGGCGAAGCATGTCGTGGGAAGCTGAAAGACCTCGGTCTGAATCTTTGCAGGGTCGGAGGGATTCTGTGGGCCAAAGTTCTCCCAGAAGCGGGCGGTCTCGGTATCGAGCGGGTCCATCACGACGAGGTACTTGAGGTTGCCCAGCCCTTTCCGTATCTTGGCCTTGTCCGGGAACGCCTGCAGAGGATTGAAACCCTGGCAGATGTAGCCAGTCATCTGATTGTTCACCATCATCTCGAAAGCGCGGATGATGTCGTACATCGGGACGTCGAGCTTCGGCAGCCAGTCATAGGCCCAGTCGTTGTTCGCTTGCGCCGCATCGCCGTAGTTCGCCTTCTGCAAGCTCACCACGAACTTGCGGTAGTTCTGCCAGTAACTGATCTGGCCAGGCCGCAGCGGCTTGAATTGCCGCGTCTTCATGTAGTCCTCGAAAGTCGGCTCTGCCTCTTTTGGCAGCCCCAGATAGCCGGGCATCTGGTCCGACAGGAGGCCGATATCGGTGAGTCCCTGGATGTTGGAGTGGCCGCGAAGAGCATTCATGCCGCCCCCTGCCACGCCGATATTACCCAGTAGAAGCTGGATCATCGCCATCGTACGTATGTTCTGCGCCCCCACTGAATGCTGCGTCCAGCCGAGCGCAAATAGAGAGGTCATCGCTTTGTCCGGAACCGCCGTCGAGGCGATGAGCTGGCAGACTTCGAGGTACTTTTCCTGCGGCGTGCCACAGATCCGCGACACTATCTCAGGCGTATAGCGAGCGACGTGCTCTCGCAACAGATTGATGACGCAGCGCGGATGCTGCCACGTGTCGTCGATCTTCGCGAAGCCCTTGTCATCGAGCTCATAATCCCAGCTCGATTTATCGTAGGTGCGCGTCTGCTCGTCGTAGCCGGTGAAGAGTCCCTCCTTAAAGCCAAAGGCGTCCTGCACGATGAGACTCGCGTTCGTGTAGGCTCGGACGTATTCCTTCTGGATGGCATCTTTCTCGAGCAGGTATCGGATGACGCCGCTCAAGAAGGCGATGTCCGTACCGGGACGAATGGGCGCATAGAAGTCGGCGACCGAAGCGGTACGGGTAAAGCGCGGATCGACGACTACGAGCTTGGCCTTGTTCTCGATCTTGGCCTCGATTACCCATTTGAAACCGCAGGGATGCGCCTCCGCAGCGTTCCCGCCCATGACAATGACGACGTTGGCGTTTTTGATGTCCTGCCAGGTGTTGGTCATCGCACCGCGACCGAACGTTGGGGCCAAACTGGCCACCGTGGGTCCGTGTCAGACGCGTGCCTGATTGTCGAAGACCACCATGCCGAGCGAGCGCACCACTTTCCAGGTCAAGTAGCCCGTCTCACTCGAGCCCGCCGAGGCGGCGAGCATGCCTGTACTGGTCCACCGATTCACCGTGACGCCGCGTGGATTCTTGGCGATGAAGTTCTTATCGCGGTCCTGCTTCATCAAGCGCGCGATTCGATCGAGTGCGAAGTCCCACGAGACCTGTTTGAACACCGCACTTCCCGGCGCGCGATATCTGGGTGCGGTGAGGCGTGTTGGCGCGTGGACGATGTCGAGGAGAGCCGAGCCCTTTGGGCAGAGCGTGCCCCGATTCACAGGGTGGTCCGGATCCCCTTCGATATGAATAATGTCGGACCGCGCGTTCTTGGCGCGATCACCCAAGCTGTAGATGAGAATACCGCAAGCGACCGAGCAATAGGTGCAGGTGTTGCGAGTCTCGCTCGCGTGCTCGAGTTTAAATGGGCGGACGGCCGCGGCGAGCGCCACGCCCGCGGCCGCAAAGCCCAACACTCCACACGTCGATGCGGCCAAGCCCGCTCCGGTGATTTTCAGAAAACGGCGACGGGAAATTTGCATGGCAGATCTCCAGCAAAGATCAAGGAAGACTCGCGATTGCGATCCACGCAGACATCGCAGCTTGCATCGCACCCTAGCACGCCACATCCGGCGTGTTTATCAGCTTTTCACGATTTTTCCTTGGACGCAATATGCGGCGCCGCATCACCGATAAGCTAGTCCATGAACGCTCCATCGGCCTTGATTGCCGAAGATGAACCGCTGCTCCGGGCCGAGATTCAGGTTGGCGTAAGTCGCCTGAGAAAGTTGAGCACCAGCTTCTCGGCCTTGCGCGTCGAGACGGTCGCGAGACTTCCGCCGAAAGCATCGTGGATTGCCCCCGAGCGCCATCCGTCGAACACGACCGGATTGATGTAGGACTTGCGGCACACCGCGGGTGTGTTGCGTAGCTCCATGGCGACTTGCTTGACGACGCCGGCGATCGCTCTCTTCAGGGCGCGCTCTCTCGCGTCGGAATCCTTTGGAATCCGGGCGAGCAACACCAGTGCACGGAGGGTCGCGCCCCAGGTCCGGAAGTCCTTGGCGGTGAAGTCATTGCCCATCGCTTCGCGCAGATAGTCGTTGACCTGGCCGGAATCGACCGGACAGCGGCTGCCGTCGTCGGCGACATACTGAAACAAATGCTGGCCGGGGAGTTCCTGACAACGCTGGACGATGCGAACGATGCGTCTGTCGTCGATAGGAATCTCGTGTTGAACGCCCCCTTTGCCGCGAAAATTGAGCACCGCGCGCCCGTCGCGCACGAAGGTGACGTGACGATTGCGCAGGGTCGTCAGCCCGAAACTCTTGTTGTCGCGCGCGTATTCCAGGTTGCCGATGCGGGCTCGGGTGGCATCGAGCAGCGAAACCACGGCCGCGAGCACCTTCTCACGCGGCAAACCCGGCAGCGCCAGATCTCGGACGAGCTTGAGGCGCAGCTTCGGCAGCGCATCGCCGAAGGCGACCATACGGTCGAACTTCGCGCTGTCGCGCACTTGCCGCCAGTGAGGATGGTAGCGATATTGCTTACGGCCGCGCGCGTCATGGCCGGTGGCCTGCAAGTGGCCCCGTGGGCTCACGCAGATCCAGACATCCTGGTACGCGGGCGGCACCGCGAGGCTCGCGATGCGCCTCAATTCGCTGACGGCAGTCAACCGCCGATTCGCCGGAGTCAGGTAGTAGAAGCCCTTGCTGGCGCGCATGCGACGTATGCCGGGCTCCTGGCACGAGACATAGAGGAGTCCCGCTTCAACCGCCATTTGCGCTGCCTCGGCCGCGATGGCTGTTGAAGTGTCGGTCGCTGCTGAGCTTCGGAACGTCATAGGGCCGGATTCTTAACGCATTGAAGCCTCCAGTGCTATCAACTTTCGCCGACATGCGCGTAGGACAACGCGATTGTGCGACGTGTCTCACGCCCTGACCACGTGATTCGACATTATTTTGATTTTACAGTTGCGTGATCCGTGCGTGTCTGCCAAGAATGCGGGCCGCCCCGGCTGATCGGGGCAGGCCGCGGCGCGCCGCCATGTGCGCTCAGGCGCTGCGGGATAGTGTCGAGCGAGACAGCGCCGTCGATCGTGCCGGCACGCTGCGCCATGCAATGACGTCGCGCCAGCAAGGATTCGCGAGAATCTTAAGGCTCCCGCGGTTCAGGCAGCTTCGTCTCGACGATCAGAGCCTCGTCATCCTTCAGCTCATAGACGCCTTCATAATAGAGCTGGCCGGTGAGACCACCCATCTGGGAGAAATCGACTTCCTTGAGTTTGTTGACATAGCCTTCTGCCCGCAGCGTCGCCGCGGGAAGACGCGGCCGGCCCGCGGGAAAGTCGAGGCGCTCAATGGCCCGGCAGGTCTCGCAAGGCGTCGAGAAAGTCCGTCCAGCCGGGCACGTCGCTTGAGGCCGGCGCGTCGGCGGGATGTGGCGAAGCCGCACGTCGGTAACGGCGGCCTTATCTTCTGCGATTATTATTTATTTTTGTACTTATTTATCATATAATTACAAAGGATATCTCGCCACAATCTCGATAAAAAATGCGTCCATTTCTATACGTCGACACACGCTGGCCGCTCGTCATAGCATGGGTTCTACACGGCCAACCGTATCCTAATCGAGCAAGCATGGCTGCCAGCGCAACACGTCCCGATGTCGAAGCCCTACGGTTGCTTCGCTCGGGGAAGCTCCAAGAGGCTCGAGAGTTTGCGGTTCAGGCCGTCGCAGGGGCAGGGACTTGCCTTCCGGCACATGGGCTCCTCGCGACCATTCTCCTCCGCTTAGGCTATGTCGACGAAGCTGAACGCACAGTCGCCGAGGCACTCGAGCGATCCCCAGGCGTTGCCGATGCGTACGACGCGCTCGCGTTCGTCTCTATGCAGCTCGGGCGGCACGAACGCGCCAATACCCTCTACCGACGAGCGGTCGAGTTGGCGCCGGGAGATCCACGTTTTTGGTACAACCTTGCTTCGAGCGAGCGCGCCTTCGGCCGTTTGGAAGAGGCGGCGTCAGCCTGCGACCGGGCTATCGCTCTCGATGCCGCTCAATACCCGAGTTACCTTCTACGCTCGGAGCTGCGCGTGCAGACCGCAGGATCCAATCACATTGGCGAGCTGCAACGGCAACTGTCGCTGCGGCCGGCGGACGATCGCGCACAAATGTTCTTGGGTTACGCTCTCGCGAAGGAGCTCGACGACGTTGAGCGCTACGACGAGGCCTTCGGCTGGTTCTCCCATGCTGCCGCAACCCGACGCCGGCACCTCGCGTACGACGTTGCCGTGGACGAGCGCAAGCTCGAGCGAATTGCCGCCGCATTTTCCGCGCAAGCGATGCCGAAAAGCGTCGAAGACGGGCAATCTGCGCGCTACATCTTCATTCTGGGATTGCCGCGCTCGGGCACCACGCTGCTCGAGCGGATTCTGACAGGCTTGCCGGGCGTCAGGTCCAATGGCGAGACCGAAAATTTCTCGCGTGCGCTCCTTGCGGTCGCTCCGTCCGAGGGCGCGGACGTATTCGCTCGCGCCGCGGGCGCCGATCCTGAGGCGGTCGGCGCCCACTATGGCCGCCTCGCCGGCGGCAGAGGCCACGCGCACGTCATCGAGAAGATGCCTCTCAATTATCTTTACCTGGGTGCTATCCGGCGCGCGCTGCCGGAGGCGAAGTTGCTGCTGGTCCGGCGTTCGCCTCTCGACAGCTGCTTTGCGATGTACCGGACTCTGTTTGGCGAGGCGTACCCTTTCAGCTACGACTTCGAGGATCTCGCGCGCTACTACGCCGCCTACGAGCGACTCATTGCGCATTGGCTGCGCGAGTTCGGCGACCGCATCCACGAAGTCGTGTACGAAGAGCTCGTCCACTCACCCGCGCAGATCGGAGCGGCGGTTGCGAAGCGTTGTGGGGTGCCCTGGGATGCGAGCGCCGTCGACGTTCAGAACAACGCCGCCGTTTCGCTCACCGCGAGTGCGGCGCAAGTGCGCCGGCCGATTTACGGCAGCTCATCGGGCCGCTGGCGATACTACCGGCAGCACCTCGCGCCGCTGATCGCGTCGCTGCGTGAGCACGGGGTCCAAGTGCCCGACGATGTCTAGCAGTAGCGCCGCAGCTATCGCACGCCCCCCATGAGCCGCTTGATGAGGGGCGTCAACAGCACCATGACGGCGGCGCTAGCGAGCGACCACCCGCAGATCTTCAGAAACAGTCCGGGCAGAGAGCTGAGGTTCGCGGCGTCATACTCGCCCGAAAGTTGACCGGCCAGATTGTTACCCAGGGCAAGCGCCAGAAACCAAAGCCCCATCACCTGACCTACGAAGCGGGTCGGGGCGAGCTTCGTCATCGAGGAGAGTCCTACCGGGGAGAGGCACAGGTCACCGCACTCCTGCAGGAAGTATGTGGTGAGGAGCCACACGGGCGATACCTGTACGCCGCCGACCACGTACCGGGCGGCGAAATACATCACGATGTATCCGAGACCAAGCAGCCCAAGACCGATAGCGAACTTCACCGGCGGAGTCGGGTTCCTACCGCGGCGTCCGAGTGCGATCCAGAGAGCGGCAAATAGGGGCGCGAACAGAATGGTGACGAGTGCAGTCGTCCCCTGCAGAACGCCCGCCGGCACGATCCATCCAAAGATGTGGCGGTTTGTATAGCGTTCCGCGAACAGGTTCAGCGATGCACCGCCCTGCTCGAATCCGGCGAAAAAGGCGGCGTACGCGGCAAACAGCGCGGCCATGACGTACACCCGCCGACGCTCCGTCCTGTCGAGGCGAGCGAACAAGATCAGGTAAACAAAGAACGCCGCAGCGCAGAGTGCGATTACCCATGATGCGCCCGCTGCGATTTGTATCGGGTTCAAGGTCAATCGGCCCGTGAATGCGAGCAGCGCCAGCAGACTCACGACGATCAGAAACACGATGACGGGAAGCCAGGAGCCACTTGCTGCGCTCGCTGCCCTGCGGCCGCTCTGACCCAGCCACTTACGCGTCATCATGAATTGAGCGAGACCCAGGATCATGCCGACGACGGGAAGGACGAACCCCCAGCGCCAACCGAACCTCGCGGCGCAGAGCGGCACGAGCAGGGAGCCGAGCAGAGCGCCGACGCTGATGCCGACGTAGAAGATCGAGAATCCCGCGTCTCGGGGCGCGCCACCCTCCGGATACAGATCTGCCACCAATACACTGATGTTCGGCTTGAGAAGGCCCACTCCGAGGACGATCACGGCAAGACCCAAAAAGAAAAACCGGGTCCCGGCCATGACCAACAGCGCATTGCCCACCGCGATGAAACTGCCTCCTGCGATAATTGCGCGCTGTGCGCCGAGCAGACGGTCTCCGATCCAACCGCCGAACAGAGCAAATACGTAGGTGGCGGCGATGTAGAGCCCGTAGATGGCGCTCGCCGTGCGGTCATCGAGGCCGAAGCCACCGCCGCTCGCGGCGGCGACGACGTACAGAATGAGGATGGAGCGCATCCCGTAGTAGGAAAATCGCTCCCACATCTCGGTCAGAAAGAGCGTTGCCAGTCCCCGCGGCTGGCCAAAAAGATTCCGCGCTGTCGACGCCGGCCTCAGATCAAGTCCCGCGCGAAAGTCTCGCTCCATCGCCGCTCGGCGACCACTTCACCATTGAGGCGCGCGCTAATGACGCCCGACAAGTAGAAGTGTTCACGGTCGCTGGAGAGCTCCGCGCGCGTGTCGATCAGCGTGCGCCAGCCCTCGCGACCGAGAGCGTAGGACTGCGTGACCAGCGAGCGCGCGGACAGCGGGTCGTCATCACGGATTGTGAGCTCGCGCTTGAGGCTGTGCGCAACCTCCAGGTCGATGGCGTCGAAGCGCAGAACGCCTTCGCCGAAGACACCGCCGACCGCGTCGGTCACGTACGTTGTCTCCCCACTTACATGGTCCTGCACGGTGTAGCGGCGCACGACTCCAGGATCGAGCTGCGTCATCGGAGTGTGCGGGCCGCGTGCGGGCGCCGGAAACGAAACGGAGGCCCCCGCCTCCGCCGGGCGGACCGGCAGTTCGAGCACGCTTGCGGTGGTTTGGATCGTCAGCGTCGCAGGGTAGGGCGCGGGCCATACGATGGGCCAGTAGGCGCTCGCGATCGACAGCCTGATACGGTTTCCCGCCATAAAGCGTTGACCGCAGACGTTCATGGTCAGGTCGACATCGTAGGCGACCCCGGGCTCGAGAGGCTGAGGGTGCTCGTGACTGTCGCGATGCGTGAGATTGAGCACCTGGTAGCTGACGCGCAGGGCGCTTCCATCAGGCATGACCTCCGACAGGCGCACCGCGACTTGCGCGATTCGGGCATCGGCTGCGATGCGCAGCCGCAGACTCGGCGCACCCAGCACCGCGATATCGCGCTCGAGCAACGGCGTCTCGAACACGAGCGCGCCGCCGTCATCGAGTCGCTGATCAGTGGGATGCTCGCCCGGGCAGCCCGCGGCCATCCATTCCCCGGCTGCCTTGCCGTGGCTCTGCGGTGAGCGGATCGAGAAGGTGCTGCCCGCATCCGGCCGCTCACCGAGACTCTGGTCCGCACGCAAGTGTAACCGCAGCGGCTGGATGGTCGGAGACGGCCACACGGATTCGCCGACCCAGTTTCCCGGCACGAACGAGCGTGTCCCTGTGGGAGCCACCGGGTCCTCCACATAGGCTCGCAACATCGGCTCGTTCATGATTCCGGTGTCGCGGCCTTTCAGCCATTGGTCCCACCAACGCACGGCTTCCTGCAGGTAACCGATCGCCGGACCCGGCACGCCGTCGTGGGGATAGACGTGACCCCACGGACCGATGATACCGAGCCTCGGTACTTTGAGCCCCTCGAGCAGCCGTGGGACCGCATTGGTGTAGGCATCCGCCCAGCCGCCGATCGCCAGCACCGGGCACTCGATCGCGGCGAAGTCCTCGCAAATGGAGCCGTGCTTCCAATACGCATCGTAGCGCTGATGCGCGAGCCACAGCGCGGGGAAGAACGGCAGCTCCTCGATGCGCTTGAGCCAACGCTCGCGCCATTCCGGCCCCGCGATCTGCGGCTCGAGGGGACGACTCTGGTAGGCGAGCATGATGCTGCCCCACCAAAGGTTGTCGTTGAGGAGGCAGCCCCCCATGTAATGGATGTCATCGGTATAGCGATTGTCGGTCGAGAACGTGGTGATGACCGCCTTCAATGCCGGGGGGCGCCGCGCGGCAATCTGCAGCCCGTTGAAGCCGCCCCATGATTTCCCCTGGATTCCTACCGCGCCGCTGCACCACGGCTGGCGCGCGATCCAGGCGATCACCTCGAGCGCATCGTCCTGCTCCTTAAGCAGATACTCATCGGCGAGATGCCCCTCGGAGTCGCCAGAGCCGCGCATGTCGACGCGCACGGCCGCAAACCCTTGCGCAGCGAAATACCCGTGCATCGGCTCGTCGCGCGCGCGCGTACCATCGCGCTTGCGGTACGGAATGTACTCGAGCACCGCGGGAACCGGCGTCGTCGCGGCTTCGTCCGGAAGCCAAAGGCGTGCGGCCAGCCGGCAGCCGTCACTCAGCGTGATCCAGATGTTTTCCTCGATGTGCACTTTCATGTCGGCGGTATCTTCATCGCTCACTCCTCGAGTGTTCCGCGATGTACGCTTGTGCCTCGGCGCAGTACCAATCGACGAATCGCATCACCAGCTGCTCGCTGATTTGTGAGTACGGCCCTGGTACATAGGCGATCGAGTCGACGCCGCGCTGATTGTTTTCGGATAGTGAGCGGTCCTGATCATTGGTCGCGCTCCACACCTCGATCAAGCGCCCGAGATCGTAATCGACGCCCTCGACCGCATCCTTATGCACGATCCAGGTTCCCGTGACGGCCGTCTGTCCTGGGCCTAGCGGGAGCGCTTGGAAGAAGAAACCATAGTCGCCGACCACGTGATTGAAGCCATTGGGCTGGACCGCCCACCACATGTCCCCGACATCGCCGTCGCCGACCCGCCCGAGCTTCTTCGCTACCGCCGCGTTGCCGTCCATGGTGTAGGAGACCGCGCCCGCGGCCAAGGGATAGCGGCCAATTTCATACCAGGGTCCGATCACCGAGCCCGTCTTCAGGCCCTTGGCTTCGCATCGAGCCTCGTAAGCGGCCACGAAGGCTGGCGTTCGGCCCGGTACATCCGCGGCCGTGTAGTCGTTGTAGGTGCGCATCAGCTGGGGGTGTCCCGCACGGCAGTGATAGCACTCACGGCCGTTTTCCATGACGAGCTTCCAGTCGGCGCGCTCGATGAGTACGGCGGTGTGCGCCACCTTGGCGTTGCGAAGGTCGTGCGGCTCGAGCATGGGCTCGAGCGTCGCGCGGAAGGGCGCAAAGTCCGGCGGGTGGTTGCTGAGGCACACATAGATGACTCCCGCCACGGTCTCGACGCGCGCAGGCTGCAACGAATATGCCCCCGTGTCAAAACCCTCCGGCATGCGCGAGACTTGCAGGAGCTTACCGCGCAAGTCGTAAGTCCACTGATGATAAGGACAGACCAGACGCCGGGCGTGCCCGCGCCGCTCGCGACAAATCTGCGCTCCGCGATGACGGCAGGTGTTGAACAGCGCGCCGATCTCCCCGTCCGGGTTGCGGAGTACCACGACCGACGTTGCGCCGATGGTGTGGGTCAAGTAATCGCCGGGTCTCGGAATCTCCGCTTCCAATCCCGCCTGAATCCACTGCCGTCCGAAGATGGCCTGGATATCAAAGTCGTGCACCGCCGGATCGAGATAGAGCGCTTGGGGTAGCGAGTGTGCAGGCCGGCGTTCGGCAAAGAGCGCGCCCATCTTGTTGACAAGGGTCACGGATCACATCTCCAGCAGCGTCATGTCAGGTTGGCGACTTTGCAGCGTCGCGGCGCGGATTTGGCGAGCTCGTTATCGATTGGGACGGTAAATGAGGTCGCCGTACTTCTTCCATTGACCGCTCCCGGCGGGCGCCACAAAGTGGAGGTTGCGCAACGAGCCATCGGGCTGCTTTTCCCAGGTGTCCTTGACGTCGCGATTGCGCGACGGCACCACGCTTGTCAGAACAAGCGATCCATCCGCCGCCACTGAGCCGTACATGAGGATAGCGCCCCATTGATTGTCCGCCCACATCTGAATCCAGCGCTCGCCATCGAAGCGGTTGATACTCATGCCGGCGAGTCGGTACTTAACCCCCGGGCGCCGATACATATCGGTGATGAAACTCAGATTCTGCTGGACGATGCAGCCTTCGGCGTGCTTCTCGATTCGATCGAAAGCCACGAGCCGATTGGTGTCGGCATCGAACACCTGCCAGTCACCCACCCAGAAATCGAGCTGATGGTGCTGGGGCGTATCGCACGTCGCCGGCGTCGAGGACTGCTCGAGCGTCAAGGTCTCCGCCGCTGTAACGGGCGCTGAACTCGTCAACATGTCCGCCGACACTGCGACGCAGAGAGCCGCGGTTGCGGCGTTCAATAGATGCGCCGCTTTGCGCCTGAGCGGAGTTTGTCGTGGCATCGGGGGTCCTCGGGACGATTAGAAAGTGTAACCCACTCGAATGCCGATGACCCGCGGCGGGTTCACCAGATAATCGTCAGCCAATTCAAAGAAATTTTGCCCGGCGGCCGCCTGCGGCGGCGGCACCAATATCGACTGTCTGTTGAGCAGGTTGGTGACATAGGCCGTGTAACGCCACGGCTTGTGATTCACGCTTGCGGAGGCGTTCACGATCTCATAGGATGAGTTTTGCTGTATGGTCGTAGAGCCCAGCACGGGCGCAAGCGACATCTTTTCCGCCGATCGGTAGGCCCCATTCAACGACAGCGTTAGATCGTAGTCCTGCACCAACGGCCTCGAGTAGTTCAGAGCTGCGTTGAGGCTGACTTTGGGGCTTCCCGGCATTTGCTCGCCGTTACTCCCATGAAGCTCCCCGGCTACGATCGTCCCGGTGCTTTCGCCGTTGTTGGCAGGCAGGGAGAAGTCGCTGCTCAACCTCGCATCGACATACGCGAAGCCGACCGCGTAGCTAAACCCCGACAGCCCCAGCGGCCCGGTCGTTTCGAACTCGAAACCCTTCGAGACGGCCGAGTTGGCGTTGTACACCGCAAGATTTCCCGACGGCAGGCTCGATGAGATCTGCGGTTTGTCCCAGTCGATATAAAAGACATCCGCGGTGTAGCTCAAGCCGTTATCGAACCGGCCCTTCAGCCCTGCCTCGTAGTTATTGGTCTTGTCGGGCTGATACGTGGCCAACAGCGGGCTCTCCCGGAAGATCCCCGTTAACGGAACGGAGTTTGCACCGCCGCGGCGAAAGCCCTGAGACCACAGAGCGTACACGTATTGATGGTGGGCGTACTCGTACGATGGATCGACCTTGCCGACGGTTTTGGAGGCCGGCGCGTTGTGCGGGGTGGCCGGAATATCGACGGGAAACGTATTGTCCACGTAGGACTGGGCGTCCGTGAAATCTTGCTCGAAGTGCCGGACTCCGAGCGTGATCTGGCCGTGGTCCATGAAGTGCCAGGTGAGTTCGCCGAACACCGACTTGTCGGTGAAGTGCTGGGTATCGATCTGCTGGAAGGCGATATCGCCGGGAGCGACGAGAATCGTCTGGCCCAGTAGCGCCGCGCGTTCGGGCGATCCCGGATCGAAGATGGTCCATGCGCCCGTGCTGGTCTGCTTCTCGTAGAAGACGCCGAGGACATAGTCCAGCACATTCTGCTTCTTGGCGTCCGATACCAGGCGCACTTCCTCGGTGAACGTGCGTTGTTGATCGGCGAAGAAATAATCGTAAACGAACCGAGGATTGGTGGGCGTCCCGGCGTAGTAAGGTAGAGCCGCTTCGTCATAGTAGCCGGCGAGATTGTAGGTTTGATCCTGCTGGACCGAGCCGGTGGTCGTGTAGTACGAACTCGTCGACGATAGCGTGGCGAACCCGGCGTCGTAGCTCAGATCGAGGCTGGTGAGATTCGTGTAGCGCGAATATGGCTGATCGATTTGCGAGAATTCCTGGTACCTTCCGCCCGGGGGCAGCGTGATCCTCGGATCGAGGGGCGAGGGACCGCCGGGAAAACTCAGGTTGACCGACGGGCCGCCATCTCCCTGCACGTTCGAATGCAGGAATGCGAGGGTGGCGCTGAATGTCTCGTTCGGCTTCCAAAGGCCGGCGATGCGCCCGGTAAACGTCTTCTGAAAGTTCCAATCTTCACGGCTGGAATAGATCGCGGGGCTGTTGATCGGGTCGGAGGGATCCGCGAGGACCGGAATTCCGTTCGGGCTATTGTTCGAGCGCTTGAGTAGACCAAAGACATCGATCCATCCGGGGTCGTACTCATACTTCGCCGAGGCGCGAATCGCCACGGTATCGGCGAGCGGTAGGTTGACCATGGACTTGAGGGTATAGCCCGTGCCGCTCGAATTGTAGAACCGGTCGCCCCCGGCCTCGACCGACGCCGCGAAGGCGCTCGGATCCGGAGCGTTCGGAATCAGGCGCAGAGCGCCGCCCAGCGCGCCCGCCCCGTAGAGTGTTCCCTGAGGTCCGCGCAGCACCTCGATCTGCTTGAGGTCGTCGAGTTGGAAATAGCCGTCGACCGGTGAATTGCCGATGTACGTGCCCACGGGGTTCTGCTCGAACGTACGAAAGCCCCGCTGGGGTTCGGCGGTTGCATTGATGCCGCGAATGACGGGCGCTACGGCCGCCGACAGCCTGGCGCCGGTATCGTACATGGAGAGGCCCGGCACATTGTTCGCGAGGGACATGACGTCGGAGACGCCGCTTTGGCTCAGTTGCTCGGCGCTGATCACGGAGAGGCTGTAAGGCACCGATTCGAGCACTTGCTCCCGACGCGTGGCCGTGACGGTAATTTCTTGAAGCGTTGCCGAGCTCGCATCACCCTGGTCCGCAAGTGTTGCACGCGGCAGTCCATAAAGGGCCACAAACACTGCTGCTCCGACCGTGGTTTTACGCGGCAACCCGCAGCGGGTTTGGGTCTGCGCGGAGCGCCTCAAACGTGCATTTCCCATAAATTTTTCTCCCCTTGTAATAGCGTGCTGGCGGCATGTTACGTCGGCCCTAGGCTGCAGCCCTCGTTAGCATCGTCCCGGATGCGGCGGGACTCCGCGAAGGGGTGCGCGTCGATAGTAATATGACCTGTACACCACTGTCACGTTTCTAGACGCGGGCGTACAGGCGATTCGATCCGGGCGTGCACCAAGAGCAAGCAGGGCGCGCTCGGTGACGGTGCAGGCACGCAGCGGCAACGCGACCGACGGCACCGTTACCGGCCGACGCTACCGGTCGCCCGGGTCACCCGGCGAGAGCTCCCCTCTTGTTGCTCTTCGATGCCGGCCGCTCCGCGTGTGCGGGAATGAAACGATGCCGCGCATGAAAGCGCTCGAGTTCGCGTGGCAGAGCGGCGGACCCCGTAAAGATCTCGACGTAGTCCGGAATCCGGGCCATCCGGGTTGCCAGATCCTCTTTGGTCTTCATGGAGATATATCCGATCTGCGTCAGATAAATGGTTCGAGCTCTGACATCCGCGGCAAGCGGTTCAAAGGCGAAGCGGATGAACATGTCCGTCAATGCCTGGATGCGGACCGCATCCGCCGCGCGTATGGCGGCAGCCGCCTTCGGCAACTGCTGTGCCCAGCTGCGCACCGCAAACTCGAACTTGGAATCAAACAAACTGGAGTCGAGCCAGCAATCGAATACGTTGAAGATGGCCTCCGTGATGCTCTCCGCGTAGCATTCGCATTGCTTGACGAGATTTCCCGTATTTTTAGCCCGCCACCTCTCGAGAAGTGCGATCAGGAGGGCCTCTCGGTCCTCGAAGAACCAGTAAAAGCTGGTTCGCGAGAGCTTGAGCTTCTTGGAGAGCGGCACGATGCGCACCGCGTCGACGCCGGACTCGATGAAGATCTCATAGGCGGCGTCCAGCCATGCTTCCGCCGATCCCCGCCACCCCGGCTCGACCATGCTCGACCGCTCCATAGCTGACTTTATCATATCCCTTAGGCCATTCATTTCGCCGACTGTACTGATATGTCCTCATAGTTGACATACTTGTACACGCGTCGGGCATTCGTTAGCATCCATCGCTGCACTTCGCCGTTACCGGGCTCTATATGTCAGGAACTGCTGCTTTGTCCACCTCGGCGCCGACGAGTTCGTCGATAGGCTATCCCCAGGAAATAGTCAACGTGGCTCGCTACCCGGTGGGCGACCTTGCATCCGCGGCGGCCCGGGAAGTGGTCGCCGCCGGCCGCGCACAGCTTGCAAAAAATGCTCTGTGCTTGTTCCCTGAGTTCATCGCACCCCATGCGTTAGGGCAGATGTGCGAGGAGGCGAGGGCGTTCTATCCCACCTCATATTACGAAGAGCAAGCAGATACGCACGACGAGAGCGGCCGATTAGAGGGCTTCGCAATGCCGCGGAAATCCAGAAGCGCGGCATCGGCGGTGGCTTACGATCGTATCCCGACATCATCGCCTTTGCGGCGGCTGTATGAGTGGGATGGCTTGGTGGAATTGGTACGCGCACTTCTCGGCGTTGACAGGCTGTATCGCACGGCGGACCCGCTGGTTTCATGCTTGCTCATGTACTACTCGGACGGTGATGAACTGGGCTGGCATTTTGATCCCAACGATGGGGTGGTCACGCTGCTCCTGCAGGCCCCGGGAGAGGGCGGACAATTTGAATTCGTGCCGGGCATTCGTCGCGACAATGAGGATAGCCGTGCGGCGATCGCTCGCGTCATGGACGGTGCACGCGAGGGAGTGCTCACGCCGCCTCTCCTGCCAGGTACGCTATCGATTTTCCGCGGTACGAACTCGCTGCACCGCGTGACGCCCGTCAAGGGAACCAAACCCCGCGCTATCCTCACGCTGAGTTTCGATCCGAAACCCGGCGTGATGTTCAGTACCGAGATACGCCGGCGCTATTCCGGGCGAATATATTGATCTTGATGGCGATTGCGGCGCTCAATGGCGCTGACCGGAAGCTCGGAGGCACAGGGTGAGCCTCTCGCCGAGCGCGTTCGATCGAGTCGAGACCGTCTGGATTCCGATGTCCGACGGCATTCGGCTCGCCGCACGGATGTGGATTCCCAAATCTGCGTCGAAAGAGCCGGTGCCGGCGATTCTCGAGTACATTCCTTACCGTCGCCGCGACGGCGCGCGCGAGCGTGACGATCAAACCTACGGCTACCTCGCCGCGCACGGCTATGCGTGCGTCCGCCTGGACATCCGCGGCTCCGGAGACTCGGGAGGGGTCATCGAGGATGAGTACCTGCCGCTGGAGCAAGACGATGCGGTGGAAGCGATCGCTTGGATCGCCTCGCAGCCCTGGTGCAGCGGTGCCGTCGGCATGGTGGGGATCTCCTGGGGCGGCTTCAATGCGCTGCAGGTGGCGGCGCGTCGCCCAGCTGCACTACGAGCCATCCTCACCGTGTGCTCGACGGATGACCGCTATGCCGATGACATGCACTACATGGGCGGTGCTCACCTCACCGGCAATTTAGAGTGGGGTTCAACGTTTTTTTCGATCATGGCACGTGCGCCCGATCCTTTGGTCGTGGGTGAGGGCTGGCGCGCTCACTGGCTCGAGCGTCTTCGCGCGGTGAGGCCGTTCGTGGGGATCTGGCTCAAACACCAGCGCCGCGATGAATATTGGAAACAGGGCTCGGTTTGCGAAGACATCGGCGCCGTTACCTGTCCCGTGATGGCGGTAGGCGGGTGGGTCGATGGATACACCAACGCCATTTTCCGTTTGCTGCGCGATCTCGACGTTCCGCGTCTTGGGATCGTCGGCCCTTGGGGGCACAAGTATCCGAATCTCGGCGTTCCCGGGCCGGCCATCGGCTTTCTCGCCGAGGCGCGGCGCTGGTGGGACCATTGGTTGAAGGGCATCGATACCGGCATCATGCAGGAGCCGATGTTGCGGGCTTATGTGCAGGATTGGATCGTCCCGGCAAGCCACCATGACCTGCGGCCGGGGCGGTGGGTAGGAGAGGAATCGTGGCCGAGCCGGCAGATCGTCACGCGCAGCTGGTATATGAATGCCGGCAGTCTCGGCACCGGGCCGGAAGAGGGCCCGGCGCTCTCGATCAGCTCGCCGCAAACCACGGGCGCGGCGGGCGGTGAATGGTGCCCGTATTCTCTGGGCGGCATCGGCCCCGAATTGCCGATCGATCAGCGCCGCGACGATGCGTTTTCACTGGTATTCGACGCAACGCCGCTGACTGCCCCGCTTGAGATACTGGGGGCCGCGGTGCTCGATCTGACGCTCTTCTCCGATCAGCCCATCATGCATCTCATCGCTCGCCTGAGCGATGTCGCGCCCGATGGGCAGGTAGCGCGTGTGACTTATGGGGTGTTGAATCTCGCGCATCGCGATGGGCACGAATGTCCGGAGCCTCTCGAACCCGGGCGGCCTTATCGGGTCACACTGGCGTTGAACGACGCCGGCTATCGGTTCGGCACCGCACATCGCATCCGCGTTGCGATCTCCACCTGCTACTGGCCGATCGTCTGGCCTGCACCGAATTCCGGCCGCCTCAGCATAGTCGCTGGATCGAGTCGCCTGAGCCTGCCGGTGCGCGCAGCGGCTCAGCCGGAAGAGCCGGTGGACTTCCCGCCCGCGTCAGGCGCTGCGCTGGCGCCGCGTAAAGTGCTGCAGCCGGGCGAGGTCCACCGAACCCTCGCCATCGATGTCGGGAGCGGCGTCGAGCGCATCGAAGTGCTGCGCGACGACGGCCGCGCGCTCATCGAAGACATCGGCGTCGAAACGGGATTTCGCAAGATCCTGCGCTATCGCATTCATCCCGCCGATCCGTCGAGTGCGCGCGCTGAGGCAGAATATGAGCTGATCCATCGGCATTCGCACGGCTGGGATACGACAATACGCACCCGTTCAGCCATCGGTTGCACCGCGGAGTACTACCTGCTGGAAGCCGACCTCGAGGCGTTCGAGGGCGAGGAGCGCGTCTTCTCGCGTAGCTGGTCGGAGCGCATTCCGCGCGATTTCACTTGAGCGAGAAATCCGGTCTGGAGCGCGGGTTGATGCTCGCAGCCTTCTTCGTAGCCAACGCGCTGCCCGAATTCCTGTGGAGCAACTTCCCGCCGATCATGACGCTCGTCGAGGCGAAGTACCGGATCAACGAGACGACGGCGAGTCTGCCGATCATCATGTTCTCCGTCGGCACCGTCCTGTCGGCGGGCGTCGCCGGCAAAATCATCGATCGGCAAGGATACCGGCTGTCGACGCGCATCGGGCTCGGCATGCTCGCTGTGTTTTCGCTGCTGCGCGCAGTCGATGGCCCGTTCTGGTTATTGGTGGTCGCGCAAGCAGCCATCGGCGCGGCCTTCTCCTTCATCGCAGGCGCGACCTCGTCCTATGTCGTCGACTGGTTCGAGGGGAAGAGCGTTGCCCTGGTGACGGGGCTTTGTGTGATCGGTCTGTATATCGGTCTCGGATCGTCCATGGTCATCACGCCCGTTCTAGTGAGTCATTATGGCTTCGGCGGGACCATGCGAATCACCGCCGCGGCATCGGTCCTGATTCTCTTCGTCGCCTACCCGCTAATCCGCCAACGCCGCGCCGTCATACCAGTTGGTGACAGCCGACCGGCTGCATCCAGCCTGCAACTGGTGAAGAATCGGACGCTCGCGCTGGTGTTCGTCATCAGTTATCTGACCGGCGGGTTGTTCAGCGCCGTCGCGACGGCCCTCGAGCCGATCTGGACCCTCCGTGGCTTTACGCCCGAACAGGCGGGCTTGGCGAATGGCATGTTCATATTGGGCGGCATCCTCGGGAGTTTCCTGATGCCGCTGCTGCAGACGCGGCTCAACAACGCGAAGCGGGTGCTGGTTCTCTGTTCCTTGGGCGCGTTGCTGCTCACGTATCCGCTACTGACCGCGCCCAACCCCCTCGTCGGCAATGTCATTGCCGTATTCCTGGGAATATTCTGGATGGGGAATATTCCCGTGTGTTACACCGTGATGGAGAGGGGTGCCGGCGTGGCGCAGGCCGGTGCGGCCTTGAGCCTGTTCTGGGCGATCAACAGCGTAGGATCCGTCACCCTCGTCTGGATGTTCAGCGCGGTCATGGATGGGACTTCCTGGCGGGTCGCCGCCATGGTCACGCTCGTGCTGCTCGCAATCAACCAGCTGGTCACCTTTGCACTGCCGCGCGACCCGCAGCGCATCCCTGCCGAGCGGATGATCTAGGGCGGAGTATTCGAGCTCACAGGTCCTTCACGAGCCGAAGTGCATCGTAGATGGCCGCATGCGTATTCCTTGCGGCAACGACATCGCCGATCCGAAATAGCTGAAAGGTTCCCGTCGGGTTGGTCGCAACGGTCTGGGTCGCTCCGGCGAGCAGTTGCTCGTGGTCCACTGCTCCCAGATTGCGCGACAGTGGCTTCAGCGCGAAATACAGTTCATCGAGCGGTAGCGTGCCATGATTGACGATGATCTGATCCACGCACCGCTGCTTGCGCACGCCGACATAGTCGCTGCCGACGTTGGCCACCAACCGGTCGCCATCGCGGACAACGGATTCCAGCCGAAAAGTAACGGTGAACGTGACATCGCGCGGCTGCAGGCTGCGCATGTAGGGCACGAGGGTCATGGCCATCACTTCGGGCGCGAAGGCTCGGTCCGGCGTCATGATCTCGAGCTTCGCGCCCGCAGTCGCAATGAGCTCGGCCGCTTGCAGCGCCGCGTGATCGCCCGCGTCGTCGAACAGCAAGACCTCGCGACCCGGCTTGAGATGACCTGAGATGATATCCCACGTTGAAGCAACGAGATCGTTACCTGATTTCAGCACTTGCGTATGCGGCGTGCCGCCGGTCGCCACGATCACCACATCGGGCTGCTCAGCGACGATGTCGGCCGCTTCCGCCAATGTATCGAATTTGAATTCAACCCCCAGCCTGGTGCACTGTGCTACCCGCCAATCGATGATGCCGAGCATCTCCCGACGACGCGGGCTTTGGGCCGTCAGCCGCACTTGACCGCCGGCCTCACCGGTCGCTTCGAAGACGATGACCCGGTGGCCGCGTTCCCCTGCCACGCGCGCCGCCTCAAGTCCCGCCGGCCCGGCGCCGATAATTACGATCTTGCGCGAGTTCGCCGCGCGCGGCACCTCGTGCGGCATGGACAGTTCACGCCCGGTCGCGGCGTTATGCAGGCAATAGGCCGACCCCCCCTGATAGATTCGATCGAGGCAGTAGTTGGCGCCCACGCACGGGCGAATTTCATTCTCGCGCCCCTCGACGATTTTTCTGACGATATGCGGATCGGCCATGTGCGCACGCGTCATGCCGATCATGTCGACCTTGCCGGAGGCGATCGCGTACCGGGCAGTCGCGACGTCATCGATCCGAGCGGCATGGAAGGTGGGGAAGCGCGTTGCCGCGCGAATTTCGCCGGCGAATTCGAGATGCGGCGCGCTCGCCATGCCTTGTATTGGAATGACGTCGGTCAGGCCTGCATCGGTATCGATGTGGCCGCGAATGACGTTGAGAAAATCGATCATGTCGCAAGCCTTGAGTCGCCGCGATATCTCCAGGCCTTCCGACTTCGTCAGGCCTCCCTCCAGCATCTCGTCCGCGGTATAGCGGATACCTATGATGAAGGCGGTACCGACGCGTCGGCGTATCGCCGCAAGAACATCGAAAGTGAACTGCAGACGGCCATCGAGCGATCCGCCGTAGGGCGCGTCCAGATCGTTCGTCAGTGGGGACCAGAATTGGTCCATCAGATGCCCGTAGGCCTGCAGCTCGATCCCGTCCAGGCCTGCCGCCTGCATGCGCTGCGCGGCATCGGCGTAATCCCTGACGATGCGCGTGACATCCCATTCCTCGGCCTTTTTTGGAAACGTGCGGTGGGCGGCCTCGCGCGCGTGCGAGGCTGACACGGCCGGGAGCCATGCCGCCTTGTCCCAGCGAGTGCGTCGTCCGAGATGCGTCAGCTGGATCATCACCGCCGCGCCATGGGTGTGACAGGCGTCGGCGAGGTCGCGCAGCCACGGGACCACTTCATCCTTGTAGGCAAGTATGTTGTTGAATACGGGAGGGCTGTCGCGCGACACGGCGGCGGATCCCGCGGTCATCGTCAAAGCAATGCCGGCCTTGGCTCGTTCGACATGATAAGCGCGGTAACGCTCCTTGGGCATGCCGTCTTCGGCATAAGCCGGCTCGTGCGCCGTCGTCATGATGCGGTTACGGAGGGTTAAATGCTTGAGCTGATAGGGCTCGAGCAGCGGGTCGCGCGACATCAGTAGCGCTCTCTGGGATTCGATCGACATGGCGAAGGCTATCAAAAATGTACACTGATGTCCATGATATCGACAGGCGAGTACATGGACGCCCGGTCTTTCGGACCACTCGCGCGGACGCGTCGTCGAATTGCTGTTAGATCACCCCTTGGCCGGAAGGTTGCCCTGCGCCTCGATTGACACATCGTTCCACTTCTCCCAGGTCTCGATTCGGCGAGCGTACTCCGCTCGCGTCATCGGCAAACCGCTCGAGCCGAGGAAGATTCGAAGCGGTGGATTGGTTGCATCGACCACTTTCAGGATGGCGGGACCGGTCGCTTCCGGATCGCCCGGTCGGGAGTTGCCGCGAACCGCCGCGATCGCCGCGCGAGCGCTGTCGTAGACGCCCATGGGTGCCGCGCGCTTCGCCGAGGCCCCGCCCCAATCCGTAGCGAAACCGCCCGGCTCGACGATGGTCACCTTGATCCCGAAGCCGGCTACCTCGGCGGCGAGAGATTGGCTAAGACCCTCGAGCCCCCACTTCGATGCATGGTAAAGACCCACGGTCGGGAAAGCGTTGACCCCGCCGATGGAAGATACCTGGATGATATGTCCAGACCCCTGAGCGCGCATGAATGGCAATGCGGCTTGAGTCACCCAGAGCGCGCCGAAGAGGTTCGTTTCGAGTTGGGCTCTTGCTTCGGACTCGCTGACCTCTTCGATCGTGCCGAAAAGCCCGTAGCCCGCGTTGTTTACCACCACATCGAGCCTACCAAAGCGCTCATGCGCGAACGCAATGGCGGCCGAGGCAGCGGCTTTGTTGGTGACCTCCAATGTAAGGGGCGCTACGAGGTCGCCATATCGCTCAACGAGCGGGGCGAGTGTCTTGACGTCGCGTGCCGTGGCCGCGACCCGATCGCCGCGCGCGAGCGCTGCCTCCGCCCAAACACGTCCGAACCCTCTGGACGTACCCGTTATGAACCAGACCTTACTTGGCATACGAATGATCCTCGCGCGAGAAGTCCCCGGCGGGCACTTGATGTAGTGCATTCAGAACATGCATCCCCATGTCGGCGGCATCGACAGGCAGCTCCAGGACCCGGCCGGGACACTCTATCAAGTCAACGACCTTCGAGACGAGCCCGGCATCATCGTTCTCGATGACCTCGAGCGCATGATTCGGAAACTGATTCTGCAGGTCGCTCACGAGCATTTCGGGGTCATCGCCCACCATGATCGAGCGAATCAATTGCTCGGAGACCGCGATGATGACGAAGCCCAGCGAGCACGGCGCGACGGCAAAGCCGATGGTCGCTGCCGTTCGAATGATCGGGATGAGCACGTCGGCGGCTCTGGGCTCCGCCCGGTCTGCATTAGATGTCCATGTAGCCATGATCTCTCCTCGAGTTGTAACTTAAACAGAAGTGGTGCGCAGCGGCTCCGCGCCCAATCGGCTGTCCACGTTCAGATTCCGCTAAAGCGTTCACCGACCCACTCTTCGCTCTTCTTCCAAAGCGCCTGTGCGTGTTCAGGATCGAGCGCATAAGGCTGCACACCAGAACGCAGGCCAGGAACCGAAGCGACCTCGGCAACGTGGCAATCTTCGCAGTACTGACCTCCAATGGCCTCGGCATCGGCAACGCAGGCCGCCCACACCGAGGTTGCCGCACCTTGCGGAATGCTCTTCCAGCTGAAGGGCGGAGCGCCCTTGGGCTGGCTGGCGTTGATCTCGGCGATCAAGTTCTGCAACACCCCAGGCGCCATGTGGCGGCCCAACTCCGTCTGAATGGTCCCGGGGTGGACCGCCGTCGCTCGGACGCCTCGCTCTCTATGACGGCGATCGAACTCGACCGCAAACAGCACGTTCGCGGTCTTGGAGCGACCGTAGGCGACGAATTCGGCGTACGTCGAGCGCTCAAAGTTCGGATCGTCAAGGTCGACGTCGGAATATCGGTGGCCCGCTGAGGAGAGGTTCACGAGACGCGAACCCCGCCGCAGCAGCGAGGCGATTCTATTCACCAGAACGAAGTGTCCGAGATGGTTGGTACCAAACTGCGTCTCAAATCCATCACCCGTCTTGCCCTGCGGGCATGCCATGACGCCGGCATTGGCAATAATCACGTCGAAAGGTTTGGCGGCGGCAAGCAAGTGATCGGCGCAACGGCGGACACTTTCAAGCGATGCCAGATCGAGTTGGACCAGTTGCAAAGAGCCTCCGCGTGTGGCTTGGGAGCGAGCCTGCTCCGTGGCCACCTGTGCCTTCGAGAGATCACGCGCGGCGCCCACGACCTCTGCCCCGTGCGCCGCCAAGGCGCGTGCAGTTTCGACACCGAGGCCCGCCGAAACACCGGTGACGAGCACCCGCTTTGCAGTCAAATCGATGCCTTGCAGGACCTCATCAGTCGTCGATGTGGCTCCAAATGAATGGGTCATGATGGTCACTCCTCGCTTTCAGTTCGCCCTACCGCTGCACCATGGAAAAGTGGTCTAATGGAAAGTGGAGGGAACCTCCACTTAATATACGGAGGGTTCCTCCGCTTTGCAAGTGCTTTTTTGGAGGGGGCGGTTACAAGTGAAACGAAAGCCAACGGCGCAAGCGCGCAAACCCCGCGCTGACAGCACCCGAAATCGACAATTACTGATCGATACCGCCAAAGCGGCATTCGCGGATGTGGGGCTCAACGTGAGCCTGGAAGAAATCGCGCGCCGCGCCCGCGTCGGCATCGGCACACTCTATCGCCATTTTCCGAGTAGAGAGGCGGTTGTCGAAGCGGTTTACCGACGCGAAGTCGAACAGCTTGCAGAAGCCGTCCCACAACTCCTCAAATCCTCGCCGCCGGGCGAAGCACTGCATAAGTGGATGCACCTGTTCGTCGATTACATTGCCACGAAGCGCTTGATTGCGCCATCGCTGGGAGCGGCGGTAGGCGAGACGTCTGCGCTCCGTGCAAACTCGGCTGAACTGATCACGCGCGCGATCGCGACGCTTGTGATACGCGCTGCAGAAAGTGGAGACGTGCGCAAAGACATCGCTCCATCTGACTTGCTGCGCGCGATGGTCGGTGTGAGTTATGGGAACCCCGACGAGGCCTGGGAAGCGAGCGCGCGGCGACTCATCGAGCTTCTCATGGATGGACTGCGACGCAAAAAACGTTAGATCTGTTCGGCCTGACTGAGGGGTGCTGACGATGAATATTACACTGAGGCAAGGCCGTCCCGAGGACGCTCAACGCGGCGGCTTGATCTGCTACCAGGCCTTCAAAGCCATTGCCGAACAACATCACTTTCCTCCTGACTTTCCTTCGGCAGAGGTCACAATCGAAGTATTGTCCTCGCTGCTAGCACGTCGCGACGTCTATTCCGTGGTCGCCGAGACGGACGGACGCCTCGTGGGTAGTAATTTTCTATGGGGACACGCGTCGATAGCGGGCGTCGGTCCAATTACCGTTGATCCAAAGATACAGAATGGACAGGTCGGCAAGCAGCTGATGAACAATGTACTCGAGCGCGCTCGGGCACAAAGGTTCGCCGGCACGCGTCTGGTGCAGGCGGCCTACCATAGTCGTTCGCTCTCGCTTTACGCCAAACTCGGTTTCGTCGTGCGCGAGCCACTCGCGATGCTTCAAGGCCCGGCCCTTGGCATTGAAGTCAAAGGATTCAGTGTGCGGCAAGCCACGGAACGGGACTTGGAATCCTGCAACGAGCTATGCCGCAAAGTGCACGGCCACGACCGAAGCCACGAACTCCTCGACGCGATCAAGCAGAAGAACGCGCGCGTTGTCGATCGTGATGGTCGAATCTCAGGATACGCGACCATGATCGGCTTCTTCGGACACGCAATCGGTGAAACCAACGAAGACATGAAGGCTCTGATCGGCGCGGCAACCAGTATTGCCGGGCCTGGCCTACTCATGCCAAGCCGCAACGCAGAGCTGTTTCGGTGGTGTCTGAATCACGGATTGCGTGTCGTCCAACCCATGACACTGATGAGCCTGGACCTTTACAACGAACCTGCGGGGGCATTCCTGCCCTCGGTCATTTATTGATCGGAGATGACTTGAGCGAATCCCTCGCATAAAATAATGTCAGGGGCTTCCGTCCCGCGGCGCTATCAGGAAATTACGTAAGAGCGCTTGCGGGACCTACAACGACTGCGATCCTAGATTTTAGATTTAGCCTCCGACAAGGAGTCAAGTCATGAGGAAAATCATAGGTTTTGCTTTTTGCATGGCCATAGCGTCGACCACGCACGCGCAAATCTGGAATCTGGCCGACGATTTCTCGATCAGCTCCAACCCGAACGGCCAGTGGCGCTACGGTTCTACCGATACCGTCGGCGGTGCATTCACGATATTCGCACGCACCGCGCAAATACCTTACCAAGTGTCCAACGGCGCTGTCGCTGAGTGGGTTGGAACTTATTTCTCCGGTTTTGAATTATTTCCCTATGTTGCCAAGTTTTATGGGGATCCGGGGACAACTGTGCGGGTCACTAATGCGTGTAACGCCGTGACCTGCTCAATTGAGAATCCTGGCGTCACCGTTATTCAGCGTAGCGCCAACGGAGTGGATGTGCATCCCGCGCCGCCCGGACAGGGGTACGCAACTCTCCGCTGGACTGCTCCCAAGTCGACAACCTATGTTATGAGTGTGTCGTTCTTCAGCATCGTGGTGGGCGGAGGCGCGACGACCGACGTCCACGTTCAACGAAATCACGTCAGTCTGTTCGACGGCGATGTCAACGGAATCGGATCGGTGCAAAATTGGTTTGCTGGAACCGCCGGAATCGCGTTGAATGCAGGGGATGTGATCGATCTGGTCGTCGGGCCAAACGGTGACTATTTTTCCGATTCGACCGGGGTCGATGCCACGATCCAGCAGCTACCCGAAGTGCTCTACTGTACGGAGCATGGCAGCGTATATAAGGCAGTGAAGCCGTCCAATTCCGTCTCCTCCGACGTGAGCCCGAACATCTCGGGTATGCCCAGCATCTGCGCGACCCCATCATCCAAGCCCTCCAATTGGTATATCAAGACCACCTGGGACGGCGGCGTTACGTGGCAGTGGGTGGACACGCTTGCAAGCTTGGGACTGGGGCAAAACTGACCAGGCTGCCATCCTTCGCGTCCGGGGACGGTCATGACTGCAGGCAGACATAAACTAAAGTCCGAAGCGTTTCCGATAAAACATGAAACGGGTGCGCAAGGCTTCGCAATCGAGGCCATAGTCGTCAGGATCGACACTGCGCACGCCATGCTTGTCGCGAGGCGTATCATCGCGCCATGCCGCCATTCGGGCGCGGGCGGCATCGCTCAACTCCTCACCTAAAAACTGGTACAACTTTTCGATCGAAGGAAACGGGTCGCGCTGGAACTCATCGAACTGGATGTCGAAGAACCGATGATCATTGCCTGCATCGCGGAAGGCGATCACCCGCCGCATCCCTAGTTCGCAGAACTCAGTATTGATCGCGCCCAGCCAGGTCTTGTCTACCCGCCCTGTGAAGACCTTGTGCAGCTCGAAATAGAGATCGGCCGTGGAAGGTACGACCGCCGCGACGTCTCGGTGAGTCATCCAGAACCGCGCGTCGGGGAAGACCTTGTTCAGATCATTTACAAACAGGATATGCGAAGGATTCTTCAGCCGCCAGTTGGTCGGCGGACAATGCCATTGCAGCAGCTTCAGCACCCGCTTGACGAAGCGGTAAGTGCCGACGAGATTCGCCTCGTGGAATAGCCAGCGGACGTAGCTTGGAATGTGAAACATTGCCTGAAAGATTTGCGACCGAAAATCCATGCCCATTAAATTCTGGCATTCGGCTGGAGAGGTCGCGCTGCTGGGCACCATTTGTTTCATGCGGGGGAAGCGCTCATTACGTACCCGTATCATCTCGCGTCCCAGTTCGATGCGAGGATCGGTTTCGTACGTGGCCCGCTCCGGGGGCGGACAGACTTGCATCTGTTCCCAATTGCGCATTACGCGTATCGCAGGGTCTTCTGCCAGCATGCAGGACAAAGCAGTCGACCCGGTACGCGGAAGCCCTAAGCCGATCAGGGGAGCGGTGATTTCTTGCTCGTCGATCTCGGGATGACGGGCAAACCAATCCTCGATCGTCAAGCGCTGCTTCAGCAGGTCGAGCACCGACTGGTCGAAGACCGTCGCGCCCATCTCGGTGAGATGCGCCTCCGTATCGGCGGCATGGACCAGCCGTTCAAGCCCCTCGCGGAAGCTCTCCTCTCCGAAATGCTCCAGGCCGGCTTCCCTCCGGGCACGCTCCAAAAGCGCATCCGCTCTCTTCATGAGCCATATGCCGGCGGAGCCGTCGGCGCACCGCCTGTCTCGATCGTACAAAGGTTCGCAGGGGAAGATCGCTCGATCATTCCAAAAGCCGTCATCTCATCCAATCGATAACGCACTCCGCCTTGTTGATTGTTGAAGCCATTCACTCCTTGATTGCCGAGATGAAAGGTCGACAACTCCGTGGCTCCGCCGATCTTCGTCACGCCCAGCTCCGTTTCCAATTCGACCGAGACATCATCTCCGCGCGGCATGATTCTTCGCAAGAAGGGGATGCTTCTGGCGCGAGCCGAATACATCCTGCCGTTCTGATAGAGATAACCGATGTTGTAGCGATCTTCCTCGCTCTCACCGGGCCGCAGAGGATAAGCGATATAGCCAAAGGCACGGCCGTCAGGAAAAACCGCGGATTGCCAGCAATGTCCACGAAAAGCCGCCATCGGGCGCACGCTTTGGCGATGGATGCGCGAGCCAACCGCTCTGAAGTCTCGCTTCATTCCGTCGAGCGTCAGTGTGCCTTCGCCCCGAAAGAGTTGCTCGATGCGATAGCCGTAACCCATCAAGCCTGCATCGGTCCGCTCTTTATCACTCATGCCAGCCAGCTTTTCCGTTCGATAGTCGTGTATCCATGCCGGGGTGACCATCGTGAGTTCAACCTCATAAGTGATCGCGGCGCGTGGAAAGCTATAAGGTCCGGCATCGGCATAGACGGCGAACTCGCGAGCGATTTGCTGTGCGACAGATCCGTCAAACGCCTCGCCATCGTAGCTCACCACCCACTTGCGGAACGGCTCGACGCAGCGAAACACGAGGGGGCCTGCGCCCAGAATATTTGAGCGGCCATCGGGGCCTATCGCGGGCCGAGTTCGCCCCCGTGAACTCTCGCGAAGAACTCGGCCACCCGCAAAAGCAAAATTGCAATCAAAGCGATGGTTTTCCCAGACCTTGCCCACAGCCTCTAGGCCGTTGCGCGGAAAGCCAAAGACGCCACTCTCCTCATAAAGCCAAAGCGACGCGCTCTCGCGCATCTCCGGATCTAACGGCTTCTCGGGAAGCATGTAGTCCAATGCGAGCGGTAGTCCGGCGGTCCAAATGGGGTCATCCATCCACGGATCCTCCAGGTTTCTGGCAGCGCTTGTCTTCAGCGCCATCATCCAGTGTATCTCCCAACGCGGCGGCGTAAAACGTTGAAACGAAGCATTTGCAGGTAATTCTTGACACAATCAGAGTTTGATTCTATGTCTACCCCGAGCGGTCGGTACCTACACGATGAATGGCCGTGCCACTCACGAAAGCCTGACTACGCTGTCAGAAGGGATAGACACCAGTGAAGAAGGCGCAATTTGATCCACAGAAGGCGCTTCAGGGTACAGGTTACCCATCGCCGCATGACAAGCCATGCCGAGGTCGCAAGACTTGGCCGCTGACCAAGCTATACGGGCTCACTCAGTTCGGCGTCAACCGAGTGGAATTGAGTCCGGGCGCCTGGTCGACACAGCGACATTGGCACAAGACCAACGACGAGGTTGTGGTCGTGGTCTCCGGCGAGCTGGTGCTGGTGACCGATGAGGGAGAGGAAGTTCTCGGCGCGGGCGACTGCGTGGCGTTTCGGATGAACGATCCCGACGCGCATCACTTACAGAACCGCAGCGACAAGCCCGCCGTGTTCTTCGACATCGGCGGACGCGACTTGTGGGACGTCTCGACCTTTCCCGACGCTGGCTTCGAGGCTAAGCCTCGCGTGGAGGTGAACTTTAGGCCGATCAAGCGATGAGCGGGGCAATGCAGCTCTATTACTTCCCAACCCCCAACGGTCGGAAAGTGAGCATCGCCCTGGAGGAAATGAGACTCGCTTATGAAATCGTGCCGGTAAACATTCTTCGGGGCGAGCAGCAGCGGCCGGAATTTCTGGAAATTAGTCCCAATGGCCGGATTCCCGCGCTGGTCGACCGGACCGCTCACGGCACGCAAATCAGACTGTTCGAGTCCGGCGCGATCCTACAATATCTCGGTCGCAAGAGCGGATTACTGTACCCGGTCGAGGAATCGGCACGTTGCACGGTTGATGCTTGGCTGTTCTGGCAGATGGCGGGACTCGGGCCGATGGCCGGCCAGCTCAGCTGGTTCATTCGCGTTTCGAACTTGCCTGACCGAGACGAGCACGACTACGCCTACGCCATTCGTCGCTACCGCAAGGAAGTAAGCCGGCTCTATGGTGTGCTGGAGGGTCAGCTGCTAGGGCGCAGCTACATTTGCGAGATATACAGCATAGCGGACATCGCATCGTGGACATGGGTCGATCAATATAAGGACCATATCGGCGGCTTGGCGATGTTCCCGAATATTGCCGCGTGGCATGCCCGGATCGCCGAACGTCCTGCCGTGAAACGCGGAATGTCCGTATGGATGCCCCAATCGAACGACGGCTGGTCGGCCGATGGGGATGCCAAGCAAATCGAAGAGCGCGGCCGAGGGCAACGGTGACGTCAGTCCTCTGGGCTCGCTTCCTATCGACCGAACCGATAGCGCAAGCGGGCGCCATGCATGCGCGGCTCGCCGATGCTGGGGTTCGACGAAGGGTGCGACTCTACCGAGGTGGCGGAGCCCAACTCGAGCTTCAACTGTAGCTGCGCGACCTCGCGCAGGCTCGGCGCGAGCGCAAAGCTCCCGACGCGTCTGCACACGATCCGACTGTCCAGGCGGCGTAATGCCATCTCCCGTCGGGGGAAGAGCGTATACCTCGACGTCGAGGGTCCCAAAGGCCGTGGCGGGCCCTTTGGCGGTGACACCATCAAGGTCGCGTGCGCGGTGGCAGGTGTGGCGCCCGCGGAGATGAGAGCGTGCATGGAGCCGGCCCGCTCCACCGGGGTATCGACGCGAGTGACATCGTTCGCCTCGCGACCGGCGACCGCGTTGGCTGACGGATTCTCGAGGGTCGCCTCCACATCGATGTCGCGCTCGGTGATGAGGACGAGCCACTCCCGCCCACCGGGCAAGGCAAGATCGACGCGGCGCGGCCGCATTGGCGATCAGGCGCAGGTCCATCGGGGCGCCGGCTGCCTCGGATCCGTCCTTTACCTCGACGGCTAAGGTGTTCCCGAGCGACCTTTACTGCGGAGCGTCCCTGGTTAGCGACGCCGGTCTAGGCAGATTCAATTGGCCTTGGCGCGCTGCCAGTAGCCGCTTTGTAGCTCGACTGGAAGATCTGTCATGCCGCGTATCCCGCAGGGGACTAGCCGGCCCTTGAACTCATGTTCGAAGGTCTGCGCCACCAGCTCCGCGGTCCACTCTGCACGCTTCACCGACGGAAGTAGCAATGCAGGGTGGGTGTAGAGTTGTAGTTCTCCTTTGTCGATACGCACCAGCTGTCCGTGCACATCCTTCGCAAGGTCCGAAAGTAGGAACTCCACCACCGGTGAATTCGCCTCCGGCGGTGGTAGCAGTGCAAGCCGTTTGGCCATCTCGTCCGGAATCGGACCCCTGCGATCCGGGAAAGCGATTCGCGTCGCCCCGAAAGGCGACAGAGCATTGACGCGCACCCCCGACCCGGCCAACTCGAGTGCCCAGGTATAGACCATCGATGCCACCGCGCCTTTGGTCGCGCCATAGATCCCCAAGTTGACGATGCCCATGTGGGCACCGGAAACGACGTTGATGATCGAACCGGATTTCTGCGCGAGCATGGGTTTGACGGCACGGCCGGTGCAATAGAGCGGACCCAGGACATTGGCGTCGAGCAGGGATCGCGCTGCAATCGGGTCAAAATCATCGATCCGTGCCGCATGGTAGAGCGCCGCGTTGTTAACCAGGCCATCGATCTTGCCGAATGTCGAGACGCACGCATCAATCAGCCGGCCCGCCTCCTCCCATTGGGTGACGTCAGCAACACAGGCAATCACTCTGCCGCCTTCCGCCGCAATGGCCGCCGCCGTGTTGTTGGCGTCAATGGAGTCGATGTCGTTGATCACTACAGCGGCGCCCTGGCGCGCGCATCCCTTGGCGCAGGCAGCGCCGATTCCTCTGCCTGAGCCAGTGATCACAATTGCCTTGCCTTCCAGTATCTTCATCTCGGTCTCCACTGCTGCTGTGAAAACTTCGTCCAACCGGGCGGTGCGTTGCGAATTTTACCGGCAGCATATCCAGACTATTCCCAGCTCAGCGGCAAGGCAAATCAAGGGGCAGCGGGGGGCGCGCGGCCTATTTCAGGGACGCCGGATGAGAGGAAGAAGTGGATTAGGGCAGCATTGTTGGTCTATTGTGATCCGGTGGCGATGATTCGGATTCGGGAGGTGTTTTCGCGCGGCGGAGTAGCGACAGATGTTTGGGAGTCCGCGGCGGCGCTTTCTGCGAATTGCGGCACGAGTGCAGCCGCGGTAGGCTCTCATAACCTGCATCAACGGAGAGGCGGCAATGGCGATCAAACGTCCAACAAAAAGCCGAGGTACGCCATCACACAAATCGGTTACGTCAACGCCGTTGCGCCACGTCGATGTAAGGGCACCGCAGCAGATGGTGGCGGACGAGATCTACGTCGGTTGGCTGTGTAAGAAGTGCGGGGGATTCATCGCGATCGCGGCCACACCGCCGGGTGCCAAAGCGCTGACGGATTTCGACGATCAATTGACCGCGATCAAATGCCCCCATTGTGGGGATGAAGATTTGTACCGCTGGAGCGCTCGGAGCGAGCATAAGTACACGCCGAAAGGTCCGGGAGCCTGAGCTTGGGTATACGCTAGGCGGCGCGTAGCGGTTTTCGCGACAATCGAAATTGTGGGAAAGTATTGGAATCCCCTGAAGGTCGGGGTCCTCAATGTCTCAGCTTCAAAATATCAGGATGCTGTCACGATATGCAGCGTGGGCCAATGATCGCCTCTACGAGGCGTTGGCCGATTTGCGTGGGGAGGAAATGACGAAACGCCTCGACGCTGCAAAAATCAAATGAGACAAGCCTTTGACGTGATCGGCGATGTCCATGGGCAGTTCGACAAGCTAGTCGCGCTGCTGGCGCATTTGGGCTATCGGGAACTCGGGGGGATTTGGCTTCATCCGGATCGCACGGCGATTTTCGTCGGGGATTTGATCGATCGCGGACCCAAGCAGTTGGCCACGGTCGAGCTCGTGCGTGCAATGGTTGAGGCAGGAGCGGCGCGGTGCATCTTGGGCAATCATGAATTCAACGCGATTGCATGGGTGACTCCCGATCCGGAGCACCCCGGGAAGTTTTTGCGAGATCACCATAAGCCGGGGAACCGGGAGCAGCACCAGGCGTTTTTGGACATCGTCGAGGGAACGCGCCGGCAGAAGGACATCACCGACTGGTTTAAGACGTTGCCACTGTGGTTGGATCTTCCGGGCCTGCGAGTCGTGCATGCGTGCTGGCATCAGGAATCCATGGAGGTGCTGCGCCTGGTACTCAATGCGAATCTCACATTGACCGATGAAGTTATCCTGTTGGGTAGCCAGCCGGGGAATCCGATATTCGATGCCCTCGAGGTGGTGTGTAAGGGACCCGAGCTGAGGTTGCCGGGGGGTCAGTCGTTCGCCGACAAAGAGGGCAAGGAGCGGCACGAGGTGCGCGTGCGGTGGTGGCTTCCCCACGCACATACCTTTCGAGACGCCGCAATCGTGCCGCCGGGAAGGGAAAATCTGGTTCCGGATGTTCCATTGCCGTACACCTGGAAGGGGCATCGCTACGAGGGGCCGCCGGTAGTGTTCGGCCATTATTGGTTTACTGGCACGCCTCAAGTCATCTCATGGCAGTTTGCTTGTCTTGACTACAGTGTCGCCAAAGGAGGGCCGCTGATGGCATACAGGTGGGATGGAGAGACGGGGTTGAAGACGGAGAAGCTAGCCTGGGTGTAGATGACCTAGCCGAGAATATCGACCGACTCCTGCCGCTCGCCGTCGAATGGGCGGAGTCTCGCTCGCGGAATATTCCCTGCCAACGCCGCCCATCGGAGCAAGGTTGCGGGCAGCTAAAATGCAGCGATCCACGCAGAATCCTCGGCCACGCGTATGGCTAATATAAGGAAAGTGTTCATGCACGCACGTCTGATTTCGAGTGTCATGGCGGTGGTACTACTCCTGAGTGCGATCACGCCGTGGAGCAGTTACGCGAATGAAAAGGATGCTCCCAGCGCGGCCAAGGACGATGAGATCAAGCTGCCGCCCTTTCCGGCCGACAAGACGATTCACCAGATCATGCAGCTTGGCGGTCGGACCTTGAAGTACGACGCCACCGTCGGCTGGCTACCGGTATTCGACGA
>Ga0302324_100003768_pt1 | contig 34125 bp, 29 predicted proteins | sample Palsa_T0_1_FD_201949 | JGI IMG/M metagenome (GOLD analysis project Ga0302324, IMG submission 201949) | Peat permafrost microbial communities from Stordalen Mire near Abisko, Sweden - Palsa_T0_1 | ecosystem: Environmental > Terrestrial > Soil > Palsa > Peat permafrost | place: Sweden: Abisko...
CGTTCTGGCGAGCACTACCCGCCGGCCTGATTACCGTGCTGGACGTCAATGCGTCGCCGGCAGGACCGTTCGCCGCCGTTCAGACCGGTTTTCAGGGCAACGAGGCGTTGCTGCTGTCCGCGGCGATCGCCGGGGGCCTAAGTCCAAGCGCGGCGCAGGCCCAGCTCGTGGCGAACTACCACGAGGACGTACTGCCATTCTGCGCGCTGGCGGCGCGTGCCTTTTTCAGCGAATTTTAAGGGAATCGGCCATGAATACAGGTACCACGCGCACGCTCGCTGCTGCGCTCATCGGCCTGGTCGTATCGCTGTACCAGGCCGCGGCGGCGGCCGCAGACGCGACACCGGACAACGAGATCCGCGTCGGGATGTACGCGATTTTTTTCAGCGCGAGCGCACAGGATATCTCGGGGCCCTATACACCCTCCGGCCTCAACGGGACGGTCAAGAACGTTCAGACGCCCTACTTCGCCTACGTGCGAACATTATCCGAGCACTTCGTTCTGGAAATGGCCTTCGGTGATCCGCCCGACACCAAGATCTACGGCAAGGGACCGGCGTACCTCGGCTCCGTCCCCTATGACGGACAGGAATTAGCCAGCGCCAAATGGGCAGCCCCCACGCTGTTACTGAACTACAAGTTTCTCGACGACACGCACGCGCTCAGGCCCTACATCGGTGCCGGAGTCAACTACGTGAACTTCTTCGATCGTCAATCCACTGCGGCCGCCGATGCCGCCTTCGGGGGACCGACCCAACTGTCTTTGAGCCGCTCGCTCGGGGCCGCCGCCACGGCTGGCTTGAGCTACCGGATATCGACCAACTGGGCCCTCTACGCCTCCTATTCCTATTCACGCGTCAGAACCGACCTGAGTGCCGACACCGCCGGCGTCATCCGCGAGACGCACATCAGTTTTCAGCCCGAATCCCTGGTCGTATCGGCTGGCTATTCGTTCTGAGGCGACCGCGCCTTCAGGCCAAGCGGTTGAGGCCATTGTAGGCCGCCACGCGATAGGCTTCCGCCATGGTCGGATAGTTGAAGGTGGTGTCGATGAAATAACGGATGCTGTTGATATCGCTGCTCGCCATCACGGTCTGCCCGATATGGATGATCTCCGCGGCGCCGTCCCCGAAGCAATGCACGCCCAGGACGCGCAGGCTTTCCGTATGGAACAGGATCTTCAGCAGCCCGATCTTCTCGTTGGTCATCTGGGCGCGCGCCAGGTTCTTGAAGCTCGCGCGTCCGGCCTCATACGGGATCTTGCGCTCGAGCAGCTCGCGCTCTGTGAGTCCGACCGACGATATCTCGGGCAACGTGTAGATGCCGCTCGGGATCAGGTCCGCACGCAATGGCGCAATGCTGGGATAGAGAATGTGACGCGTGGCGCTGCAGCCCTGCACATAAGCCGCGCTGGCCAGGGCAGGTGAACCCGAGATATCGCCCGCCGCATAGATGTGCGCGACGGCCGTCTGACTGTGCTCGTTGACCCGGATCTGGCCGCGCGGGTCCGGGGTGATGCCGATCGCTGACAGATTCATGCCATCTGAATTCCCGGTGCGTCCGTTGGCCCACAACAGCACATCGCTGCGGATGCGGCGCCCTGATTGCAGCTCGAGCACGACGTCCTGCTCGCGGGCCTCGAGTCGCGCAAACTGCTCGTTGTGGCGGATCACGCAACCTTGCTCGTGCAGGTGATACGACAGCGCCTCGGCTATCTCGTCATCGAGGAACGACAGCAGCTGCCCATGCGTGTTGATCAGCGTCACCTTGCAGCCGAGACTCAGAAAAATGGACGCGTATTCGCAGCCGATCACGCCGGCGCCGAAGATCGTCACGGCGAAAGGATTGTGGGCGTAGTGCAGGATGCTGTCGCTGTCGCGCACCCGGGGATGCGTAAAATCCAACTCCGGCGGATGGTACGGTCGCGAGCCGCTCGCGATGACGACATGATCGGCGGCGAGCCGCACAGTGCCGCCGTGGGTCGCAGCCTCGGGGCGCACTTCAATGGTGTGGGGGTCGAGGAACCAGGCCGAACCAGCCAGCAACGGAACGTGATTCCGGTCGTAGAAGCGCCGCCGGCTCGCGACCTGGGCTTCGATGACGTCGTTGGCGCTGGCGAGTAAGTTGGGATATTCAACGTGCATGCTACTGCGCAACGCATGCAGCAGCGGATTGCGCTGCACCTCGCGCAGACTTTTCACAGCCTGACGCAGCGCCTTGCTCGGAATCGTGCCCCAGTGCGTGCAACCTCCTCCGACCGACGCGTAGCGCTCGATCACGGCGACTCGCCGATGGTTCTTGGCCGCCATCATCGCGGCGCCCTCGCCCGCCGGTCCGGTCCCGATGACCACTACATCGTAATGTTCCATTTCCCAATGGTTGCACTGATCGCAGCGCTCTGGGTGAGTATTGACACCACGGCTGGACGGACCCGCCCCTGGCGCTTAGAATCCGCGGCTCGCCTCGATGACGTCAGCTGCGGCCGGCGGCCGCCGAGCAGCCAGGCACAGCGCGCCCGTAGCTCAGTTGGATAGAGTACCTGGCTACGAACCAGGGGGTCGGGAGTTCGAATCTCTCCGGGCGCGCCACAAACTTTCATCGCGATCAATCATTTAGCACATTGTTCATTAGCCCACCCTGCGACGAAGCCATTTGGTTGCGGGAGATTTGCGGAACTGTGTTGAGCACACGTTGTCGGCCGCCTCGATCAAGCTCGTAAGTTCCGCCTGCGAGTAGTGCGCCGCGATGCAGCCGCTCTTGTGACCGAGAAAATCCTGGCGATCCTCAAAGCTCTCATCGGCCGCTCGCAGCCTGCGACCGAAAGTATGTTTCAAATAATGAATTTGAACCTTCGTGAAGCCCTCCGGCGCTGATTCGCCATGCCGATGCTGCCACTCATCTTCCGCCCGATCGCGAGCTGCTTTCCACGCCGTGTTATTGATCTTGGTCACCGCCCGTGCCGTCCCAATACGCAGGCGAGCACGGCGGACTCGGTGGAGCCAACCGACGCAGCCGGACGGCAATCCAGGGGCTAAGGGCGGGCACGAAGGCATCGCAGGGTCCGCTGGCATCTACGACCGAGTGCCCCTGGAATATCGAGCCCTGCTGAGCGTAGTTGGCGACTCCGTCGATCCGACGCTTACATTTCGGGCAGTCGCGCGGAGCGCGCTCGCGAAGTGAGGCCGCCCGCCAATTGCCCGAAGCCGAGCCACCTGTAAGCTTTGACAGTATCGCCCCTGCAACGGCGGCCGTAGAGTCTGCCTCCTCGTAGTCGTGGTGGATGGTTGCGGGCTGCTGCGGATCGAACACAGAAGCAATCTGACGAATAAGCAGAACAGGGATGTCCCGCATCATTGGCTCCATTATTCCTCGGCGAGGGTACTGAATAGCGCCCTGACCAAACTCTGCTAACAAATAGGTAATGCAGCGATGGCTAAGAGCAAACGCTCGGTTGTCAGACGATCGCAGTGGCCGCGGGCCAATGATTCCACGGTACGTGGAGAGGCTACGCCAACTGCGGCGGTGCGGTCACAACACAGATCCTATATCAAATACCCAAATCCCCGCGTGTCGGCCGGCGGTCCCTGGAATGTAGCGGACCTGTGCGCAGCCTATAATTGGCCCTCCAAGCAGGCAGGCAGGCAGGGGAGTGATCGCGATCTTGGAACTCGGTGGCGGTTGGTTGCACTCTGACGTCAATGCATTTTTTAAGCAGACAAGACTGATGCTGCCCTCCATTACGGACGTATCCGTGGATGGCGCCCAGAACGCCCCAGGTCACGATGTGGACGCTGACTCGGAGGTGGCGCTCGACATCCAAGTCGCCGCTACCGCTTACTCGGTTGCAACGGGTAAGTCCGCGAAGATCCGTATGTATTGGACCAACGATATGGCAAAAGGGATTCGAGCGGCCACAGCTGACGGATGCGATGTCTGTTCCATCTCGTGGGGCTCGGATGAGGCTCTTTGGGGCGTCGCGACAGCGATGGATATCGAGGCCGCGGCAGTGGCAGCAACTAGCGCAGGAATGGTTGTGTTTGCGGCCGCCGGCGACAACGATTCCTCGGATGGAGGGCCGACGCCCGCCGACGTGGATGTGCCCTCATCGTGCCCCCATGTCATTGGCTGCGGTGGGACCACGAAGACGCAGCGCTCGGAGACGGTTTGGAATAACGATCCCGGCAATCCCAGCGGCGAGGGTACAGGCGGGGGATTTTCGACGATATTCAAGCCGCTGCCGGATTGGCAAATCGGCGCGCCCAACGGACCCGGACGGATGGTTCCTGATGTGTCTGCAAATGCCGATCCGAATACGGGCTACAAAGTAGTCGTGCGCGGGAAATGGCAGCCCATCGGCGGCACAAGCGCCGTTGCACCGCTCTATGCGGGCCTGTTCGCCTCATTCGGCACGAAACTGGCTTTGTAACTCCTGAGCTCTGGCTTAATCATGTCTGTTTCAATGACATTACGCAGGGTGATAACGGCAGTTATAGAGCCGAGCCGGGACCCGACGCTTGCACTGGGATCGGCTCTCCAATCGGAAGGAAGCTTGCCCAGTTGCTCACGAATGCGTCTGCGCGCCAAGCACGATTCTTAAGGCAAATGCTAGCGGATAACGCGCAGCTACGGCAAACGATCACGGCTCTTTCCACGAGGGGAATCGTCCCTGACCCGCGCAGCGGAGTGCCCCCATAGCACGGCGAATTGCCCAGTCTCGGTGCAATCGCGTGCCCCGATCAGAGTGCTGCGGCCGCCGTTCGCACCATCGGCGCATGAGAAGGCCATGCTGTCCACTCTTTCGAGTGCCGTCGCCTAACCACGTGTTCGGTCGTGTGTCACGGGAAATCGTTCGAAGTGGAATGTGTCCCCTCCGTCCCGCGTTAGTACCTCTTCGATCTTCCACGGATAGCGTCCCCCTATCCGGAGGCGCTTGAAATCGTGTCGATAATGTTTCGACATGCGAGAATTCTCTCAATGAATGCGTCTGCCGCCATGGTAGCAATCGTGTGACAAAATCCGCCGCCAGGCTGTCCTGCAATCCACTCAAAATGCAGTGAAACCGACACAAGATATCTTCCTATCGTGGGTGCTACGCGCGAGTGTGGGTCCAGCTGGGAGTACCGGCGTTCTTGTCGCTCGTGGTAGTGTTCTGGCTCATGGTCGCAAAACCGGGCCGATTGACGGGCAGCGGTCCGGACCCGACCATCGTTTCTCGTCGCCATGGATACCGGATGCTTTTAGGAGGGCCGCCCGTATCGACGGCGCACGTGATTTCTTGGTATAGCCGCATATGGATCAAGACCGATACACGATTCCCAGCGCCACCGGCGTAGATGTCGAATTGGCGATCGCGGGCGCTGGCAGCCGCTCGTACGCCTTCCTGATCGACTGGCATATCCGCATCCTGCTCACTATCGCCTGGTTCGTGTGTGCGGCTGTGATCACGGGCGGCGTGCATCTGTTCACGGCCCCACCGGGACGCTCCTCCATCGGCTTTATGCTGGGCGCCGTCATGCCGGCCGCCATCATCTACTTCCTCTATCACCCGGTGCTCGAGGTGCTGATGCACGGCCGAACGCCCGGCAAGCGCACCGCCGGCGTACACATCGTGACCCGAGGCGGCGGCACCCCCAGCGCCGGAGCGCTGCTGGTCCGCAACTTGTTTCGACTGATCGATTCGGCGCCCGCCTTTTACATGCTCGGTCTCTTTACCTGTCTGTTTACCGCCCAGCGGGTGCGCATTGGCGATATGGCCGCCGGTACCCTGCTGGTGTTCGACCATGGCGCCAGCGTCGGCTCACTGGCGCAACTGGGCGCGCTATCATCGACCTCGAAGCTCGATCCGGCCACGCTGGACGTCATCGCGGAGCTGCTGTCGCGATGGTCGGATCTCACCGCCCAGCCTCGCGCCGCACTGGCTCGCGCGCTGCTACAGCGTGTCGATGCCGGCCAGGACGTGGCGCAGCTGGCCGCGCTCTCGAGCCAGGAGCTGCGCGAACGATTGCAGCGGCTGCTCCGCGGCCGCGAGAACTGATGGCGAACTCTTTTCCGCAAGCTCGCTCCTGGCTGCTGGCGCGCGCGCCGCTGTGGCAGTCGCTGACCGATTCGCTGGCACAGTTGCACCAGCGGCGGCAGCTGTCAGTGGACGAGACGCTCAAGGCGCTGGACTCGTATCGCGCCTTGGCGCGCGACTTGGCTACCGCCCGCCGCTTCATGCCAGGTACCAGCGTGACTCATGCACTCGAATCCATCTATGCCGGCTACCACGGCATCATCGACCGCGCGCCGCGCGTCTCGCGCGCGGCGCTGCTGCGCACGCTGCGGGTCGAGATACCGGCAACCATGGCCTCGCTGCGCACACCACTGCAGTGGGTGCTGCTACTCTTTGTATTGAGCATCGCCGCCGGCTGGTGGCTGATCAACACCTACCCGACACTGATCGGCCTGGTGGCCAGCGAGCAGATGATCGACCGCGTCGAGCGCGGGGAGCTGTGGACTGACGGACTTCTCAACGTCACGCCCTCGTCGGTGCTGTCGATCCGAATCCTATCGAATAATATCGTGGTGAGTATCTTCGCATTCTGTGCCGGTGCGTTCTGGGGGCTCGGAACGTTCTATATGATTGCGCTCAACGGCTTGATGTTGGGAGCGGCGTTCGCGTTCACCCGGCAATACGGGCTCGACGGGCGGCTGTTCAATTTCATCATTGCGCACGGCACAGTGGAGCTGTCGGTCATCTGCATTGCAGGCGCGGCGGGCATGGCCCTGGGCGAATCGCTAATCCGCCCTGCATTGCCCAGCCGGCGCGAGTCGTTCGAATTCTGCGCCCGACGCCTGGTGAAACTGCTGGCTCTGTGCGCGCTGCTACTGATCGGATGCGGATTGATCGAGGGTTTCGTATCACCAAACCCGGCGTTCCCCCTGGCAAGTCGCGTGATCATCGGGGTCTGCTACTGGGGATTGATGTGGGCTGCCCTGACCGGGCGGCTGTTCGGCGCGCGCCGGAGCGCTATACCCGCCGCCGACGCCTGAAATTCTCGTAGGCATCCAGGATCGATCGTTCCAGCTGCTCGGGGCGCGCCACGAGCGCGGGCACTCCCAGCCCATGCAGCACTTTCAGGCTTCGCTGTTGCTGCGCGCGATGTTCCTCGGCCGCCAGCGCATAGTATGGATCGAGCTCGTCGCGCGCCGGAGCACGCGCGAACTCCTGTAGCGCCGGGCTGGCAATCCCGGCCACGAAAGGCAGATGCTTGGGCTGCAGCAGGCGCACCGCATCGACCAGTTGACTGCCGGAGGTCGCATCGTCGATGTCGGTCAGCAGGATCACCAGACTGCGTTGACGCACCAGGCTGCGGATGCGCGCACTGGCATGAATGGGATTGGAGTCGGTGGACTGCAGCTGCACCGCCTGCAGCACGCGGCGAATGCGTGATACGGCCGCTGTTCCACGGCCTGGCGGCACTGCCGCCAGCGGTCGATCGGCGAACAGGACGAGGCCGACCTGATTGTCCTGCGCAATGGCGTACTGCGCGAAGCGCGCGGTGACGTTGATGTAGTGTCCGAGACGATCCAGCTCGCCGCACCAGATACCGCTGCCGCGCCCGACGTCAATGCCGACAACGATGTCCAAATGCTGGTCTTCGGAGAAATCGCGGCTGATGAGCTGGCGGCGACGGGCGCTGGATTTCCAGTCCACGACTCGCAGTGAGTCGCCCGGTTGGTAGTTGCGCAGCTGCAGCATCTGCGCGCCCGACCCTATGCGCGCACTGCTGCGTGCGCCGGCGGCTATGACTCCGGTCTCTCGCCTCTGGTGCTCAACGATGTCCGGGATCACGCGCACGCTCTGTACATCCCGCAGCTGCAGCGGCCACCAAGCCAGCCCCAGCGCACCCGACAGGCGTGCGTTCTGCGGCGGCCATGGGAAATCTCCCAGCCGACGCGGCACACCCCGCAGTTCAATCATCGTGGGCGTGTCTGCGGCCACCGATACGGTGCGCACGCATCGATCGGTCTCGATGCCATCAGGCGACTGCGGCGCGAGCTCCAGCGTCAGGATACGCCGCCAGACCTGGCGAAGGCTCAGCGTGAAATGCACCGGCCGCGCCAATCGCCAGCGCCCCCCCAACGCCAGGCGCAGTGACAGCCCGGTACGCCGCGTCATCAGCGCCTCGTAGGACAGACCGAGCAACAACAGCGCTGCGGGCAAACACCACAGCCGCGCGGCGCCAGGGTCGGCCGTCCAGTCGCCCACAATGCCGATCAGCACCGTCAGCAGTACCAGCACGAATCCGTTCTGACGCAAGTTCATCGGGCGCGTCTATCGAGGTGCCGTCACCTGTTCCAGCAGCCGCGCCACCACTTCCTGTTCGCCCACGCCATCGAGCACGGCTTCGGCCGACAGTATCAGACGGTGCGGTAGCACCAGCGGTGCGACACTCTTAACGTCATCGGGGCTGACAAATTCCGCGCCGTTTAGTCCGGCGGAGATGCGCGCGGCGCGCAACAGCGCCAGCGTGCCCCGCGTCGATAGACCCAGACTCAACTGTTCGTGTTCGCGCGACGCCTTGGCAATATCGAGCACGTAGGCGGACAGTTCGGGCGATACATGCACCTGTTCGGTACTCAGTCGCGCCGCCGCTATCGACTGGGTCGTGGTCGCCGGCACGCTCTGCTGCGGCCCCGCTGCGTCGACCCGCCCGTACCGGGCCAACACGTCGAGCTCATGTTCTCGCGACAGATATGGCAGCGTCAGTCGCATCATGAAGCGATCCAACTGAGATTCCGGCAGCGGATACGTGCCCTCGAACTCGCGCGGATTCTGAGTGGCGATCACCAGGAATTCCTCCGGCAGCGGATAGACCTCGCGGTCGACCGATACCTGGCGCTCTTCCATGGCTTCCAGCAGCGCCGATTGAGTCTTGGGGCCGGTGCGATTGATCTCATCGAACAGCAGCACATCGGTGAAGAGCGGCCCCCGCCGGAATTCGAATTGGCCCCGAGCATTGTCAAAGATGTGCACGCCGATGATATCGGCGGGCATGAGATCGGATGTTCCCTGCACGCGCTTGAAGCGTCCACCCAGGGCACCCGCCAGCGACTTGCTCAACAGTGTCTTGCCCAGACCCGGTACGCCCTGCACCAGGACGTGGCCGCGCGCGACTATGGCGATGGTGAGCGCCCGAATGATGGGGCGCACGCCGATCACAACCGCACCGATGCTGGCCTGCAGCGACAATTCCAGTTCTATCAGCGGCGTACTCATTTGAGGTTTCCATCAAGGCGGGACAATAGGAACTGAAGGGAGATCAGGCTGATGCGGCCGTTGGATTGCGCCAGAGTGTACAACTGCCGCAGCTGCTCAATGTCGCCCCGGGGCAGGCGCGCCTGCGCCTCCAGCCAGGCCCACACCGGCTGGCCATCCTCACGCAGGTCGAGTCGTCGTCGCAGTCGATTAAAGAAATGTTCGATCAGGCGTCTCCCCGCCGCTGCCGGTGCAATCATGTTGCTGAAAAAGCGGGCGCTGACCCGCAACATAGCAGTGTCATCCAGCGCCGGCACGGATGCAGGCGCCGGGCGCAGACGCTGCGAGCCGACAGCGAACACCAACCACAGCAGCACAATCCACCACAGCGTGGCATGCAGGCGCCGATCGGCAAAAAACGCCTTCGGATCATAGTAGTCGGCAAGACCCTGATGCGAATCATCAAAGATCACGCGACCAGTGCCAGCAAGCGAGCTCCCGATGATATTCGTCAGCCAGCGTGCGTTGTCGGCCTCGTCCAGCTGCTGGTTGGTGAACGGGCTGGCAAAGGTGCTGACGATGACGCGCCCCGCTCCCAGCGTGTGCAACCACACCGCGCCATCGCCATTGTCGGCTCGCTTCGCCAGCTCCAGCACCGGCGCGGGCGTCACCGATTTGACCTGCCAGCGCGTTGCTGAAAATTCCGTTATCGTCGCCACCGATGCCACGCCGTCGAACATAGGATGCACGCCCGAGGGAATCATGAGAACGCGTTTGGGTGCCACGACCTGATTGAGCGCATCGCGCGGGCCGCTGAGGGCCGACGTTGGATGTTCTTTGATCTCGGACCATTCGAGCCCCGACAAGCGCCGCAATTGCGCCACCAGAGTGCTGCCATCCGTCGACAGCTCCCAGCGCGGCGTGTCGTCGAGCGCAGCCATGATCAGCAGCGTATTGCCCCGGCGAATCCAGGCGTCGAGGCCGGCCCATTCGTATGCTCGCACCGGCACCGCGTGCGGTAAGGTGGTCAGCAGCAAGTTGCCCGAAGCGCTCGGCGACACGGCCGGTGACGACAGCCCTTCGTAATGGTCGCGCAGGCTCGCGACCGCAACGCCTTCGGCCGACAACCAGCGCCACAGCCCGAGGTAGCCGCTGTCGCCGGATTCGGTACTCAGTGGCCGAATCACCGATTTCGACTGACTGCCGGGCTTGGGAAAAATCAGCATCCAGAACAGTGCCAGCGCGCCGAGCGCCAGCCCGAGCGAAGTCAACCGATCCTTCACGATGAGCGGCCTGGAGCAGACTGCAGCGCGCCGTATAGCGCCTCGCCATCCTGTACTATTCGTCCCTGATCCGGCCCCGCAGGCGCCGTGGCGGCCAACAGTTGCCGCTCCGCCAATGAGCACACCGAGATCCAACAGCGGCGCTGTGCGTCCTGTTCGATTCTTGCCCGCGCCGCGAGTTCCCGGTGCGTAAGACTGCGATCATCCGGCAACCGGTGGTGCGTGACTAATGTCTGTAACAACAGCCTGAACATCAGCGTCGCCTGCTGTGCCGCCGGTGCGGCGTGTACCTGCGCGAGCGTCCACGGCTCGCTCAGCGTCTCCGCTAGCAGTGTCGGCGCATGCTGGCTCTGCCGTTGGCGGCGCGACAACACACCCGCGGCACGCAGTTCACGCACCAGCACTACCACCGCGCCCGCGACCACCAACAGCAGCAGCGCGCCCAGCAACGCATTGAGCATCCGTTGCGAGTGCCTCAGCTTGGCCAACCACATGGCAAGCCAATGGGAGGAATCCCCCGTTTGGATGTCACCGAACACCCGCTGTACCCATAGCCTGAATCGGTCCCACCAGCTTGGGGGCAACGGCCTGGAGGCTAGCGCACGCAGTATCGGGCCCAGCGTGGTCAGACGTGGTGCGCGCGTCGCGCCCTGATCAGCACTCGCCAGCGTCAATAACTCCAGCAGTGAATCGGCGCGCAAATTGTTACGCGAGGATTCCAATAGCAGCGGCCGCACCCCCAACTGCGTCAGCGCCTGCTGCAGTCCCGGGCAGGCCGCCTCCAGCATCGCGAGACCCTTGGCGCCGGCTGGCAGTGTGTGCGCGCACGCAGCGACAACATCGACCGCCGCGGGGTCTGCGGCGGCTGGAGCCGCCGCAGTCGCCAGCGCGCATAACAACAGCGCCCGCACCATCGGCTAGGACTGCAGCTTGCCGACGCGCGCCGCCAGATCGCCGCCTTCCTTACGTAGTTTGAGATCTTGGTAGATCGCCACCAGCGCCACCGGCATGAGCGGCAAACCAAACACGTACCAGACAGCGTTGATGCATTGGGTCACTATCAGGCGTGTCCCGACATCCAGGTGCAAGGGAGTCGTCATCAGGCCGCCAATCAGACCGATCGCAAGCATAATCACGACCAGCACGATGATCATGACCGAGATGGTGATACACGCGCGCCACCAGTTCCCGCCGACCAGATTCCAGCTTGACCCCACCGAGGCGAACGCTCCTTGCCGCTCTGCCATCAACGCCACGATCCACAGCTGCAGCCGATTCCAGACATAGATGCCCGGGATGATCAGCAGCACCGTCCCGACGACGATAGACAGTCCGAATACGATCGCGCCTACAATCGCGGCCGGCAGCACGGCAACCGCGGCTGCAAAGCCACTCGACACCTTGGGCGCCTCGCCTCTGGCGACTGCGATGATATTGGCTATCATTGCGCAGTAGACCCATACCGAGATCAAACCCGTTACAAAGTAGCCTCCCCAAAACGCTGGGGTTCGGGTCATCGCCAATGCCTGCGCCGGGGTTCGGTGAATTCCCAGGGTCGTCCCCATATATAGCGCAAATCCCAGCGCGACTATGGCCAACACCAGTCCGCCGGGCCAGGTATATGCAAACGATGCCTTGTACAGTCGGAACGAATCGTCCAATACTCTGCCGACAGATCGCGGGGCAGCTGGTTGCGCATACATGAGAACCTCTTCCGCTAAGCGTTGAAAACCGCCTCAATATTCTGACTTGGTAGTTCGATGCAGTGCAAAAACTAGCAGAACTGACGCGGATCTGCCATTCGACCTCCTGAGGCGCGACTAGCCGAGGCTCGTCTCCTGGAAAAGAGAGATCTCCAATAGACGCGGTGCCGTATCAGTGGGCCATTGAAGGTGATATCGAGGGATGCTTTGATCACATCGACCATCATGCTCTGATGGCACGGGTGCGTCGTCGCGCCGGTGACGAGTACGATGCGATTCCTCGGACATCATCTGCGGGTGCGACGCCGAGCGAGGACTCGGCGGCTCGCGACTCGATGGGTTATCCCGAAGGAACGCTCGCAACGCCTGCGGCGGACTCTACTTACGCGTAAACATCGAAGGAGAGCCCGGTGCATATCGAATCAGGTAGTTGTGACCTCGCTCATGTGCCGCATTCTGGCCGGAAAATACGGGTGGCCATGCTGTAGTAATCAAACCTTTGCCCGCGGCGTATGTAAGGATCAGAATCCTGAGCTCATCCCCATGCCGATCCTCTAGGACCTAAAGCGTCTGCTGAAATGGTCCGGCTTTTCCTGAACGGTTGTCCAAACGGAGCGCCCTTGAAGAGATCAGACCGGACAGCGGTAGTGCTCATTGTGACAACGCGGCAGGCAGTGCGAACACCCAAACCACTGAACCAGAGGGGCGAGCAAGCTGAATCTCCGGGGTTAACTGGTTCATATTGTTCACTCGACCGTTGCCACAGCAGCCGGTCACCACGGCCACATACTGATGGCCTTTTGCACTGTAGGTAATCGGATAGGCGTTTACTACGTCATTCAAACGCGTCTTCCAGAGCACCTTACCATTGGACATATCATAGGCGCGGAACCAACGATCCATATCGCCGGCAAATAAGACCCCACCGCCTGTTGCCACCACTGCGCTAGTAATGACCGCGCGCTGGCGCACGGACCAGACAATCTTGTTACTGGCCCAATCCACGGCATCGAGTCGGCCAATGTTGCCGTCGCTGCCCGGTTGATATCGCGCAATGCGGATTTCCTCGTTCGAGGTGTATGCGCGCGTATTGGGTCCGAACATGATCGGCGCGCTTTCTCCGCAGACCTCGCCCAACGACGTGTAATCTAAGCCGCTTGCGGAGTCGTAGGAACCGGCCGGCCAATTCTTGTCTCCGTATCCCGCCGAACATTGTAAATCACGGCGCTGCCCTGTGAGATCGGGTATGGCCTGATCATTATATGTCTTTCGTCCAGTCTCATGATCGTAAGTCTTGACGATGTTTTGCAATCCTTCATCGTGAGAAAAGACAAACTTTCCGGTTGCGGCATCGACGCAATCCGTCCAAACCATCTTGCCAGTGGAGCAGACAAGCTTCCTCGGCTTGCCATTAATCTGCATTGTCGCAATCGTTTGTTCAAAGGCGAAATCCAGATCCCAGTAATCTTGTGGGAGATGTTGAAAATACCATTTCAGCTTTCCCGTATCTGGGTCCAGGGCAACGGTTGAATCCACATAAAGCCCATCTCTGTTTGTGCCTTTCTTATTCTTATCCGGGCCACCCTTCATCAACTCCTGCCAGTGATAGGAATTACCGGTACCGAAATAAACAAGGTTCAGCTCGGGATCATAGCTGCCGGTCGTCCAAACGGACGCACCGAAGCGCTGGTCGTCCGGTAATCCGTTCCAACTATTTCCGCCGGGCTGGTCGGCATGCGCGACGGTGTAGAAGCGCCACAATTCCTTACCGCTGCTGGCGTCCATGCCGATAATCGGGCAGCCGCCGGCTACGCAACCGACCGTACCCTGGATCACCTTGTCTTTGACTACGAGCGGACCCGCAGTCAAGCGCCAGTTGGCACCGTCTGCGAATTCGTGGTCCCACACTACTTCGCCAGTTTTTGTGTTCAGTGCGACTTCATGCTTGTCGTCGGTACCGAAAATGACCAGATTGTCGTAGAGAGCGATGTTGCGGTGGACTGAACCTTGACGTCCACCTGACCGGTTTTCAACGCGGACGTATTCCCATAACAGGTCGCCTGTCGTCGCCTCCAACGCCTGGAGGTGGTCCCCCGCGCCATAGACGAACAACACCCCGTCGTGCTCCAGAGGCGTGTCCTCGGTCGTAGCCGGAGCGACCGACCAACTCCAAGCCGTCTGTAAGCTGGCCACATTATTGCTGTTGATTTCATTCAGCGGGCTGAAGCCGTGTTCGTCGTAGGTGCGGCGCCATTGCAACCATTCGCTTGGCGGAGGAGTCAGCAGCATCGCGTTGCTAACCGGCGAGAGAGCAGCCAGCACCTTTGACCGCTGTGCGATTAATTGCACGGAAGTGGGGTCCGGTTGAATTCGAGGCGCGACCCCGACCACTCCGACAGTTGTCGCCCTTTGAGGCGTTGGAGCGCCTCCTTCGTCCTGAGCGCAGGCGAGTCCCACGAACATGACACTCAAAGCCAGCGCCGCCATGGACGGCGAAATATCGCGTGCCATAACTGTTCTCCACGGTTGTAATCCGACATTCACGGGTCGCTGCCACTATTTTGGAAAAGCCATGCTCTTCAGCACAGCCGGATCGGCAGGTAGCTCGGTCTCCGATGGCGCAATGCCGTTTTGGCTGAGTATGTAGGCCATCACATCGACATAGGTGGACAGATCAAGTCCGCCCGGATTGGTTGGCGGCATCTTTTGGGTAATGTGGTTGAAAAGCTCGTCAAGCCTGCCTCCCGCCCAGTGCTGGACGAACTCAGGGCCCTTTAGAGGTACCGCAAACTCACCGTTATCCAGATCTCTGCCATGGCACTGAGCGCACTGAGACACATATGACGCTTCGCCCCGCTGCGCTTGCGCTGCTGTAAATGTAGGCAATACCGTCGATTGGGCTGTCGCATTCGGCACGGACAATACAAAACAGAACCCAGCTGCCAACGCGCCGGCTGCGTAGACGACGCGGACAATGCTCCTCACCGCGAGGACTGCTCCGGTAGCTCGAGTATCACAGTGAAAGGCGAACGCCGACTTTGTAGTAGCGCCCGACTATATCGTACGGGTTACCACCGCTAGCCGCGATGATCAATACCCCAAACGGAGGGTTCTTATTCAATAGGTTGTTGATACCGCCGAAGAGCTGCAGGGTCTTCTTCCCGTTGCTGAGCAGTGCATACTGAAACGCCCAGTCCACATAGGTAGCCGGCGGGAACAGATTGATGTTTATACTGTTCGCCGCCGTCGGGCTGTAACCAGGTTGTCCGGGCCCGACGAGGGTCGCATCGCCCTTGTTCTCAGAGACGTAACGAAACTCCAGCATGTTGGACATGGGTCCCATCGAATATGTGAAGTAAAGGTTGGTGGTATCCCTCGGCACGCCACCGTTGTCGAGCGATCCAGCCAAATCAATGGTCGTCTGCGGTTCGACCTCGGTCAGGTGCTGCGTCCACGTGGATACAAAATGTGCATCTAGTCGACCTGGAATTGAACCGAGTGGCACGCGATAAAAGAGTTCCAGATCAATCCCGTTTGTGATCAGACGTTGCAGGTTTTCCGGAAGGCTGGTGACATACGGAGCGCCGCCGATCTCCTGGACATAGGGGCAGTATGATGTCAAACCCTCTGCGCAGTAAGTTTCGATGTTGGCTGCTGATATCGTCGTGATTACGTTCGCAATACTGATATTAAAGTAATCAATTGAAGCGCTGAATCCAGTCAACGGGCCATCCACCGGCTGGAACACCATACCGCCAGTGTAGCTATTCGCGACCTCAGGCTTCAGCAACGGATTGCCGCCTCCTACAGTGTACTCAGGTCCGGTTTGACCCGTAATGGGATTGAATGCGCTCGCTGTAATGCCTTGTGTCGAGGCCGAAAACAGATCACTGATAGCCGGGGCACGGATATCACGCGATCTGGTGTAGCGCAGACGTAGGGAATCCAAGGGCTGCCAGACCAACCCAGCTTTCCAGGTGGTGACCGATCCGCTCGTTGTGTAATCGGTCTCCCGGACGGCAGCGTTGAGGTCAAGCGACTTGGCCCAGATGAGATCTTTGGCGAGAGGCACCCCCGCTTCAGCATAGCCCTCCGTCACCGAGTACTGACCGCTATAAGTCACACCGTTGTTGGAGAGAAACGCCAGCTCTTCACCCAGGGGCGTGGTCTGGCTGCTACCGAACTGATGGCGCCATTCTGCGCCTAGCGCCACTGCTATCGGACCAGCCCATGTTGAACCAGCTGAGCCACGAATGTTAGCCGCGACGTTATCCTGTCTATAAATATCGATATTGTTTGATGCGGCCTCGTTATAGGCAAGCGCCCCTGGTGACTGCGTTCCGAGGCCGAAGATGTTGAGCGGCTGGCACCCAGGCGTCACTTGGGCGGCGCGGCTCGCCGGCAAATTCGGATTGGTTGCCACCGGACCGCAGATCGGCACACCAGTCGGTCCCATCACCGCGTAGAGCGATTCTAGGTAATTTGCCTCGATGATGTTTGTATTGACCGCTTGGTTGCTATTGGTCACACCGTGCGAGTAGTGCGCATCCCATGTCCAATCAGCAAACAGCTTTCCTTTTATACCGACATTAAAACGGTCCGCAGTGTCCTGATCAAAGAGTTTATAACCACCATAGTCCGTTTCAAAGCGTCCGAGAGTAAACGACGTCAGGTGGTCCGCCACCATAGCGTTATAAATTGAAGTGGGAATATATGGATTCGTAATGTCAATGACTAAACTGGCATCCTGATGATACGTCGAGAGGCCGTTCTGTTTTTGCGCTCCATAGGCGTACTCGGCGTACACGCTAGTGCTTGGGGTAAGATCGAAGCTCACCCGACCGAGCAGAGTCGTGCGACGATGCGGCGAGTCAAGGAACCAATTGCCGAACGGATTAGCCGTCGGATCAGCCGGATTCGCGGGACCCCCATACATCAGATTGCTGTAAACATTGCCGTACTGAAGCTCATAGGGTTGGCCATTCGGCCCGAACGCAGTACCCTTTAACGGACCAGCATTGATCACGCCACCGGCGGCTTGAGTCGAATAGGTACAATCATTTTCCAATCCTTCGGCGGGCAGATTGGTCCCACGCTTGCTGCCGAAGGCAATCTCACACGGCTGCTCGGCACTCCAAGGTCGATTATAGATCGTACCAACGCCTTGATTGTCCGAGTAATCGCCGCCCACGACGAAATGGCCGCGACCATCGGCAAAATCGGTCCCACCGGCGAAACTGAACGCAGGCTCTTTGGCGTCGTCATACTGAGATACACCGTATTGGGCAGATGCTTGAAAGCCATTCATCCGGTCCTTGAGGATGAAGTTTACGACGCCAGAGACCGCATCCGAACCGTAGGCCGCCGAGGCGCCACCCGTCACTACTTCCACCCGATCGACCAGTTCGGTTGGAATCAGATTGACATCGTACGTGCCGTTAAGGTTCGTTGGCACGACTCGATCGCCGTCAACCAGGATCAACACACGCTGGACACCCAACCCCCGCAGGTCGAGATTGTCCTGACCGGAATTGCCGTTTCCGCGTTGATCCTCAGAGTTCGTGGCTGTCTGGCGGAAAGAAGGCAGCATCGTTACGACGTCGGCAATGTCGGTTGGCGCCTGCTGCTGTAGCTGCTCATTACCCAACACCGTGACCGGTGTCGGCGCCTGAAAACCAGCCTGCAGGCGCGTACCGGTGACGATTACTTCGCCGAGTTCAGGAGCCCCGAGTTCTGCAGCTTGGGCGTCTAGTGCCGTTTGAACCTGTGCATTTGCGACGCCCGCAACTGCGACGCAGCACAAAGTTATGAGAAGCACACCTCTCAACTGGCTTGATAGCATTGCGCCCCCTTCATTCTTATGAACTCACTACGCAGCCAAGCGTATGGTTTGAGTGTACTCGGCTGTTGTCATTAGTCTATTGAGCGCAATACACTTGTGGGCGATTAACGCACAAGCACTTAGAGCTCGACGGGCGAGGCGGACGAAATGCCAGGCGGAAAGCCAAAAACGAAGACCAGAAGCCCAGATCCGAATTTCATGCATTCTCTGGCACGCGGACTAACAGTCGTGCGAGCCTTTACTGAACATCGAAGACGTCTGACGATTTCGCAGATCAGCCAAAAGACGGCGATACCACGGGCTGCTGTCCGCCGCTGCTTGTATACCTTGGTAAAATTAGGATACGTAGGAACTCACGACAACACTTTTTCGCTGCTGCCACAAACAATGGCTCTGGGTCACGCTTATCTCGCATCGACGCCATTGGCGAAGTTAGCTCAGCCCTACCTGGACCGTGTTCGCGAAGGCGTTCATGAATCCTGCTCGGTGGCGATCCTCGACGGCAGCGACGTCGTCTACATCGTGCGATCGGCGGTGAATCGCATCATGTCGGTTAATCTGTTCGTGGGCACACGTCTCCCTGCCTATTGCACATCGATGGGACGCGTACTGCTGGCAAGCCTTCCAGAAGCTGAACTTGACAGCTATCTCTCGAACCTGCGATTGGTGCAGTTCACGAGCAAGACAGTTAGCTCCCTCGTAGAGATGCGTAGCGCACTCAAGAAGGTGCGCCTCGATGGATTTGCAGTTGTGGATCAGGAGCTAGAACTAGGGTTGCGTTCTATAGCGGTGCCGGTACGAAACAACGCTGGCCAGGTCGTTGCTGCCATGAACGTTCCCGCGCAGGCCGCATTGCTTTCTGTGCGCCAACTAGAGACGCGGATTCTGCCGCACCTGCTGTCGGCGGCGAGCGATTTAGGGACGCTATTGATGGACGACAAAGGGAGATCGCGGAGATAAAAGCTACGCGGCCCCATAGCGCATGGATCTCAGCGATATCGCGGGCGATCAAATTCGCTATTTGAGCTCTTGGTTACTATTAACTCGCTCGTGATATTCGACTTCGGCGAGGCTTGGATAGGGGATGCCTCTGCACCCGCTTCGGTCTTTCGGCGGATCGCCCATTGCTGCCTTGATTTCGGCGAGCGAGCTATTATGTTTGATCATGCCATCAACTTTGTCCCGAATAGCTTGGTATTCGGCGACACGCTTTCGCAGGCTGGTCTTGGTATCCAAGTCGCTCGCATGGCCACCGAGATAGTAGTCCGCATTCAAACTAATTAACTCGTTAGCATTTCTAAACCAACCGGCGAATGAACCCATCTTCTCAGGATGTACTAGCACACTGTTGGTGATCAAATCACCCGCAAAAGCAAACCTTTCGTCCGGAAGATAGATAACCAGGTCACCGCTTGTATGCGCCGGCCCAAAATAAAGGAAAGTTACAGGGATGCCATCGAGAGTCGTCTTCACTTTGTCCTTGAATATGGTCTCGTTTGGCATACGGTTAGTCGGCGGTAGACAACGGCCGCCATCGGTCTCGACCGTCGCGTAGAGAAAGACAGCCTGCTGTTCCTGTTTGTTTTTTACGTGGGCGATGATCTTGAGCCCATCAGGGAATCCAGCCAGTCCGTTCACGTGGTCACCATCGCTGTGGGTTTCGATGACATACATGATTGGCTTTGTCGTGATTTTTGCGATCTCGTCGACGAGCTCGCGACCTGTATCGACGGTCGTCTTTGCGTCAACCACGATCACGCCGGACTTGCCGATGATCACGCCCGAATTTCCACCACCGCCTTCAACCCAATAGAGCTTGCCCTCCTTAACAGTATGGACGGTGAGGCGCGGTGGTTGCTGCGCGATTGTCAGCGCTGGTGCGGCGAGCAAGATAAGCGCTATCTTGAGCGCATTGGCCACTTGCATTGCTGCGATTCTCATCAAGGCACGTGCGCCGCCTCTCTCGGATACGACTTCTAAATGGCAACTTGCGAATGGTGTGCCGTTGCTCTCGCGTTGGTGTCGATGGCACTCAGCCCGTGGACCCACTTTCCCGCCACCTAGTGGGCAACGGCGGGCTGGGCCCTTTCAGGATGCAAAACCCATCTCTGCGTGCGCCAGTTTATGAATTCGGCGGTATAGATCAGGTTCTCTGACGGGCAGGCTATGCCGTGAACCGCCCCGGTCTCTCCGGGTAGCTTCCCGACGTGTCCGAAATAGCCGAGGACTTTCCCATTCAAGTCGATCTTGTATATCCGCCCCGGATATAGGTCTCCGATAAACATTACATCAGGATTATCGGGCGGAATGCAAAGGGCATCCGGCGCCCCTGGTCTATAGGCCATATTGGCCATGTGTTCCGGTGTGCTGATTTCGTTAGCGTCCGGCGGATATTCGTGTCCCATCAAAGGCTGATAGGCACGGGTAGGCACGTTGATGATGACCTGCTTTATGAATTTACCGTCGGTATCAAATACCTGAAGCCTTCCATTGGAGCGGTCCGCAACCCAAACATGGTCATACTTGTCCACGGCCACGTTGTGAGCGGTCCAGAATTGCCCAGGACCGACGCCGCGTGTACCCCACGACCCGATCCAGGTACCGTCCTTGTCGTATTTGGCTACCCGTGAATGAACATAGCCATCGCTCACATAGATGTTTCCCTTGGAATCCCAAGCCACGTCCGTAGGCTCTGCGAAACCGCCCTCCTCCGGGGGCCTCTTGGCTCGCTCACCTGGATCGTGCAACCAGTAAGGCGTACTGAGTTCTTCTCTCCGGCCAAGCACCAGCATTACCTTGCCCGTCTTGTAGTTGATTTCGGTGACCATGTCGGTCCCCTTGTCGACAACCCAGATATTGCCGTTTTTGTCGATCCGCACGCCATGACCATATCCAAAGCTGTAAAGATCGCGCCCGAACTCCCGAACATACTTTCCCTTCTCGTCGAATTCGAATACCTGCGTGGCGCTGCCACCGTGAATATCTCCCTTCAGGTTCGAACGCGACAGAATGAATACGTGACCCTTGGCATTAGCGGCCACGGCAGAGATTTCGCCAAAATTGGCATCACCCGGAAGGACAAAGTAGTCGGAGTTAGGCGTATCGAATGGGATCTCCGGTGCAATCTGAGGGGTATCGAATCCCGGCGGGTAATAAGAGTGCTCGGAGATAGTGCGCTGGGACAATTGTGCGACGCTCGAAGTCCCTACCAGAATGCCGCCCAGCAATAGCAGCGAACTCACGGCAAGAGAAGGTTTCATCTCATTTCCCCCCGATAGTACCTTATAAGGCAAGCACGAATTCAGCTTAGGGCTGCGAGCATTCGGCAGTCAAGGCTCCAGGCGAGTAATGGGCGATTAACGCACAGCAGTGGACAACGTCGATAGTTGATGCCGCTATCGCCCATCGAAAATGATCAAACAACCAGTAGACCTTCTCACCTGCAGAGATATTCGCCTTACGCCTTGGGCCTACCCTTTGTCATGCCGTCATCCGTCAGGGCGGAATCTATTGCCGGTCCTTGTAGAAATTTGATCAACGCCCGTGACGCCTTTACATCATGGCTGTGCTTTCCCACCACCGCCATAATAATCACCGGCACCTGCAGCGACGGGGTCACCAATCCAAGACTCGTCAGGGCCTTATTGGGTATAATCTCGCTGATCGGGTATAGGTTGATTTCGTATTCGCCAGGTCCGAGTGTTACCGGTTGCTGCAGCTTGCTGGAGTCATTGATCGACTCCGCAATATCCAATGTGGTTAGAATTTTTTTCACAGTATCCAACGCAGCACCGGTCGGTGCATATTTAATAGACTTTGCGTTGAGCATTGCCTTCTTTAGAGCCGCTGGCGTACTAACGTCGAGATTCGGCGCATCCCCACGCAATCCAATACCCACGGGATCGCGTGCAATTTCGAAATTGCCCGACAGAATTTTATCCTGCTGCAGCAGCTCATCGGTAACGTCCGGTAGCAAAAGCGCGACCTCGAAGTCCTGACCCGCAAGAATTTCACTCTTGAGATTCCCACGCGCCGACCCATACTCGACTACTATCGGTCGGCCGACTGCCTGTTGTGCCTGTGCCAGAACGGCATCGAGAGGTTTACGAATGGCCGCAGTCGCGATTAACCGCAAATCCCCTGGCTTGGCGTCGGCGACTTTCGCTCCGGGAAACCCCTGCGCATACGCCGCTGAAGCGCACAGCAACAACGAGACCGTTCCCAACCCTAGAAGGGCGGCTGTCTGATTCATGTGTCTCTCCGTATTACCTTCTTGTTTTCCTATTGAGCCGCCGCGGGAAGCGGTTTCGGCTTGTAAGGCGTTATATCGTCATCGTCACGCCACACCACGCGCTTTTTGAATTTCCAGCCTTGCGGGGTTTTCACGAGTGTGTCGTCATAAATCGCGGTCTCTGTGATCGTCGCCGGAATGTTTCTAGCGTTAAAGAGCAACAGATAACAGGAACCCTTCGCACCGTCTGCCGTAGGAGTGATGACCAAGTTTGCAGTAAAGTGACGAGTGCCGCTGCGACTGCCCATCTTGAAGAGAGCTGCACTGCCCTTTGTCGGAATTCGCGTTTCCGTGCCTCGGCCTGCGCCTCGTCCTCCAGTGAACTCGCCGTCCTCAACGAATGTATCGGCGAAACGATCACCTTCACCCTTGTCGAGCGCTTGAGCATACCTCGCGTAGAGTTGTTGAATTTCAACATAGTCGTCCGCCGACAATTTTCTGTCGACGCCGCTTTTGGCTGCCATCAGATTTGAGCTTGCCAGAGCAACGAGTGCCGCCCCAGCAACCGCTAAGTATTGTCGAAACATGAGTTCATTTCCTCTTAACGTGGGGGGCATTCCCGTAGGCCCCAACGGGTCGACGTGAGAAGCTAAGGGTCGAATAGGCCAAGGAGGGTTGGCCATTCAATGACGGGGCCTTGCAACAACGTGACGTCACTTACGAGTCATGCCATTGGCCTTCAACGCCGCATCAAAGGCATGACTGCGCAAAAAGGCAATCAGCGCTTGAGCGACCTTAGCGTCTCCCGCCGTGCCCACGCCTGCCGATAGCACGACGGGTATCTGGAATTGTTCCGGAATAAGGCCGAGATAGGTCCAGCCGGTCATCGGAATAACTTCGCTGGCCAAATTGATGTACATCTCGTATTGGCTTGGCCCCAACACCGGCTCGGGAGCAGGCTGGCCAGTCCCGAGCGGAACGATCCGGCTCTTGAGCGAATCGCCGAGATCAAGTTTAGTGAACAAATTGTCAAGCGTGGGGACCGAGGCGCCAACTCCATAAAATCTCCTGACGGAGGCCGCACTCAGAATCGCCTTCTTCAACCCGTCCGGCGTGCGGATATCTATCTCCGGTGCGTCGCCCTTCACAGCGACGCCGACCCGGACGGCCGCGAGATCGACGCGGCTCCCGGGAACGATCTTGCCTTTGGCAATCATGTCGTCAATCACTGGGCCCGTTAGGAGTGCCACTTCAAAAGGCTGACCCGCTTCGATTTCACTCTGCAACCTTCGGGATTCCCCCACCTCCATCACCAATGGGTGACCGACGGCTTTCTCCGCCTGTTCTTGCACCATCGCCAGTGGAGCTCGGAGCGCGCCGGAAACAAATAGGCGCGCATCGCCGGCCTTAGCCTCAGCGAGCTTCACTTGCGCTGCGCGTTCTTGGGCTAGCGCGGCGCCGGCCAGAAATGGCATCACCAGGCAAGCTACGGCGCTCAGCCGGGTGACACCAACGATCTTCATATCTATCCTGCCCAAGAAAACGTGATAGCCAATGGCCGGGAGTACGTGGTCGCACGGCAGATGAGTACTTACGGTGAGAGCCTCACCGCAATTGTCCCCGCGAGCAACATCGTAGCTTGCGTCGATACGCTCACGCAAACTCGCGTCGCGGCGCAAGTGGAGATCTAAATTCAAAGCATAACGAACGAACTGCAACAGCATTTTCAGGGTTCGTATGGCTCATGGGATAACTCATGTAACGCTGTAGAACGTGAATTTATCTCGCAGAACAAGGCGTTTTCTGCCGTATGATGCGACGCAGACGCCACGATTAGGTATGCCAACTATTGGCCAGAGTCATCTGGAATTATCGAGCATTGGCATGAAATCAGGATTGTCGTCGGCTTGTGATGAGCGGCAAATCATGGTCGATAATCGCACGAATTTTTCGGATGCGATTTGTCGCTGGACCATCTGCCCCCACGAAACGGTGATTCTCGAGAGCGACTACCAGAGGCAGATGGTCGGCGACACTGACGGGCATCACTAACGAGGCCAGTTATCCGCTGGATGACTATTCTCTATCGCTACTTCGGCAACATCGGTGCGTGATATGTCAGCGTGTTGCCCAACAGCCACAACAGGAACAGGACCAGCGGAAAATTGATCATGAACTGAACGAAGGTAAAACCGATCAATTCTCTAGCGCGCAGTCCCAATATGCCCAACACCGGAAGCATCCAAAACGGATTGATCAAGTTGGGTAATGCTTCCGCCGCGTTGTAGACCTGAACGACCCACCCCAGGTGATAGTGCAAAGCGTTGGCTGCTTGCATCACATAAGGTGCCTCTATGATCCATTTACCGCCACCCGATGGCATGAACAGTCCGAGCAATGCGGAATACAGCGCCACGATGACCGCAAAGGTGCCATGATTAGCTATGTCTGTGAATCCGTGACCGAGCATGCCCGCTAGAGTTTGACCGGCCGCATTCTTGGCGCCGGTGAGCATGGCCGCGATCGCCCCGATGAAGGGAAACTGAATAAGCACCCCAGCGACGCTTGGTACACTGCGCGCGATTGATTCGATGAAGCGCCGCGGGCGCCACTGCAGTAACAAAGCGGCCATTAGAAAAATGAAATTGTAGGTGTTGAGATTGGAGATCGCAGCTTCGGCACCTCTGGTGGCAAATTCCTGCACCAACCAGGCGATACCAAGCCCAGCAATGAATAGGTTCGGCAGCGGACTGTATTCCAGCCACTCGCCCGGACGGGTACGCGAATTTGATTCGCCCCCGCGCTGCACCAGTTGAATGCCCAGTTGCCGTGCCGTCTGCGCGTGTGCGTCGTCGGGCGCAGACTTCCAGGCAACCCACGTGCTAAGCACGGCCAGAATGGCCGCAATCAGCAGCGATTGCCACAGAAAAATGGTCTCTCCGAACGGAATCACACCCGTCACCGCTAGCAGCGCCGGTGGCATGCTGCCGGGGTTCGCCTGCAGTTGCGCTGCAGACGAGGAGAGTCCCAAGGCCCAGACTGAGCCCGAGCCCAAGCACGCCGCAGCGCCTGCGGCTCGATAGTCCATACGTAGATCCGCACGCTGGGCCAGTGCTCTGGCCAGCAAACTCGATAGCACCAGACTCAAGCCCCAGTGGATCAGCGCCAACAGGATGCTACAAAGTGCCACCAACATGACTGCGGTCCGGCCGCTTCGAGGCACCGCCGCCAAGCGCCCCACCAGTCGTGCAACCGGTGGCGAATCGGCGGTAACGTAGCCGCCGATGATGATGAAGCACATCTGCATCGTGAACGGAATCAGGCTCCAAAAGCCCGATCCAAAACTCCGTGTCACCGTCAATGGCGCGACACCGATGCCCACCGCACCAATCCCCACCACGGCCACGGCCAGTACCGCAAACGCAAAGGCGTCTGGAAACCAGCGTTCCGACCAGGCGCAGCAGCGCAGTGCGATCGCCGATAGCAGTGCGCGATCGTTGCCTTCGATCTCGATCGACCCGGTTTCCTCGGTGCCTAGCCCACCGCCTGCTGTCCTCGCAGTACCCGCGGGCGTCACGGCGTTGCCGGTCCCAATTGTAGGGTTTGTGCCCACTTGTCTAACGCCCGCCCTGCGCGCTCACTAACGATCAGGCCGGTGATAATCGTACGCCATAAATCCTGCCGAGACAGCGCGCCGGTGCGTGCCGGTTCGTTAATCGCCCACTACATTGATCATCTGACTTGACTGGACGTCGCCCCAAGCTAATGTTACTTACTTTGAGTAACGATTACCTTCGGCGATGGTGGCAGGATGCCACCGATTATACCAATTACACTAAGAACCATTGCTGGGATTCGCGCGCGAGAGGCATGAGTGATCAATAAGATCGTCGATACAATCGAATCCGCGGTCGCAGGAATCGAGGATGGCGGCGTCATCATGATCAGCGGCTTTGGATCAGCAGGTCAACCAACTGAGTTGATTGACGCTTTGATTGTACAGGGAGCGCGAGATCTCACCATCGTTAACAACAACGCCGGCAACGGGGAGGCCGGTATCGCGGCATTACTAAAAGCTAGACGTGTACGCAAGATGATATGTTCGTTCCCCCGGCAATCCGACTCATACGTATTCGACGCGCTGTATCGCGCCGGCGAGATCGAGCTCGAAGTGGTGCCACAAGGCAATCTAGCCGAACGCATACGTGCTGCGGGCGCCGGAATCGGCGCCTTCTACACACCGACGGGATACGGCACTCTGCTTGCGGCAGGTAAAGAGACGCGTCGCATCGACGGGCGAGACTACATGCTTGATTATCCGATCCACGCCGACTTTGCCCTCATTAAGGCAGAGGCCGCGGACCGTTGGGGCAACTTGATTTATCGCAAGACTGCGCGCAATTTCGGCCCGATAATGGCAACCGCCGCCAAGTGTTGCGTCGCTCAGGTCAAGCGCGTGGTCAAACTCGGCGATTTGGATCCGGAAAGCATCGTAACGCCTGGCTTGTTTGTTCAACGTGTGGTGCAAATTGCCCCTGCCGTGGAGGCAGCTATAGGCGCCGGGTCATTGGTATGATTCGCAAACGGGACCGAAATCAGCTTGCAGCGCGAATAGCGCAAGATATTCCGGACGGATCCTATGTCAATTTGGGCATCGGAATGCCGAAGTTGGTCGGCAACTATATTTCTGCAGAGCGCGAGATCTGCGTGCATAGCGAAAACGGCGTTTTGGGTATAGGTCCGGCACCTCTGCCTGGTCAAGAGGACTTTGACCTCATTAACGCCAGCAAAGATCCGGTCACTCTCGTCCCGGGAGGCTGTTTTTTCCATCATGCCGATTCGTTTGCGATGATGCGCGGGGGGCATATTGATATCGGCGTGTTGGGTGCGTTCCAGGTTTCCGTCCACGGCGACCTTGCCAACTGGCATACGAATGCCCCTGATGCGGTTCCGGCAGTAGGTGGCGCCATGGATCTCGCTCTCGGCGCCAAGAAAGTCTATGTAATGATGGATCACTTTACGAAGGGTGGCGTATGCAAAATTGTGCACGATTGTAGCTATCCGATAACGGGATTACGCTGCGTTAGCCGCATCTACACCGATCTGGCCGTGATCGACGTCGCAGTCGATGGCCTGTATGTAAGGGAAATCGTCGAGAATTTATCGCTCGAAGAATTGCAGCGTATCAGCGGTGTGCCAATGAGGTTGGCCAGAGAAACCTAGGTGCCTGACGGCCCGGTATGTTTGTGTACGCTGCGACAGTGCCGCGTGTCACCGGCACGACAGTCAGCCCTGCCTTAGACGCGCTCCATGGCGAATGCAATCCCCTGACCGACGCCGATGCACATGGTGCAGAGTGCCCGAGCGCCGGCGGTGCGGATCAGTTGATAAAGCGCCGTTGTGACGAGCCTTGCGCCACTCGCACCGAGCGGATGTCCTAGGGCAATCGCACCACCATTCGGATTTACGTGCGGCGCATCGTCCGGAAGTCCAAGCTCCCTGAGTACTGCCAGCGCTTGAGCCGCGAACGCCTCGTTGAGTTCAATGACATCAATTGCAGAAAGCGCCCATCCGAGCCGACCAAGTAGCTTACGCGTCGCGGGAAGTGGCCCTATTCCCATGATCCGCGGCGCCACGCCGGCCACAGCAGCGCCGACTACGCGAGCGCGGGGCTGCAAGCCGAAACGCTTCGCGCCCGCTTCGCTGGCCAATAACAAGGCTCCAGCCCCGTCGTTCACACCCGAGGCGTTACCCGCAGTAACGCTTCCGCCTTCCCTAAACGGCGTACTGAGGCGCGAAAGCGCCTCTATACTCGTTGCCCGGGGATGCTCATCCAACCTAATCAGCTGCGGCTCGCCTTTTTTCCCGGGAACGCTCACTGGGACGATTTCCGGAACAAAAAGGCCATTCGCCTGAGCCGCAAGTGCACGTTCCTGACTGTGTAGCGCAAAGCGATCTTGATCTTCACGGTTGATGTGAAAATCAGCCGCAACGTTCTCGGCCGTCTCGGGCATAGAATCGACGCCATACTGCTTTTTTAGGATCGGGTTGATGAAACGCCAACCGATCGTGGTATCGAACAGTTGCACATCACGACCGAAGGGTATGGCAGACTTTGACATCACGTACGGGGCACGGCTCATGCTCTCGACACCTCCGGCGATGAGGATCTCGGCCTCACCGACGCGGATCATGCGCGCGCCGATCGCGATCGCATCAAGCCCGGACCCGCACAGACGGTTCACAGTGACCCCAGGTACGCACTCCGGCAACCCCGCCAGAAGTGCCGCCATACGCGCCACATTTCGGTTGTCCTCGCCTGCCTGGTTTGCACAACCGAACACGACGTCGTCGATCGCCGCGGGCTCGAGTCCGGGATTGCGCACTAGCAACGCCTTCAGTGGAATGGCTCCAAGGTCGTCGGCCCGCACCGCAGACAGGGCCCCGCCATAGCGCCCGAACGGCGTACGAATCGCGTCACATATGAATGCATCGAACATGGCGATTTTTCCTTCGACGTGGGCGCGTCAATCGCCCGATTGATCTGACGCGAACAACCATGGACTTGCACGGCGACAATTTCGTCCAGGCACGCGTCGAGACTATTATACAGTCTCGTGCGACCCCTAAACTCAGAACATTGTTTTCGTGCTTAGAGGGAGTGGAATTCGGCGTGGGCATGATTGCCGTCATGGGGTCCAATTCGACCTGACGCCGCCAGTCTTCTGACTTATAAGCAATGCTGGTGAAATCCTCGAACGCCGCCCCGCTTAGGCTTCAAACGTGGTGGTGAGTGCGTCCCTGGCGTTTGCTCACTCGCCGGTAATACAGGGCGCCCACAGCATTGATGGCAATCACAATACCACTTACTTTTGCCGTAAATGACAATGAACTCTTGACGTCTACGATCGGAAATATCGACAGAGTGACATAAAGAATCGTCATCGCGAGTCCAGAGACGGCGGCAACTCGCACCCCCCAAGGTGGCTTCTCTCCCTTGGCCACGAGGGGAATGGCGAACATCACAACGTATGTCAGGGCCCAACTGATAATTCCCGCATTGAGAGAGAATTGAAACGCCTCTTGGCCGCCAACGCCCAAGTTGGCGAAGATTGTGAGTCCGATCGCCGTGAGACCAATGAAGACGATAGAACCGATCGGAGTCCTCAGCTGCGGATGGAGGCGGCTAAACGAGGCCGGCAGGAGGTGATCCCAGCCGGCTACCATCGGTAGCCGGACTGCGACGTTAAAATAAAGAGTGGTGAAGCCAATGCTGCCGCATAGGATTAGGACCGTTACGAAAGGCGCCACGAATCCGCCAATGGTCGTCCCTATAGCACCCCTGTTCAACGCCTGGGTCGCAGGCGAAGTCATGTCGATATCGTTCGGCGAGGAGAAGGTTAAGACGCAAGCTGTGCCTACTATGTAGATCAGGGCAATGAGCGGGCCTGCCAGCCAGATCGCGCGTCGGATCGTTCGCTCTGCATTCGGATTGCGACATTCCCCCGAAAAGATGGAGGCCCCATCTAAACCGCAGAAGGCGCCAAAGCCCATTTTCGCCAGAAGATTCAGGTTGAGCAGAGATGCAGCCGGCAGCACAAGGGCGGCCGGCGCGCTGGCGACTGCTGAACCGACGCCGAACCATCGCGGCAGCGCAAAAAGTACCATGCCGACGAGCACCGTCACCATGACGAAGCCGCCGGCGTTATGGAACCATCGTCCGAGCGCCAGACCTCTCGCGGCCACTAGCATAAGGCCACACATGAGAAGGGCTCCCAGGGCCATGGTAAAACTTCTATTCTCTACGATCCAATTACCGGCGGGGCCAACCAGGTACGACAGATTATTGGATATTACCGACGACTCGCCGCTCAAGACCAGCACCACGGTCGCCCATAGGTTCAGAGCCACGAGGAATCCTGCCGCGGGGCCTAACCGCAGCTTGGCCCATTGGTACAGACCCCCTTCCAGCGGCATCTCGCGATTGAGATGGAGCACCACGACGCCTGAGGGAATGTAAAAAAATAGTACCGCAATGAGCCAATAAATGACGTGCCCAGGGCCCAACTTTCCCGCCGGAGCAAGCCAGCTGAATGTCATGATGTAGAGAATTTGCGATAACACGAGGTCGCCCACGCGCAGCTCCTTCTTCAGCTCGCCGCTCTGGAGTTGGACCAGACGCTCAGCATCGAGGAACTGTTGCTCGCCTTCGGTCGTCGGCATTGATTACTCCGTTGTGACCCAGTTTTATCTACTATGACACGCCATTAATCCGATGAGCATTTCAGGGCGGCCGATTAGAGGCCCCCGTAATCGCGGGGCCACACTGGCCGATTGCGGTAATGTGGGCTACACCGGCGAGATCGGTTCGTGTAGTACTATTCATTCACCGCCAGTCAGTTCTGGTGAGCGGCGTCAGCCTCGTTAGAATTCGTGTCCATGTTACATCCTGAGCCGTCAGCCAACGTATCGCGTCCGCCGATCGGTGGTATCGTCTGGACGGTGGCACTCAATGCAGTGGTGCCCGTTTTGCTGTACGAAGCCGCGCGGCGCTATGGGTCGTTTTCGGAATTTGCGGCGCTGGCGGTGGCGGCCGTGTTTCCGATCGTCAGGAGTGGCTTTGAGCTACTGGTGCGCAAACAGATCGATCCGATTGCCATACTGATTCTGCTTGGCATTGGTGCCGACTGTGTATCGATTTCGCTGGGTGGCAGTGCGCGGCTGCTGCTGGTGCGCGAATCTGTATTCACCGGTGCGTTCGGATTGGCATGTTTCGTTTCGCTGCTGCTGCCGCGCCCGATGATGTTCTATTTTGGCCGATTCTTCTTTGCCGGTACGGACCCGGTTCGTGTCGCCCGGTTCAACGGCGCTTGGCAATTCGCCGAGGTGCGCTTTACGCACCGACTAATCACCATCGTGTGGGGCCTTGCATTTGTGGGCGATCTGCTGATCCGAATCCTGCTGATCGTCTATCTGCCTGCGTCGCTGGTACTGATCATCTCTCCGATCGTGCTCGGAGTAATGATCGTCTCGGTCATGACGTGGGCATTTGCGTACGGTGGCCGAGTTCGGGCGCGAACCATGAAGCGCTTCGAAGAGTTGGGATCGGCCACAAATTAGTAGTCACTGCAGTCCTGCTGAGTTCGCTATCTCACTGCTCGTAAGCGGCTCAGCCTCTACAATTACCGAGAGATCTTACCGTATGTTATTACACTTACAATGAGGGGAGCCCGATGCAGAAAGTTCGCTCTTCGTTCTGAATTGCTCACGCCGGAACAATCTTCAGCGCATAGGCGATGTCATTCGGCTTCTCCATAGGGAGTTTCACAGTGAGCCCGCCGGCATCACGGCTGAACGTAACCGGGCCGCTGTTCCCGAGAAGTTCGACCTTGCCGATTTTCTTCGGGAACACGCTCGATCCCGTGGCCAGCGACTTCAGCAGCACCTGTCTATTCTCCGGCCAGTCCATCACGAAGGCATAAACTGCGTCGTGCTTGGAGGTGTAACGAATATCTTTGGCGGTGTATGTGCGGACATCGGCAATACCGCCGAAATGACTGGCAGGGGCAGTCGCTGTGGTCGACGGGCCTTCCCCGTAGACCGCGAAGGGGCGGGTTTCGTAAATGGCTTCGCCATTGGGAGCAATCCATTCGGCCAGCGCCTGAAGGACTTTCACTTCATCATCGTCGATGGTGCCATTACCGCGAACGGGGATATTAAGCATCAGGTTGCCGTTCTTGGAGACGATGTCGATCAGCAGTTGAACGACACTCTTCGCGCTCTTGTATTGGTGATTCTCGAAAAGGCTGCGCTGGTAATGCCAGTGACCTATGCAGGTGTCGGTCTGCCAGGGTATCGTTTCCCCGCCGTTTGAGACGCCGCGCTCCAGGTCGAGCAGCAGGGCGTTGCGCCAGACGGCATCAGGACCTTTGATTTGTTTGCCGGTCATGACGACTTCCAGTTTGCCATCGTTTTGCACCATGCTGTGGTTGTATAAATAGGCAGCGATGCGCGGGCCGACGTCGGAGGTGGGGTAGATCGGCATGATCGTATCATCGAAATAGAGCAGATCCGGGTTATGCTTGTTGATCAGATCGACGGTGCGCTTAAAGAACTTTTCGCAGAATGCCTTGTCGATCGGCGGATAGCCTTGCTGCGGCCAGTCGTACGTGCCCATCAGGTGATACTGGGCGTAGAGATCCTGCGGATCGAAGCCCTCCCACCACAGTCCTTTCCCCGATTCTTTGGTGAGCAGCCCGTCATATCTTACTCCCGCCAAAGGCCCAGAAGGATCGGCGAGTTGGGCGCTCTGATACCAACTCCACGCGCGATCGCCATGGCTGGAGATCGCGAATCGCAGACCGGCCGCGCGGGCGGCTTTCTCCCAACCGCCGACGATGCTTCTCTTCGGGCCCATGTTTACCGAGTTCCAGGGCTGGTAGGTGGAATCGAAATTATCAAAATTGTCATGGTGATTGGCCATGGCGGAGAAGAACTTCGCTCCGGCTTTCTTGTACAGGCCAATCAGATACTCCGGATCCCATTGATCGGCCGTCCACGAATGGATCACTTCCTTGAATCCCGCCTTGGACGGGTGGCCGTATTGCTTCAAATGAAACTGGTAGTCGGCGCTGTTGAACTGATACATCCTTTGTGCGTACCAGTCCCCCATTTCGGGCTGGCACTGAGGGCCCCAATGCGCCCAGATGCCGAATTTCGCATCGCGATACCAATCGGGCAATTTGTACGCCGAAAGCGATTCAAGTGTGGGCTGGAACGGTCCCCGTGCAACGCCGAATCCATTCGGCGCAGGAATCGGCGCCGGTGCGGGCGGCAGCTCCGAAGCCGGAGCACCTTCGACCGCGGCATCGGCAACGTCCGGAATCCGACTGAGACAAGCCGCAGGTCCTGCAGCTGCGAAAAGTTTCAACGCGGTTCGACGGGAAATGGACATTCGCTTCTCCGCAACATTGAATCGAGATGATGTCGGTTCGCTCGCGACAGACGATCGTACTTTACAATCCCGTCTCCCTGAAAGTTTTAGCGTAGTCGATTTCGTGGACGTTGCGCGCGGTAGAAATTCAGCGACTTCTTATTCCGAGCGTCTCCAGCCTGCGATTTGGTAACGCCTGATTACCGGGCGCCGGATCGCTTCCCTTCGGCCCTGGTTGATCCGAGTCCAGAACTGCGTGGCCTCTATCGTCCAGCGCTCGCCACCCTCCTCCAGATTGGCTGCGACGTCAACGTCAAGATTCCCGCCAACACCGGCAATCGCTCGGCCGGAAGGCCTTCTTTTGGACTATGATTTGAATCACTCACAATAGGAAAGTTCGTCCCACGTGCTCAAGACATATGGAGCTGCCATGGTAGCGATTAACTTTTCACGCTGCGTTGTCATATCAATCGTGTTTCTTCTAGGGGGGAGCGCTGTATTGGTGGCAGAGGCTGCGGCGCCCAATTCCTGCAGCTTTGTTACCACCGCTGCCTGGTCGGCTCTGCTTTCTCGGCCAGTCACCGGCGGCACGATGTCCGTGGTCGATAATCCCGCTTCAACCGCGTCGACCTGTTTGTACCAATCCGGGGCGATGTTCATCACGCTTCAAGTCGACCAATTGGCCACGGCGGTAGCCGCGCAGAAGGAATACGCTGAACAGTTAGGCAACAGTCGTGCCCGCGACGAGCGGGAGAGCCAACGGACGATGATGGAGTCGGGTGTTGGGGACGGTGCCTTTTCTTCGGTCTTCACCAACGGCTCCGAGGTGGAGTTCACCGCGGTTCGCGGATCGCGAATCGTGACCTTCGGACTGGTCGGCGCCGGCGCCGCG
>Ga0302324_100003769_pt1 | contig 34115 bp, 35 predicted proteins | sample Palsa_T0_1_FD_201949 | JGI IMG/M metagenome (GOLD analysis project Ga0302324, IMG submission 201949) | Peat permafrost microbial communities from Stordalen Mire near Abisko, Sweden - Palsa_T0_1 | ecosystem: Environmental > Terrestrial > Soil > Palsa > Peat permafrost | place: Sweden: Abisko...
CGCTCCGGCGGAACCCGCTTGACGCACGGTGCCGTCGGTGGAACAATCGTCCACTACCAGCACAGGGGCCGTCGGCGCCACCTGGCGGACTTCTCGGACAACATCGGCGATCGCGCCCGATTCGTTGAAGGCCGGGATCAGGATCAAGAAGTTGTTGACGCTGTCCGACGGCTTCACAGCGCGGCCACCTGGCGCGGGCCGATCGAGAAGCGGCGGATGAGGCCTCGAAATTGCCTCGGCGTGAGACGCCGTTTGATATGGCGACGTTGTTTCCAGAGGGCCGGCAAATGCCTGAGTAGATCCAAATAAGCTCGCAAGACGTACAGCGGCAGGCTGCGTCCTCGATTGCCTTCAAGCCGGAACTCGGCTGCCTTTCCGCGCCCCTCGATCGCGAACGCGACGTGCCAGAAGTAGCGGACGGCTGAATAGAACGGCGAGGCGAGAAGATTCGCCAGCGGAAAATTCTTCACCAGAAGAAACAGGCGATTGCGCTCCACATAGTAGGCTTTCAACGCCGACGCCTTTCCCGCGGAATGGGAGTAGCGATGCTCCACGATCGCCTCAGGCACGTACAAGCAGTCCCAGGCCGCCCACCTGGCGCGCAAGCCCAGATCGGCGTCTTCACAGTATAGAAAGAAACTCTCGTCGAAGATGCCGATCTCATCCAGCATTTCGCGGCGATAAAACGCCGCGCAGCCGCTGGGGCAAAGCGTTTCCTGGAGGCGCGCGAAAGAATGGGGAGCTTCGAGATGCCCGCGTTGTTTACTGCTCCCGTCCCGGCAGAGCAGCATGCCCGCCGAATCGAGGCGTCCGTCGCTCGCCATCCGAATTTGCGATGCGCACATGCCCACGTCCGGACGGTGTCCCACGGCGGCGAGCAGCGCCTCCAGCCATCCCGGGTGCGGGACGGCGTCGTCGTTCAACACGGCCAGAAACGGAGCGTCGGATTCGCGGAACGCCTGATTGACCGCAGCGCCGAATCCGACGTTGAGCTCGTTGGCGATGACGCGGACGCGGCTGCTCGGCTTCACGGCGCGGCGGCCGCTGTTATCCACCACGATCACCTCGAAATCGGAGAAGGTCTGCCGGCCAAGCGCGCCCAAGCACAAGTCCAAAGCTTCGTCGGCGGCCAGGGTCGGCACTACCACGGTAACTTCGCTGGGCCTGGTTGATTGTGCCATTTCAAGTTGATCGCCGATTGCGCTACGATGGACGTTTGCGAAGCCACATCCTTCTCATTCTCGTCGCCGGACGGTTGCTCGCGCAATCGGCGGCGCATCTCGACAATATCAAGCAATTGACCTTCGGGGGGCAGAACGCCGAGGCCTATTGGGCGCCGGACGGCAAGCGGTTGATCTTTCAATCCACGCGAGACGACCTGAAGTGCGACCAGATCTTCATTATGAATGCGGACGGCACCGATCCGCACATGGTCTCCACCGGAAAGGGACGCACCACCTGCGGATACTTCCTGGCCGATAACCAGCACATCATCTTTGCATCGACGCACGAAGCGGGCGACGCGTGTCCCCAGGAAGTGGATCGCAGCAAGGGTTACATGTGGGCGGTCTATCCGACGTACAACATCTATCTTGCGACCGACGACGGGAAAATAGCGAAGAAACTGGCGGGCGCGCCCGGCTACAATGCCGAAGGCACGGTGAATTGGAAGACCGGCAAGATCGTGTACACGTCCATGCAGTCGCGCGATCTGGAGCTTTGGACCATGGATTCGGACGGCGCCCACAAGCGGCAGGTCACCAAGACGGACGGTTACGACGGCGGGGCGGTGTACTCGCGCGACGGCCAGCAACTGGTGTGGCGCGCGAATCATCCGATGAACGCGGAGGACCTCGGCCGATATAAGATGCTGCTGTCTCAGAACCTGACCTCGCCCATGAAGATGGAACTGTTCGTTTCCGACGGGGAGGGTTACCGCGTGCACGAAGTCACCAACTTCGGCTGCGCCAGTTTCGCTCCCACCTTCACGCCGGACGGAAAAAAGATCCTGTTTGCGTCGAATCGCAACGATTGCGACGGGCGCAAGTTTGAATTGTTTCTGGTCAACACCGACGGCTCCGACCTGGAACAGATAACCGATTTCGGCGGATTCACGGCCTTCCCGGAGTTCTCCCCCGACGGCAAGAAGATCGTGTTCGCATCCGACAAGGACGCGAAAAAGCGATACGAGTTCAACATCTTCACGGCAGACTGGAAATAACCCTCTTATCGAAACGTAGTTTCTCCGAGGTGCGGCGTCGCGTTGAAGCCGTCGAGCGAAATGCGATCGCGGCTGAAGACCAGCTCCGTGAGCGAGCAATTGCGGATGCGCCAGTGCAGCTCGATGGCCACCAACTGGGGCGCACACAACACGGTTTGCAGGATGACGCCGATGGGGCCGGCGGAAGTGAAAACGGCCACGCGGCGGCTGGGCCGGTCGGCATCGACGATGGAGCGGAACGCGCGCAGCACGCGCCCGTGAAAATTGGCCCACGATTCCAGGCCGGCGGCATCCAGCTTGGCCGCGACCCATTGAGGCATCGCGGTTTCGAACATTTTCTGCAAGTGACGATTGTCGGTGGGCGGCGCATACTCGGGATGAGCGCGCAGAATGCCTTCGGCGTCGTATTCGTTAAATTCCGGAAGGAGTTCGAAGGTGTCGAATCCGGCGAGTTCGGCGGTCTGGGTGTGACGCCGCAGAGCGCCGCTATAGACTTCGTCGAAGCGCACGCCGCGCTCCCGCCAATATTCGCCCAAGCGCGCGGCCTGGCGCTCGCCGGTGTCGGAAAGACGGTCGGAATCGGGCTGAAACGGCCGGGCTTGCGCGTGGCGGATCAGGACCAGCGAACTCATCGGGCCGAAGCGGGGGCTCCGGCTTTTCCGAGTACGCGTTCCAATTCCTGTTTGGCCAGCGCCTCGCGGTGAACCTCGTCGGGACCATCGGCCAGGCGTAGCGTCCGCACGTTCGACCAAGCGGCCGCCAGGAAGGTGTCCTGGCAGACTCCCGCCGCTCCATGCGCCTGAATGGCTCGATCCAGCACGCGCAAAGTTACGTTGGGCGCGATCACCTTGATCATCGCGATCTCGCCGCGCGCCGCTTTGTTGCCGACGGTGTCCATCATGTGGGCAGCCTTCAGAACCAGCAGGCGCGCTTGCTCGATTTCCATGCGAGACTCCGCGATATCCGCGCGGATGGTGCCCTGCTCGGCCAGTTTCTTTCCGAACGCGACGCGGCAGCCCACGCGCTTGCACATGATTTCGAGCGCTCGCTCGGCCACGCCGATACAACGCATGCAATGGTGAATGCGGCCGGGCCCCAGCCGGCCTTGCGCGATCTCGAATCCGCGGCCTTCGCCCAGAAGTATATTGGACACCGGGACGCGGACGTTATTGAACGTGACGTCGCCGTGACCGTGCGGCGCATGGTCGTAACCGAACACCGTGAGCAGGCGCTCGATCTTTACGCCGGGCGTGTCCATGGGAACGAGAATCATGGACTGCTGCTTATGGCGCGCCGCAGTTGGATCGGTCTTGCCCATGAAGATGGAGATCTTGCAGCGCGGATCGCCGGCGCCGGAGGACCACCACTTGCGGCCGTTGATCACGTAATTGTCGCCGGCGCGCGCGATGCTGCTCTCGATGTTGGTGGCATCGGAGGAAGCAACCGCGGGCTCGGTCATCGAAAAGCACGAACGAATCTCGCCGTTCAGCAGCGGCTTGAGCCAGCGTTCCTTTTGCTCGGGCGTCCCGTAGCGCGCCAGGACCTCCATGTTGCCGGTATCGGGCGCCGAGCAATTGAAGACTTCGGGCGCCATGTGGACGCGGCCCATGATTTCGCACAGCGGCGCGTATTCCAGGTTCGTCAAGCCGGCGCCGTCTTCGCTCTCCGGAAGAAAGAGGTTCCAGAGACCGGCCGCGCGCGCTTTGGGTTTCAGCTCCTCGATGACTCGCGAGGGTTGCCAGCGGTCGCCGTTCGCGATTTCGTCATAATGACGCTGCTCGTTGGGATAAATATGCTCGTCCATGAAGGCTTGGAGCTTCTTCTGGAGCGACTTGACTTTGTCGGGGAATTCGAAATTCATAAGCTGGTTTGAACCTAGCGGCCGGTGAACGCGGCGGCCCGTTTTTCGAGGAAATGCGCGACGCCTTCCTTGAAATCCTCGCATTGCAGGCTTTGAATCATTTCCTTTTCGGATGCCTCAAAAGCCTCGGATAATGTTTGGAACATGGCGTTATAGACCTGTTCCTTAATCACTCGCATCGAACGCGGGCTGACGTTATTGGCCAGCTCCTTGGCGTACGACAAGACGCCGTCCAGGAAACCCTCCTGGGGAAAAACGCGATTGACCAGGCCCATGCGCAGGGCTTCGCTCGCATCCACCAAGCGCGCGGAGAACAGCATGTCGAGCGCGTTCGCCGGTCCAATCAAGCGAGGCAGCAACCACGCCAGGCCATATTCGGCGATCAGGCCGCGCTTGGCGAACGCGGTGCCGAATCGGGCGGCGTCCGAAGCGAAGCGCAAATCGCAATACAGCGAAATGATGAATCCCAAGCCGACCGCTGGTCCGTTGACGGCGGCGATCACGGGCTTCTGAATGGACGGGAAGTAGGAATATTTCTTTTGAAAATCCGCCCGCACATTGGCGCGGTGGCCGTTGCCGCTGTTCGCCAGGACGTGCTCGCCGGCATGTCCGAGGCCCTGCTGGGCGATGGCGCCCAGGAGCGACATGTCGGCGCCCGCGCAGAATCCGCGGCCCGCGCCGGTGAGCACGATTACGCGAACGTGGTCGTCCTTTTCGGCTGCATAGATCGACGCGCGCACTTCCTGCTCCATGACAGCGGTCCATGCATTGAGCTTGTCGGGCCGGTTCAGCGTAACGGTGGCGACGCGGTCCGAGACGTGATAGAGAGTTTCCTGGTTGGCCATGCAGTTTGGATTATATCAGCGCGGCGGCTTGCTGGAGCAGATTAAATACACGCTTGTCGAAATGGCGGAAGCGCTCGTCGGTGGTTTGGCCGCGATAGAAGCGCACGTAGATCTGTTGCAACACCACGGCCAGTTTGAAGAGCGCGAAGACCTCGTAATAGTCGATGAGCGAAAGGTCGCGGCCGGTCTCGTCGGCGTAGCGGCCGATGAGTTGATCGCGCGTGAACCAGCCGGGTTGTCCTGTAATGGAGGGCTTGGAGCCGCCCGGATCGCTGGGCTGTGCCCAGTAACAAAGGATCAGACCGAGATCCACCAAAGGATCACCGACCGTGGCCATTTCCCAGTCGAGCACAGCTTCCAGGCGGCCGGGATCGTTCAAATCCAGCATCACGTTGTCGAGCTTGAAATCGTTGTGGACCAGCGTGGGCGCGGGCGAAGCGGGAAGGCGCTCGGTAAGCCACTGGATGACGCGATCCATCAGCGGAACCTCTTGCGTCTTGGCGCGGTTCCAGCGCTCGAACCAGCCGTGCACTTGCCGTTCGAGAAATCCGGTGGGCTTACCGAGAGAGACCAGCCCGTGCTTCTCGATATCGATGGAGTGCAGCTCTACCAGGCAATCGATGAAGCCGCGGCTGACTCGCGCCGGATAGTCGGGAAACGCCGCCAGTTCGGGCGGGACGCGATCGCGCACGACCATGCCGCGACGCCGCTCCATGACGAAGAAGACGGCACCGATGATGGACGTGTCCTGGCACAAATGGAAGACTTCGGGCGCGGGCCGAAAGAACGGATGGACGGCCTTGAGGACGGTATACTCGCGCGCCATGTCGTGCGCTTTCGGCGCGACGGGACCGAGAGGGCCTCGGCGTAGAACGTACTCTCGCACGGGCGTGCGGAGCAGATAAGTGAGGTTGGAATGTCCGCCCGGGAACTGCTCGACGGTGAGGTTTTCCGCGCCGTCGATCTTGTCGCGCAAATACGCCGCAAGGGCGTCGTGGTTGAGCTCTTCGCCGGTGCGAACGGCCGCGGTATCGATCATGCTCTAATTTCCGGTTGCCGTTTTCCCGCCGATGGCCGGCGATTTCCTGGATGCCGTCACCGTCTCGGCGGCGAAACGTACGGGTTCGGGAATGGCTGCGCCGTCGGCCCGGGGATCGGATGCCGCATAGTTGGTGCCGGTCTTGGAATCGTGCAGGATGGCCTGGCCGCGGCCCATGGCCTCGACGTATTCGCGGCGGATTTGAATAATGTGGCCGCGCTCGGAAAGCTGTTGCAGCGTGGCGGGGGGAACGCGCGATTCGATGGCCACCTCGCAACCGTAAGCGTTGCCTTTCGCGAAGCGCGGCGCTTCCATGGCTTCCTGCACGTTCATTCCGTAATCGACGAAATTGGAAACGAACTGGGCGTGCGCCAGCGGCTGCACCGCGCCGCCCATGATGCCGAAGCCGACGTGCTGGTCGCCTTTTTCCATGAAGGCCGGAATGATGGTGTGAAAGGGGCGCTTTCCGCCCGCCAGAATGTTAGGATGATGCGGCTCGAGCGTGAAGCCGCCGCCGCGGTTCTGCAGGATGAAGCCCATGCCCTCCACGGTAACGTGCGAACCGAAGGCGCCGAAGATGCTCTGGATCCAGCTGGCGATGTTGCCGTCCTTGTCGACCACGGTGAGGTAGGTAGTGTTGCTCGCGTTGGGATCGCCGTTTTCGACCTTGCAATTGGCGCGGTCGGGATCGATGAGGGCGGCGCGCTTGCGGGCGTACTCTTGCGAGAGGATCTGCGTGGTGGGAACGTCCGCAGCGCGCGGGTCGGCAGCGTAGCGGTGCACGTCGGAGTAGGCCAGCTTCATAGCCTCGATGCGCTGGTGCATCTCCATCGGGCTAAATGCGCCGAAGGGCGACGCCGGTTTCGTTTCCATAATTTTCAACATTTCGAGCGCGGCCATTCCTTGTCCGTTGGGCGGAAGCTCGTATACGCGCCAGCCGCGGTAATCGATAGAGAGCGGCTCGACCCATTCCGGCGCGAACGATGCGAGATCTTCGGCCGTCATGGTTCCACCGAGGTGCTGCGAGGTTTTGAGAATCGCGGCGGCAATTTCGCCTTTGTAAAACGCGTCGGGGCCTTGTTCGGCGATGAGTCTGAGGGCATGGCCTAGATCGGGATCGCGGACGATCTGTCCGGTTTGCGGCGGCTTTCCGCCCGGCAGATAAACGCGGGTGGATTCGTCGTTGGTCTTCAACTGTCGAACCACGCCGGGAGTGTTCCAAATCTCGGCGATGCCTTCATGCAGGGGATAGCCTTGCTCGGCGAATGCGATGGCGGGCTGGAACAGATCTTTCCAGGGAAGCTTTCCGAAGCGCCTGTGTATTTGATACCAACCTTGAACGGCGCCCGGGACAGTGACGCTATGAATGCCGGTCTGCGGCATGCTGGTGATTTTCTTTTCGGCAAGAAATTCCGGCGTGAGCGCCTTGGGAGCGGGGCCGGACGCATTCAGTCCGGTGAGCTTGCCGGACTTGGCATCCCAGTACATGACAAACAGGTCGCCGCCGATGCTGGTCATCAACGGTTCGCTGACGCACAGCACGAGGTTGGCGGCGATGGCGGCGTCGACGGCGGTCCCGCCCGCCGCCAGGATCTGCGCGCCGGCCTGGGAAGCGAGCACCTGGCTGGTAGCGACGATGCCGCCGTGGTTGATCACCATGGAGCGTCCGTAGTTGCGGCCCGCGCCCAAGGTTCGTTCGGATTCCTGGGCATAGAGCGCGGGCAAAGCGCAAAGCAGCAGCGCGGCGGCGCGAGACATTCTGAGCATGGAGTACCGCTCCTTTCCGGCTCATGGGGCGACGGAGCCGAACAGATTAATTTTATGCTGCTTTGAGCTTCGGTGGGTTAGGACGGGCTTGGGTTCGTTTTGTAAGAATCGCAGTGCGCGAGCGGGAGCGGGCTTTCATCGCTTCTTACATCAAGACAAGAATACGCCCGCGCGGTTGCGCGCGATGGCCGCGGGATATCGTATGTTGTTGCGCTGGACGCGTTAATATTTGTGGAGACGCCGTGAACACTGCATTGTCCCCCTGGGCGCAACGCCTGATTTCGGAGTTTGACTCTGCGGATCTGCGCGCGCAAAAGCTGGCGAAAGGGCTGAGCGTCGCGCAACTTAACTGGCGCCCTAGGCAGGATGCGTGGGGCGTCGGCCAGTGCCTTCAGCACTTGTTGATAACCAACGAAGTTTATTTGCCTGCGATCGCGGCTGCTTTCAACGGCGTGCAAGCCTCCCAAGTTCAGGAGATCGCTCCCGGCTGGTTCGGCCGTTGGTTCATTCGCACCTATATCACACCGTCTTCAAAGAGCGCGCGCGCCAAGGCGCCCAAGAAGATCGAGCCGGGCGCGCACGTGGAAGCTTCGATTCTTGAGTCGTTCCTTCGGAGTAACCAGGAAGCGCGGGAAGTTGTCCGAGAAGCGAGCGACTACGACGTGAACAGCATTCGATTCAAGAATCCGTTCATTCCGTTCGTTCGTTTCACGACCGGGACCGGGCTGGAAATCGTGTCAAAGCACCAGGACCGTCATCTACTGCAAGCCGAACGGGTGAAGGAATCCCCGGACTTTCCGAAGCAATGCTAGCGGAGCCACTCGTCACGCCACTCGTCATGGGCGGCGCGATGCACGGCGGCAATCGCTTCGTCGATATGGTGAATCGCCCGGTTCCGCCATCCTCTGGCGGCGGGGTTGTCTTCCTCGCGATCGATGTCGCGCTTAGCTGCAAATAGGAATTGCGCGATCGCCCGGAAGCGGCCAGCCCGATCCGGGTAGGTATCCAGACGCGGGTTGTCTTCGAGATCCTTACGGTCCCAGGCGGCTGCCGCGTCGATTTCGCGGATCGCCTCGCGGACATGCTTCGCCGAGTCGTCCAGATCGTGCCGAACGTTGCGGAACTCGGCCCAGTCCATCAGGCGTTCCGCGCGCCGCAGGTCGGTGCGGGCATGCAAATAGGCCGGATGTCGTCCAGGCACGTCGCCGAAAGCGGCAGGAATGGCCAGCAGAGCTGCAACGGCCAGAGCTGAAAATCCAATCGTAGAGTGCTTCATCACTAGCCTGTAACGCATTTTCCACCTCGGAATCTCGCGAGCCGCCCATTAAAGTCCGCTAATCGCACGGCCAGTCTATCACGACGCACCGCCGACGTATTTCCTAAGATCCGGATACAGCAACTGATGCACTTCCGGGAGGTCGAGGTCGGTCTTACGAATCACTCGCGCGGGGAGGTCGATTTGTTTGGGCGGCGCACCTCCGCGCAGTTTGTCGACCAGCGTCTTGACGGCCTGGAACCCCATCTGGAACGGGTCCTGCACCACCAGTGCGTCGATTGCGCCCGCCTTCAAGTCCGCAATCAAGTCGTCGGTGGCATCGAAAGCGACGAGCCGCACTTTGCCGGCCAGGGATCGGGACTTGAGCGCCAGCGAGGCTCCGGCGCTACTCAATTCCGACGACGCGAAGATTCCGGCGAGATCCGGATGGGCGGTGAGAATGTTTTCGGCGGCGGCGCGGCCTTTGGCGCGATCGGACATGGAGAACTGGCGGGCGACGACCCGGATATCCGGGAACTCGGCGCGCAGGACGTCTTCAAAGCCGCGCTCGCGATCCACGGTGGATGCGCTGCCCGGCGCGTTCATCAACATGGCAACCGGACCGCGGCCGCCCACCAGTCGCGCCAGTTCCCGGCCGCTCATCTGGCCGGCCTTATAGTTGTCGGTGGCGACGAAGGTCATGTATTGGGTGGAATCCACGGCGGAATCGAAAACCGTGACGGGGATGCCCAATTCGGCGGCGCGCTCGAGCGAACGGTTGAGCGCATGACGCTCGGCGGCGGCGACGGCGAGGCCGTCGGGATGCTGCGCGAGCATCGAATCCACAATCTGCATCTGGCGATCGTAGTCGGTTTCGAGCGCCGGGCCGTTCCACAGAACGTCGACGTCGAACTGTTGGCCCGCAGCCGCGGCGCCCGCGTGTACCGACACCCAGAACGCGTGCGAATTCGCCTTCGGCACCACGGCTATTCGTTTTCGTCCGGAGTTATGGCACGCGCACAATAGAGCCAGCGCGGCGACGATCGCTGCAAGTCTACTGCGCACACCAGCCGCCGTCGATCAAAATATCCGTGCCGGTAATGAAAGACGCTTCCTCCGAGCACAGATACAAGGCGAGCTTGCCGATCTCCTCGGGCTTGCCCCAGCGCCCCAGCGGGACGCGCGAGTTGAATTGCGCGTTAGCCGCCGGATCGGCCGCCAGCGGCGCGGTCATTTCGGTGAGGAACGGACCGGGGCTGATCGCGACCACGGTGATGCCATCGGGAGCGAGCTCGAGCGCCAGCGCGCGCGTGAATCCCAGCAGTCCGGCCTTGCTGGCCGAATAAGCGGTGCGCTGCGGAAGCGAAATGTGGGACATGATCGAAGTGATATTGATCACGCGCCCGTAGCCGCGGCCTTTCATGTGGGGCACGAAGGACCGGCACATCAGGAACGCGCTGGTCAGGTTGGTGTCGAGCACGAGATTCCAGTCGGCCAGCGTGAAATCGACACAGTCTTTGCGCACCACCGTGCCGGCATTGTTCACCAGGATATCGACGGGGCCAAGCTGCGCGGAGACGTCGCGCTCGAGCTCGAACACGGAGTCTTCCTTGCCGACATCGGCTCGGAACACGGCAGCCTCGGCGCCCAAACCCCGCGCGGCTTCGGCGACTTCGGAAAGCTTTTCGGCGTCGCGCGACACTAAGGCCACGCGCGCGCCCGCTTCTCCCAACGCCAGAGCCATCGCTTTGCCGAGGCCACGGCTTGCGCCGGTAACCAGGGCCACACGTCCAGTGAGTGTCATCAGACGCTCATTGTACCTGCTGGGATTGGTGAAACGCCCCGGCCGATCGAGCCGGGGCAACCGCGGGCGGGACTACTCGGGTTCCTTGTTGCGCTTCTTGCGATTGCGCTTGCGCGCCAGCGCTTCCTTGGTGCGCTTCTTCTCGCCAGGCTTCAAGTAAAAAGAGTGTCGCTTGATCTCTTTGATAATGTCCTCTGTCAGAACTTTCCGCTTAAAGCGCCGCAACGCGCTTTCTATCGTCTCGCCATCTTGTACATGAACTTCCGCCAATTCCAATCACCTCCCTTAGGGCCGACACGCCGAGGGCATTGATCTTTTCAAAGACGATCTCTTCAAAGATGATCTGTTCAAAGAAAAGACCTGCTGGGGAAAGCTTACTCGGAAGCCCACCGGCGCTTATGTTCATCATAAAACAACTCGGACATCCGCATAGGCCGTAATGTTAGAATCCTCGGTTTATGGCCTTCTCTCTTCGCGGAAAAACCGCATTGGTCACGGGTTCCGGGCGCGGGATCGGTCGCGCCATCGCTATGAAACTATCCGGTGCGGGCGCGTCCGTGCTGCTGAACGATATCGACCCCAAGCCGTTGGCGGAATCCATTTCGCTGATCGAGGGCGCCGGTGGAGTCGCCAAAGCGCTTGCGGGCGATCTCACTTCGCCCGAGTTTCCACAGCAGTTGGTGGATGCCACCGTAGCGGGGTTCGGATCCATTGACATCATCGTCAACAACGCCGGATATTCCTGGGACAGCGTGATCCAAAAGATGACCGACGAACAGTTTCAAGCCATGTTGGACATTCACCTGGTGGCGCCGTTCCGCATCTTGCGAGCAGCGTCGGGATGGATTCGCGAGGCAGCCAAGCGCGAGAACGCCGAAGGCCGCCCGGTGATGCGCAAGGTAGTCAACATCAGCTCCGTGTCGGGCACCAACGGGAACGCGGGGCAGTCGGGTTACGGCGCCGGTAAAGCCGGAATCAACGGACTGACGAAGACCTTGGCGAAGGAATGGGGCCGGTACAACGTCAACGTAAACTCGGTTGCGTTTGGATCCATCGACACGCGCATGCTTCAGTCCATGCACTCCGCCGAATCGGTCATCGAGCGAAAAGGCCAGCAGATCCGAATCGGGATTCAACCGGAATTTCGCGAGAAGATCGGGAGTGGTTGCTCGTTGGGCCGCTTAGGGACACCGGAGGAAGCGGCAGGCGCGGTTTTGTTTTTCTGCTCGCCGCTCTCCGACTACGTGAGCGGAGAAATTCTGACGGTCAGCGGCGGTGGTCGGGGCTAAGTTACCCGCCGGCGGTTGCCGGATACAATTAGAAGACCATGGAAGCATTCACTCCCACGGATCGGACCAAGGTCCACCGGCTGCCGAAGCGGGCGGTGTACGAAACGGCGCAGATCCACGCCATTCTGGACGAAGGCTATCTCTGCCACGTCGGATTCGCGGTGGACGGGCAACCTTACGTCATTCCCACCGGCTATGCGCGCTCGGGGAACCAGATTTATATTCACGGGTCGGCCGCCAGCCGGATGCTGCGGTCGCTCGATCGCGGCGTGGACGTGTGCCTGACGGTTACGCTGCTGGATGGGTTCGTGCTGGCGCGCTCGGCCTTCCATCATTCGATGAACTATCGTTCGGTGGTGGCGCTGGGCAAGGCGCGGCTGGTGACCGACGCAGAGGAAAAGCGGAAGGCGCTGGAGTGCTTCACGAATCACATTGTGCCGGGCCGTTGGGATGAGGTCCGGCTACCGACCGAGCAAGAGCTGAAGGCAACCAGCGTCTTGGCGCTGGATCTGGACGAAGTATCGGCGAAGGTGCGCACGGGTCCTCCGGTGGACGACGACGAGGACTACGCGCTGCCGGTCTGGGCTGGAGTGGTGCCGGTGCGGACCGAATTCGGTGATCCGATATCGGACGGCCGCGTGCCGCCGGAAGCGCCCGGAATGGATGCGCGGCGGTTCCCGCGATGGTCGCGTGAATGATCAGCCAGGGATGCGATCATCTGGCATCGGCGCCGGCTTCAGTTCCCCATAGGTGAAGAACAGGAGCCCCACCGCATAGAGCATCGTCATGCCTGCCAAATACAAAAGGCGAATCATCAGTCGATAGATGGAATTCTCAGGACACTCCCATCCAGTCGGCGTAGTCGCGGACATACGGCCTCGCGATTTTCCGTCCGAAATATAGAATCGGTGGATGGAGGTTTGACCTCTTCCGACGCATCGAGATCGACGTAGTATCTGCCGCCAAGGAGCAGGCCGGCCCCGGCCGCAAGGAAGAATGCCAAGAGCCCGACTGGTGCTCCGCGCCACCCTTCCGTGACGATAGCGTAACCCAATATGGCGAAGAACCCGAGACCGCCGATGACCAGCAGGACTCCAATGATTCGACTCGCCAGCCGCATATCAAACCAAGCGCCACCCCTACCGCAAGCACTGTATCATGTCTCAGGTTTTTATTGGAACGCGTCTACGTAACGAGCAGGCGAACGCCGATAGAAGGAAATAGAACTGCTGGAACCGATCGTAAAGAATTGTGTTGCGGAGGCCGATTCTGGATGTACAATACGAACCAGAACGGGGAAGGGTATGCAGAGACCCTGCGGTTTAAAGTTCACGAGGCTCGGCGGCCTGTTGATCCTGTCCAGCCTGATTTTGAGCCCCGCACCGGTCCGCGCGCAGGTGCTGATCCACGGTTCCGGGCCGGGCGGCAGCGTAAACATCTTCAACACCGACCTGGCGGTTCTCGAAGCGGGCGAGCCGCGCAAGGATTTGGCCTGCACCGTGACCCCCGCCAAGCCCACGCTGGGGTTCGATTTGCGCTTCCATGCGGGCTACGAAGTCGCGATTCCGTTGAAGGAGCTCAGCAGCGAAACGGATAACGCGCTGAATATCCTGTTTCGAGTGGAGCGCCAGGACCATCGGGACCAGCCCGTTTACTTCGCCCAGCACATCCGAGTCCCCCCGATTGCGGACGCAGCCAAGGGCGACGCCTTTTTGCAGGGCGGGTTCGATTTGGGCGAGGGCCAGTACCACGTGGACTGGTTGATGCGCGACCGCAGCGAGCGCGTGTGTTCGTTCTATTGGGATAGCGAAGCTGCCATTCCTTCCAAGGATCGGCCCATGCGCCTGGCTATCGCGTCCGGGGCCATTCAGCGCACCGACGTCGAGCAGTTCAAGGAGGAGCCGCCGGTCCAACGCTCCACCGGCGCGCCGCCGCTGGCAGTCAAGGTCCTGGTCAACTTCGCTCCGCAGAACTCGCTTTCGCCGGCTCTACAGCCGCTGGATACCACCGCTCTGGTGTCCATCCTGCGGAGCATCGTCCGGGAGCCGCGCATCGGCAAGTTCTCCGTGACCGCGTTCAACATGCAGGAGCAGAGGGTGGTCTATCGCCAGCAGGATGCGGATCGTATCGATTTCCCAGCCTTGGGAGAGGCGGTAAACAAGCTGAATCTGGGGACGGTGGATCTCAGGCGGCTCGGCGAAAGGCACGGCGACACGGAGTTTCTGGCCGATCTGGTCCGGCGCGAGGTGGTGTCGAGCCACGAGGAACGTCCGGATGCCTTTATCTTCGCGGGTCCGAAGGTCCTGCTGGACACCAATCTCCCGCAGGACACGCTTAAAGAGGCCGGCGAGGTCGATTTCCCGGTGTTTTACATGAATTACAATCTCAACCCCCAGGCCGTGCCGTGGAAAGACGCAATCAGTCATACAGTTCACTTTTTCCGCGGATATGAGTACACCATTACGAAGCCTCGGGATCTATGGCTGGCCGTTACGGAAATGGTCTCGCGGATCGTAAAATCAAGGAACGGAAGACAGACCTCATCCATCTCAGGCCAGTAGGGGTTAAGAAGATGAAACTCGCGAGTTCCGGAGCGGTTATATCCGGAGCAATCGTGGCGTTGTGCGGGATACCCGCGTGCGCCCAAGGGTTGCTCTACGGACAGGAGCACGCCAAACACTACGCCAACAGTCTGGCGCCTTACGTCGTATCGCCCCAGCAAATTGTGGATCGCATGCTCGAGCTCGCGGATTTAAAGCCCGGCGAGACGGTGTACGATCTGGGCAGCGGCGATGGCAGGATCCTGATCACGGCGGTACAGCGATTTCGCGCCAAAGCGGTTGGAATCGAGATCTCGGACGCCTTGGCGAACAGCGCCACGGACCGTATCCGGAGGCTGGGATTGCAGAATGACGCCCGGGTGATTCACGCGGATTTCCTGACGGTGGACCTCAGTCCGGCCGACGTGGTCACTCTGTATCTGGCAACCGATGCCAACGTGATGGTGCGGCCCAATCTGGAAAAATATCTGAAGCGCGGAGCTCGCGTGGTGTCGCACGATTACGCCGTCCCGGGCTGGAAAGCCAAGCTGGTGGACAAGGAAATGCCGGACGCGCGCGGCCACGTTATTTATCTCTACGAAATGCCCCCCACGCGGAAGAGGTAGCGTCCTCCTGTATTCTTTTAGTTCGTGGCCGCCTTCGACATCGCCGGTATCGGACTCAACGCAACCGACACTCTGATCCTGGTCCGGCATTTTCCCGCCTACGCCGGAAAGGTGGCGTTCGAGCGCGAGATTCTCAGCCCGGGCGGTCAGGTGGCCAGCGCGCTGGTGACCTGCGCGAAGCTCGGGCTTCGCGTCAAATACATCGGGACGGTGGGCGACGACGAGCGCGGGCGAATTCAACTCGAAAGTTTGCGGGAGGCCGGCATCGATCTCCAGGATGTCGAAGTGCGAGCGAATTGCCCCAACCAGACCGCATACATCCTGATCGATCAATCCACCGGCGAACGAACCGTCTTGTGGAAACGGGACGAGTGTCTTCGGCTGGATCCGGATCGCATAACCGCCGAGAAGATCGTGGGCGCGCGGCTGCTGCACGTCGACGGCCACGATACGCCCGCCGTGGCGAAGGCCGCCGAGATCGCGCGGCGTCATCGCATCTCGGTGACGCTGGACGTGGACACCGTCTATCGCGGCCTGGACAGTTTGCTGCAGCATGTCGATTATCTGGTCGCAAGCTCGGAATTTCCGCTGCAGTGGACCCAGACGGGCGACCCCTTTCGCGCGCTCGAAATGATCCAGGAGGAGTACCGTATCCCGGTGGCGGCGATGACGCTGGGCCCGCACGGCGCACTGGCGCGGGTGGACGGCCGTTTCATCTATTCGCCTGCGTTCGCGGTCAACTGCGTGGATACTACCGGCGCGGGCGACGTGTTTCACGGCGCGTTCTGTTATTCTGTCATCGAGAACATGCCGCTCGGCGAAGCACTGGAATTTTCTAACGCCATGGCCGCGCTCAATTGCACCGCTCTGGGAGCTCGCGGCCGCATCGCCAGCCTGGAGGACGCGCGGGCATTCATGGAGCGCGCCGAGCGCCGTTCCAACCCGGACTTCGAGCGCCGCATCGTCCAATGATTCCCCTCCGATCGTCGGAACCGCACTATTCCACTCCCAGCGCGACGCTGGCCATCATCGGCGCGAACGTGCTGGTCTTCCTATATGAGCTGAGCTTGGGAAGCGGCTACCGGCTGAACTATTTCATCGCCCGTTACGGAATCGTGCCGGACCACCTGGCCCTTTCCTCGGTTGTGACGTCGATGTTCATTCACGGAGGGTTTTTGCACATCCTGGGGAACATGTGGTTCCTGTGGATTTTCGGCCGCGGCGTTGAGGATATTCTGGGGCACGGAAAATATCTGTTCCTTTACTTCGCCTGCGGGATTGCCGCGGCCTTCGCTCACGTTTTGTTGAACTCGAATTCCACCGTCCCGACCGTGGGCGCCAGCGGCGCCATCGCCGGTATCATGGGCGCTTATCTGATCAAATTCCCGCGCGCGCACATCGTCACGCTGGTTTTCATCATCATTTTTCTAACGACGGTGGATCTGCCGGCCGCCTTCCTGCTGCTGTACTGGTTCGCGATTCAGTTCTTCAACGGCGTCGGCTCGGTGGGCTATTCGCAGGCCTCCAGCGGCGATGTGGCATGGTTTGCGCACGTGGGCGGATTCCTTACGGGCATGGGGTTGATTCTGATATTGCCGACCAAGCAACGCGCGCGCCCCTGGTATTAGGATGTTCGAGCCGCCTGTCTCCGGTTCGGCCGAAATTGAAAAACCGCTGGACGTTCTGGCCATCGCCGCTCATCCGGACGATGTGGAGCAGACCTGCGGAGGCACGTTGATACGGATGGCCGAGTTGGGGTATCGCACCGGAGTGCTCGATCTGACGGCCGGAGACATGGGAACTCGCGGCACGCCCGAACTGAGGATCGAGGAGTCGCACGCGGCCGCCGGACGCATGTCGCTGGCCTGGCGCGGCAATCTGCGATTTCCCGACGCGCGCCTCGAGAACACGCTGAGCGTCCGCATGACAATAGCGGCGGAGATCCGCAACTTGCGCCCGGGTGTGGTGATCCTGCCGTACTGGGAAGCGCGCCACCCCGACCACTATCGCGCCTGCGAGATCGGATTCGAAGGCTGTTTTCTGGCGGGTCTGAAGAAGCTGGATGATCGAACCGAACCGCACCGTCCGCACAAGATTCTTTATTCGTCGCTCTACGCCAACGTGACCCCGTCCTTCGTGGTGGATATCTCGGCGCAATTCGAACGCCGCATGGATGCGCTATTTTGCTATCAATCGCAATACGGTGACGCGCCCGAGGCGTCCGAGCTTTTTCCGCGGCAGCAGGAAATCCGCGACCGCCTGGCCGCCATCGCACGCTTTTATGGCAATCTCATCGGCGTGAAGTACGGCGAACCGTTCGTGCAAAAGGAAACCATGCGCGTGGACGACATCACCGCGATGAAGGTTCGGAGTCTCTGATGCTCGGCATGCTCCAGGATCTCATCCGGCACAAGGCGTTCGCGAATGCTTCGCTGCTGAAGGCAATCCGCTGCCAGGAAGCCGCGGCGCAAGACGACGAGCTGCGAAAACTTCTCCATCACATCATCCTCGCGAACCGATTCTGGCTCATGCTGAGTCTTGGAGTTCCATTCGAACATGAGGAAGAATCGCAAATCCCGGATTCCCTCGAAGCAATTGCCTCACAGTATCGAGAGACGCATACCCTGGAGCTGGACTGGATATTTCAAGCTCAGGATCGCGATCTAGCCCGCATGCTGGATACGCCCTTCGTCCCCGGCCGCACTTTTTCGGTGGCTCAAGCGCTGATGCAGACGTGCCTGCACAGCCAGGGGCACCGCGCGCAGTGCGCAACCAGACTGCGGTTGCTGGGCGGTTCGCCTCCCGCACTGGATTTCGTTCTCTGGCTGAAGGAGCGTCCGCCGGCGGACTGGCAGTAACCGCGCCGATCCTACGAAAAGATTCCGCGCGCTACATCGACGATCTGGCCGCCCATCTGCATTATGATACGGGGATCAAGCGCCAGCATCGCGAGTGCCGGCAGGGGCGAGCGAAGCTTCATTCCGTCCAGCGTCGCCAGCAGCAAAAGCGGGGTTAGCGTGCGGCCGAACGCGAAGACTTCCGACCACACGTCGCTTCTGTTGAGCACGAGGACGAGTAACGCGAAAAGGTACATGGCGATCGTGACCGGCGTCCAGGCGCGCTGCAACGAGCGCCGCGCCGTCCATACAAGTACAGCTGCAATACCAGCCAGAGCCACCAGATCGAGACCGATCGCCAGTTCTCTGACGGCACGGCTGAGAGTGTCCGGATAAGCGTACGCGTGGAACATCCGGCGCACCAGGCCGGCAAACGGAGCGAGCGAAAGGAAGCCCCCGCTGTACCAACCCGGCGAAGTGTGAAGGTCGACGTATAGCCACCAGGCGAACGTCGGAATCACGGAGGTCGCGAACACCGCGGCTTCGCGGAAGCGCTTGCCGCCAGCGAGCCATATGCAATAAGCCGCCGGTAGGAGCACGCCTGTTTCTCGCACCAATCCGGCCGCCATCAGCACGGCGTAGAGCGCCAGCGGCGAATTCTCTTCCACATACAGAACGAAACCCACCGCGCACGCGGCCAGGGCGACGTCGACGGTCAGGCGATCGATGGAGACCAGAACGGCGGGCACGAGCGCGAAGCCCGGCCCGAACCACGCCGGGTATGCGTACAACACCGCCAGGCGGCCGAGCCAATACGCGCCCAACGCCACGAACATCCAAACCACGGCGATGTAGGCGGCGTCGATCCTCTCATCGCGCCCCCCAGCGAGCAGGAAGGCCAAACCTGGCACCAGGATGCGGCCGCTTCTGTAGCGGGGATCGTCCATGAACGTCGTATAATTGCGGCGCAAGAGTGGATCGTGCGCCAGGTAATGGTAGAACTGGCCGTCGTAACCCAACGAGTCTTTGAACACGTAGATCCCTTCGGGCTGTAAAGCCGGAGGAACCCCTTTGAAATTCTGGCCCGTATAGAAAAGCGCGGTCCAGTTTCCGCCGAAGTGGTAGTGGACCGTGAGCCCTTGCCACCCCGCCAGCAACGCTGTGCAGACCATCGCGAACAACACGCAGCGGAGGCGAGCCTTAGTATCCGGCACCGGGATCTACAACGGGATGCTGCCGTGCTTCTTGCGCGGCATGGTGTCCACTTTGTTCGCCAGCATTCGCAACGCTCGAATCACGCGGGGACGGGTTTCGCGCGGCTCAATCACATCGTCGATGAATCCGCGCTCGGCGGCCACGAAAGGATTGGCGAACCGGTCGCGAAACTCCTCGGTCTTCTGTTTTCGCACCGCGTCGTCGTTTCCAGCCGCCACCAGTTCGCGGCGGTACACGATGTTCACCGCGCCCTCGGCGCCCATAACGGCGATCTCGGCGGTGGGATACGCGAGGTTCACGTCGGTTCTGAGGTGCTTCGAACCCATGACGCAATACGCGCCGCCATAGGCTTTGCGCGTGATGACGGTGATCTTGGGCACGGTGGCTTCCGCGTAGGCGTACAGGAGCTTCGCGCCCTGGCGGATGATTCCTCCGAACTCCTGCTCGGTCCCGGGAAGAAAGCCCGGCACGTCTTCGAACGTGAGGATCGGAATATTGAAGGCGTCGCAGAAGCGGACGAAGCGAGCGCCCTTCACGGACGAGTTGATATCCAGGCAGCCGGCCAGGAAAGCGGGCTGGTTAGCGACAATTCCGATGCTGGCGCCGTCCATGCGCGCGAAACCGACCACGATGTTCTTGGCCCAGTGCTCGTGGATTTCCAGGAACTCGCCGTCGTCCACAACGCGGTGAATCAGCTCCTTGATGTCGTAAGGAACGTGCGAATCCTTGGGCACCAGGGTATCGAGCGCCTCGTCCATGCGATCGATCGGATCGCCCGAGAATTTGGGAGGGACGTCGTCGCGATTGTTCTGGGGAATGTAGGAAACCAATTCCCGGATCAATTGCAGGCACTCGGCGTCGTCGTGCGCCAGAAAATGCGCGACGCCGCTGATGGAGTTGTGCGTTTCGGCGCCGCCCAGCTTTTCTTTGCTGACATCCTCATGCGTAACGGTCTTGATCACGTCGGGCCCGGTCACGAACATGTGGCTGGTTTTATCCACCATCAGCACGAAATCGGTGAGCGCCGGCGAATACACGGCGCCTCCGGCGCAAGGTCCCATGATGGCGGAGATCTGCGGGACGACGCCGCTCGCGAGCGTGTTCCTGAGGAAAATATCGGCGTAACCGGCTAGCGAAAGCACGCCTTCCTGGATGCGCGCGCCGCCTGAATCGTTGAGGCCGATCACCGGCGCGCCGGTCTTCAGCGCGAGATCCATGATCTTGCAGATCTTCTGCGCGTTGGCTTCCGACAGCGAGCCGCCGAACACGGTGAAATCCTGGGCGAAGACGTAGGTCAGCCGCCCGTGGACGCGGCCGTAACCGGTAATGAAACCGTCGCCGTCAACCACCTGTTCGTCCATTCCGAAATCGCGGCAGCGATGGCGGACCAGCTTGTCCATCTCTTCGAACGTGCCTTCGTCCAGCAAAAGGTCGATGCGCTCGCGCGCCGACAGTTTACCTTCCTTATGTTGACGCTGCTTGCGCTCCTCCCCGCCGCCGGCTTCGGCATTGGCGTGGCGGCGGCGCACTTCCATCACTCGGTCCGTGGGCATACGAGATTACAGTAGCAGGTAGCGGCTATCGCAGGAAGAGAACGATTCCCGTCGCGAAACAAACTGCCACGCGGTTAGTGCACAATGAATATTTCGACGCCACAGGAATCCGATTGCGGCATGAGTCACCGAAACCTCTGTAATTCCATTGTTGCGCTGCTTCTCGGGGCTCTCACGCTGGCCGCACAACCGAGCGTCGTCACCTACCACAACGACAACGCGCGGACTGGACAATATCTAGGCGAGATCCTGCTGACTCCATCCGGTCTCAGCGGCGGCCTTTTTGGAAAGCGTTACCTGCTCGCGGTGGACGGGGCTGTGTATGCGCAGCCTCTGTATCTGTCGAGAGTGAAGATCGCCGGGAAGGGTCTTCACAACGTTGTTTTTGTGGCCACTTCGCACGATAGTCTTTACGCCTTTGATGCCGACGACGAATCGGGGGCCCCGGCGCTTTGGACGGTGAGCTTTCTGGATACGGCGGTCGGCGTGACCACCGTTTCTGAAGCGGATGTCAGTTGCCCTGTGATTCCAGAGCTCGGAATCAGCGGAACTCCGGTGATCGATCCGCTGGCTGGGACCATTTACGTGATCGTCTACACGAAGGAGCCCGGGAATCAGTACGTTTATCGGCTGCATGCCATCGACGTAACGAGCGGCGCCGAGCGGCCCGCGAGTCCCGTGGAGATTCAACCGCCCGGGTTCGTGCCCCTGGCGCACAAGCAGCGGACGGCGCTGCTGCTGTCGAACGGTGTCGTCTATTCGTCGTGGTCCGGGAACTGCGATCAGGGCACTTATCACGGCTGGGTTATGGCGCACGATGCCGGGACGCTGAATCTGACCGCCTTCTTCAACACCTCGCCGAACGACAGCGGCGCCTCCTTCTGGAACGGCGGCGCGGGCCCAGCGTCCGATGATCAAGGCAACATCTTCGTGGTGTCGGCCAACGGAGATTTCGACGGGAACGAAACCGCGGCTCGGTACGACGAATCCGTTCTCAGGCTTACGTCGGCCGGCTTGACGCCCGCGGACCAGTTCACGCCGTTCAACAAGATGCTGCTTGATGAGGACGATCTGGATCTTGGATCGAGCGGCGCGCTGTTACTGCCCGACGAGGCAGGCAACGCGGCGCATCCGCATCTTCTCTTTACATCCGGCAAGGAAGGAAGAATGTATTTGTTGGACCGGCAGGCGTTGGGGGGCGTGCAAGTAGGAACAGACTCGGGCGCGCTGGCGTCGCTGCCCGCCTTGGGCTCTCGTCCTACCTTTGGCGCTGCTGCATATTTCGATGGATCCATCTATATTGCTCCCGAGAATTCACCATTGCTGGCACTTTCAGTGGCCGGCGCGTCGCTGTACTCCTCGCGATCGGCTTCGATCCTAGACGAAAATGTCAGTACCGGCGCGACACCGAGTATTTCCGCGAGCGGTTCCAACAACGGGATCGTGTGGATGATAACGGGAGATGACGGCGGCAGGCTGCTGGCCTACAGTGCAACCGATTTGAGCAGGCTCTATGACAGTAACGCGCTCACGTCGGACAACTTGCCCGGCTATGCGGAATTTTCCGTGCCGACCATGGCGGATGGGAAGGTTTTCGCGCCCAGCATCGCGGGCGTCGCCGTTTACGGAGAATTGGCTCCCCAACCTCCCGCCATCGCTGCCGTCGAGAACGCTGCTAGCTACTCGCAGGCTGCGATCTCGCCCGGATCGCTGATCTCGGTTTTTGGTTCGGGCCTTTCTGCGATGGCGGCGAGCGCGCCTACGATTCCTCTGCCTCTATCCGTCGCCGACACCTCCGTAACGATAAACGGCGTGCCCACCCCTCTGCTTTTCGAATCGCCCGGCCAGATCAACGCTCAAGTGCCTTGGGAAATTGCCGCCGGAAAGGCAACCGTCGTCGTGCGAACTCGCGGCGCGTTGTCTTCCCCGATGAACATCACCGTTCAGCCGGCCGCGCCCGGCCTGTTCACCAATGAGAGCGGCTACGCCGCGGCGCTCAATGCCGACGGATCCGTAAATTCGTTGCAAAACCCTGCCTCGGCCGGCAGTGTTGTATCGGTTTTCTTCACTGGACAGGGCCCGGTTACCACCGCCATCGATGACGGCGCCGCGCCGAACGCCGGGCAAACGATCTCGGCGACTTCCAACGTGTCGGCCACGATCGGCGGAGCGCAGGCGCAAGTTCAGTTTGCCGGACTGGCGCCGCTCTACCCCGGCGTCGCGCAGATAAACCTGACAGTACCCGCGCTCGCGAGCGGAGCTTATCCGTTGATGGTCAGTATCGGTGGAACGGAGAGCAACGTCGCTCAACTGGTAATATCGGGGCTTGAGTAGGCGCCGAGCACCTCTTCCATTCCATCTGCGGGCGATCCGCGCGGCGCTCCGGCGCTTGAACATTTACTTCAGCAGGCGTTATGAATCTTCGGTGGCACGCAAACATCCGATGCCAGTCCTGGAGCATCCGGAAGAATTCCAGGCAGCTATGGAGCAATTGCGGGGGCTCGATATGCCGGACGGAGTCGCCCGCATCTACTTCGAGGGGCATCTGCCGCGGCTGGCTCGCACGCTAACGCTGGTGCCGCGATCTCAAAGCAGCGGGCGAATCCTCGAACTGGGCTGCTACATGCAAATTACGCCATTCCTCTCAAAGTGGCGCGGATATTCGGACGTACGGGGCGCCTACGAGGGTCCGTTGGGCCGCACCGACCAAAGGGTCGCGAGCGTGCGCGGACAGCGCGTCGAGATTCCGGTGGATTTGTTCGATGCGGAGCGCGATCGCTTTCCGTACGACGATGGCCACTTCGAAACCGTGCTCGCGTGCGAGCTGATCGAGCATCTGCTCCGTGATCCTATGCACTTCTTGATGGAGTGCGGGCGCGTTCTGCAGGAGGGAGGGCGACTGCTGCTCACAACGCCCAATGCCAGCAGCCTGACCTCGGTGGCGCGCGCCCTGCACGGATATGAAAACCCGCAGGTGTACTCCCTCTATCATCGGCCGCGCGCGGACGCCCCAGCGGAATTCCCCCACGTGCGGGAGTACACACCTTTCGAGCTTCAAGATGCGTTACAGGCGGGCGGCTTCGCGATCGAGAGTTTGTTCACCGAGCCCATCGCCGGATTCGAAGGCCATCGCGCAATGTGGAATTTTCTCGAAAGGAGCGGCTACAACAACTCGCTGCGGGGCGAGCAGATCTACTGCGTGGCCGTCAAGCGGTCGAACTTGCCCGTAACGCGCTACCCGCGGTTTCTATACTCGGATTAGAAGCGATGACTCGCCGGAAACTCTTATCCATCGTGCCCGGGGCCGCGGGGCTGACTTTTTGCGGGCATTTGTTCGGACGAAACCGCGCGCACCAGGTCCTGGCTTTTTATTACGGCTGGTATGCGAATCCCGATGTGAGCGGGCGATGGGCGCACTGGCCCGAAGGTATCGCCCATGAACCCCTGATCGGGCGCTATGACTGCCACGATCCGAAGATCGTCCAAAGGCAATTCGAGCAGGCGAAGTCGGCGGGCATTACGGGCTTGATTGTGAGCTGGTGGCGGCCCGGCGACTTTCAAGAACAAGGCATGCCGCTGCTGTTGGCCGCCGCCGAGCGGGTTGGGCTCAAGATTGCGATCTATTACGAAGCCGCTAAACCGCGAAAGTCGCCGACTCCGCAGGCTACCGAAGACGATCTCCTGGACATCCTCAACCGTTATGCCAAGCACAATGCGTGGCTGCGGGCGGACGGAAAGCCGGTGGTGTTCGTCTATGCGCGGGCGTTAAACGAATTGCATCTGTCCGGGTGGGAGCAAGTCATAACCCAAGTAAACCGGCGCTACGCTGGAGGCGTTTGCTTCGTGGCGGACGAGATCTCAAACGCGGCGTCCAAGCTCTTCGATGGGATTCACAGCTACAATCCGACCGGCCAAACGGCAAACAAGAGCGTCGACGAGATTCGCGCCTGGGCTCGCGCGACATATCCGAAGTGGGTGGCTACCGCCGGCAAACGGATCTCCTGCGTGACCGTGATTCCCGGCTACGACGATACGAAACTGAACCGTCCCGGACCGCGGCCGACCACCGACCGGCATGGCGGCGAAACGTATCGGGTTCTCTGGCAAGAGGCCGTCGCGGCGCAACCGGATTGGATCCTCATCACCAGTTGGAACGAGTGGCACGAAGGCAGTGAAATTGAGCCGTCCAAGGAAAACGGCGATCGTGAATTGAACGCCACCCCGGAGTTTGCGCGGCGGTTCCTTCGCTAGCGCCTATCGCAGGAAGAGAACGAACTCGCCGGCCTGAACCACCGTGCCGAAGTCGCCGTACAAGCCGAGCCTGGCGGGCTTGCCCGCGCAGTTCATACATAACACCGCGCACGGTTGCGACGGCCGCGCGTACTTCAGCGACGCATTGCGCACGCCAGTGTGCATGAATTCGACACTCGGTGTCGCTTCGCGGAGCAGCGCCTGGAAGGGATACTCCAACTGGAACTCGTTGATGTCGATCCCGACACGGTCGCAGCTTGCCTTACTCGCGGCCTCAACCACGGTCAGGTACGAGGCTCGATTGCGCCACTGGCCCAAGTCAGAAAAATAATCGTCGTCGCGGCTGGTGCGAAGAATGCTGTTCGGACCCCTGAGCGGCCGCACCCAATTCTCGAACAAATAGGGACGCGCGTTGTTCAGCAGAAACAGGCACAGCAGCCACTGCAGCGCGGCGGGGCGGAGTTTTTCTAGCTCGGCGCCGGCGACCGGGGCGGTCAAAACGAACAGCGGCAGAAGCAATCGCGAGGAGAACGGCTGCCACTTCAGATAGAAGCAGAAGAGTACGAATCCGAAAATCAGGCCCGCAACGTAGACGATGCGCGAGGCAGGCCCGCGGCGAACCGCCAGCACAATGGCGACGATACACAGGATCAGCAGGTGCCAGCGATTGTTGGCGTTGGTCTCATGGTTGGTGTTGCGCGGAGGCTGGTATTGCGTCCAGCGCCAGGTTGTGGCGGGATCGTTGAGGTCGGCGTGCATCCATCCATGTATCAGCAACACCGAGGCGTACACGTCTTCATTCCATCGATCGCTGCGCGCGCCCAGTTGGTCGGACGCGTTGCGAAGCAGATTGGACGCGGTTTGCTTCCATCCGAAGGTTTCATTTCGCCAGCGGAAAAATCCGTCGCCTTGAGCCGAATCAAAGCCGAGCGGCGACCCGCTAAGATCCACATTGCGCACGTACTGCGGCCCGTTCACCAACATCACACCAGCCGCGAGCACCAGAGCCATGCGCGCCAAGCCGACCCAACGCAATTGCCGCAGGGCGGGCAGAACAATCGCAGCCAGAATGCCGGGGAAGTACAGATACGCGGTTGCTTTCGTGCACAGGGCCAGCCCTAGCGCGATTCCGCAGTACGCGAGGTCCACCGGTTTCCGTTCCTGGACATACACAAGAGCGAAGTACGCCATGCTCGCGAGCCACAACGCCAGCAAGTAGTCGTTCTTCGCGCCCGACGCCTGCAGAATCCCATTGGGCAGCGTGGCGCAAAACAGGGCTGCAATCACCTGACCGCGCGCCCTGGCGCCGAACAACCCGGCGATGGACGACACGCAAACGACGCTCCCCAACATCCCCAGCCATTGCACGAAATTGACGAAGCGGTCGCTACCGGAAAGGAGGTAGGTGTGCAGCATGAAGTACTCCGCCAGCGGCTGCAGCATGATTTGGTTCAGGTACGGCGTCGGGAAGAACGCGACACTGTGTTGTTGCGCCCAATAAATCACGCGCGGCATGTGATAGGCCATCGCGTCGCTGCTGTTGGGCGGGGTGACGAACGCGATGAAGCCGACGATGGCAACGATCGCGATTACGCCGACCACCGCGATTCCTTCCAAGAGAGAAATCGCGGGAAGCGCGAGCTGCGGCGTTGCACGTTGGCGATAGCAGTGCGCGGCGAATCCGATGCCTGCCGCAAGAACAATGGACCAGGCGACGATCAGCGGAACCCGGCGCAACTCGCCCAGGCTTCCCAATCCCTCGGTGATGAGAACAACGGCGAGGCCGAGCGCGACGAACGCTCGCATCGCGGTGTGCCGCCAGCCGAATCTCACCGTGCCTTCAGTCTACTGCGCGTAGTATCCGCTGCGCGTCCGAATCTCGGCCGCCGGATATTTCTTCTGCCCTTCGACCGACAGCTTCACCGTGATGTGTCGAAAGGTTCCGGGTTGCGATTCCGGAGCGTGATAGGAGAGCATGTAGCGCGTACGGATGCGCTCGATCATGGCGGTGAACGTCGCGCCCGCGTCGCCAGCCTTCACCCACTCGCCGCCCGTTTCCTCGGCCACGTGGAAGACATTGGCGGGCGTGTAATCTGGATCCGGATTCTGGCCTTGCGACGGCGGGTTGGGCCGAATCGCGTGTCCCGTTACGATCGCGTTCAGGACCGTGTCGGCTTTGTCCAATTCGCGGATCAATTGTCCGTCGGTAAGCTGATAACTCGTGCTCAAATTGTCGGTGAGGATCAAAATCGCCCGGCGCCCTTCCCGGCCCGCGTGCTTCTGCATATAGTGGGCGGCATCCGCCACCGCCGAGTTGATCAGCGTGGTGCTTCCGACGTCCCAATCCTTCACCGCGCTGCCGATCTGGCGGGCGGTCTCGGCAAGATTGTCACTGAAGCCTTGATGCACCGCCGTCTTTCGCGCGAAAACCATGATCGCTACCCGGTCGCCGGGGCGCAGGTGATCCAACGCGTCGCGAGCGGTCTGGGCGATGGCCTCGATGTACGGCTGCATGCTGCCGCTGATGTCGAACAGGAGCAGCAGGTTCAAAGGCTCGTCGCCGGCCGCGAAGGAGAGGATGGTTTGAGGCTGACCTTCGTCGGTTATAACGAACTCTTCTTTGGAGAGCCCCCGGATCAGGTCCTTGCCCGCCGTCACCTGCGCGTCGACGCGCACGTCCGCCACTCCGGCCTTGAAGAGCGGGACTCCCTCTTCCTGCCCCGCCAGAGGCGTTAGGATGAAGATCGTCGAGATGAAGAACATCATTATCGGCACGGCCGGCCATATCGACCACGGCAAGACCGCGCTGGTGCGCGCCCTCACGGGGATCGACACGGATCGTCTCAAGGAAGAAAAGCAGCGCGGAATCTCCATCGATCTAGGTTTTGCCCACCTCGAACTTTCCTCGAACTTGCGCCTCGGTTTTGTAGACGTGCCCGGCCACGAAAGGTTCATCAAAAACATGCTGGCGGGCGTCGGGGGCATCGATCTGGTTCTGTTTGTCATAGCGGCCGATGAATCCATTAAGCCACAAACGCGAGAACATTTCGACATCTGTATGTTGTTGGGCATCCGAAACGGCATCGTAGTGCTCACCAAGGCGGACCTGGCGGGCGACGATCTGGTGGAGCTGGTAAAGCTGGAAGTGGACGAATTTGTGCGCGGCTCGTTTCTCGAAGGCGCACCGGTGGTGGCCGTCAGCTCCACTACCCGAGCGGGTCTTACGGAGCTCGCCGCCGAAATCGAGAAGATGGCGGCGTTCGTCTCCGAGAAGAGCGCGTCCCAATATTTTCGACTTCCTATCGACCGCGTGTTCACTATGCGCGGCTTCGGCGCGGTGATCACCGGAACGCTGATTTCCGGCGTCGTGCGCCTGGAGCAGGAGATCGAATTGCATCCGGCGCGCCGCCGTGTTCGCGTCCGCGGCATCCAGGTGCATGGATCTTCCGTCGAACAAGCTACCGCCGGACAGAGAACCGCGCTCAACCTGGCCGGCGTGGAGCCGTCGGATATCGCCCGAGGCATGATGCTCGTCGACGCCGGACGATTCCACGCGACCACGCAAATCGACTGCTCCTTCGATTTATTGAAATCCGCCAAACCTCTGAAGCACCGCGCGCCGGTGCATTTTCACGCGGGCACGGCCGAGGTGGAAGCCGAGATGCGACGGCTCAAAGGCGCCGAGCCGCTCCAGCCCGGCAGTTCCGACTACGTCCGCTTCCTGCTGAAAGAGCCGCTGCTGCTGTTGCCGGGCGATCGTTTTATCGTGCGCATGTTCTCGCCCGTAGTGACCATCGGCGGCGGGATGGTTTTCGACGGCGCTCCTCCGCGCCGCGGGTCCCGAGAGCGCCTGGAGATTCTCCGAAGCTCGCCCGCGGCGGATCGAATTGCGATGCTGGTCGCCGAGTCCCGCTATGGAATGGGAATGGCCGACCTGGTGGCGCGCACGGGGCTCCTCGAAGCCGACATTCGGCGCGCCGTGTCGTCGCCGCTAGTGATCGTTCTCGATGCGCCGCACTTCTGGGTTCTCGACAAGGAATGGGTAGCGAAGCAAATCGAAGCCATCCACGAGCACCTGAAACAGTTTCATCGGCGGAATCCGCTTCTGGCGGGCGTCTCGAAGGAGGAACTGCGCAGCCGGCGATTGCCGGGCGCGCCGCCCTGGCTGATGGACGCGGTGCTGTCGCGGGCCAAGACCCTGGCCGTGGACGGAGAGACGGTCCGGCTGGCGGCGCATCAGATTTCGTTCAAGAAAGACGAACAAGAGGCGTCCGCCAAAATCGAGGATGCTTTTCGCTCGGCCGGGCTGGCCGTTCCCGCTTTGCCGGAAGTGCTCGCCCAGGCCGGTGTCGAACCGAATCGGGCGCGCACCATCCTGCAGTTGCTCCTGAAGGACAAACGCCTGGTGCGGGTGAGCGACGAGCTGGTGTTTCACGCCTCGGCGATTCAATCCCTGCGCGAACTGCTGGCGGCGAGAAAGGGCAGCCGTTTCGCCGTGCCCGAGTTCAAGGACTGGACCGGGGTCTCGCGCAAGTACGCCATCCCCTTGTTGGAGTTTCTCGATCGGGAACGGATCACGCGCCGCGATGGCGAGTCGCGCATGGTGCTGTGATGCGGGTTGACAAGCAGGCGAACAAAGGGCGAAGATGGAACGGTGCTGTTCGAAGACGACCCCGCCCCCAGGCTCGTCGGTATCGCGCGGCTGGCTGCCGCCGGCGAACTCCTCGAAGCGAAGCGACGAGTGGAGTATCTCGAACTGGAAACCCGCCGATTCATCGGCCGCGGTTCCGGGCGTATGCGCTCCATCTGGACCATCAACCCGTATCGCGGCTGCGAGTTCGGTTGTAAATACTGCTATGCCCGCTACGCCCACGAGTTCATGGAGCTACGCGATCCGTCGCTGTTCGAAAACAAGATTTACGCCAAACGCTTTGAACCGGGGGCCTTCCGCGACGAGCTGCGGCGTCTGAAACCGGGCGCGACCATCTGGATCGGCACGGCCACCGATCCTTACCAGCCCGCCGAGCGTCGTTTCCGGATTACGTGCCGGATTCTAGAGGCATGCGCGGGCGAACGCCGGTTTGATTACGGGATTACGACCAAATCGGACCTGGTGGCGCGCGACGCGGAACTGCTGAGCCGGATAGCGCGCGGGAATTCGGTGGCGGTGCACGTCAGCATCACCACGCTGGACGAACGGCTGGCCCGCATGATCGAACCTCGCGCCCCTCGTCCGGCGCTACGTCTGGCCGCGGTCCGAAAGCTGAGCGAGAGCGGGCTCCCGGTCTGCGTTTTGGCGCATCCGGTAATGCCGCTCATCAATGATAGCGAGAAGAATCTGGACCAGGTGTGCGCGGCCGCGGCCGAAAACGGGGCGTCGTCCTTCAGCGCCGGGCCCCTGTTCCTGAAGCCCTGCGCGCAAAAGGTTTTCTTTCCGTTCCTGGCCGAGCGCTTTCCGCACCTGGAGCGACGCTACCGGGAGCGCTTCGAGAAGAGCGCCTATCTGCGCGGCGCATATCCGGAGACGATCCAGGAGCGAGTGCGCAAAATCCGAGATCGTCACGGATTGAAGGCCCGCGAAGCCAGGGAATGGCCGGTGGACGATCAACTCGATTTGTTCGGCGGAACCGGTCCCGTCCCAGAATCCACTTTACAACGCAAAGTAGATCTCTTATAATCACTGCATGGCCACCGTCCAGCCCATCCAGAGGGTTCGCGCGCAAGCGGTTTCTCTGCACACCCACGCAGTGGACAATCTGCGATTCATTCGCGAGACGATGGAACGCGCCGGCTCGTTTACGGCGGTTCCCGGATGGGGAGGCTTTGCTATCGGCCTAAGCGCGCTGCTGGCGGCCGCCGTTGCGTCCCGACAAGCGACCATCGAGGGCTGGCTTACGACGTGGCTGGTGGAAGGCGTGGTGGCCATCGCGATCGGAGCGCTGGCCATGCAGCGCAAGGCCAGTGTCGCGCAGGTCCCCGTGCTATCCGGTCCGGCGCGACGGTTCGTCCTCAGCTTCGCTCCACCGTTGCTGGTGGGCGCCTTGCTGACGATAGTGCTGTACCGCGCCGGGCTCTACGCCGCGATTCCGGGCACCTGGCTGGTGTTGTACGGCACAGGAATCGTGACGGGCGGAGCGTTTTCGGTGCGCGTGGTTCCGGTGATGGGTTTGTGTTTCATGGCGCTGGGCGCGGTGGCGTTGTTTTGCCCCCTCCCGTGGGGCACTTGGTTTTTGATCGCTGGCTTTGGAGGCCTGCATCTGGTTTTCGGATTGATCATTGCCCGCAGGTTCGGCGGTTAGCATGGCAAAGCAAAACACAGCCCGGAAGGATGCCGCGGCCAAACCGCCAGGTATGGGGGGCGTAGCGGGCGGCAAGGCGTTACCGGAGCTCGACCGTTTGATTCACGAACGGATGCGGCTCGGTATCGTGAGCGCTCTGGCGGCGAACCAGTCGCTCGCGTTTAACGAGTTAAAGAAGCTGCTCAAGACTACCGATGGGAACTTGAGCGTGCATGCCCGAAAGCTGGAGGACGCGAACTACATCGCCGGCAACAAATCGTTTGACGGCCGGATTCCGAAGACCGAGTATCGGCTGACCGAGACTGGCCGGCGCGCGCTCGAAAAGTACCTGGATCATATGGAAGCTCTGATTTACGCGGTGCGCGGCTAACATGAAATTTCCGTCTCCGAGCATTTCCGATGGGCTGCATGCCGCCGTGATCATGGATGGCAATGGACGATGGGCCACGACGCGCGGGCTGCCTCGCATCGCCGGTCATCGCGCCGGGGTGAATGCGCTGCGCCGAACGGTGGAAGCTTGCGCCGATCTAGGAATCAAGGCCCTGACAGTCTACGCTTTTTCGTCCGACAACTGGCAGCGGCCTTCCGCCGAGGTCTCCGCCCTGATGAGGTTGTTCCATACTTACTTGCGCCGCGAGCAGGCCAAATGCGTGGAGAACGGCGTGCGCGTGTCCGTAATCGGCCGGCGGGACCGTTTGCCGCGCATGCTTCTGCCGGTGATCGAATCCTGCGAGAAAGCGACCGAGCAGGGAAGGAAACTGCATCTTCGGCTGGCTGTGGATTATTCTTCCCGCGATGCCATCGTGCAAGCGGCCGCGCATCTCAGGAAGAACCCGACGCGCGAGAATCTCTCGTCGCTGTTGGGCGGCAAAGACGTCGACCTGCTGATCCGCACGGGCGGCGAAAAGCGGCTGAGCGACTTCCTGCTGTGGGAATGCGCCTACGCCGAGCTGGTGTTCACGCCAGTGATGTGGCCCGATTTCAGCGAATCGGACCTGGCCGCCGCCGTCGCGGAATTCCGCTCGCGCGAACGACGCTTCGGCGCAGTCCCCACCGCCGCATTAGCCTGACCCGGGTCCATTCCCGACTTTCCTCCCTTCGCAAAAGCAGTAAAATAGGCCAACCGGATTGGAGGCTGGACATCCATGTCAGATGAAAGAACGCACCGCATCGAACGGCGGGAGTTGCTTCAAAAGACGGCGGGGTTGATCGGCGGAGCCGCGCTGGCCGGGCTGGGAACGGCCGAGGCCCAGGACGCCGGCGCCGACGCTCGCTTATTCCCCGGTTTCAAGGTGTCGAAAGTAGACACCAGCGGCGCCACCATCCACGTGCTCTCAGGCGGCCAAGGTCCGCCGTTGCTGCTATGGCACGGCGCGCCGCAGTCGCACGCCACCTGGTACAAGATCGCGCCCGATCTCGCCAGGGATTACACGCTGATCATCGCCGATTTGCGGGGCTACGGCGACAGCAGCAAGCCCGAGGGCGGCAAGAATCACGAGAATTATTCCAAACGCGCCATGGCGCTGGACGGCGTCGAGGTGATGCGCCACTTCGGCTTCGACAAGTTTGCCGTGATCGGCCACGACCGCGGCGGGCGCGCCGGCCATCGCATGGCGCTCGATCATCCCGACAAAGTAACCAAACTGGCCGTGATCGACATCGTGCCCACCTACAAGTTGTTCCATAACGTCACCAAGGAATTCGCCACCGCCTACTACCACTGGTTCTTTTTGATTCAACCGGCGCCGTTCCCGGAAACGCTCCTCAACAACAGCATCGACTTTTACATGGGCCGCGGCAGTTCGATGAACCAGGCGGATTCGGACGTGCACGCCGAGTACATGCGAACCTTCAAGAATCCGGCGACGGTTCACGCCATGTGCGAGGATTATCGCGCAGCTGCGTCCATCGATCTGGAACACGACGAAGCGGACATGAGCCGCAAGGTGGAATGCCCGATGTTGGCCCTGTGGGCCGCGAACGGCGCCATGGGCCGGATGTACGACGTGCTGGCAACCTGGAAGGAACGCGCCGCTCACGTTTCAGGCCGGGGTTTGCCCGGCGGGCACTCGCTGCAGGAGACCACGCCGGACGAGACATTGTCCGAGTTGAGGGCCTTCCTGCGCGCTTAACGGCTGCGCCGGCGGTTGGGTTAAGATGACCATGTTCCGAATAGAGAGGCCATGCAGTTCGAACTGAAACCGATTTCCAAGGCCGGCATCGCCGAGGCGCTGGAGAAAGCCGAAAGGTATCGGCTGCTGAACGAGCCGACGCTGGCGGAAAGCATTTGCCTGGATGTGCTGCACATCGAAGCGGAGCACCAGCAAGCGCTGGTGATGTTGCTATTGGCGCTGACCGATCAATTCGGCCACGGCGCCAGTCCCATGAAAGCCCGCGAGCTTCTGCCGCGCCTCAAGGGCCAGTACGAGCAGCAGTATTATGCGGGCATTATTTGGGAGCGCGCCGCTCACGCGCAGCTCCGCGCGGGCTCGCCGAACGCGGCGTTCACGGCCTTCGACGGATTTTCGAAAGCCATGGAATGCTACGACAAAGCCATGGCGATACGTCCGCCGGCGAACGATGACGCGATTCTCCGCTGGAACACGTGCGCGCGCACGTTAATGCGCAATCCCAATCTGCGCCCGCGTCCCGACGAAGCCTACGAACCCGTATTGGGGGAGTGACTCGGCAGCAGCTACTCAGAATTTGGTTG
>Ga0302324_100003773_pt1 | contig 34087 bp, 27 predicted proteins | sample Palsa_T0_1_FD_201949 | JGI IMG/M metagenome (GOLD analysis project Ga0302324, IMG submission 201949) | Peat permafrost microbial communities from Stordalen Mire near Abisko, Sweden - Palsa_T0_1 | ecosystem: Environmental > Terrestrial > Soil > Palsa > Peat permafrost | place: Sweden: Abisko...
TGGCGCGGCATACCCAAACTGTACGCTTCGAGCCTCGCCTTCGTAAATCCAGTAGTCGGACATGCCGACTACTGTATATCCGCTGCGACTTTGGCGGCATGGCGTAAATCCTCGATTAAAATCGCTTTAAGTTCCTGCGCTCGCGCGCCTTCCGCCCGCAGGACCGCTGAGGGGTGGTACGTTGCCATAAGCCGCACACCGCTCTCGAGAGAAAGCGTTTGACCACGGGCAGCGTCGATCGACAGGGAAGAACGCATCAAGGCCTTGAGTGCCGTCGCGCCGAGGGCGACCACCACCCGCGGTTTGACGGCGGCAAGCTCCTGTTCGAGCCAAATATGGCACGCCTTGATCTCACCGGCCCCGGGACGCTTGTGGAGACGCCGTTTGCCGCGGGGCTCCCATTTAAAATGCTTTACCGCGTTGGTGACAAACAAATTCTCGCGCAGCATTCCCGCTGCCGTGATCGCCTCGTCTAGGATTCTGCCCGCCGGGCCCACGAAGGGATGGCCTCGCCGGTCTTCTTCGTCGCCTGGCTGCTCGCCGACCAACATGATGGCAGCGCTGCGCGGCCCCTCGCCGCCCACAGCCTGAGTCGCGTTCTGCCACAGCTCGCAGCGTCGGCAAGATTGCAGCGTTTCTTCGGAGGGCGGGCGGTTCACACAGCGACCCTCAGCGGGCGACGAAGGCACGCTCGATGACGTAGTCGCCAGGCTCGCCGACATGCGGGGAAATTTTGAAGCCCCTCGCGTCCAACATGGCGGATAGATCCGTCAGCATCGCCGGGCTGCCGCAAATCATGACGCGATCATCCTTAGGATCCAGCGCGGGCACGTCGATGTCCTCAAAGAGTTTGCCCGTTTCGATCAATGCCGTCACCCGGCCCTGATAGCGGAAGCGTTCACGCGTCACCGTGGGAAAATAGACCAGCTTCTCGCGCACCTGTTCTCCCAGGTATTCGTGGTGAGTCAATTCCCATTCGATATAATCGCGATACGCCAGTTCACTGCGATAGCGTACGCCGTGCACCAAAATAACCTTTTCGAACCGTTCGTAAACCTCCGGGTCCTTGATGAGACTCATGAACGGCGCCAGCCCCGTGCCCGAACTCAAAAGGTACAAGCGCTTGCCCGGCTTAAGATCATGCAGCAGCAGGGTGCCCGTCGGCTTACGGCTGATCAATACCTCATCGCCGGGTTTAATATTCTGCAGGCGCGAAGTCAGCGGCCCGTCCGGGACCTTGATGCTCAAGAATTCCAGGTGTTCCTCATGGTTCGCGCTGGCGATGCTGTACGCACGCATCACCGGCTTCTCATCAATCCGCAGCCCCAGCATGATGAAATGCCCATTCTCAAATCGCAGTGCCTGGTCGCGCGTGGTGGTAAAGCTGAATACGGTCTCATTCCAATGATGCACCGTTAATACGCGTTCCGTTCCGATTGTAGCCATGGCGCGTATTATCCGGGCATCCTGGGAAACCGCCTAGTCGCCGACGCACATATCGCGATGCCGAAACGGCATTGACCAACAGTTGTAGGACCCCGGATGACAGGGCCCTTGGCATTCGGCCCATGCTTACACGCGCCCTGCGCTCCTGCCGCCAACCCGCCCAAGCACGCAGACTTTGCGTGTCAATCGAACACACTGTGGAGGAAACAAATGAAAATTCTATCAACGCTCGTGCTGGCCTCGGCGATGCTGTGCGGTTGCATCAGCAGCGGCAGCCCGAATCCGCCCGAGAAAACAACTGTGGTCGTCCCGCCGGGCTCGACGACTACTGTGGTCTGCCAAGACGGCAGCCGACCGCCTTGCAACTGAGGTCTGAAGCAACTGAAGTTCTAGGGGTGAACATCCGTTAGTTGGATGTACCGGGGAGCAGGGACGCTCTGGGGTCGCCCGGCCGATCTTTTTCCCGATCTTGCAGGCGTTCTAAATGCTGCGCCTGCCGCCATAATTGCCCGGCAAAAATAACCCCCGCTGTGTGCACCTGAAAGCCTGCGGATCGCAATGCCTCCGCTCCCCATGTATTGCAGGTATGAAACGCCGAATATTTCGGCTTGCCTAAGAAATAGACGCTTCCCTCGTACGGGCCGTCCCGGTAAACCTTGAGCACATCGTTCTGAGTGCGCAAGGATCGCCAAATGAATGCTTGGAGATCGCGCATTTGCTCCTTCGTCACAATCAGCGGAATGACATGCGCCGCGCCGAAGCCTTCCGCCGGTGAATTAGGCAGCCCCGTCGTTAGCAGGATGCTGGCGCCGGGCCACAGTGCCGACAACAGGACCGGGCCGTTATGGTTCGCGGCCAGCAAATAGTGTTTGTCGGCAAATCCAAAAAAAACGTACTGAGAACCCGGAAGCGGCGCGGCCGCCTGATTTAGCGGCGGCGACAGATTCGCCGCCGCCATGCCGATGTCGATATGCCAGCCGCGGCGGGCTAGGTATATGGTCGAGGTGTCAGCGCCGGCAGTCGCGGCTGCACTTAAGCATAGGAGCAGTAGGGCCTTGAACGAATGTCGGACTGGCCCAGTCACTTGGCTGAATCGAGACCATACTGCTGAGCAATTAAAATCAATTGCAAAGCGCTGCTGGCTCCCAATTTCTGCTTGATGGAGGACTGATGATTGGCTGCCGTTTTTGGGCTGAGTCCCAAGCGCTCGCCGATTTCATCCATACCGTACCCTTGAGTCAGCAGACGCAAGACCTCCAACTCCCGGGTGGATAAGGCGTCCGCAAGCTGGCTGGTCCGCGACTTCTGTTTCGACATTGCCGCTTCAACATCGGGGCTGACATAGCGCTCGCCGGATGCCACGGTACTGACCGCTTCGATCAATAAATCAGGCGCGCTGGCTTTGCTCACATAGCCGCGAGCGCCTGATTGCAGCGCGCGTGTCGCATAAATACCGTCTTGATACATGCTAAACATCAGGACGCAGGCATCGGGTCTACGCGCCAGGATACGCCGCAAGATCTCGATGCCGCTCACGCCGGGCAGCGCGATATCCAAAACGATCACGTCCGGTCGCAGCTGCGCATCCAAGCGCAGGGTTTCGGCGGCGCCCGAAGCCTCGCCGATGACGCTCAGGCGAACGTCGCGCTCCAATAGGCGCCTGTATCCTTCGCGTACAACCGCGTGATCATCCACCAGCATCACGCCGATTCGGGCAGCGGCGTCACTCGTGCCCATGGAGATCCTGCAGGGGAAGAAAAGCACGCACTTCGAAACCCGCCGCGCCGCTCGTGGTAGAGACGGCGATTGATCCGCCGAGCGCCGCGACTCTCTCGCGCATGCCGATCAAGCCCAAGCCGCTTCTCGGCACGCTAAGATCTGCGCCGAGGCCATTGTCGACGATGGAAATATCAATTCCCGGTGCGGACGCCGCGCGCCCAATTTGGATCCTAACGCGAGTCGCCGACGAGTGCCGTGCGACATTCGTCAGCGCTTCCTGCACCAACCGGAACAGAACCAGTGCTTGAGATTCGACCAACGAATCCAGCTCTGGCCCGCAGGCCATCTCGATCTGTGCCGAGGGCAGGCGCGAGCGCCATTCGTTCACGCAATTCTCCAGAGCCGCCACCAAGCCTAACTCATCAAGACCCACCGGCCGCAACTGGCGAATCAGACCCCGCAGGACCTCGTAAACCCGATCGACATTGGCAATCACAGCACGCGCGGTTTCGCGAATCGCCGGCCGATCCGCCGCAGCTTCCCGAATCGACACCGCATCGAGTTTGATCGCATTGACGTACTGTCCCAGTTCGTCGTGCAGATCGCGGGCGAGAGTTTTTCGTTCATGCTCCTGCATGTCGACGTATTTCAGCGCCAAACGCTGATTTTCGGTCAAGGTTTCAGCCAGCTTGGCATCCGCTACTTTGCGCAATTCCAGCTGCCGCTTCGCCTCGAAATACCGGCGGGAGGAAAACCATATGAGGCTGATGGCCATGACCAGCAATATCAGCGGCAACTCATCGAGCTGCAGCCGTTCGTATGGCCGCGTCCACCTTGCGACCGCTTCGCCGACATCGAACCGCGCGCAAACAATGGCCGCCAGCAGCGTGGCGGCGACTACCACCGCGGCATCGCGTCTGGCGTAATTTCGGCGACTTGGATCTACCGATTTCATATAGACAGCATAGCGCGACGCCTCGCCACGCGAGAAAAAACGGGAATTTTTCCTATTTTCAATGCCGACCGGCTATGGAAGCATCGCTGCCACTTTAGAGCGAGATCAGAAAATCAAAAATCAGCGAAATCCTCCGCCTGGGCGCAGCGCACCGATGCTCTGCGGCCTGGTCTGTGGTGTGTTTGCCATGCCGGCCTGGTCAATTGACGAGATTGTGGTGGTTGCAACGACGCCCGTGCCGGGAATGACCGTAAGTGTGGACAAAGTGCCCGGCAATGTGCAGACGCTAAAGGCCAGCGATTTGAGCGCCCAGGATGGCACTCCAAGCCTCATCGATGGTCTGAGCAGTCATCTTGGCAGCGTGAATATCAACGACACGCTCGCTGACGCGTTCCAGCCCGATATTTTGTATCGGGGCTTCGAGGCCTCGCCCGTTCTGGGCACCCCGCAGGGTTTGGCGGTTTACCAGAACGGCGTGCGCATCAACGAAGCGTTCGGCGACACCGTCAATTGGGATTTGTTTCCGGATATCGCCGTCGACCGCGTCGACATTGTCAGCGCCAATCCACTGTTCGGCCTGAATGCGCTTGGCGGCGCGATCTCGGTCACCATGAAAAATGGATTCACATATCATGGAATGGACGGCGAATTATCCGGCGGTTCGTTTGATCAGCGCCAAGGCGCCGTGGAATTCGGCGCGAATAACGGCATGTTCGGATTCTATGCGGCGGCGCGCATCCTGGATCAGAACGGCTGGCGCCTGTTTTCAGGCGACTCGGTGCGTCAATATTATGCGGATTTGAGCTTTCGCAAGGGCGGTGCGAGCATCGATTTGAGCTATTCGCGCGCCGACAATCAGCTCTTCGGCCAGGGCGCGGCGCCGGTGCAGTCCCTCGCCCTCAGCCCGGAAAACGTCTTCACCGGTCCACAAAATAATTTCAACACGTTGAACTTCTTTACCTTGAACGCGCAGCTGAAATTTACCGATACCTTCGCGCTACAGGGCGTGCTCTACTCCCGCGACTACCGGCAGAGCGTCGCAAACGGCGACAATTCCGATTACACCGGGTGTACCAACACCGCAGCACCGACGCTGTGCCAGGGCGATGGACTGACGCCGCTCACCGATGCGGCCGGAGCCCTGATTCCTGATATCTCGAATGGCGGCGCGACGCTCATCGGGCAAAACGATTTTGAGCGAATTCGCTCCGACGGTTGGGGAGGCTCTCTGCAGCTGACCAACACCGCGCCGCTCTTCGGCCATGGCAATGACTTCGCGATAGGCGCGACGCTCGACACGGCGGAGTCGAATTTTTACTCCGGCACCGAGGTGGGAGTTCTCAATTCCTCGTTGACCGTCTTGCCTTCAGGGCTGTACGTCGATACACCCGAGGGAACGGACTTTTCGGCGACGCCGGTCGACCTCAATGCCAACAACAAGTACTACGGTTTCTACTTGACCGATACGTTCGATCTGACCTCACTGCTGTCGGTCACGGCAAGCGGACGCTACAACTTCGCCAAAATCGACCTGACCGATCAAATTGGCACGGCGTTGAGCGGCAACAACCGCTTCACTCACTTCAATCCGGCGCTGGGCGCGACTTACCAGGTGGAATCCGGGGTGACTGCGTACGCAGGCTATGCCACCAACAACCGCGCGCCCACGGCGAGCGAGATCGAATGTTCCGACCCGCTGCAGCCCTGCCTGCTGCCCTCGAGCCTCGCCGGTGATCCACCCAATTTGCGGCAGGTCATCGCGCACACGATGGAATTGGGGTTGCGCGGCCGCTCATCATCTTCGGATGGCCACTTTAGCTGGAATGCCAGCGCTTTTCGGACCAATTCGGACGACGACATTTATGGCGTCGCGACGTCCGTCAGCACCGGCTTCTTTCAGAACGTCGGATCGACCCGACGGCAGGGCTTTGAGGCGAGCGTGAACTACGAAGGCCGGCAATGGTCCGGTTACGCGCAATACAGCTATATCGACGCCACTTTTCGCTCGCCGCTGCTGTTGAATTCGCCATCGAATCCCTTCCAGGACGCAAGCGGCAATATCCAGGTCCTCCCCGGGGATCGCCTGCCTCTCATCCCCTTGAGCCGCGTCAAGCTCGGCGCGGACTACTCGCTGTCGCATGAGTGGTCGGTAGGCGGCTCACTGGTGCTGGCAACCAGCTCGTTCTATCGCGGCGATGAGTCCAATCAGAATCCGCAATTGCCGGGCTACCATGTGGTCAGCCTGCGCACCTCGTATCACCTCAACAAGCAGGTGGAGCTATTTGCCAATGTGCAAAACCTGTTCGACGAACGGTACTCGACTTTCGGCTTGTACAGCGATCCGACCGGTGTGGGAGCCCCGGGTGTGCCGCCCGACGGCGTCTCCAATGGCCCCGGCGTCGATAATCGATTCCAAAGCCCCGGCATGCCGCGCGCGTACTTTGGCGGCGTGAAGATCAGGTTCAATTAGAGTATCTGATACCATCGCCCGGCGACATGCCCGGCGGTGAATCATGAACGAACAGGTAACCGAGCTTCTGCCGGCTGCGGAACCCAGCGCGGCGTCCCGCAAGCCCCTCCCCGTCCAGCGGTCCTCGGTGCTGGGCCAGATACTGTCCATGCGCAAGGACCTCGTCGGCCATCTGATGGCACTCGAGAAGATCCATGGATCGGTGTGGAAGATCGCGATCGGACGCGGCGGCATGATCAGCCTGTTGGGACCGGACGCATTGGAGTTCGTTTGGAAAAACCGCGACGGCGCATTTTCCAGTGCGCGCGGTTGGGAACCTTACATCGGCAAGGTTTTCCCCGGCGCCATCATGGCGATGGACGGCGATGAACACCGCTATCAGCGCCGCATCATGCAAGTCGCCTTTCGCAAACCCGCCTTGCGCACGTACCTGGAGCAGATGAGCCCCGCCATCGATTTGGGGCTCACGGCATGGTTAGGCGCGAACGAGCGTACTGCGCAGCGTCTGATGTTTCCGCTCTTGAAGCAGCTCACGCTTGATCTGGCTGCATCCGTATTCATGGGCGTGGAACTTGGCCACAGCGCCAAAGCACTGAATCGCGCTTTCATGGCCACCGTGGCCGCGTCGCTGGCAATTGTGCGCGCGCCGATACCCGGACTGTCGATGTGGCGTGGAGTCCGTGGCCGCGAACTCTTGGTGCGCCGCTTCCGTGCGCTGCTCCCGCAGAAGCGGGCCACCCATACCAGCGATTTCTTCAGCGAATTCTGTCACGCCCAAAGCGAGCAAGGCGAACGCTTCACCGACGACGAAATCATCAATCATATGATTTTCCTGATGATGGCGGCGCACGATACGACCACCAGCACGCTGACGACCATGATGTACCTGCTGGCGCGTCACCCCGAATGGCAGGAGCGCCTGCGCAGCAAAGCAATTGCACTCGGGCACAAGCAGCTCGAATTCGATGATCTCGATCAGGTTGAAGAGCTAACGTGGACCATGCGCGAAGCGCTGCGTCTAACGCCGCCCCTGACATCGATGCCGCGTATGTGCATCAAGGACACGGTCTTTCAAGGATTTGAGATTCCGGCGGGCATGCTGGTCGGCGTTTACCCGATCCATGTTCACTACATGGAATCGCTGTGGACCGACCCGTTCACGTTCGACCCGGAACGATTCAGCCCTGAACGCCAAGAAGATAAACGCCACGCCTTCGCCTGGGTGCCCTTCGGCGGCGGCGCGCATATGTGCATCGGGCAGCACTTTGCGACGCTGCAGGTGAAAGCCATCATGCATCAATTGCTGCTTCGTTATCGCTGGAGCATCGCGCCCGGGTACGTAATGCCTCAGCAGCTGGTGCCGATCGCCAAACCCAAGGACGGCCTGCAAGTCACCCTGCAACGCATCGCCTGATCCCAAAATCAGCGCGCTCGATTGGCCCAGTCGGCGGCGTCGATCTTGAAGATGACATTGGGATGGCTGGGCTCGCCGGAGTAGCTCACTGACTCCTCGCCGATGTAAATGCCGCCGAGCTTTTCCATGGCCTTGCGCGAGCGCCAATTATTGATCCCCACCTTGAAAATCACGCGATCCACATACTTAAAGGCGTGATCGAGCATCAGGGTCTTGAGCGCGCGATTGTAGTGCCGGGCCCAGCGGCTGCGCGCGATGAACGTGTACCCGATGTCGATTTGGCGCTTGGCCTCCTCGTAGTTGCTGTACCGGGAACTGCCTATGAGCTCACCGTTGGCGTTATCAATCACGAGAAACGCACCGCCCGACTCCATCGCGCCTTTGAAGAAATTTTCGAACACCGGACGCTGGTAGCGATCCCGGCTCGGGTGTTGTTCCCAGATCAGCGGATCCGATGCCACCGCGTAGAGGTCCTCGAAATCGCCCGCGCGTAAGGGCTGTAGTCTGATCAGCTCGTTTTGTATGCGAGGTTGAAGCTCGAAGCTCATGGGCCATCCTCAATAACCGAATTTGTAGTGAATCTGCGCATAAATTTGACGCGGATCATTGTAATGCACACCGCCGAAAGTGAGGCTGTTGTCGACCAGCAAATGGCGATTGGCGAGATTCAGGAGGGTCACAGACGCTGAAAAGCTCTCGCCAAAGGATTTGCCGGCGCTCAAGTTGATTTCCGCATGACTCGGCAAATGGCTCGGCGGCGCCTCGCCATTCGCAAACCCAGAACCGTAGTAGACGCTCATCGAGGCAAATGCCCGGCGCGGAAGATTCAGATCGAAACCGGCATTGGCGGTGTTCCGTTGATCGTGATCCAATGCAAAGCTCCCCGCGGGCGGGCTAAAGTCCGTCAATCCACCGTTGATCGCGCCGATGCCGTCCGCGGTTTGGTTTGAATACGTGAGGTGAAACTGTCCGACATTCCACATTCGCGGCGAGCGGATCGTCAGCTCGTTGCCCTGGATCAGCGCGCCGTCGATGGTGAGCGGCAAGAAGGCATTGGAATTTCCAATGTTGTTGTGATCGAAGAAGTTCTTGGCTGCGGTGTGGAAATGATCCACATCGACCGTCCAGCCATGAACAGGAACCGTCAGGCCGAATTGGTATTCCTCATCGCGCTCGCCATGCAGCGGAATAAATCCAAGATTGTTGGCCTGCGCGAATTCGAGCAGCGGACCGCTTAGCGTGGTCAGGGGTGGCGCCTGGTAGTACTTCCCCCAAAAGCCCCGCAGTATCCAGTTGATTGTCGGCAACAGCACAGTGGCGCCCAGGCGCGGGCTGGCGGCATTCTCGGTAACCGCCCCCGCAAAATGGGTTTGCCGCAAGCCGCCGGCAAAGCTGAGCCAATCGGTTGCCTTGTAAGTATCCTCGAGATAGGCCGCGACCAGGGAGCCGGAGGGTTTGAGCGTCTGCGCAATGGCCGGCGCGTTGCTGCCGTCATTGAAGAGCACATCAAAGTTCTCGCTGTCGTGCTGACTGAAGCCGGTCACGCCCATCTGCAAATCGTGCTGCGCCACGTGCCAGCGAAGAGTTTCCTGGCCGCCGACATAGGTCGAGGAGCGTTGATCCGTGGTGCTGATCGGAATATCGTTCGGTGCGCCGTCCAGGTCGGCCTGGTTCTGGTGAAAAAATAGCGAACTGGTCAGGGACGCGTCCATCCCAAGTTTTCGCACCCAGGACAGAATGGCGAAGGCATCGGTTTCGCGCTGCACATCATCCGCCAGCTGGCCGGGCGTGTTGGGAATATCGTAGCTGTCGTGGCGCGCGGAGACGACGAAGCGCAACTGATCGTCCGGGGTGGCGTTGAATATCAATGTGCTGAAGCCGCCGTAACCATCCTCGGCGTCGTGAATGATCTGCGCCACGGGCGTGGCAATGCCAAGATCGCTGCGATTGCCGTTCACGCTGGCGTAGTAAGCGAATCGCTCCGTATGGCTGCCGACGCTAAGATAATCATTGGTCTGCCCATAGGATCCGCCACTGGCAATGAGTTCCGCCTGATTGTCGCGTTCGAAGCCCGTGCGCGGTACGACGTTGAACACGCCGTAGGTGCGGTCGCCCTGATCCGCCTCGTAGCTGCCTCGCTGCACTTCAAGATAATCGATGTCTTTCGGATCGATTTGTGGACCTAAGTTACTGGCGATATTGGTGTTCGGGATCTCGACGCCATCGACCGCCCACGTGGTCTGGTGGCCGCCGCGGACATGCAATTGGTCGTGCACGACATAGGCGCCGGGTACGAAGTCGGTGATCATCGCCAGACTGTTGCTGCGATCCGCACCGGGCGCGCGCTCGATGTCTTCACGGTTCACCACCGTCGTTGGAGTCGCCGTATTGACGATCACGGTCTCCGCGGCGGCTGTCACGGTCAAGGTGTCCAAGGCCGGCGGCCCCTTGACGAGCTGGACGTGGGCAACCGGCGAGGAGCCCGATGTCACGGTCACAGCCTGCGCCGCCGCGGCGAAATCTGCGGCGCTGAAGCTTAAGACATAGTCGCCGAGCGGCACCGTCATGAAGGAGAACTCACCGTGCGCATCCGTCGTCGAGGACTCTACCCATTCGGATGTTGCGGATTTCAGCTTCACTTGGACTTCTGGCAGCGGCCGGTGCTGCTGGTCGTGAACAACACCGCGGACGCTGCCTACATCGGCGGCGCGCAGCGGGGCCGCTGCCAGCAGCATTGCCGCCAGCAGCGCAGCTCGCGAACTCAACGGCATCAAAGAAATCATTGACCTCTCCCCACTCGCAAATAGATCTGCGCGCGCCTTTAAGCAAGCGCGCGGCGGGTCAGACTCAATTCATGCGAGCGAGGGAGGTCCGCGAGGTTGGTGGGAGCGCTCTGCGCGGTGATTTAACCGGGGCGCTTCGAAGGCAAGGATCTGCAGGGTGGGCGCAGGTCCAACGGGCTGGAAATCAATGTGATGCGAAATCGGTCCCGCGCCAGGAACGCTGCCGAACGGACACAGCTCGAATTCTGCGTGCGTTCCCGCGTGGTGATGCAGATGGGCAGGCATTCCCGCCACGGCGGCGGGACACAGTTGCAGCGCAAAGGGTACGCCGTCCGCGGGCATGAAGCCGGCGGGCACATAGGCACGAAACAGAAGCAGGGCCAGCACGAGGATGCTGGCCCATGAGCCTCGTGGCCTAAGCTTTAAACCCTTCCGCATCCCCCGCTTCCCTCAAGCCGCGGCCGGCACCTGCACGATGGGCCTAAATTTCCTGAAGGCCGCGATGCCGATTCCAACGAACAAGAGCAAGAGAATCACCTGTGCGACGGCGAAGGGCGGTTCTTTCTGGGTGGGCGCCAAGGCATGGAAAAAGGCAATTTTCTGGAACGACTGCACCACCAGGACGAAGCAATTGAAGTACAACGCGATAATCGCACTGATCACATAGACTCCGCGCCACGCACCGGCCAGTTTGTAGCTGTACAGGGCGAGAATGGCGAGGAGTAAAAAAATCAGCGATATTACGCCGACGACATTGGCCGGATCGAGAGAGCCAATCACGCGCGGCGCATCGACCGGCGTGTCAAACATGAAACCGGTGACGCTGGTCGCCACCGTGGTGATCAAAAATAGCGCCGTCATGCCGGGCATGCGTCTCGCGCCCAACATCCCTAGGACGACGATGATGCCGCTGATGATGGCGACTAGGCTGATAATCACATGAAACTGCGTGAACGCGGCCACTGACATTCCAAGAATCATGGCGAATCCCTCCTATGCTGTCTTATTGTTTCCCGACGCAGTAATGCGCCGCCGGCCCAAGATTACGCCGTTCGCGGGAATTCGTCAGCGGATGTAGGGAAATTCGCGGGTCGAACGGGGCTTGGCGATGTAAAAACCCTGGGCGAAACCGATTCCCAGACGGCCCAGTTCCGCCAGCACTTCGGGAGACTCGACCCGCTCGGCAATGGTTTGAATCCCCATGGCATTGCCGATCTGGCTGATGGCCGCGACCATGCTGCGATCGACCGGATCGCGGGTGACGTTTTCGACGAATTGGCCGTCGATCTTAAGATAGTCGACCGGCAGTGTTTTCAAGTACATGAACGATGACAGACCGCTGCCGAAGTCATCCAGCGCGAAATGGCAGCCGCGAGTCTTGAGCTCGCGCATGAAATACACCACGTTGCTCAGGTTCTCGATCGCCGCCGTTTCCGTGATCTCAAAGCACATCGCACCGGGCGCCAATTGTCCGGCGTTGAGTTCGGCAATGAGAAACTCGAGAAACCGCTCATCGTTGAGGGAGGTTCCGGACAGATTGACGGCAACGGTGAAGGGCTTGACGCCGGACTCCATGCGATGCACGACTCGATCGAGCGCCTGGCGCACCACCCAGCGGTCAATTGACGGCATGATGTTGTAGCGTTCCGCCGCGGGTATGAATTCGGCCGGCGCCACGATGGTGCCGGACTCATCGCGCAACCTCAGCATCAGCTCGAAGTGCTCGCGCTGTTGCGGCTTGGGCTGGATCGGCACGATGGGTTGATAGAACAATTCGAATCGGCTCTCGTCGCGGGCGCGCGCCAGCTTGGAGACCCAATGCATCTCCCGATGCCGCTCCGGCATGTCATCGGGCTTGTACAGCTGCACACGATTGCGGCCGGAATCCTTGGCGGAATAGCACGCTACATCGGCCGCACTCATGACATTCGCGACGGTGGGTGTCTCATTGGTGATTTCCACGATGCCGATGCTGGCGCCGACGGCAAGCACCCCGCCTTGCCAGGCGAACCGATAGTCGCGGATGCCCTGCCGCAGGTTTTCGGCGATGCGCAGTGCCTGATCGCGCGCGCAGTCTTGCAGCAGGATGCCGAATTCATCGCCGCCCAAGCGCGCGAGCGTGTCGCCGCCGCGCACCCGCGACTGAATTACGCCGGTAATTTGCTTCAGCAGCAAGTCGCCGGCCGGGTGTCCGCAGGTATCGTTCACCAACTTGAACTGGTCCAAATCCAGGTACAAGAGCACGTGGCGCGCCTGCGAATTCTGCCGCGCATCCTCGACGGCGACGGTCAGGCGATTCTCGAATTCGCGCCGATTGATGAGGCCCGTCAGCGCATCGTGGCTTGCCTGGTAGTGCAGCGCGCGATGCAGGCGCCGCTCCTTGCTGACGTCATGGAACACCATCACGGCACCGATGAGATTGCCGGCGCGATCGCGAATAGGCGCCGCCGAATCCTGGATGGCGATTTCCTGGCCGCGTCGATTGATCAGGACGGTATGTTCGGCCAGGCCCAGCACCTGGCCTTCGCGCAGACAGCGCGCGACGGGGCTTTCGCCGCCCTCTCGCGTGATCTCGTCCACCATCGTCAGGACATCGCCGATAAGCTGTCCTTGGGCCTCGCGATTCTCCCATCCGGTCAGGCTTTCGGCGACCGGATTCATGTAGTCGATGCGCCCCTCGGAGTCGGTGGTAATCACCGCGTCGCCAATCGATTGCAGCGTGACCTGCGCGCGTTCCTTCGCTTGAAAAACAGCGGTCTCCGCCTTCTTGCGTTCGGTAATGTCGGTCAACGTGCCTTCGAATCCGCATGCCCGGCCGTTGGCGTCGCGCACCACGCGGCAGTTATCGACGACCACGAGCATCGAGCCGTCTTTACGGCGCATCACGTATTCTTCATTGCGCAGCTCGCCCTCGACTTCGGCGCGCCGCGTGAAGGTTTCGCGATCGTTCGCATACCAGTACAAGGCGCCGGCGGGCACTTGATACAGTTCCTCCGCGGAGGAATAGCCCAGCAGGTTCACGAAGGCCGGATTGGCGACGAGAATGCGGCCGTCGCGCGTCGTTTGATAGACACCCTCCATGACGCTTTCAAACAGGCCGCGAAACTTCGACTCACTGTTGCGCAGGGCGTCTTCCGCAGCTCGGCGTTCAATGGCGATGCCGGCAATCTGAGCCATGCGCACGATGAGCTCATGGTCGCGGGACGTGGGAATGCCGACTTGCCCGCGGTACACGGCAAACGTGCCCATTACCTGGCCATCCGATGCAACGATGGGCGCGGACCAGGCGGCCCGAAATCCCGCCTGATGTGCCGCCTCGCGGCGAAATTCCCAGAGCGCATCCGTCTCGATGTCGGCAACCGTGACGAGGCGGCTCAAGTAAACCGCCGCGGAACACGAGCCGAAGCGGATGCCGATGGGGGCATAATCCATCGCCTGCACGAATTCGCGCGGCAGATTCGGCGCCACGCCGAAGCTCAACGCTTGCTTCTCGCGATCCAGGAGGTTGATGGCGCAGCAGCTCTCGGGTATGGCGCCCTCGATCAATTCGCAGATCGCCTCGAGCGCCGCGTTCAACGGAGCGTTGGCCGCGATTTTTTCAAATACCCGGCGCTCTCCGGATGCGATCGCATCCGCGCGCTTGCGCTCCGTGATATCGATGATGCTCGCCCTGAGCAGGCGACGGTTGGAGCTCGGCAGACGCACGAATCGCACTTCGCAGGGAAAGTTCTGACCGGCGGAATCGCAGTGCACCCACTCGAACACCGGTACCGCGCCGGCCAAAGCACTGTCGATGTAGCCTCTCGCCACACCAAAGGAGGACGTGCCGTCAGCCTGCATCACGGGACTGATCTTGTCCGGCCCGCTGCCGAGCAGCGCAGCCCGGCTCATCTTGAAGAAGCGGCAGGCGTTGTCATTGACGTCGACGAACTTTCCGGTGTCGACGTCGAATACGACGATCGCCTCTGGCGCATGCTCCACCAGTGTTCGATAGCGGCCTTCGCTTTCGCGCACCGACACCTCCGCGAGATGCCGCTCGGTAATGTCGCGGATGCAGACGATGTAGCCGTCCAACCAATTGAGCTTGGCCTTGCTGACGGCAATCTCGATCGCGACCCGGCTGCCGCCTTTGACCAGACCCCAGGTTTGAGTGGCGGCCAAGTCCACGTGCGTATCGTCAATTTTGGTCGCGAGTCGCTCGAGGTAGTCGCAGAGCTGTTTCGCATCGACATCGGCCAGCAGCAGCCCGACGGAGCTGCCGATAATCTCGGCGGAGGGATAGCCGAAAATGCGCTCTCCCGTGTGATTGAATGATTCTATGCGGCCGGCGTTGTCGACCGTAATGATCGCGTCCTTGACGTTGTCGAGAATTGCCTGCAAGTGAGAGGCTGTCTGCTCGCGAATTTCGCGAGTCATGGCCTGTGCCTCATCGGACATGAGCTGCATCGAGCGCACGACGCCGCGCCGTTCGGCATCGAGCCGATCGTAATGCGCGCTGATGGTTTTCAGCAGCCGATCTAAATCAGGCGCGCCGGCGTGGCCTCGAGTCTCCGCGATCTGGCGCGCCAGCAGCGGGTTGAGACTGTCTGCAGATTGCGCTGGCTCGCTGCGAATGGCAGCCGCGGTATCGCGTGACAAGGCCTATGATCTCCCGCACTTGAGCCGGTGTTTCCCGGCACCTGGATTCTCTAGATGTTAGGGAGATCCCGGATGGGCGGCGTGACGCGCGTCTCGGTTCTTTCAATATTCCGTCAAATTCCTGAATCCGCGGTTTCACGCTCCGAGCGCTTGCGGTCGGTCGCTTTCAAATTGCGCTTGCGCAGGCGCACGGAGCTTGGAGTCACCTCGATGAGTTCGTCATCATCGATGAACTCCATCGCCTGTTCCAGGGTGAATCGAATCGGCGGAGTGAGAACGACATTCTCGTCCTTTCCGGCCGCGCGCATATTGGTCAACTTCTTGCCCTTCAGAGGATTGACGACCAAATCGTTGTCGCGATTATTGAGGCCGATGATCATGCCCTCGTAGACCTCTTCGCCCGGACCGATGCACAGCCTGCCGCGCTCCTGCAGAGTGAACAACGAGTACGCCAACGCCGTTCCCTGACCATTGGCGATGAGCACGCCATTCGGACGCTGGCCCAGTTCCCGCTGTACCACCGGACCGTAGTGGTCGAACACATGATGCAGCAGCCCCGTACCGCGGGTCATGGTGCGAAACTCGGTCTGAAAGCCGATCAAGCCGCGCGAGGGCACCATGTAGTCCAAGCGAATTCGGCCGCGGCCATCGGCCTGCATGTCCTTCAGCTCCGCACCCCGGCTGCCGAGCGCCGACATGACATCCCCCTGTGCGTCCGAATCCGCATCCACCGTGACCTGCTCATAGGGCTCATGCGGCATGCCGTCAATCTGCTTGACGACGACGCGGGGCCTGGAGACCGCCATTTCAAAACCCTCGCGGCGCATGTTCTCCAACAGCACGCCGAGATGCAGCTCGCCGCGGCCGAAGACCACAAACTTGTCGGGGTCTGCGGTCGGTTCGACGCGCAGGGCGACGTTGTGGATGGCTTCGCGCTCCAGACGCTCGCGAATCTGGCGACTGGTGACGAACTTGCCCTCGCGCCCCAAGAAGGGCGAGGTATTGACCTCAAAGGTCATGCTGATGGTGGGTTCATCCACGGTCAGGCTGGGCAACGGTTCAACGGTCGCCGGATCGCATAAGGTATCGGATACCTTGGGCTCGGCGATTCCCGCGAAAGCCACGATGTCACCGGCACCGGCGGATTCCACTTCAACTCGGGTGAGGCCGTGGAACCCCAGAATCTGCGTAATTTTTTCCGGGCGCTGTTTGCCTTCGCGCGACACCACGGTCACCGTCATGCCGCGCTTAATGGTGCCGCGTTTGATGCGGCCGATGCCGATGGCGCCGACGTAACTAGAATAATCGAGCAGCGTGACCTGCAGTTGCAGCGGTCCGTCGACGTCCACATCCGGGGGCGGGCAATGTTCGACAACGGTTTTGAACAACGGCTGCATATCGCCGTCGCGCACGGTTGATTCGAGGCCGGCGAAGCCGCGCAACGCCGATGCATAGACGACCGGGAAATCCAATTGCTCATCGGTAGCGCCCAGACGGTCGAATAAATCGAAGGTTTGATCCAGCACCCAGCCCGGCCGCGCCTCGTCACGATCGATCTTGTTGATGACGACGATGGGCCGCAGGCCATGTTTGAAGGCCTTTTGCGTTACGAAGCGCGTCTGCGGCATGGGACCGTCCACCGCATCCACGAGCAGCAGCACGCAATCGACCATGGCGAGCACGCGCTCCACCTCGCCGCCGAAATCGGCGTGGCCCGGCGTGTCGACGATGTTGATGCGATAGTCGCCCCAGGTAATCGCGGTATTTTTCGCGAGAATCGTAATTCCGCGCTCGCGCTCTAGATCGTTCGAATCCATGACGCGCTCTTGCAAATCCTTGCGCGCATCGAGCGTGCCGGACTGGCGCAGCAATTGATCGACGAGCGTGGTCTTACCGTGATCGACGTGTGCGATAATGGCGATGTTGCGAAGCTTCTGAGTCACGGTGAGGCCCTTTAGGGAAACTCACCATTATAGGACGTTTGCGCGTGAAGCGCTCCGGTTTCAGCGTTCGGCGATGATGGGAATCGAAAAGACCCGCTGATCGACAATTTCATCGTGCTTTAACATTACCGTCACACCGAGCACCACCACGCCTTCGGCGTTGGGCGTGACATTGACGGTCTCACGGTAAACTTCGCCGGCTTCCGCCGCCGGAATATCGAATTGATTCGCGCCCGGAGCGACGGAGATCGCATCGTCTCCGGCCACTTGGATCGTTGCCTGACTCGCTGCAATTTGCGCAATGAGCGCGAGGTTGATTTCGAGCGGCTGCCCCACCTTCGGCCGCTGCGCAATATCGAACTTCAATTCGACCGGCAGCGAGGATTTGCCCTCAGTTGCCGCCTGCACCATACCCGCCGTTTGTTCCGCCGCCGTGGCGTTGGGTTTGGGGGCAACGGGTGCCTTCGGTTTGATGTGCGAAACCGCAGTGGCGGCCGGGACGGAGCCTGAGTCTTGATTGCAGGCTGCCACCATCGCGGACGCGCAGAGCAGCAGAGCCTTAGTGCCCATCATCAACTTCTTGCCAGCCATGTCCTATCATTACCAAATATGCCGCTGATCACAACAGGCGCCGCGCGGTACGCGTCACAACTCCAGGGGCGGCTCGAGCACCGCCGCCAGTTGGTCTTGCAGCGAGCGGTGGTGCTGCTCCCAATAGCGCGGCTCCGCAAACCATGGAAAAGCCATTGGAAAGGCTGGATCATGCCAGCGCCGCGCCAGCCACGCTGAGTAGTGAATCATTCGCAATGCACGCAGCGGCTCGATCAGGGCGATCTCGCTCCGATCAAAGGGCAAGAACTGCTCATAGCCCTTGAGCAGATCCTGCAACTCGGTGCGCATTTCCTCACGGCCTCCCGCCAGCAGCATCCATAGATCCTGAATGGCAGGCCCGGTGAGGCAATCATCGAGATCGACGAAATGAGGCCCTAAATCGGTCCACAAAATGTTGCCGCGGTGACAGTCGCCCAAGATGCGTCCGAGCCTGGCGCCGCGCCAATCGTGCGCGCGCACCTCCACCGCCTCCAACAACTCGTCCGTCACTTCGGCGTACTTCATGGCCAAGTAGTCGGGCATCCAATCGCCATCCAAGACGAAATCACGCGCATTGCGGCCCAGATCCTCCATGTCGAGCGAGCCACGCGCTGCAAATCGGGACGCTCGACCCACGGCGTGTATGCGGCCGAGGAACCGGCCCACCCATTCGCGCTCGTCGCTATTGCCCAGTTCCGGCCAGCGTCCCCCGCGCCGTGGGAATACGGCGTAGCGAAAGCCCTGATGTACATGCATGGATTCGCCCGCCCGCAACAATGGCGCGACCACCGGGATCTCCTGGGCCGCAAGCTCGCCGGCGAAGGCGTGTTCCTCCCGGATCGCCGCATCGCTCCAGCGCTGCGGGCGATAGAACTTGGCGACGACGGGCTCGGCGTCTTCGATGCCGATCTGATACACCCGGTTTTCGTAGCTATTGAGCGCCAGCACCCTGCCGTCGCAGTGAAATCCCACTGCCTCGATCGCATCCAGCACGGTCTCGGGAGATAGCTTCGAATATGGCGCATCGCGACTCATGGTGTCGATTGTACAGTTACGACCCGGTCACTCCTTTTTGACTCCGACACGCTGCTAGAATGCCGCCCATGCGATTGCCCCGACCGAAGTCATTGAGCGGCCTGATGCTGATCGGATTCACGATCGTGGCCGCGCCGCTGCTGTTTGCGATCGTAAATGCTGCCGTGCAGATGAATCGCTTGTCGCTGCGCAGCCAGCAGCTCGTGATTCATGGCATGCAGGGAACCCGCAACAATCAACGCATGTTCGAAGAGATCGAAGCGTTGGACCGTCAAGCGCGCCTGTATCAGGTCACCGGCAGCGCGGATCTGCTGAATGCCTACGCGCAGCACCATTCCCGCCTGATCACCGCCACCCATGAGCTTCTCACGCTGCCCTTGGACGATGAATCGCAGCAGGGAGTGCGCGAGGTGGAATCCAAAGCGGATCAGCTGCTGCAAGATTTGCGGCATGCGGCGCCGAACTCCAGCCGCATGGCGGAGCTGATCGCCGCCTTTCCACAGTTGTTGGAAGCGGCCTCGCACGTGTCGGATCGGATCAGTCTGCAGATCGATAAGGAAACGGCAAGCCTGGAGCTCGCGACGCAACGTGCGCAGGAAAATCTCGTCTGGCAAACGCTGCTGCTCGTGCCGATGACGCTGGCCGTGGTCGGCGTGTTCACCTACTTGTTCGGCCGGCCGATTAGAGCGATCGACCGCGCCATCAGTGAGCTGGGACGAGGCACGTTCTCGCGGCCGATTGCCATTCGCGGGCCGGCGGATCTGGAGCGATTGGCGGCTCAATTGGAGTGGCTGCGCGGCCGTTTGCTCGATTTGGCGCAGGAAAAGAACCGATTTCTGCGACATATGTCGCATGAATTGAAAACGCCATTGGCAAATATCCGCGAGGGAACCGAACTATTGATGGACGGTGCGGTTGGCGAGCTGCAGAGCGGCCAGCGCGAAGTCACCGCCATCCTGCGCGAGAACGGCATGAAGCTTCAGCGACTGATCGAAAATCTCTTGTCCTTCAGCGCCTGGCAGGCGAAGAGCGTCGGCTTGGAGATCACCGAATTCAAACTGCGCCCTTTGATCAAGAGCGTGCTCGAGAATCAGCAGCTCACCCTGGTGGCGCAACGCGTACGCCTCGACGTGCAGGTGGAGGATCTCACACCCCTGGCCGACCGCAGCAAGGTGCGCCTGATTCTCGACAATCTGCTCTCGAATGCCGTCAAGTTCACGCCGCGCGGCGGGACAATATCTCTGCACGCGCGCGCCGAGCGAGAGCAACTGATACTGGATGTCATGGACAGCGGCCCCGGCATTCCCGCGGATGAGCGCAATCGAATCTTCGAGGCGTTCTACCAAGGAAAAACGCCGCAAGGCGGCCACGTCAAGGGCACGGGAATCGGCCTCTCGGTGGTCACCGAGTTCGTCAACGCCCACGGCGGCAGCATCGAGATCTTCGAATCAAAATCCGGCGGGGCGCATTTCCGCGTTCGCCTCCCCCTGCGCGCGGTCGCCCCCGCCGCCGCGGCGCGCGAAAAAGCTCATGCCGCATAAAGGGTATCGCATTGCAGCATGTGCCCTCCTTCTTCTTTGGGTAACTGCATGCGGTGTGTTGGGCAGCCCCAAGACACCGGCGCCGGCCGAACCTGAGCGCCCACAGCAGGACATCAGTCCGGTGGCGCCCCTGCTGGAAATGATGAGCAACCTGCCGCAGGGGGACCCTGCACGCCAGGCAGAAATATTCCAACAGGCGAAGGACGCGGCCGAGTTACAGCCGACTACCAGCAATCGGCTTCGCTATGCGCTCGCCCTGGCGACGCCCGGTTACAGCGGAGCCGATCCCGTCGCAGCACAGCGACAGTTGGCAGAATTGCTGGCGAGGCCTGAAACTTTGCTCCCTGTGGAGCGCTTATTGGCCGCGGTTGAACTCAAAGAGGTTGAGCAACGACTGGTGTTGCAGGCTGAGAATGCGCGAATGCGCGATACCGTGCCCAATCACACGGATGACAAGCTGCAGGCGATCAATCGTCGTCTGGCGGCGGAAACCGATGAAAATGCGAAGTTGCGCAAGGCCTTGGATGAGGCTAGGGCTAAACTCGAGGCGGTAACACATATCGAGCAACGATCTGTCACCGACCGCGGAAGCGGCGCACCCCGCACGCCATAACGCCTAACCGGAGAGACTGAACTGAACGCCTATTCGATTGCTGCCACCACACCCCTGTCGTTCGGCCTGCAGCCGGGCACCCGTGATTCACAGACGCCGCAAAAGCGCAAAGCGCGCATCCTGGTGGTCGACGACGACCCGGGTCTGTTGCGACTGTTGACGATCCGACTGCGCGCCGAGAACTACGAGGTGGAAGCGGTTGAAAGTGCCGCCGCCGCGTTGGCCGCCTGCGTGCGTTTTCGCCCGGATCTGGTGATCACCGATCTGCGCATGGACCAAATGGATGGCATTGGATTGCTCAAGGAGCTGCAAAGCCGCTGGCCGGGATTGCGGGTCATCATTCTCACCGCACATGGCACGATTCCAGATGCCGTACACGCGACGCAAAGCGGTGCCTTTGGCTTCCTCACCAAGCCGGTGGACAAGCAGGAGCTGCTCGATCACGTACAAAAAGCGCTCAAGGTGTCGGGTTTCGCGCATGTCGATGAGGACTGGCGCGCCAACATCGTCACGCGCAATCAGCTCATGGAAGACAAATTGGCCCAGGCCAACATGGTGGCCGGAACCGATGCGCGAGTCTTATTGACGGGCGAGAGCGGCACCGGCAAGGAGTTGCTGGCACGCGCCATTCACGAGGCCAGCCCGCGCCGCAATAAGCCCTTCGTTGCCATCAATTGCAGTGCGATGGCCGAGAACCTGCTCGAGTCAGAACTGTTCGGGCACGAGCGCGGCGCGTTTGCCGGCGCGACCCGCGCCCAAAAAGGTTTATTCGAAACCGCCGATGGCGGCACCTTGCTGTTGGATGAGGTCGGCGACATGCCGATGCGGCTGCAGGTCAAACTGTTGCGCGTGCTCCAGGACAACACTATTCGCCCCGTGGGCGGCGCCGATGCCGTGCAAACCAATGTGCGCATCATTTCCGCCACGCATCGCGACCTGCATGAACTGATGGTCGCCGGTCAGTTTCGCGAGGACCTGTACTATCGACTGAACGTGGTGCATATCGAGGTGCCCTCTCTCGGCCGTCGCCGCGAGGACATTCCCTTGCTGGTGGCGCACTTTCTGGAACAGATTGCCAAGGAAACCGGTCAGCGCAAGATCTATGCGCCGGAAGCGGTCGAGCTGCTCGCGACAGCAGAGTGGCCCGGCAACGTGCGCCAGCTATACAACGTCGTGCGGCAAAACGTCGCCCTCTCGCATGGACCCATCATCACGGCGGAATTGGTGCAGCAGTCGCTCGGCGGCAATCCCACCCGCCTGCCCTCGTTCGACGAGGCGCGCGATGAATTTACGCGCAATTATCTGTCGCAGATCCTGCAGATCACGACCGGCAATGTCAGCCAGGCCGCGCGTCTGGCGAAGCGCAACCGCACGGACTTCTATAAATTGCTGTCGCGCCACCAGCTGTTGCCGGACGACTTCAAGAAGGGTTAAGAGCCCCTGCTCCTAACTCGCGGCTCTGCGAACTTCAGCGCTGCGATAAAAATCGGCGACGCTCGCGATCACATGATCGAGTTGCGCTTGGGTCAGCTCCGGGTAGACAGGCAGCGCCAAGGTCTCGGCGGCGGCGCGCTCGGATTCCGGAAAATCGCCCGGCGCGTGCTTCAAATAAGCGAAACATTTCTGCAAATGCAGCGGCACCGGATAATAGATTTCCGTGCCGATGCTGCAGGCCGCTAAGTGATCTTTGAGCGCATCGCGATTTTTTACGCGCACGGCGTACTGATTGAAAATATGGCGGCCCTGCACCGCCGCCTGCGGCGTGGTCAGGTTGCTGCCCAAGTCGGCGGCGGCAAATGCCGTATTGTAGTAGGCGGCATTGCGCTGACGCGCCTCGGTCCAGCCGTCCAAGTACTTTAGCTTCACGCGCAGCACCGCGGCCTGCAGCTCATCGATTCTGAAGTTGCCGCCAATCAGTGCATGAAAATATTTTGGCTTGCCGCCGTGCACGCGCAGCACGCGCATGGTTTCAGCCAAATCGGCGTCGTTGGTCGTGCACAAGCCAGCGTCGCCGAACGCACCAAGATTCTTGCTGGGAAAGAAAGAGAAGCAGCCGATATCGCCGATCGAGCCGACCCGTACGCCTTTGTATTCCGTGCCGATGGCCTGCGCGGCATCCTCGATCACTTTCAAATGGTGCTGCTTCGCCAGCGCCATCAGCGGATCCATGTCGGCCGACTGACCGTAGAGATGCACCGGCATGATTCCCTTGATGCGCCCGCCTGTAGTTCGATTGATCAAGTGGCCGCCCTGCGCGCTGCAGTGTCGATCAATAAATTCAGCCACCGCCCGCGGAGATAAGTTAAAGGAGACCGGGTCAATGTCGCAGAACACCGGCCGCGCACCGAGCCGCGCAATCGTTCCCGCAGTGGCGAAAAAGGTAAAAGGGCTTGTAAAAATTTCATCGCCGGCGCCCACCCCCAAAGCCATCAACGCGAGAAGCAGCGCATCGGTGCCGGAGGAGACACCGATGCCGGCGGCGCTCGCACAGTAGGCTGCTACCTCAGCCTCCAACGCCAGGACATGTTCGCCCAGGATGAAGCGCTGACTCGCGCATACTTCCTCTATGATGGGCATCACTTCAGCGCGAATCTGCGCGTACTGTGCCTTAAGATCGAGTAATGGAACGATTGTCATAGGCGCCTAGAATATCATTCGCGGGTAGGTTGCCGGCCTCGGCCTGAACGGTCCGAATTGACCCTTTGTGGATTGGGATCACGCTTAATCGGGTGGAATTGACCGACAATGCAAGCTGATCATCGTGCGCCTTAGCGCATGAAGAATATAGGTAAAGGCATTCTCGCTTCAATGGATTTAAGATGACCCAGCCGGTCTTGCTAAAACAGAGCTTTCTGATCGCGCTATTGACCGGCGTGCAGGCGCTGGTGCCGGCGGTGGTCGCCGTGGCTTCGCTGTACGCAACCGTGGTGCTGTTTGGACACCGTTTCGATCCCTCTTCCGCCGCCGTTGTCATTGTGGGCGTGCTGTGCCTCGTCCTGGTGCAGCCGCCGCGCGAAGTTAGCACGCAGCTGACTTCGCCCCGGCTCTCGGCCGTCGCCGATGTGATCATGCGCTGGCTGCTGCTGCTGGCGGTGTTGCTCGCCGTTGGTTATGTCACGAAATCGCTCGATGGCTTCCCGCGACGCGTTTTTCTCACCTGGGCGGCGGCCACACCGGTTGCACTCATCTGCGTGACCCTGGCCGTGCAGGAAGTCATGCGCCGCTTCCTCATGAACGCCTTCGATGTTCGCAGCGCCATTGTCGCCGGCTTCAACCCCAGCAGCCTGGAACTCGCGCGGCGGCTGAAGAACAGTCCTGGAATGCGGGTGGAGGTAGCCGGATTTTTCGACGACCGCAGCATGGATCGGCTTGGAATGGAAACGGATTACAAGCTCATCGGCTCCTTGAGCGACATGTCGCAATACGTCAAGGACAACCGCACGGATGTCATTTTTATTGCGCTGCCGATCCGCCACGTCAAACGAGTCATGAATTTGTTGGACGACCTACGCGACACCACGGCCTCAATCTACTACGTGCCCGACATCTTCGTGTTCGACCTGATTCAGGCACGTTCCGGCGAAATACATGGGATTCCCGTAGTGGCCATGTGCGAAACCCCTTTTTATGGCTACCGCGGCGTGGCGAAGCGGTTGACCGACATCAGCTTCAGCACCCTCGTCCTCGTTCTGCTGCTGCCGCTGCTGGTAGTGATTGCAATCATGGTCAAACTGTCATCACCCGGCCCCATCATCTTCAAACAGCGCCGGTATGGCCTGGATGGCCAAGAGATCGCGGTCTACAAATTTCGCACCATGCAGGTCACAGAGGACGGTGCACAGATTCGCCAGGCATCCAAAACCGACGGCCGCATCACGCGCGTCGGCGGAATGCTGCGCCGATCATCGATGGACGAACTGCCGCAACTCGTCAATGTATTGCAGGGTCGTATGAGCTTGGTGGGCCCAAGGCCACATGCGGTTGCTCACAATGAGGAATATCGAAAGCTCATCAAGGGTTACATGGTCCGCCATAAGGTCCTGCCCGGCATTACCGGCCTTGCGCAGGTCAACGGCTGCCGCGGAGAAACCTCGAAATTGGAAGAGATGGAAGCTCGCGTGAATTACGATCTTGACTATCTGCGGCATTGGTCGCCGATGCTCGATATCAAGATCCTTCTGCTCACCGTGGTCAAGATATTTCGCGACGACAAGGCGTACTGATCGGCAAGGCAATTCCCGAGGTTATGAATTGCTCATGGAATAGATACTGGCCTTGCAGCGGCAGCGCGGCGTTCGATTCCAGTTTGATGCTGCGATTTGCAGATATTTTGAACGCGCCGCGCTTCTGGCCCCACTCAGGCAGTTCGACCGAAGCGTCGTGAAACCCCAAGCGTTCTTGCGTCAAGCCGAATTGGCATTTGTAGAACGCTTCCTTGGCTGAGAAAATCAAAGTTGCCGCGGCGAGTTGCTCAGCTTGTGGCAAGGAGCGAAGCCAGGTCGTTTCCGAGGGCGTGCAGATGCCCCGCCAAAGCTCAGTCTTGACGCTGCCCGTGATCTCGGTATCGATCCCGACGGAACGCAGATTTTTTTTGGAAGCGGCAACGGCAGCGCAAAAGCCTGTCGTGTGGGTGATGCTGCCGACCAAGTCTTTAGGCCAAAGCGGTTGCCGATGGGCGCCGACTTCAATGGCGAAATTGCTGATGCCGAATTCATGCAGCAGAAGGCGTGCGCATAACCTGCCTGCCGCGAATTCCTCCGCGCGCTTCTGCACCGACTTTTTTAGATGTGCGGCTTCCGCCGGGTAGAGCGCAGTCGGATCGCCGCGCCCACGCAGTTCCGCCGCGAGTACACCTTGCGGGAATAGCTCGGTCAGACTGGCCGAGAAGATCGCGGGATTGGTTTCGATACTGTGCACGTCATGCCTCAAGGATCAGACATTTTGACAGAATGCGGCGACGGCGTTGTCGAGCAGTCGCTTGCCGCTGCTAGAATGCCGGCATGAGTGCGTTGTGGGAATCCATTGCATCGAACGGCCCCGGCGCCGGCGCATTTCACAGCCGTTCGGGATCGGTCGCTCTTCAAGACCTCGCCGCCGGCTCGATACTCGGCGGCAAACTCGACTCGTTTCGCGGCCGATCGGTGCTACTGGCAATGCGCGAGCAACTGGCAACTGCGCTCGCTCTGCTGGAGCTCGACGGCGTTGCGCGTCGGCTGGTGCTGTGCACGCCGGACTTGACGCCCGAACAACTCGCCGGTGTGCGTGCCGCCGCCGAAACCGACATGGTGCTCGACGGCGTCGCGGCGCAGCCTACACCTGGAATATTGCGGCGCCGAACCACCGAGACGACGGAATGGATCCTGCTGACCTCAGGCACGACGGGAGAGCCCAAACTGGTTGTGCACAGCTTTGAAAGCCTCGCAGGCGCCCTGCCGCGTCACCCTTCCTCAGTCAGGCCCATGGTCTGGAGCACTTTCTACGACATCCGCCGCTACGGGGGCCTGCAGATCTACCTGCGCGCCGTGCTGTCGGGTTCGCCGTTGGTCCTCTCAAGCGGCGGCGAGCAGCCTCGCGAATTCCTGACGCGCGCCGGGGCCGCGGGGGTGACGCACATTTCGGGCACACCCTCTCATTGGCGGCGCGCGTTGATGAGCGGCGACACCGCGCTGATTGCGCCGGAATACGTCCGGTTGTCGGGCGAAGTGGCGGACCAGACCGTGTTGGACAGTCTGCGCGCCGCCTACCCGAACGCGCGCGTCGCGCATGCGTTCGCCTCCACCGAGGCGGGTGTGGCATTCGACGTGAATGACGGCCGCGCCGGATTTCCGGCTTCGCTGCTGGGCAACAGCAACGGTCCCATCGAGATGAAGGTGCAGGATGGCACGCTGTGGATCCGCTCGGGGCGCACCGCAACGCGCTATCTCGGCGCGACACCGGCCCCGATCGCGGGCAGCGACGGCTATGTTGATACCGGAGACATGGTCGAGTTGGCCGACGGCCGCTTTTATTTTCGCGGCCGCAAGGGCGGGATTATCAACGTTGGGGGCCTGAAGGTTTATCCCGAGGAAGTCGAGTCCGTGCTCAATGCCGATCCGCGAGTGCGGATGTCCCTCGTCAAGGCTCGGCGCAACCCGCTGACCGGCTCGCTGGTGGTGGCGGAAGTCGTGCTGAGGGACAGCGAAAGTTCGGCCGATTCGAGCATGGCTGACAGGATCAAGAGCGACCTGTTGAGCGCATGCCGCGGTGCGCTGGCCGCGCACAAGGTGCCGGCCCTGTTGCGTTTCGTGCCCACATTGGAGCTGAGCGGCGCCGGCAAGCTGGTGCGACCCAGTGCGTAACGTCGTCGTGACCGGCGGCAGCCGCGGACTGGGGCTGGCAATGAGCCGGCAGCTCGCGGACGCGGGCTATCGGGTGATCGCCGTTGCCCGCAGCGCAAGCGCGGAGCTGAGCGCCGCGGCGCGCACTGCATCGGACAGTGGGCGCGGCGCGATCGAATTCCGGGCGTGCGACTTGTCGGATTTGAATCTGATTGCACCGCTGGTGCGCGCCGCGCGCACCGACTTTGGTCCGTTGTACGGCCTCGTGAATAACGCCGGATTGGGCACGAGCGGCATCTTGTCCACCATGCGCGACCAAGAAATTCAACGCTTGATTCAATTGAACACGGTCTCGCCCATCGTAATGTCGAAGTACGTCCTCAAATCCATGATGTCGCAGCGTGAGGGCCGCATCATCAATATCGCCTCCATTGTCGCGGCCACGGGCTACAGCGGCCTCTCCGTTTACAGCGCCACCAAAGCCTCGTTGGTCGGATTCACGCGCTCGCTGGCGCGCGAGGTGGGACAGCTGGGCATCACGGTGAATGCGCTCGCACCCGGCTTCGTCGATACCGAAATGACGCACGAGTTGACCGATTCGCAGCGCCAGACGATCGCGCGACGCAGCGCGCTGCAACGCATGCCCGAGCCGATCGACGTCGCCAAGAGCGTCGAGTTTCTTCTGGGCGAGGGTGGCCGCAACATTACCGGCACCGTGATCACGATTGATGCGGGCAATACCGCGTAGCGGGGCGTCCTGCAATCTGGACTGCTGATTTCGCCGTCGTGACACGACGGCAGCGATGCCTCCCCGGTATGCTCACCATGCCGCCAGCCGCATGCAAGTCTTTGTTTTAACTAAATTCTGTCGCTACCCGGTAGCGTCTTGCCTATCAAACACTTAGACTTGTGATGTTTGATGCGTTAGCATCTGATGCATGAGAACGACGCTCGACATTGCTGACGATGTGCTGCAGGCCGCTAAGGAACGGGCGAAGCGGGAACGGAAAACCATCGGCGAAATGATCTCCGAGCTGGCTCGACGCGCTCTGATGAGTCCGCAAGGGCCGCTCTCCGTGAAGGAACCGAAGGCAGTTTATGGGCTCAAGCCATTCGCGCGGCGTGGCGGTATCGTCACGAATCAGTTGATCAACAAGCTTCGTGACGAAGATGCGTACTAGCCGCGCCCACTCAGGCTGGTCTCGCATCGGCGGACTCTAACGAGTGCGCACATTGTTGGATGTCAATGTGCTGATCGCGTTGCTGGACTCCGATCACGCATCCCACGATTCAGCGATGAATTGGTTCGCGAAGCACGCAAGGGAGGGTTGGGCATCATCGCCAATCACGCAAAACGGGTGTATCCGCATCATGTCGAATCCAGGCTATCCAAACCCGCTACCAGTCCATGCAGTTATTGAGCATCTGGCCGATGCTTGCCAACAAGACATCCATGAATTCTGGCCGGATGACGTCAGTCTGTTGGATTCAGATGTCGTGGATTCAACCCGAATTCATGGACCGCGGCAGCTGACCGACATTTATCTGCTTGCTCTCGCGGTTCAACATAAAGGAAGGCTGGTTACTTTCGACACCGGCATTCCACTCGCCGCGGTCAGGAATGCTACGACGCAGAAACTGTTGATTCTGTAAGCGGCTTTCTGCAGCGTCGAAGGCTGAGGACGGGCACCGAAAAATCCCGCGTCACAGCTCTTGATATTGATGCGATTCCATGGCGAGAGGCTCAATATCGGGCGGTTTGCCGAACCAAGCTCTGGCGCCGAAACCCACCAGCAAGATACCGAGGCTGATGAGCCCGAACATGAGCGGCGTTCGCTGTTCGGCGATGAAGGCCATCGCCAGTAAAATGCCAAGCATGCCGGCGATGGCCCCATAGGTAAGGTATGGATAAGCCCACATCCGCACGCGCAGGCGCGCGGGATCCTGCCTCTCGAGGCGCGCCCGCAGGCGCAGTTGTGAAATGGCGATCGACACGTAGACGAATATCGCGACCGTGCCGTAGGAATTGACGAGAAACGCGAACACGGTATCAGGCGACACATATGACATGAGCACGGCGCCGTAGCCGAACAAGGTCCCGAGAAGAATCGCGCGCGTCGGCACGCCATGGCGGTTGAGTTTGGCCAAGCCTCGAGGCGCATCGCCGCGCCGGGTCAGCGCGAACAGCATGCGCGAGGAGGCATACAGCCCGGAATTCAGAGCCGAGAGCACGGCCGTGAGCACCACGGCGTTCATGATCTGCGCCGCGGCGGGAACGCCCATGGCAATCAGTGCACTGACGTATGGCGTGCCCATGGCGGCGGAATTCCAAGGCACGAGGCACACCACCAGAAGAATCGAGCCCACATAGAAGAGCAGCACCCGCATCACGACCGAGCTGGTCGCCGCGGCGACCGCTTTGGCAGGTTCGGCGGCCTCCGCCGCCGCGATGGTGACGATTTCGGCACCGAAGTAGAAGCCAGTGGCGGCGACGGCGCCGGCCAACACCGGCAGCACGCCGTGGGGCGCAAACCCGCCGTGCGCCGTGAGGTTCGCCAGATGCGGAACGGCGCCGGGCCACAGTCCCAGCACGAATACGCCAGCCACCAGCAGGAATATCGCGATGGCCGCGACCTTGATGGAAGCGAACCAAAACTCGAATTCACCGTACGTTCGCACAGAAAAAGCATTCGTGAGCGTGAGCAACAGCATCAAGCCTAAGCTGACGATCCAGGCCGGTTCATTCGGCAGCCAGAATCGCACCAAGGTGGCGGCTGCAACCGCCTCGAGCGCCACGACGATGACCCAGAAGTACCAATACATCCAGCCAGTCAGAAAGCCTGCGAGCTCGCCGAGCAGCGGCCGATCGCTCCAAGCAAGTCGTGCATACTCATAGAACGAACCCACCGCCGGCAGTGCCGCGGCCATTTCGCCCAGCATGCGCATCACCAGCACGACCAGCAGCCCCGTGATGACAAAGGATACGACCGCCGCGGGTCCTGTCGCCTGGATCACCACGCCACTGCCTACGAACAGACCGGCGCCAATGACACCGCCCAGAGCAATCATGGTCATGTGCCGTCGCTTCAAGCTGTGCTGGAGCCCGCTTGGGGGACGAGGGTCGGTGATCGCTCGGGGGTCCTGCATGCCCGAATACTAGCCCGTCGCCGCCGCCTTGCAACGGTGCCGGCGAGCGAGCGTCGCGACAGGAGGCTATGTGCCGACCACGTCCTTCGCTATCGGCGCAAAAAAGGCCTGCAATTTCTGCGAGGGCTTGATCGTCGCGCGTTTTGCTTTCAATACTGAAAATGCCCCGGTCGCGGCATCGAGCGCAGCATCGATGTCGAGGTCCGTCATGGCGCCGCTCAAGAACATGTTGTGCCACGGGTGAACATAGACGCCGCGTTTCAGCATCTCGCTGGACCAGAAGAAGCCGAATCGTAGATCCGGATCCTCATCGAATAGAAACAGCGGCATTTGCGCAGGACCCGTCTGGCGTAAACGGAACCCGCTCGCCGACGCGCGCTCATGCAGCCCGCTTCGCAGCTTGTCTCCCAAACGCTCGATTCGTTCAAGGTAATCGGTCTGCGCCACTAAGCGCAAAGTGACCAGTGCCGCGGCCATGGGCGAGGCGGCATACCAGAACGATCCGGTCACGAATATCGAGGCCGCCGCATCGCGGGCTTTCTCTGATCCCAACAGGGCCGAAATCGGATGGCCGTTCGCAATGCACTTGCCCCAGCTTGATAGATCGGGTTCCACGCCGACCGTCGACCAGGAACAATCGCGGGCGATTCGCAAACCGCCGCGCACATCATCCACCACCAGGAGAGCGCCGCGCTGATCGCACAGCTCGCGCGCGCGGCGCGCATAGGCGGCCTCGGGCAGGGCTTGATCGACGAAGGCATCGTGCTTGAAGGGTGAGGCAAAGATGGCCGCAAGATCGGAACCCGCGCTTGCCACGGCTGCTTCGAGGCTGGCGATGTCGTTGTAGATACAAAAAATCTGGTTGGCGCGATCTTCTGCTGTCGTGCCGGACGGCCGCGGCGTACACCAGGGCGCCGCACCGTGATAAGCACCTTTGGCCAGCACCACGGTCTTGCGGCGCGTGTGCGCCCGCGCCGTCACCAGCGCCATGGTCGTCGCATCGGTGCCGTTCTTGCAGAACATGGCCCACTGCGCATGCTTGACCATGGCCGTCATGCGCTCCGCGAGCGTGACCATAAGCTCCGTGGGTCCCGTGAGCGGGTCGCCGCGGCGCAATTGCTCTACGGCTGCCGTGTCTATTTCCTCGTGCGCATAACCCAATAGCTGCGGGCCATACGCACACATCAAGTCGAGATATCGGCGACCGTTGACGTCCCAGAGATACGCGCCCTCTCCGTGGGAGAAGAACTGCGGGTAGTCATCGGGCAACAAGGCAACCGATTGATGTCCGTACATTCCTCCCGGGATTACCGCCTCTGCCCGAAGGCGCAGTTCTTGGTCTTTGCTCATTGCTGCTGTCATTCTCCACCCCGGTCGATTGAACGATGATCTTAGCGGTTGGAATAGCTGCGCACAGCGTATACCTTGGCGCATATTGAAAACGCCGCAAACCGTTTCTTGGATCGGCCCCCGCCCGACAGCCTGGCAGATCACCGCCATTCTGTTCGTGGGCACGATCGGCATTCTCATCCCCGGCGTCCAGCCCGTCGTCCTAGGCGCGCTGCTCACCGAACAGCATATTAACTTGTCCCAATTGGGACATGCGGCGTCCGTCGAACTCCTCGTCATGGGCGCAACGGCGGCGTTGGCTGCCGCTCTGCTGGCGCCTCGGCAGTTGCGCACAGTTTGCATAGCCGCAGGCCTCATTCTCGCGCTGGGAAATTATTTTACGCCGCTGGCGCGGGGTGAAACGGTCACGGCAGTGCGCGCCATCACCGGGGCGGCAGGCGGTCTTCTCATCTGGATCACTGCCAGCATGATCGCGCGCTCGGCCGCTCCGGATCGCTGGGCGGGGATTTATCTGACCGTGCAAACTCTTGCGCAGTTCATCTTTGCGGCCATGATGACCTCGTGGATAAATCCTGACCATGCCGTGCACGGCGACTTTGCTCTGTTGGCCGTCGCCGGATTGATTTGCGCGGTTGCCGCCTTTGCGTTGCCCTCAGCGTTTGTCGCCCTGCCCAAAGGAGCCGGCGAGGTCGAGGGGTCTTTCGCGATACCGCCTCCACGAGGCTTTGCCGCCCTCGGAGTTCCTTTCCTCCTCATGATGTGCATCGTCGGTATCTGGGTGTACTACGATCCGATTGCCCAGCAAGCCGGCCTGTCGCCCCATATCTCCGGCATGGCGGTATACATTTCGCTGGCTTTTCAAGTGTTGGGCGGCACGCTCGCCACCCTGACGGCCGGCCGGCTGAAATGGTTTCCGGTGTTTGTGATTTGCGTTGCAGTAGATTTTGGAATGATCGCTCTGCTCGGCGCCCGTCCGTCGGCACTGTTATTTTTGGTGGACGCGGCCGTGTTCGGATTCACATGGCTGTTCATCCTGCCCTTTCTGGTGCCGATGACCATCGAAGCCGATCCCTCGAGACGGTCGGCGGTTTTAATCAGCGGCGTGGCCCTGCTGGGCGCGAGTTTAGGTCCCACACTCGCAGGAATGATCATCACTCCGGACGATACGCGAGGCGCGTTGTGGTTCGGCGCCGCCTGCCTTTTTTTGAGCTTAGGGATCGCCACGGGATTGCGATTTGTAAAGAAGCTGCCTTAGGGCGCGGGGCCAAGTTCAGTCCGAATACGCCTGGGACAAAGGCAGTGTGACATGATTGAGCGATGTTGAACTGCGACCGGCGACCAACGTGACCGGAGATCCAATCACGCGCAACGAGACGCCGATTGTCGTGCGTACCCTGCTGATGCTCGTTGGCGCAGTGGCCGTGCTGGCCGGACTGTACGGGCGGTTCAAGGGAATCGGGACCTGGCCGTTGGGGGTCGATGAGTTCTACATCTCGCGTTCCATAGACAACGTTCTGCGGAGCGGACTGCCGGCGTTTTCGTGCGGCGGTTATTACACCCGCGGTCTGATTTTTCAATACGTGGTCGCCTCTCTACGCTGGCTCGGATGGTCGCCCGAGTTCGCCGGTCGCTTAGTCGCCGGGATTTCGAGTTTGGCGGTATTGCCGGCCGCGTATCTACTCAGCAGGCGTCTCGACGGCCCCTTGGCCGGATGGTTGGCGGTCATTATTCTGTGCGTTTCCATCTGGGAAATCGAGATGGCTCGATTTGCCCGCATGTATGCGCCGTTCCAAGCCGTGTTCGCTTGGTATGTCGTGAACTATCTGCGTTACACCGTTGACAAGCATGCCCCGGCGCTGCGATCGATGATTTTACTATCGGTCCTCGGCGTTTTAACCTGGGAGGGCGGCGCTCTGTTGGGACTGGCGAGCATATTCGCGGTGTTCCTCGCGCATGATCGCGGGCGGCTCAAGCGCGAGGATTGGCAGCGTGTGGCTGCCCTCAGCGTGTTGCTGGCACTCTTTTATCTAGCCACGCGCGACCTACGTGGTTTCGCCGAACCACCCGCGGCCGAGAGCGGCGGTGTAGAGGAGCAGACTGCACGCCTGCATTTCGCTGCCGCATG